>Ga0265798_10009139_pt1 | contig 12469 bp, 7 predicted proteins | sample P3T30metagenome_FD_192430 | JGI IMG/M metagenome (GOLD analysis project Ga0265798, IMG submission 192430) | Plant litter microbial communities from East Loma Ridge, Irvine, California - P3 T30 | ecosystem: Environmental > Terrestrial > Plant litter > Unclassified | place: USA: California...
CTGCATCCTTGAAGGCCGGGTTGGTACCGACCAGCACGATCGCGCCGAAGCCGATGATGAAGGTCAGGATGTAGAAGTAGCCGATCCAGGTGGTTGCCCACAGCACCGACTTGCGCGCTTCCTTGGCGCTCGGGACGGTGAAGAAGCGCATCAGGATGTGCGGCAGGCCGGCGGTGCCGAACATCAGCGCCATGCCGAAGGAAATGCCGGAGATCGGATCCTTGATGAAGTTACCCGGGCCCATGATCGAGAAGCCCTTGCTGTGCACGTCGACGGCCTTGGCGAACAGCGCTTCCGGGCTGAAGTTGTACATGGCCAGCACGGCGAAGGCCATGTAGGAGGCACCCGCCAGCAGCATCACGGCCTTGATGATCTGGACCCAGGTAGTGGCGGTCATGCCGCCGAACAGCACGTAGACCATCATCAGGATACCGACCAGCACCACGGCGATGCTGTAGTCCAGGCCGAACAGCAGCTTGATCAGCTGGCCGGCGCCGACCATCTGCGCGATCAGGTAGAACAGCACGGTGACCAGCGTGCCCGAGGCGGCGAACATGCGCACCGGCTTCTGTGCGAAGCGGTAGGCGGCGACGTCGGCGAAGGTGAAGCGGCCCAGGTTGCGCAGGCGCTCGGCCATCAGGAAGGTGATGACAGGCCAGCCGACCAGGAAGCCGATCGCGTAGATCAGGCCATCGAAGCCGTTGGCGAACACCGCGGCGGAAATGCCGAGGAAGGAAGCGGCCGACATGAAGTCGCCCGCGATGGCGAGGCCGTTCTGGAAGCCGGTAATGCCGCCACCGGCGGTGTAGAAGTCCGAGGCCGAGCGGGTGCGCGCGGCGGCCCACTTGGTGATGAACAGGGTCAGGACCACGAACACGGCGAACATCGTGATCGCGGTCCAGTTGGTGGCCTGCTTGGTGGCCTGGCCCAGGTCGGGCGCCGCCATGGCGGTGCCGGCCGCTGCCAGCAGGGCCAGCGCGGATACGTTACGGATCGTGTTTTTCATGCGCGCTTCCTTGCTGCTTGGGTGGTGTCGGTGGGCTGGGCCGGGTTGCCGGCATTGCGCTGGATCGCGTCGGTCAGCGCGTCGAACTCGCTGTTGGCGCGGCGCACATAGATGCCGGTGACCACGACCGTGAACAGGATCACGAACAGGCCCAGGGGCACGCCCCAGGACATGACGCCCGCGCCGATGCGGGAACCCATGAATTCCTTGTCGAAGGCGTTCAGGCAGGTAAAACCGTAATACACGATCATCACGGCCCAGGTCAGTATCCAGCCGTAGCGGGAGCGGGTCCTGACCAGCTTCTGGTAATTGGGGTCGCTCTTGACCCTCTGTACGACGTCTTGGTCCACTTTTGTCTCCAATCGTTCTAGTCATGCCTTTTTAATACAGGCTGGGGTCGATCCTAAGTGGGTTGCCTTACCCGATTCTTACGGCTGGCGCCGATTTTCATTTCGATTTGCACTACACTTGCAACATGAGTCATCCCACCCGCACCGCCACGGACGCCGTCGACAAGCCGGTGATCTGGACCGTTTCCGTGTCCCGCCTGTCCGACCTGTTCCGCGACATCACCCTCGAATACGACCACCTGGCGCAGATCGAGCCGCTGCACCTGGGCTTCGACGATGCCGCCCGCCACATCCGCGAGCGCATGGCGACGGACCACTGCGACGTCGTGATCGCCGCCGGTTCCAACGCCGCCTACCTGAAAGGACGGGTCTCGGTGCCGGTGGTGGTGGCGAAGGCCAGCGGCAGCGACGTGATGCAGGCCCTGGCGCGGGCGCGCCGCCTGTCGCCGCGCATCGCCCTGATCAGCTACCAGCAGCCGATGCAGGAGCTGGCCGAGTTCAGCGCCACCTTCGGCCTGGCGGTCGAGCAGCGTACTTACGTGACCGAAGAGGATGCGCGCGCCGCCATCGCCGAGCTGAAGGCGGCCGGGGTCGAGGTCATCGTCGGCGCCGGTTTGATCACCGACCTGGCCGAGGAAGCGGGCCTGAAGGCGGTGTTCGTGTACTCGGCGGCCTCGATCCGCCAGGCCTTCGACGATGCGCTCGAGATGGCGCGTCTGACCCGCCTGGAATCCGGCCGCGGACGGCGCGGCAGCCCGGCCCCGCAACGCGCCCGGCGCGGCCTGAACGACCTGCGCGGCGACTCGCCGGCGATGGAAAAGCTGCGCCAGACCGTGGTGCTGTACGCGCGTTCGAAGGCCACGGTGCTGATCCAGGGCGAGACCGGCAGCGGCAAGGAGCTGGTGGCCCAGGCCATCCACCGCGAAGGGCCGCACCGTGCTGCTTCCCGGCCCTTCGTGGCCGTGAACTGCGGCGCGATCGCCGAATCGCTGCTGGAATCGGAACTGTTCGGGCACGAGGAAGGCGCCTTCACCGGCGCGCGCCGCGGCGGCCATGCCGGCCTGTTCGAGGCGGCCAACGGCGGCACCCTGTTCCTCGACGAGATCGGCGAGATGCCGCTGCCACTGCAGACGCGCCTGCTGCGCGTGCTGGAAGAGCGCGAGGTGATGCGGGTCGGCGGCACGCGCCCGGTGCCGATCGACGTGCGGGTGATCAGCGCCACCCACTGCGACCTCGACGCCCGCGTGCGCGAGGGACGCTTCCGCGCCGACCTGTTCTACCGCCTGGCGGTGCTGCGCCTGGTGCTGCCGCGCCTGGCGGACCGCCGCGCCGACATCCCGCAGCTGGCCGAATGGTCGCTGAAGAACGCGATGGCGGCCCTCAGCGCGCGCCCGCACCCGAACCTGGCGGCCGAGATCGCGGCCTGCGCGCCGCTGCTGCAGGCCTATGCCTGGCCGGGCAATGTGCGCGAGCTGCGCAACCTGATGGAGCGCCTGGCGCTGTTCCTGGCGGCCGAGCCGCTGCAGGCCCTGACCCCGGCCTTTTTATTGGGTGTGGCGCCGGAGCTGGGCCAGATTTCCGCCGGCCTGGCGCCCCTGCCCGCTTCCGCGCTCGCGGTCCCGCCGGTGCCCGCATACGGCGCAAAGGGGGAAAGCGCGGCCGAGGTACTGGCCCGCTTCGGCGGCCAGCGCGAAGCCGCGGCGCGCCACCTGGGCATCAGCCGGACGACCCTCTGGCGCCGCCTGAAATCGGAATCCTGAACGTAGGGCGGGCACCCCGTGCCCACCATGAACTAACAATTCACCCACCACAAGCCGGCAAATTCTGGTCACCCACCAGCAGCAGCTTGCGCTTCGCATCGAAGAAATACCCAACGCCATCGAGTTCCGCCGGCCTGCCCTGGTCGTTCACGTCGCGGATGCCGTAGCACTGCGCCAGGCGCCGCGCCGACGGCCACCAGAGGAAACTGGCATGCTGCGCCTCGTACTGGCGGTCGAGGGCCTCGCCTTTTTCGGCGACGGTCTTGAAGTCGCGGTAGAACTGCAGGTCGATGCCGAGGGCGTTGCCGAGTTCGGTTTCCATTCTGGCCGAGCGCCTGGTAAGGGCAAGCAGGTCCCGCACGCCCTGCTCCAGCTCCGCCGGCTTCAGGCCGCTGCCGGCGAGCTGGTCGCGCATCCCCGCTTCCCCGGCCTCCTCGGTCAGGATCATCGTGCCGTGATAGGCCAATACCGCGCCGGGCGGGATGGTCTTGTGGCGGGCAGCCGGAAACATGTAATTGGCGCAGCTCGAAGCGCAGCCGCGGTCGATCTCCAGGTCCATCTGCCTGGCATGGATGAAGCGGCCCAGCAGGATGCCTTCTTCGCTTTCGCCGCCGGGGCTGTGCACCTTCAGCAGCGTGGTGCCGGGGGCGTATATCTTTTCCAGTTTGGCGGCGTCGCCACGCTCGATCTTGCCCTCGAAGTGCAGGGTCTTCGCGTCGATGCGGGTGATCTCGGCGGCGCGAACCGTCGGCAGTAGCGCGGACAGCGCCAGCAGGGCGGACAGGCAGGCAGTGAATTTCATGGGGTCTCCTGATGAATGGTGCATAAATTCTGCCGGGAATCCATCAAAGGTGAACACTGTAAATTCTTACAGCTGCGCCCTGCTTTCCTCAAAAGACTTAACATTCCCCAAGCCGGGACGCCGCGATACGTCCTATGCTCGTCTTTTTTTTCGACGGCCCGGCGCCCGCCTTGCGCCCTATCGGAGGCAATCATGAAAGCTTCTCAGCCCGCACCACAGCCCGCATCGTCGGCGGCAATCTTTTCGCTGATCGGCAATACCCCGCTGGTCGAGGTGACCCGGATGGACACCGGTCCCTGCCAGCTCTTCCTCAAGCTCGAATCCCAGAACCCCGGCGGCTCCATCAAGGACCGCATCGGCCGCGCCATGATCGAGGCCGCCGAGCAGGACGGCCGCCTGAAGCCCGGCGGCACCGTGGTCGAGGCCACCGCCGGCAACACCGGCCTGGGCCTGGCCCTGGTGGCCCGCATCAAGGGCTACCGCGTGGTGCTCGTCGTGCCGGACAAGATGGCCGCCGAGAAGGTCCTGCACCTGAAGGCCCTGGGCGCCGAGATCCACCTGACCCGCTCGGACGTCGGCAAGGGCCACCCCGAGTACTACCAGGATTACGCGGCGCGCCTGGCGCGCGAAATTCCCGGCGCCTGGTTCGCCGACCAGTTCAACAACCCGGCCAACCCGCTGGCCCACGAAACCACGACCGGTCCGGAAATCTGGGAACAGATGAAGCACGAAGTCGATGCGGTCGTGGTCGGCGTCGGCTCGTCCGGCACGCTTACCGGCCTGTCGCGCTACTTCGCCAGGGTGCAGCCCGAGCTCGAATTCGTGCTGGCCGACCCGCAGGGTTCGATCCTGTCGGAGTACGTGCGCACCGGCCGCGTGTCCGACGTCTCGGGCGCCTGGGCCGTCGAAGGCATCGGCGAGGATTTCATTCCTTCGATTGCCGACCTGTCGCGGGTGCGCCGCGCCTACACCATCGGCGACGAAGAAAGCTTCAACACCGCGCGCACCCTGCTGCGCCAGGAAGGCCTGCTGGCCGGTTCCTCGTCCGGCACCCTGCTGGCCGCCGCGCTGCGCTACTGCCGCGAACAGAGCACGCCGAAGCGCGTGGTCACCTTCGTGTGCGACACCGGCACCCGCTACCTGACCAAGGTCTACAGCGACGGCTGGATGGTCGACCAGGGCCTGCTGCAGCGCCCGCAGACGGGCGACCTGCGCGACCTGATCGGACGCCGCTTCGACGATGGCGACGTGGTCACCGTGGCCCCGAGCGACACCCTGCTGACCGCCTTCAACCGCATGCGCAGTGCCGACCTGGCCCAGCTGCCCGTCATCGAGCGCGGCCGGCTGGTCGGGCTGGTGGACGAGTCGGACATCCTCAAGCACGTGAGCATGGCGAAGGGACACTTCCAGGCGCAGGTGTCGAGCACGATGACAGCCGAGCTGCAAACCCTGCCGCCGTCCGGCAGCATGCAGCAGGTACGCGAGATCCTGGACCGCGGCCTGACCGTGGTGATCGCGGAAGGCGATCGTTTCTACGGCCTGATCACGCGCTTCGACCTCCTCAACCATCTGCGCAGGACCTTGAAGTGAGATGAGTGAAATGAGCCACGACGATACCAAACGCCACATCGCCACCCGCGTCATCCACGGCGGCCAGGCGCCCGACCCGAGCACCGGCGCGGTGATGCCGCCGATTTACGCGACCTCCACCTTCGCCCAGGAGAGCCCGGGCGTGCACAAGGGCCTGGACTACGGCCGCTCGCACAACCCGACCCGCTGGGCGCTGGAGCGCTGCGTGGCCGACATCGAAAGCGGCGGCGCGGCCTTCGCCTTCGCGTCCGGCCTGGCAGCCATCTCGGCGGTGCTGGAGCTGCTGCCGGCCGGCTCGCACATCGTCGCCGGCGACGACATGTACGGTGGCACCTACCGCCTGTTCGAGCGCGTGCGCCGCCACAGCGCCGGCCACGAATTCACCTACGTCGACCTGACCGACCCGCTGGCGGTGGCCAATGCGCTGCGTCCGGAAACCAAAATGGTATGGGTCGAGACGCCGACCAACCCGATGCTGAAGCTGGCCGACCTGCGCGCGCTGGCGACGCTGTGCCGCGAGCGCGGCGTGCTGTCGGTGTGCGACAACACCTTCGCCAGCCCCATCGTGCAGCGCCCGCTGGAACACGGCATCGACATCGTCGTGCACTCGACCACCAAATACATGAACGGCCATTCAGATGTCATCGGCGGCGTGGCGGTGGTCGGCGGCGAAGACCGTCACCAGCCGCTCCGCGAGCGCCTGGGTTTCATCCAGAATGCGGTCGGTGCGATCCAGGGCCCTTTCGACAGCTTCCTGGTGCTGCGCGGGATCAAGACCCTGGCGCTACGGGTCGAGCGCAGTTCATCCAATGCGATGGAACTCGCCCACTGGCTGGAAGAGCAGCGCAAGGTCAGCCGCGTGTTCTATCCGGGCCTGGCGTCGCATCCCCAGCACGAGCTGGCGCGCCGGCAGATGCACGGCTACGGCGGCATCATCTCGGTCGATCTGGATACCGACCTGGCGGGCGCGCGCCGCTTCCTCGAGCACTGCGAGGTCTTCACGCTGGCCGAAAGCCTGGGCGGCGTGGAAAGCCTGATCGAGCACCCGGCCATCATGACCCATGCGACCATCCCGCCGGAGCAGCGGGCAAAGCTGGGCATCGGCGACGGCCTGATCCGCCTGTCGGTCGGCATCGAGCACATCGACGACCAGCGCGCCGACCTGGCGCGGGCGCTGGCCGCCATCTGAGCTTCCAGGAGCTCAACGCTTCAGCGCAGGAATCGCGGCCGGCTTCCAGGGCTTCACCGGCTGCTCCTGCAGTTTCTTCGCCAGCAGCTCGAGGGCGACTTCGAGCTGGCGGTCGCGCCCGTTGAAGGTCTCGTAGGGCAGGTTGTCGACTTCGACGTCCGGCGTCACGCCGACGCCTTCGATCAGCCACTCGCCGTCTGCTGCGAACTGGCCGTTCTCCGCCACGCGCGCCATGCCGTTGTCCGCCAGCCCGTTGCCGTCGCTGAGCCAGACGCCGGCGCCGGCGCTGCGCTTGCCGACCAGCGGGCCGAGTTTCAGGGCCTTGACGCCGGCGGCGAAGGTCTCGCCGTCCGAATAGGTCAGCTCGTCCATCAGCACCACCAGGTGGCCGCGGAAGGTGTTCTGCATGTTCGAGTAGGGCTGCTTGCCATTCGAAGACCAGAAGGCCCAGGAGCGCCGCAGCAGCTTTTCGATGATCCAGCTGTCGATGTTGCCGCCGTTGTTGCGGCGCACGTCGATGATCAGGCCTTCCTTGTTGATGTTGGCGTAGAAGTCGCGCGCGAACGCGTTGATGTCGCGCGCCACCATCGCACGCAGGTGCAGGTAGCCGATCTTGCCCTTCGAGGCCGCATCCACCTGCTGCGCCCTGCCCTGCTCCCAGTCGGCGTAGCGCAGGCTGGCGTGGGTCGCCATCGAGACCGGGGTGACGATGACGGCACGTGGCTTGTTTTCCTTCGCGCCCGGGCTCTTCACATGGAGCAGCACCTGCTTGCCGGCGGTGTCCAGCAGCAGGTCGGCGATGTCGCGCGCTTCCGGCAGCGACTTGCCGTTGACGGCGGTGATGATGTCGCCCTCCTTCACCTTGACGTCGGGCGCGCTCAAGGGGCCGGCCTCCGACGGCAGCTCCGGCTCGCTGCGGTAGACGTGGTCGACGCGGTAGCCGTCCGGCACCCGCGTCAGGACCGCACCCAGGCTGGCCGGCGTGCCCTCGCTTGCCGCCCGGCGCACGTCGCCGGGCCGGATCTGCGAGTGCAGCGCGCCGACCTCGCCGACCATCATGCCCAGCACGTCGTCCAGTTCCGCGCGGTCCGTCACGCGCTCGACCAGCGGCGCGTAGCGCGCGCGCACGGCGTTCCAGTCGATGCCGCGCATGTTGGCGTCGTACAGGAAATCGCGGTGCATGCGCCAGGCGTCGTTGAACATCTGGCGCCATTCCAGGCGCGGGTTCGAGCTCACCGCCCAGTCGTCGACCTTGATCTTTGCCTTGGCGACGTCGGCGGGCGCCTTGGCGGCGGCGTCGACGATCAGCATGTCGCCAGGCGTGCCCCTGGCGAAGGTGCGGTAGAAGACGTGCTTGCGGTCCCCGGAGAGGCCGAATTCGCGCACGTTGGCGGCGAAGGTTTCCAGCTGCGGGCTGCTGCGCGCGATCGCCACGGTTTTCAGGGTGCCGCCCTTGTTCGGGTCTTCGTCGGCGTCCAGCAGGTAGAGGCGCTTGTCGTCGACTGCGAGCGCGCGGTAGTTGCCCGGTGCGACCGGCACCTCGTACAGGCGCTCGCGCAGGCCGGCATAGGCGATCGCCGGCGTCGGCGCGGCCGGCTTGTCGAGCCCGGCAGCCTTGATCTTCGCTTCCGCTGCGGCGGAGGCGGCGGCGACGGCCGCGCTCTTCGCGCCGTCCGGCTCCTCCGTGCCCGGCGACTTCACGGCTGCCTTGGCTGCCGCCTCGGGCGACTTTTCTTCCGGTTTGGTCAGCTCGTCCTCGGGCTTGAAGGGGAAGCGCACGTCGGGCTGCAGCGCCAGTGCATACACGCCGACGCGCTTGTCGAAGACCGGGCCCATGTTGCGGTCGCCCCAGGGCGAGGCGTTGCCCAGGTTGAAGTGGCGCGCCGACAGGAAGTACAGCCATTTGCCGTCCGGCGAGAAGGCCGGCGAGCTGGCTTCGTAGCGGTCGGTCGTGACGAAACTGATCTGCCGCGTCGCCAGATTGAACATGCCGATCTGGTCGCGCCGCTCGCTGCTGCCGGCCCGCACGAAGGCCAGGTTGCGGCTGTCCGGCGACCACACCACCTGGTCCGAACGGTCCAGGCCAACCTGGCCCGCGTCGTCGATGATGACGTTGGTGCGGGCCGCCAGGTCGAGCAGCCAGGTGCGGCCCTTCTTGTCGGTGTGGGCCAGCCATTTGCCGTCCGGCGAGGGGTACAGCGCCGAGCGGTGGCTGGCGCCGTCCGTGGTCAGGCGTTCGCCGTGGCCGGAGCCGTCGGCCGCGTAGCGCCAGATCTCGTTTTCGCCGCTGGTGTCGGCGATGGCATAGACCCATTTGTCGTCGTGGCTGAACACGGCGCCGCGCGCGCGGGCGCCTTCCGGCACCGCGATCTCGACCCGGCGATGGGTGCCGGTGCCGGCGATCGTCACGCGTCCGCGCGCGGTCAGGACGATGCGCTCGGCCTTGCTGGCAACCTCGATGCCGGTCAGCGCGTCGAGCGGCGACTTCACGCGGCGCAGGCGCTGCTGGTCGAAGTCCGACACCAGGCTGGCGTGCACCAGGGAGTCCTGGCCGCTGGCGATGTCGAACACGTGCAGGTCGGCGCCCAGCTGGTAAGCGATACGGCCGTCGCCGAGCGACGCTGTGCGCACGTCCCACTCCTTGTAATGCGTGAGTTCGCGGCGGTCGCTGCCGTCCGGGAGCGAGGTCCACAGGTTGTCGGCGCCGTTCGCATCGCTGATGAAGTAGAGGCGGCCCTGCCACCACATGGCGCGGCGGTTGTTGGCACGCCCTTCGACAGAGTCGCCCTTGAAGATCGGCTGGGCCTCGGTTTTCGACCCAAGGTCGAAGCGCCACAGCTGGGCATGGGCGCCGCCGCGGTAGGATTTCACGTTGTCGTTGGTCATCGACAGGCCCATGCGCGTGAAATACACGGTGCGCCCGGCATCGTCGAGCACGGCATCGTTGGCGTCGGCCAGCGGCAGCACGCGGCGGGTCATCCTGACCGGATCGAGCGCGGCGACCACGCGGTGCTTCGAAGGCCCGGTCGAGTTCTCGGTACTGACCAGTACCTCGCCCTGCGCCGTCCAGCCGAGCACGTTCACGCCGCCGTTTTCGAAGGTGATGCGCTTCGGCAGCCCGCCTTCGATCGGCATCACATAGGCTTCCTGGGCGCCTTCATACGAGGCAGCAAAGGCGACGAATTTGCCATCCTGCGAGATCGCGGGCTGCGTTTCGCTCGATGGGTGCGTGGTCAGGCGCGTCGCCTTGCCGCCAGTGACGGCGGTGCGCCAGAGATCGCCTTCGGCCGTGAACACGACCGTGTCGCCGCGCACGGCGGGAAAGCGGAAATAGGGATCGGCGGCGACGGCCTGCTGGCCGATGATGGCCAGCGACAGCGCAAGGATGGTGCGGGAGACGTTCATGTTCACTGAGGCAAAGTTTGCTGGAGAACATGAGTTTGCCATAGTGAAACGCCTAGTTGGCGTGCATACATGGAAAAAAGATAGGCGGCAAGGCTCAGCCCGGCACAGGCAGCGCCGGCCGGTTTTCCTTCACCTTGAACGTGGCGACGACGCCGGTCAGCTGCTCGGCCTGGGCACGCATCGTCTCGGCGGCCGCCGCGGCCTGCTCGACCATCGCCGCATTCCGGCGCGTCGCCTCGTCCATTTCGGCGATGGTGCGGCGTACCTGGGCGATGCCCTCGGCCTGTTCCGAACTGGCGGCGTCGATGGCCGCCAGCAGGTCGGCCACCTGCTGCACGCGCTCGAGAATCTGGCGCATGGTCGCGCCCGCCGCACCCGCGATCCCGGCGCCCGATTCGATGGCGCCGAGCGATTCCGCGATCAGGGTCTTGATCTCCCTGGCCGCCGCAGCCGAATGCTGGGCCAGGCTGCGCACCTCGCTGGCCACCACGGCAAAGCCGCGCCCTTCGGCGCCGGCGCGCGCCGCTTCCACCGCCGCATTCAGGGCCAGGATGTTCGTCTGGAAGGCGATGCCGTCGATCATCGCGGTGATGTCGCCGATCCTGGCGGCCGACTGGCGGATGGTGGCCATGCGCTCGACCATCTGCCCGACCGCGCCCGCCCCTTCCCTGGCAACAGCGGACGCCGCGAGTGCCAGTTCGCTGGCGTCGTGCGCGTTCACGTGGTTCTGCTGTACCGCCTCGGTCAGCTCGGCCATGGCGCGCACGGTGGCGTGCAGGCCGGCGGCCTGGTGTTCGGTTCGGTGCGACAGGTCGCGGTTGCCGGCGGCGATGTCGCTTGATGCGTCGTCGATCAGGCGGGCGCTGGCCAGCACCTTCGTCACGGTCGCGGAGACGCCGCCGGTCATGTGGTTCAGGGCGTCGAACAGGCGCCCGATCTCATCGAAACGCGTGTGCCGGATACTGGCGCTGAGGTCGCCGCGGGCGACGCGCTCGGCCAGCCCCACGGCTTCCTGCAGCGGCGCGACGATGCTGCGCGTGAGCAGCCAGCCGGCAGTGCCGCCGAGCAGCAGCGCGGCGCCGCCGACGGCCAGCAGCAGCATGCGGCTGAACAGCGAGGCGCTGCCGGAGGCGGCGGCCATCTCGCGCGCCTGACGAGTCTGGTGCGCCAGCAGCGCGTCGAGCGCCCTGGTGTAGGCGTCGAAGCCGGCCGCCATGCTGGTCGATGCCAGCTGCTCCACTTCCTGGGTCTTGCCGAGCTCCTTGGCCTGGAAGACCTGGCTGCGCACCGCCAGGTAAGTGGCCTTGCGCTGCGCGGCCTGTTCCGCCAGCTTGCGCTCGTCCGGGGTCGAGACCAGCGCTCTCAGGCGCGCTTCGAGAGCCGCCTCTTCCTTGTCGCCGCGGCTGAGCTGGGCCTGGAAGTAGTCGCCGGCTTCCAGACTGTCGCTGCGCGCGATGGCGCCGGCGCGCACCCCGTTCAGGCGCGCCATGCCGAGCAGCTCGGCGGTGAGCTGCTGGCCGGCCAGCTTGTTGTGGACCAGGTCATTGGTGAGGGCATCCGTCGCCTGCATCCGCCACAGCGCGACGATGCAGATGACCACGATGGCGGCGGAGACGGCGGCAAAGGCGCCGATAATCTTGGTGCCGGTTTGAAGCTGGGATAGGCGCATGGCTGGCGGAAAGGATCGACAATGCAGCCAGTATAAGATTGCCTTATGACAACTACATGACGAAAAAAAAGCCTGCTCGGAGGCAGGCTTTTTTGGACGGGCCGAAGCCCGCTGTCTTGCTTACTCGATCTCGACCGTTTCGACCGGCTCCGGCGGCGGCGGAACGTCGCCTTCCGGGAACTCGAGGAACACGTCGTCCTTCTCGTTCAGGTCCACCGTCACGCGTCCGCCGTTGACCAGGCGGCCGAACAGCAGCTCGTCGGCCAGGGCCTTGCGGATCATGTCCTGGATCAGGCGCGACATCGGACGGGCGCCCATCAGCGGATCGAAACCCTTCTTCGCGAGGAACTTGCGCAGTTTCTCGGTGAAGACGGCTTCCACCTTCTTCTCGTGCAGCTGCTCTTCCAGCTGCATCAGGAACTTGTCCACGACGCGCAGGATGATTTCCTCGTCCAGCGCACGGAAGCTGATGATCGCATCCAGGCGGTTGCGGAACTCCGGCGTGAACATGCGCTTGATGTCGGCCATCTCGTCGCCTGCCGCCTTCGAATCCACGAAGCCGACCGAACGCTTGGTCAGGCTTTCGGCGCCCGCGTTCGTGGTCATGATGATGATCACGTTGCGGAAGTCCGCCTTGCGGCCGTTGTTGTCGGTCAGCGTGCCGTGGTCCATCACCTGCAGCAGGATGTTGTAAATGT
>Ga0265798_10009140_pt1 | contig 12468 bp, 16 predicted proteins | sample P3T30metagenome_FD_192430 | JGI IMG/M metagenome (GOLD analysis project Ga0265798, IMG submission 192430) | Plant litter microbial communities from East Loma Ridge, Irvine, California - P3 T30 | ecosystem: Environmental > Terrestrial > Plant litter > Unclassified | place: USA: California...
TATTGCCCGCATCGGCATGCTGATCGCGGGGCTGCAGCTGATCTGGAAGAACATCTGAGGCTACAGCGCCGATAGCGTGCGGTACTCATCCTGGGCGTGCTGGTCGGTCATGCCGCTGATGAAGTCTTGCAGCAATCGGCAACGGTGGTAGAACTCCCAGGCCGCCCGATCCGCTTCGCCGCATTCACGTACCGCCTGGCGATAGGCCTTGAGCAACTGGCTTGGCAAGCGCCGCACCAGCATCTGCAGGTGCGCCTCGCGGCGGCAATTGCCTTCGGTAAGGTCAAGAAAGGTCTGAGCGTCGACGCGCAGCAAGGCGCCGTAGTTGTCCAGCAACCCCTGAAGGATTCGATAGCCCTGCAGCTGCAGGGTCTCCACTTCGCGATGGCAGAACACCCGGGCCATGGCGACGTCCTTGAACGTCTGCACGATGGCGTGGGGCAGGCTGTCGTCCTCGATCAACGCGCGGTCGAGGGTACCGCTGTAGACCGCCTCGATATTGTCGATGAACTGCCGCGCCGCATGCTGCACCAGCGGGTGGATCATGCCGACACGCAGCTTGACGAAGAACTCGCCAGCCTTGTTGATCTCTTCCTGCTGATAGGATTCCAGCGCCTGATTGACCAGGCCACGAAACGAGTGGCGCGACCCTGGAATCTGCACATCGGGCGATTGCATGCCGGCAAAGGTGTCGATCAGCAGAGGAGCCAGTTCGGCGACGCCGAGGATGCCCTTCTCCACCGAATCCTCGATGTCGGCCAGGCAGTAGGAGATGTCGTCGGCGGCTTCCATGATGTAGGCCACCGGGTGGCGGGTGCCTGGACGCTGGCCGAGCGCCTGCTGCAAACCGGCGACGAAGCCTTCCTCGGAGAGGTAGAAGCCGGGCTTCTTGTTCAGGTAGGCGTTGGCGCTGCCCTTGGCCGGCTTTGGCTGATAGGCGGGCCGCAGGTATTTGAGCAGGCCGGCGGTCTGCGTGTAGGTGAGGCGCAAACGTTGCAGGTTGACCACCAGCCGCACGGCCTGGGCATTGCCTTCGAAGTTGCGCAGGTCGGCACGCATCTGCGCATGCAGCTCATCGTTATCCGGCGGCTGCGGCAAGGCCACGGCGAACAACCCGTCCAGCGCTCGTTCAAACCACTCACCAATCGCGAACTCGCCGAAATGGCCGAACGGCGGGTTGCCGATGTCGTGCATCAGGCACGTCATCTCCACCAGGCTTTCAAGTGCGCTCTGCAGACCATCGAGGCCGTAGTCGGCAGCGCGCTCACCCAGCTGCGCATACAGCGTACGGACGATAAAGCGACCGGTCTGCTGCACCTCCATGGAATGCGTCAGACGGCTGCGCACTGCTGCGTTGCGCTCCAGCGGAAACACCTGAGTGCGTTGCTGCAAGCGGCGGATCGCGGCGGAATTGATGATGCGCCCGCGATCACTTTCGAAGGCGTAGAGCAGATCGACATCCGCTGCACCGCCGGCCTGATCGCCAGGGCGCAATGCGCAGATCCTGTCTTGGAAGTTCACCACTGGCGGCATCGCTATCGTCTCGAGCTGGCGCGGAAAGCCCGAGACTAACGCGCAGCAGGCGGTTTACCAAGCGCCTGCACGTGGAGAACATGTAGGCTTCTGCCATTCAGCAAACGAGAGATACAGATGAGCCGCGCCGATTTCCACCAGCAGCAGGCCGAACAAGCCACCCGTGAAGCACAGCGCCTGTTGGCTCAGCAGGCGACTCTCGGCCCGCGCTGGTTAGGTTGGGTGGCCAGCGAACTCTATCAGCTGTCGCCGCCCGAATACGCCGCGATGGTCAGGCGTGAGTTGCAACGCCTGACCTCGCCCGATTAAGCCGGCTTGTTCTCGTGCAGGCGCACATTGAGCTCATCGACCACAGGCGCCCACTCGGCGTCTTCGAGCAGCTCTTCTTTGAGAAAAGCGGCCTGGGCCTGATTCCAGAATGGAGCTTCCGATACCTTCACGTCGTCGGCCAGCGGATAGTGCTTGGCGATAAAGGTGTCGATGCTAGCGGGGTCGGACGCTAGCCCCAATTGTTCGAACAGGGTGCCGAGGTCTTTGTTAGGAAGCTCCATGGGGTTCTCCATCAAGTGGGTGGTTTTCATACAAGTGTTGAGTAGAGCGAGGTAGCCGAACGACAGTTCAACCTCTCCAGCCGCGCGGCCTGCCAGTTCGATGCCGATATCAGCTATGGTTGATGCCACTACCCACCTTCAGGCGATAACCATGAGCATCGGAATCCCGTGTCGCAACGCGCCTTTTTTGTCTGCAATCGCCCTGCTGCTCAGCGCCTGCACCAGCTCGCAGACGCCTCCCGCTGACAAACCCGAACTGATTGGCCGTGCCCAGGACCTCTACGAGCTGCCCCAGGCCTACCAGCCCGGCACCTACCGTCACATGGACGATCTGTTCTTCACCCGCGCGGTGCCCCGCGGCCCGCAGGTCTACCCATTGCCCGCACGGGCCGAAGTGCCCGTGCAGTACAGCATCGACGGCCAATCGCTGGACACCGCGGCGTTTATGCGTCGTAACCAGGTCAGTGGCGTGCTGATCCTCAAGGACGGCAAGGTGGCGCTCGAGAAGTACGCGATGGGCAACGATGCCAGCACCCGCTGGACGTCCTTCAGCGTGGTCAAGTCGATTTCCTCGACCCTGGTCGGCGCCGCGGTGCAGCAAGGCAAAATCGCCAGCGTCAAAGACCCGCTGACCCGCTACCTGCCGCAACTCAAAGGCGGCGCCTATGACGGCGTGAGCGTCGAGCAGATGCTGCAGATGAGTTCGGGCGCTGCCTGGGACGAAACCTACCGTGACCCGAAATCCGACCGGCGTCGGATGTTCGAGCTGCAACTGGCCAACAACCCGGGCGCCCTGCTCAAGCAGATGTCTGCACTCAAGAAAGCCCACACGCCGGGCACGACATTCGCCTACAGCACCGGCGAGTCGCACCTGCAGAGCGAGCTGGTTCGCGCCGCGACTGGCATGACCAGCGCCGATTACCTCTCTGAACGCATCTGGGCGCGACTGGGTATGGAGCGCGACGCGTTCTGGCAATTGGATAGCCGCGCCGGGCAGGAAATCGGCAGCAGCGGCCTGTCCGCAACGCTGCGTGATTACGCACGCTTTGGTCAGTTCATCCTCAATGACGGAGTCATCAACGGCGAGCGCATCCTGCCCGCCAACTGGCTGGCGAGCGCCACCCGTGCAGTGCCCGGCTCACACCTGGAGCCCGGCAAGCTGTACGACGGCGAGTATGCACTTGGCTATGGCTACCAGTGGTGGCTGTTCCCAACTGGCGCCGCAGCGCTGCCTGAGCACACTGGTGGCGCCTTTGAAGCTCAAGGCATCTTTGGCCAGTTCCTCTATATCAACCCCAAGGAGAAGGTCGTGGCGGTAATCTGGAGCACTTGGCCAAAACCGGAGATGGATGAGCGGGAAATGGAAACCTACGCGTTCATCGGCGCCGCCATCAAAGCGCTGCGCTGAACGAAGGCCAGGTGCAGGCGGGGCGCTGGCGGACTAAGATCGCTGATTGGCCGAACCCCGTCGCGCCCTGCTGGTCGATACATCAGATTTACCTGAGGGATACCTATGATTGATTGCCGACACGGCGTTGGCTGCGTGCTGTTGAGCTTGATGCTGGCAGGCTGCGCCTCGACCTCCTGCGACGAGCCATTGAGCGGTGACAGCTGCCGGGACCGCCAGCTGCTCCACCAGAACGACATGCTGCAGGCCAAATTGCTGGTGGCGTCCGGCGACATGGAAACCCATGAACTGGCCAGCGCGCTGCTACGCCGCGCCGAAAGCGAGGACGAGCTTGGCGAGGTGGCGTTCTACCAGGCGATCCTGATGATTCGCGAAGGCCCGCAGACCGACGAGGTACTCAGCAAGCTGGAGGATGCCGCGCAGCAGCACCAGCCTTATGCCGTGGCGCTGCTGTACAAGATCTGGTCCGAACCCTTCCTGGTTGACGAGGCCGACCCCATCCGCGCCGAGCAATATCGCGCCGACTACGCGGAGCTGGACGTCGCCAAGAGCGGCTATCCCTCGTTCGAAAAGGCGCTGGAGCTGGTCAACGGCCTGGTGCGAACCCCCTGATCTGAGATTTGCAGGTGCCAGCGCGGCGGCGAGCGATTAAAATCCGCCACCAGATTCGTCGTGCGGCCCCAGCAAGGGCCGCGCCAAGCCATTATCCGCATAGCCGAGAGAACAGACATGGGCGCCCAGTGGAAAGCCAAACCTAAAGAAGCCGCCGCCAACGCCAGGGGCAAGATTTTCGGCCGCCTGGTCAAGGAAATCATGGTCTGCGCACGTAATGGCGCCGACCCGGACATGAACCCCAAGCTGCGCCTGGCCATCCATCAGGCCAAGAAAGCCTCGATGCCCAAGGACACGCTGGACCGCGCGATCAAGAAAGGCGCAGGCCTGAGCGGCGAGACCGTCAACTTCGAGCGCACCACCTATGAAGGCTTTGCGCCGCATCAAGTGCCGCTGATCGTCGAATGCCTGACCGACAACGTGAACCGCACCGTAGCGGAGATACGCGTGTTGTTCCGCAAGGGTCAACTTGGCAGCAGCGGCTCGGTGGCTTGGGATTTCGATCACGTAGGCCTGATCGAAGCCTCCAGCGACAGCGGTGCCGATCCCGAACTGGCGGCGATCGAAGCCGGCGCTCAGGACTTCGACGAAGCTGATGAAGGCAACACCCTGTTCATCACCGAGCCGACCGATCTCGATCTGGTCAGTCGTGCCCTGCCCGAGCAAGGCTTCACCGTCAATTCGGCCTCCCTCGGCTACCGCCCGAAGAACCCGGTATCGAGCCTGACACCCGAGCAACGCGAGGAGGTTGAAGCGTTCCTTGAGGCCATCGACAACCACGACGACGTGCAAAATGTCTACGTGGGGCTGGCTGGCTAAGAACGGATAAATGCCCGCAGGGCCTCGGCCCTGCGGCGCTAGCACACGCTTCAAAAATCCTCCATGTACGGGAAATTGGGGCATCCATCACGGTATCGCCGCAATAAGCGGATATACTGCTCGGCTTCCTTCTTTGCGAGCAATTCGCAAATTGGAATTTGCCGCCCAGGAGCTTCATCTTGCACAAGTCATTTATCTTCGCCGCCTGCTTAATGCTCGGAGCTTGCAGCAGCGCGCCTCAGGCACCGTCGCCGTCCAAGGTGGCCGCCCACGACAGCATCATTCGCAGCAACCTGGAGGCGATCCACAACGCCCAGGTCGTTCCGCTGCCGCTCGATTCACATTCCAGCCTGCAGCCTGGCAAGGCCGGCAATGCCAACATGCAGTTCGGCAGCTCGCTGTCCAACTATCGGGTGTATTCCCTGCAGTTGAAACAGGGCGAGCGTTATCGCCTGAACGTCAACTCGCTGTGTGATCACACCTGTATGGGCATCAACAAGTTCGCCCTTAAGCCGCGCGCCGTGCTGATGGATGCCTACGGCACGGTGATCCCCAACAAGCCTGCCCGCCCGTCCACCGTGGTCGGCATGACTACCCTCGGCTGGGACGGCGAAGCACCGGAAGATGGCACCTACTACCTGCTCGTCGCCGCCGACAAGGAAGACATCGGTCGCACCATCGTCATCGACGATGTGTGGATCAACAATTCGCCGCTGATGGCGGTGAAAGTCGGTCTCCTCGACGGGCTTATGCGCCCCAGCACCTTGCATTGATCCATGTCGCCACGCACCCTGCACATCGCAGCCGCCTGCCTGTTTGACGAAGCAGGTCGCCTGCTGCTGGTGCGCAAGCGCGGCACGCAGATGTTCATGCTGCCCGGCGGCAAGCGCGAAAGCGGCGAAACGCCGCTGCAAGCCCTGATACGCGAACTCGACGAAGAGCTGCATCTGCAATTGCCCGCCTCGGCGCTCACACCGTTGGGGCACTTCAGCGAGGCAGCGGCCAATGAGCCGGACACCCGGGTCGAAGCTGATATCTTCCGCGCCCCACTTCCACATCCCGTGCAGCCTGCGGCCGAACTGGAAGAATTACGCTGGCTGAGTGCAAGCGACCCGCGGAGCGTCGATCTGGCGCCGCTGCTACGCCGCCACGTATTGCCGCTGATCTGGCCAGACGCCTGATACCCAAGCGCGCTGAGAAATTGCCGAATTGCGCTGAAGCAGCGATAGCCACTATCGAAGCGAATGATTTCTGCCCGATGCGCCCAGTGAATAGCCTATGAACCATACAAACGGACTCGTTCACAGGTGCTCTCATGCAACGCTCACTGCTCGCTCTGCTCACTGCTCTCACCCTGCTACTCACTGGCTGCGCCAGCCCTCAATCGGCGGCTGAGCGACCGTATACCAACGAAGAAGTGAAGCAGTACGCGCTGGAAATGCTAAGCCGTAGCGGCCTCTCTTACGAGGACTACGAAAAGATTCGTAGCGCGCTGCAGGCACCTACTTATCGGGTGTCGAACTCGATACGCGACATTGAGCAACTGCGCACCATGACTCCCGAAGGTTGAGCGTCGCCCGCGGTGATTCGTTGACCTGCGGCAAAGGCCATTGCCGCCCGAGCTTTAGTCTGTGGAGATCCACTGTGTTATTCGCGAGGGTTCACCATGGCCATAACGTCCACCGTCATCTGCACCGCCGCCGACCAGCTGCAAGGCTTCGTCGGCTTCAACAGCAAGACTGGCAAACACATTGTGCGTTTTAGCGAAGATGCCTTCGGCCTCGACGTCATCGAAAGCAGCATAACGCCCACCTGTGAATTCGTTTGGGAAAGCACTGCGTCGTCCGCGCTGATGACGCTCAAGCGCGACCGCCTGCAACTGCTGTGCAAGCTGCGCATGGACGAGCGTCTGCATATCGGCGAACCCTTGCAGGTTTACCTGCGCCGCGAAGACCTGCCGGAAATCTGCGCCGAACGCCACCTGCGAACTCCGACCTGATAACGCCGAACTGGTTTTTGCGGGCAGCTGGAATTTAAACTGTAAGCCCCACCATCCTTTACGATCCTTATGCTGGCGTTCTACCTCTTGCCCGACGAACAACGGCCGCTGGCGGACAAGTTCTACCGCAGCCAGCGCTCTGCAATGCGCACTCGCTCTGAGCATCGCGTATGGGTCGCGAAGGATGATGAGATTGTCGCCGCCCTGTGCCTCCAGCCTGCCGCTCATGGCCAGTGGCTCACCAGCCTGCTGGTTGCCGCCGGCCACCGCAGGCAGGGTGTTGCAGGCGCCCTGCTCCAACATGCGCTAGGCGACGCTCAACTGCCGACCTGGCTGTTCTGCCATCCGGATCTGCAGCCATTCTACGAGCGTCGGGGTTTTGCACTCTGTGCACAGCTGCCAGCGCCTCTGAGTGAGCGTCTGGCGCGATACCGTCGCGCTAAAAACCTGAACGCCTTGGTGCGCTGACAATACCGCTGGTCCTGCTGGCACATATGCTGGCACTTTGACCACTTTACCCGCTTGTAAGGCGTTTCATACCCCGCCAATGTGAACGGCTGTGCCACCTCGAGACTCTATCTGCAGGTATTCAGACTTGCAGTTACCGAGCGTGCGTGCGTCCACCCCCTAGATGACAGTCATGGCTATTCACGTGAAGCGTGTGCTTGTGCGGCTGCGCAAGGACTTCCAACTCTCGATCATCACCCTCATGGGTCTGTTCGGCGTACTCGGCGTATCGCCGTACGCCGTGTACCGCGCTCTGCACGGTAATTACCTGGTCAGCATCGCCGACACGGTGATCGTGCTTTCGACCGTTCTGGCGGTCATCCATGCCTGGCGCACGGGCGACACGGTCAAGCCTGGCGTCTGCCTGGCCGGTATCTTCTCGCTGTGCGCCACGCTGATCACCATCAATCTGGGTGTCAACGGACTGTTCTGGATCTACCCGCTGATCCTCTTCAACTTTTTCATGGTATCGCCGCCACGGGCGTTGCTCGCCACGGTGCTGGTCGTCGCGGCACTGTCGATTTATGCACTGCTGCAGCCGGGCACGGTATTCGAAAGCCGCTATCAGATGCTGTCGTTTCTGGTCACAGCCCTGATGGCCAGCATACTGACGTTCATTTTTGCGTACCGCACCCAGCACCAACGCGAACAACTGCACGCCTGGGCGACCCGCGACCCATTGACCGGCGCCCGTAACCGCCGGGTAATGAACGAGGAGCTGAAGATTGCCGTCTCCACTCGCCGTCGCCACCGCACCAGCGCTGCCGTTCTGTTGATGGATCTCGACCATTTCAAACAGATCAACGACCGCTTCGGCCACCAGGCGGGTGACCAGGTGCTGGTCAGTTTGGTGGAACGGATCACCCTTAATATTCGCGATGCAGACCGGCTGTTTCGCTTTGGCGGCGAGGAATTCCTGCTGCTGCTCAACAACACCGACGAGCACGGGCTGCTCAGCGCCGCTGAGCACCTGCAGGCAGACATCGCCGAACATCTGAAGAGCCCGGGCGGCCCGGTCACTGTCTCCATGGGCGGCGCGGTCCTACGCGCCAGTGAGACCTGGGAAAGCTGGCTGCAACGGGCAGATCAACAGCTCTATCACGCCAAACATGCCGGCCGTAACTGCATCCGTATCGATCACAGCGAGACGCTGGAACTGGCCTAGCAAGCGCTATCCATGCCAGGCAAGCGAGCCCTCCGCTGTGTAGTTCGGCCATCCATTACCAATCACTACGCAAAAGAAAAGGGGCAGCCCTGAGGCTGCCCCTTTCTTGTCCTGCTCGTTGATCAGTGGGACGAAGCGCCACTGGCCCCCAGGCCGGTGTGCGAGCGCACGAACTGCGGCAGGAACAGAGCCCGTTCCTCTGCAGCCGACTCGGACTTGTCGGTGATCGAGAAGAACCAGATACCGACGAACGCGACGATGATGGAGAACAGTGCCGGGTATTCGTACGGGAAGATCGCCTTCTCGTGGCCGAGTACCGTGACCCAGATGGTTGGGCCGAGCACCATCAACACGACCGCTGTAATCAAGCCCAGCCAGCCGCCGATCATGGCGCCACGGGTGGTCAGGTTCTTCCAGTACATGCTGAGGAACAGCACGGGGAAGTTACAGCTCGCCGCGATGGAGAATGCCAGACCGACCATGAAGGCAATGTTCTGCTTCTCGAAGAGGATACCCAGGCCAATGGCCAGGACGCCCAGGCACACCGTGGTGATCTTCGATACGCGGAGTTCATCCTTCTCGTTGACGTTGCCTTTCTTGATCACGCTGGCGTACAGGTCGTGAGACACCGCCGAGGCACCTGCCAGGGTCAGACCTGCAACCACCGCGAGGATGGTGGCGAAGGCTACCGCCGAGATGAAGCCCAGGAAGATGCTGCCGCCTACCGCATTGGCCAGGTGAACCGCCGCCATGTTGTTGCCGCCCAGCAGTGCGCCAGCAGCGTCCTTGAAGGCCGGGTTGGTGCTGACCAGCAGAATCGCGCCGAAGCCGATGATGAAGGTCAGGATGTAGAAGTAACCGATAAAACCAGTGGCGTAGAAAACCGATTTACGGGCTTCCTTGGCATCACCAACCGTGAAGAAGCGCATGAGGATGTGCGGCAGACCAGCGGTACCGAACATCAGCGCGAGGCCGAGGGAAATCGCCGAAATCGGGTCTTTCACCAAACCGCCTGGGCTCATGATGGCTTCGCCGTTGGCGTGAACCTTGATGGCTTCGGTGAACAGCGTGTTGAAGTTGAAGCCGACGTGTTTCATCACCATGAAGGCCATGAACGACGCACCGGAGAGCAGCAGCACCGCCTTGATGATCTGTACCCAGGTGGTGGCCAACATGCCGCCGAACAGCACGTACATCACCATCAGGATGCCGACCAGCACGACCGCCACATGGTAATCGAGGCCGAACAGCAGCTGGATCAGCTTACCGGCGCCGACCATTTGCGCGATCAGGTAGAACGCCACCACAACCAGCGAGCCGCTGGCTGAAAGGGTGCGAATTTCCTTCTGCTTCAGGCGATAGGACGCCACGTCAGCAAAGGTGTACTTGCCCAGGTTGCGCAAGCGCTCGGCGATCAGGAAGAGGATCACCGGCCAGCCGACCAGGAAGCCGATGGAGTAGATCAGGCCGTCGTAGCCGGAGGTGAACACCAGCGCGGAAATACCCAGGAAGGACGCTGCCGACATGTAGTCACCAGCGATTGCCAAACCATTCTGGAAGCCAGTGATACCGCCCCCAGCGGTGTAGAAGTCGGAAGTCGATTTGCTGCGCTTCGAGGCCCAGTAGGTGATGCACAGCGTGCCGCCAACGAACGCGAGGAACATCAGGATAGCGGGCGTGTTGACCGCCTGTTTCTGCACATCGCCGGCCAGCGCATCGGCCCACAACGCAGGGGCCAGGGCCATCAAGGCCAACGCGGAGAGAATACGGCCAATCATTTGCCCACCTCATCCAGGATTACCTGGTTCAGGTTGTCGAACTCGCTGTTGGCACGACGCACGTAGATGCCGGTCAGCACGAACGCCGAGAGGATGACGCCGAGACCCACTGGAATACCCCAGGTGACCGGGGAGCTATCAGAGATACGTGTTCCGAGCCAGCCTGGCACGAATGCGATCAGCAGAATAAAGCCAACGTAGATGCCGAGCATGATGGCGGAGAGTATCCAGGCGAACCGCTCACGCTTGGCTACCAGCTCCTTGAAATGCGGACTTTGCTCGATCCGCCGATAAATGCTGTCGTTCATTTTATTGTTATCCTCACCCAGCTGGATGCTGGTTGGGACAACTGTAAATCGGCGCTCAGCCGGCGACAGACGACCTTAGTCGAAGCCCGGTGCTTTTTAGACCAAAGTCTAATGCTCCGGTACGGTCAGCGCTGCTGCTGGTACTGCTGCGTGCCCTGCCCCGGGTACCGCTGGATTTCATAACCGTTCGGGTATTCGGTGCTCTGCCGAATGCCGCCACGGGTCTCGAACGTCGAGCTGCGCTGGCCGCTTTCATAGCGAGTCGAGTCGATGTTGCGCGGAATGTACTGGCCGCCGTGAATGTCGTAACGCTGCTGACGCTCGTAGGTCTGGATACTGCCGCTGGCGCCCGGGCTGATGTATGCCTTGGGGATCACGCGGATGGCCTGCGGCGTGCGCTCGTCGGCCCAGGCCGCCGTGGTGGCCAGCGCGGCCAGCAGCAGGGTGAAGCGGATCAGTGATTTCATCTCGAGCTCCGAATACGGTTCAGGCAGCGGGCGAATTGCGCCGCGGCCCCATGCCTAGCTGAGACAGCGTCGACGGCGGATTATTTGCTGCCCAGCGCCTCGCCGATCCCATAAAAATGACCACCGGCCACATGATGGATGCTGCGCCAAGCGGGATCGGCCTCTTCGAAGTGCCAGCGGCCGTCGTGGAAAACCCGCGAGTCCGCCCAGGCACCGATTACTTCGCCGATGAACAGGTCGTACGCCTGCTGGTTATGTGGTTCAGCGATCAGGCGGCAGGCCAGCCAGGCTGAGCAACCCGCCACGAACGGCAGGTCGTGGTCACCCAGGCCGAAACACCCGACGCCGACACTGGCCAGCTTGGCCGGCTCGTCATTGAGGCTCCGTGTACCGACCTGGTGAGTCAGCTCCAGCTGCGCGACCGTGGGCACCTGGATGACGAACTGGCTGCTGCGCTCGACCAGCACGCGTGTTGCGGTGATCTTGTCCAGCACCACGGTGAGCTTGGGCGGATCGAAATCCAGGGCACAGACCCAGGCGGCCGCCATCACATCGTCGACACCGTCGTGCCGCGCCGAAACCAGCACCGTGGGGCCGTGGTTAATCAGTCGGTAGGCCCTGTCGAGGCTAACGGGCTTGATCGGGTTATGCATGACGAACCTCTCTGAAAGACCGGAGCGCCACTTTACAGCATCACATGGCATGTCTCCGGCGCTACCCATGTGCCGAGCGCGCCCGGAACAAGTTGAGCGAGCGGACTGCCCCTAAAGCCTCCAGCACACTAGAATCGATGCCCGTGCCTGGCTTTGATAGCCACCAACCTATTCGGGCGCCGCGTGACGCAGCACGTCACCCGCCTGTCAGCTAACAGTGGTGAGACCATGATCGAGGTAACCGAAGCTTCCATCGCCCAACTGCGCGCCGCGCTCGAATCCGGCCGTACCACGGCCGTCGAGTTGGTCAATGCGTACCTCGCCAGGATCGACGCCTACGATGGTCCACAGACGGCTACCGCACTCAATGCGGTGGTGGTGCGCAACCCGGATGCCGTGCGCGAAGCCGAAGCGTCCGATGCCCGCCGGGCGCGCGGCGAGACGTTAAGCCCGCTCGATGGCATCCCCTATACGGCCAAGGACAGTTACCTGGTCAAGGGGATGACCGCCGCCTCCGGCAGCCCGGCCTTCAAGGACCTGGTTGCCTATCGCGATGCCTTCACGGTCGAACGGCTGCGCGCGGCGGGTGCCATCTGCCTGGGCAAGACCAACATGCCACCGATGGCCAATGGCGGCATGCAGCGCGGCGTGTATGGTCGCGCCGAAAG
>Ga0265798_10009142_pt1 | contig 12467 bp, 8 predicted proteins | sample P3T30metagenome_FD_192430 | JGI IMG/M metagenome (GOLD analysis project Ga0265798, IMG submission 192430) | Plant litter microbial communities from East Loma Ridge, Irvine, California - P3 T30 | ecosystem: Environmental > Terrestrial > Plant litter > Unclassified | place: USA: California...
CTGGCGAAAGCGACAACTCAGTGGGTGCTGGACGCGGCAATGGACCAGCTGGTTAGCTGGAACCATAGCGACAGCGGAATGGTGGTGTCGGTCAATATTTCCGCCGCCAATCTTGGCGAAGCCGATCTCATTCAACGCATTCGACTTGGACTGCTTAAGCGCAAACTTCGACCTAACCGGTTGGAGATTGAACTGACCGAAAGTGCGATCATGGACGATCCCGATCGGGCACTTGCCATGCTCAGCGAACTGGCAGAGTCAGGCATTTGCTTGGCCATCGATGATTTTGGCACAGGCCATAGCAGCCTTGCCTACCTCCAGCGACTGCCAGCGCACGTCGTCAAAATAGATCAGGCATTCGTGCGCAACTTGACCAAAGCAGCTGGAGCCGACTTCTTGTTGGTCGAGACGATGATCGGACTGGCGCACAAGCTGAACTACAGAGTGGTGGCGGAAGGCATTGAAACGGCTGAAGCCGCCGGTGTGTTGACCAATCTTGGCTGCGAACAGGCGCAGGGCTTTTGGTTCGCACGTCCCATGGAAGCTGAGACGTTCGCAGCATGGCTGTCAGAGCGGCAGGCAGCAGCAATGCCGAGAATATCTGCGGCCTGAGCAGACTATTCTTGACCAGCCTATCAGTTTGTTTGCCCCTCCCTACCCATTTTGGCCAGATACAGCGCCGCGTCCGCGTCAGCGAGCAGGTCGCTTAGCGATCCATTTTGGTCACCATGCTTGGATAAACCAACGCTGCCACCAAAAGACAGGGTGTGTTCGTTATAAGCGATCAACCCTGACAGCGCACGTTGGATACGGCCTGCCAGAACAGCGAGCATGTCGCTGCTGGTGTCGAGGATCACAGCGACAAATTCGTCGCCGCCAATTCTGACGACAATATCTGACTGCCTCGTCTCAGCGGTAATCCTGCGAGCGACTTCGACAAGTACTGCGTCACCGGCATCGTGACCATAGGTATCGTTGATATGTTTAAAATGATCGAGGTCGATCGCCAGGATTCCTGCGACCCTTTCAGGTGCGACTTGAGCAAAGCGTCGCGTCAAACCTCGTCGGTTTAGGATGCCAGTCAGCGGATCGGTTTCCGCTTCCGATTGATAGCGCATTTGCTCCATATGCTCGTCGGACACATCGATGGTTACCCCGACGATCTGTTTCGGCTGGCCATCTGCATCCCGCAGCAGCTTGCGGTCGCACCGCATCCAATGCGTGCCGTCCACAGTCTCAAGGCGGTATTGGATCGATTGGTGGTCAATCGAGCCGCTAAGCATGGGGGCAAGGTCTGCTGCGCCCCGGTCGTCGGGATGTATCTGCTGCGCATAGCTTGGCAGCTCCAGCGGTTCGTCGGCCCCTGTAGCGAAGCGGGCGAGCTGCGGTGATGTTGAGAACACACCGCTAGCGACGTCCATGTGCCAAAAGCCGCCTCGCACCGCACCCAATGCAAGCGCAAATCTCGCATTTGCTTCTTCCAGCACCCGCTCAGCTGCAAGCCGTTCACTGATATCCACGACATGAGCGATAAACCGTGCGGGCTGACCTGATTCATTACGAGCAACAGATACAGCCAGGGCCGCAGGCACGATGGTGCCATCACGTGCTATGTAGCGCTTTTCAATTCGATAGCCGTCCCGCTTGCCATCCAGCACCTCGTCGAACAGATGCTGATCTTTGGCAAGATCATCAGGGTGGGTCACCTCCTGAAAGGTCATACCGGTAAGTTCTGCCGCCGTCCGACCCATCATCGCAGCAAAGCAAGCGTTACTGCGCAGAATATGCCCGGCCGGATCGACCATGACCTTGCCGATCGGGGCGTTCTCGAAGGCGCTGTCAAAAATTGCTTCTGACGCAGCAATGCGGGACTGAAGATCGTGACGTACACTAATGTCTGTTACCAGCGCCAAAACGCCTTTTACCGTGCCGTCGATATCCATATCCGGGACGTAATTACCTTGAACACGCCGACGCAGTGCTCCGTCGAAGAGATCATATTCGTAGGTGACAGGTACGCCCGTCAGCGCCTCGGCCAGCTTGCTGGCGATGAGCGGATAATTTGCTTCGCCAACAATCTCTCGGCAATGGCGCCCAACAATAGCAGCGGGAGCGATGCCGCGCCATGCTAGATATGTAGCGTTAGCATACTGGTAGAGCAGGTCAGGGTTAAAGTAAGCGACCAGTCCTGGAAGCAAGTCCAGGATTTTTCTGTGTTGACTAGCAATGCCGCGATCAACCCCTTCGGAGAAACTCTTAAAAACAAATGGCATTATATTTAACCTATAACCACCGCAATCCAGCGAGGTAACTCTATTATCGCACTAGCTATTCTTTATTATCACGTATAAATGATAATAATCATCGAACTATGTCTTCCTGAAAATGCTATGTTTTGTGCGCAAGGCAACGGCAGCGCGACTCCTTTGACCCCGTTGGGCCTTTTCAAGCGGAGACCCTGAAATGTTTTCCGCCATGTTCTGCCGATCAGGCGACTTTTTCCCAAATACGCGTCTGCCCGGACGGATCAGGGGGCCAACCATCTCGACTGCAGAATGCATGGTGACCGCCCTTGCAGTTTGCTTGCTCTTTTCGATTCCGGCCAAGACCTTTGCCCGCTGAGCTAGTTCATACAGTGGCCCCGCTTTAAGCGTATGCTCAAATCGTACACCCATGCGGTCCCCTTCCTCCCAAGCGACAGCCCCATAGACAACGTCGTCCCCGAACTCGATCATGAAGCGGGTTCCCTTTGCCAAAACCCCGCCCGTGACCTGCGCACCGCCTTCTGAAATGTCTATAATGGTCGCAGACTCTCTCGTGAGCACCGTAGCCAGAATGACATCCACCCTGGTTGCGATGCGGTCGGTACGCCTCCTAAGATGGGTCACGTCCCTCTCCATCCATGTGCAGGGTTCTGCATATCTTCTCACAACCTTTACAGATCCTTGCACAACCTGAAGTGCGCCCTCCCTGCTCTGCTAAACTGCAAACATGACATGATCGGCCTCAACAATTTTGACGAGGCGGGACCGTGAGTAGATGTTCAGAACGTCCCTCCTGGTTCCAAACTTCCGCAATTCGTCCATGTCGATCTATAACCGCTAAAGCCTTATCGGATACGTCCGCTTTCAGGACCGGTAGGACGTCCCGACAATGACTGATAATAGGCGCTAACCGCCGGTCCGCTTTGCGGCCGGCAAGACCCAGAACCCGACGTTCGTGATACTGTTGCTGCCTCCCAGCTACCGCCGTTCGTTCATCTTGACCTTTTACAGGCCGAGCGCGGCTTTGATCTCCGCTACCTTGGCGACGAACACCGCCGCGAGACCATCGTCCGTGTCATCTGCTGCCCACGCCCACATCGCTGGACCATCTTCGTGCACAGCGCCGGCAGATCCGAACTCGTCGAGCCAACGCCACCACAGGTAAAAGGCGTGCAGGTCGGTTTCCGAGCTAGATCCTAGCGCCGCAGCTAGACGGGTGATTTTATCGGCGTGCAGCTTTGCGATCTGAGGTATCCGGCGCCTCGCGGTTACGCCAATGTATGCGCTGGTAAAGTTGGTTCCGTCCGCCTTCAGTTCCACGTCGAAACCTTCCAACCCGATGTCGATCCTCAGGACGCCCTCCTTGTTGGAGCAAAACAGTGAGCGATCCCCCTTTTGCGCCCGCAACGCACCGATTTTGCTGCCCTTGAGGCGACGGGCCACTCTGGCAGCGAAGTCGCGTGTCATTCGCTCTCCGATTGCGTCCCTTGCTTGGATGATTGAAATCGCGGCCGCGATGTCGTCCGGCGTAGCCATCACATCCTCAACGATCCGCGCCGTCACCGCCGCCCCCATCCCACCATGCCGCTCATCCAAATCCTCCCCAAACGCCGTCAAGAAATCGCGAATCCTGCCGGGGGGCGCTGCGTCCGCACACGCCACGACCCAGTCGCGCACTTCCAAACCCAGTCGCAACGTCATTGCGCCGCTTCTGCGCTTCAAGCTGCATACCACTTCGTCGCTCCAACCCGCGCCGAGCAGGGCGACGACCCGCCCCTGTCGGTCGCCAGCAGGTAGCGTTTGCATGTATCGCTCTAGCTGCCTGTCGCCGAACGCGGCAAAGGGCTTGTTCTCAATCAGAACCTCAAACTCGTAGTGCGAGAGTTCTACATCGATCCTCCCGGCCAGCCTGCGGCCGACGCGACGCGGGACTTCCAGACCCACCCGACACCGGTCTGTGGCCTCCACACCATCGATACCCACCAGCGCCAGGAAGCGATCGAGCGGCGATGCTCCCAGTCGGTGATCGCCCATTGGGTCCAGAAGCCACCCCAGGAGACGAGACAGGTCCAATTCGCGCCTGACGAGTAGGGAGACTGGATTAAACTCCGACACTCGCATTCGCGAATTAGTCACGCGGTGCAGCAGCGCTTGGGCAGCTATCTCCCTCACGCGATCGTACCTTTCACCGCTAAGTCACAGAGCTTAGTCTTGATGAGCAGCAAAAGATCGTCAGTGTCGGCGAGCGCGAGCAGTTCGTCAGTAGTGACGACGATCAGGCGTCGCTTCTGCGCCAACGAAGCCGCTACGACCGCATGAGCGGCGGTAAGGTCGTCGGCGTTGCCGGTAATCCCAAGTGTCGTCACCAAGATTCCAAAATCCAAGCCGCGGTTCTGCAACTTGGTTAGAAACCAAGCGACCTCGATACTCCCGACGCGGCGCGACCAATTCTTCGCCTCGACAAGGATGATATTGGGAAGTGAGACGATCTCCTCGTTGAAGAGGGCAACGTCGATCTCTTCGGTGGCGAAGGCATTCTTCACGTTCCGGTGGGTAATAGCGATCCCCGGCACGAGGTCGAACAAATAACAGATCAGGTCTTCAAGCGCTTTGCCCTGTGCAGCAGTAGTCCCCGCGTTAATGCCCGCGTCTATGTGCGCTTGAACCTGCTGCTGGTCGATTACCGGCACTAGAGGGTTGCCCCGTGTACCCGGCGATTACGCAGGTCTCGTACGATGTCGTCGAATGTTTCATGCTGCAGGCGCGTAAATAGCACGTCAATCGACATTGATAAGACCGTAGGCGGCAGGCTCTTCAGGTCTTTTGGTCCTTCTGCAAAGAGCAGCAAGCCCCAACGACTCCCCGACGCCGCCACGTGCTTCGCGAGCTGCTGCGCTGCATCAGCAGCCGCACGTGTAGTGGGCAGATGAGACTTGATCTCTACAAGTAAGGGGTTGCCCACCGACTGCTGCCAAGCATCCGACCAAAGCGCCAAATCTACGCCATATTCACGACCCTGTGACGTCACGACGACATCGACACCCGCCTCACGCAGGGCATGAGCTACGAACTGCTCGAGTTCGACGGATCGAAGAGGCGTTTTCAGCTCTAAGCTGCCCTGCAGATAGCTTGCAGCGGCGGCCCCGAGTGGCCGCGTCTCCTTGTAAGAAACTGGGGCTGACACTGTCGCTTCCGGCGCAGCTATCAGCTGATCGATCGCAAACTCGATGGCCTCGCGATTCGACAGATTGGCACGAACAGTCAGGAAGCGCCGCAAGCTTGAAGGCAGGTGCGCATTATTCGGCGGCGCGAACAATAGGATGCGCTTGCCCTTGGCCCATGCTTGACCGAGTTCGAACAGCACCCATTCGGAGCGCCGCTCACGAGTCAGAACCCCGATTACCAAATCTACACCAGCGAGAATGTTGCTGATCTCCGTTCCGAGATCGGCGCCAGGAGGTATATCGCCTGGAGCAACCACTTTGATATCCCGACGCTGCAAAGCAGCGACCAGGACGTCGAGATTGCTACCCGCGGGAGCAGTGATGAAGCAGGTTCGAATGCGGGAGTTCACGATTTTCCTTAGTCCAAAGGGATCACCTCACGCTAAAGCGAACAGCGCGTTTCGGCCAGCCGTTCCGGCTAACAGTCGATTTGGCCTCAGCACCAAGGGAGGAGCGCTTGCTTTTGATTGTTTCGAGCCAGGAGCCCCACAATCCGCCATTCCCGGCCCTTTTTTTTGGCTGCCTAACTTTTGCCTTTCGTTCACTTCGCCGCAACGAACCTGCAGCGCCGCAGCAAAGGTGATGATTGCGACGAAGCGGTCATTCCGAACCGGATCGCTAAACGACGGTCTCTGACAACAGCTGCCGTTCGCGCACCGGGCCTTTATAGGTTCGCTTCCGGTGAACAGTGGCCCTCTTGCTATTGGCGAAATGACCCAATCCCGGCCATTAACGGCCGCGGAAGCGGTCGTTCGTTCAGGTGCCGCTTGAGGCTCAGAACATGGCCGTTGGTTGGTAATCCGCGCGCTTAAAGCCGACGTGGAAACGCCACTACTCCACTCGACATCGGTGACGTTTACTGAGCCGCAGGTCCAAAGCGACGTGTAAATTTCGAAAGTGGCATCCAGCCACAGGGCACGCACCGACGATCGCTATCCCGCCATCGTGCCAAAACTTCCAAGCGTCCCCTTCGGCTTGCGATCGTAGGTGGAGCGTCCCTCTAGCATCTGCACAAAGGCCTCGTTGCGGTTGGTGGCGCGATCGACCAGACGATCGAAGGCGACGACCTCAAGCATGAGGTTGAGAGACTGGAAATACCGATACGCCATCTGCCCACCGTAGTTCGTGATGACGAAATCCTCCATTCTTAGATAGTTCTGCAGATTGTCGTTCCAGTCAGCGATCACATATCCACGCACCATCGTGTCCGGTGGAACGGCGATCTCGCGACCGGCCGAGGTCTTAACCCTGCCCTTTGTGCGGATATCTGAGATCTGTCGCTTCAACTGATCGACCGGGTTATTGGTCGAACTTTCGCTGCCGGCCGCGTATCCCGTCTTTTGAGGACGCTTCATCTCGACCACCATGAGCTCATTCTGATTATTGACGAGCAGGTCGTGCGCGTACTGGCCCCTGGCCCTATAACTGCCGTCCGGCGTGCGATCGCTTGAAATGTACTGAGCGTAGGCCAAGTCGTCGTCGAGCAGCCACAGATTGTGCGAACTGTAGTCGATCTCGTCGCTGTCCTTGTAGCGCGGATAGATCAGCGCATGCACCTTATCCTCGGTAGCAAGCCCGTCCTGCTGCTTTTTCAGAAGTTCGCGGAAGATCGTGATAACGTGATTTCTATAGGCGACATAGACCGCCAGCGCCTCTTTGGCGTCCGCCGGGATCTGCGTCTTGACTAGGTGCTCGAGCTGCTCGACGCTGGCGTTTTGGTCCAGCTTGGAAAAGTCGAACTTCTTGCGGAAGCGTTCTACGAATAGGTCCTGCGCCAGCTGCTCCCGTGTCTCCGTTATCGACCGCTTTCGAACGAAATCCTCGGGCGATCGGTCGCCCAGCCCGCGCCGCAGCAGCGGGTCGACGGCAATCAGATGCTCGACGTCGGCGACCATCTTCGCGCGGCGCTCGCTTGTATAAGCACTCTCGATCTCCAAAATATGTTGCTTGGCCATCGCGACGAGATGGTCCCTGATCGACTTCTTCACACCGTCGCGAACGACTTTGCCGTGCAGGTTCGTTATGCGGTCACGCGATTGCGACGAGACGAAGAAGTCGCTCGATACGGCGACCAGATAAAAGTAGCGGCGCGGACCGCTCTCGCCCACCTCGACGAAGGGCTTATCGTTCACACCCGACGAGATGTTCTCCAGATCGCTCGCGGCGCGGTTGTTCGCATAGAAATACAGCCGGTGCTTTTTAGCCTGATCTTCGCCAACCTTAAAGTAGCTGAAGTCGAACCGCCTGCTCTGCTGGCCAATCTCCAGATACTCGATCCGGGATCCACCCACCGATAGGGAATCGTTGAAATGGTCGTATAGATTGAAACGAGTTCCGTCGACGACCAGCACCGTCTGCTTGGGAATCTTTCTTTGTATGAACTCGATCAGAAAATGGTCGAGTAGAGCGGCAGCGATGGCATCCTCGGCGGCCTCGGCCAAGTAGCGCTGGCCCGCAAGATCGAAATACTCCTCGCTATGGTCGAGGGGCGACCGCATGAGCGCGGTCAGCCCAGAGTCGAAGCGATGCTCCCCGGCCCCCTCATCCGCTGCGATCTCGACCAAATTATCATCGGTCGCGAACGGTTTGTATCCATACGTCCCACCCGTCACCTCGCCCGACGCGTTGGCCTGACGGGAGGAGTAGAACACCTCCCTGAAGATCCTAAAGGCAATGAAGCGGCCGAAGCCCTTGCCACCCCGCTCGAACTTGTTGCCGGTTAACGGCGTGAGGAAGGCGGCGAGGTTTTTGTCGTCGAGCCCGACGCCGTTGTCGGCGATGACTATCTGACGATCTTCGGCCGAAATCTCGATCTCGATGCGCCCATTCCGCTCGACGTCCTCGCCCCACCGCTCCTCGATGGAATGGAGGGAGTTGGACACTGCCTCGAACAGCGGGAAGAGAAAGCCGTGCAGGCCTTCAGGGAGCGTGGCGCGCTTGACCTCGGAGGCCAGATCGATCGACTTGTGCTTCACGGACAATCCCGGGGAGAATGGCGGATGCCAGACGGTAACAAGATGCCCAGCGCGCGCCGAAAGGGCAAGTCTATGCCGGCGGAACCGACCGCGACCTACGAGCGGGTAAATTCGGCATATTGGTGGCTGCCTTGCCCCGATCGCGACGGCGCGGCCGCGCAGGTTCCAGCAGCACATCACGACGCTCGGATTGCAGTTGTTTGTCTGATAGTAGAGGCCAATGCCCTATGACGCGTTCACAATCGACACCAACGCCATCATTCAGGGCGGGATGAACTTCGAGGCCGGGCTGCTCGCGCAACTCGACCAGTTCAAGGATGGTCCGGTGCAGTTCGTCGTCTCTGAGATCGTGGTCCGCGAGACGCTGAAGCACCTGAACGTGAGTACGAAGAAGGCTAGAGACGCTGCGCGCTCCGCTTTAGATCGCGCAGCGCAGCTTGGGCTCATCAGCTCCGACGCCGCAAAGACCGCGATCGACGCCCTCGCCGATTCAAGGACAGTTGCGCGCAGCAAGGTCGCCTCTTTCCTGGAGGCGACCGGCGCGGAGACCGTACCGGCGAACCTCTGTGCGATCGACGCCCTGCTGAAGTCCTACTTCGATCCCACGCCGCCGTTCGAAGCGACCGGCGACAAGAAGAATGAGTTCCCGGACGCGCTCGCGCTCCTCAGCCTCGAGGCGTGGGCCAAGGCGGCTGGTAAGACAGTGCTCGCCGCCAGCGCAGACAAGGGATGGCAGTCGTTCGCGGAAAAATCTGAGCACATCGTCGTCGAGGGCGACCTTGCCGACGCGATGCAGATCGTCCAAGCACACGCCGAGGCGGCCGCCAAGGCGGTAAACACGTTCCTGCGCGGGATTGCCGAAGGCGACTTGCCCGACGACGAAAGGTCGATGAGCGCCTTGCTTGCTGACGCGTTGACCGAATGGGAATTCGACGTCGAGGCCTCCGCCCCATACCGCTACGAGCTAGATTCGACGGAACTGCGTCTGCAGAGCTTTGAGCTCGCGGAGCGTGACGGTGATCACGGCGTCACTGTCGTCCGCCTCGCCGCGGATGAGGTCGTCTGCAGGGTCGACGTCGAGGTCACCGCAACCGCGCATGCCGAATTCTCGCTGTTCGCGTGGGACAGCATCGATCGCGAGGAAATCGGTATGGGCGGGACGTCCGCCTCCAGCGAGGAGACCTTCGAAGCGGCCGTGCTAATCACCATTGCAGGATCGATCGACGGGCCAGTCGCAGAACTGGAGATCGTCGACCTCGAAGTCGTGGAAGCACTCGGCAGCGTCGACATGGGCGAGATCAACCTCGACTTCGGCGACCGCGACGAGATCGATGACTACAACCAGCTGCAGCTCATGCTGGAGGCCGAGGAAGGTAACGAAGGGCCGCCCGTGCTCCGGCAATCGGCGCTCTGACGCGTGGCTGACGAGGGTCCGACGGCGCACGTAGACGACACGGACAACAACGCGTTCGACCGAGACCACCAGCCCGGCCGGCTTAATCTACTGGTTCTCGCCCCGCACCGGCGAGGCATACAACTTTAGCGCGACCATGCGGCGAATGGAGCTACCGTAGCCGGGTTGAGCGATCAATGAACGAAGGGCGCGATCTCAGGGCTCGAAAGCAGCCATGCCGCTTACTACCCAAGCCGGGGGTTAGAGCCCCCTGCCCCGCCAGCTGAACGAACGACAGTTTACCGCGATCGCTACCCAAAGCGGACGGGCTGCTTTCCACCAGTTTTGCCGAAAAACGGACGTTCCGCTCTGCGACGCTACTCGACTCCCGTCAGCGTTATGCGGTTGCCGAGATGCCTAAAGGCCCGATCGCGACAGGTCAGCAGAATGACCTGCATTCGCGTCGCAGCATCGGTCAGGATCTCGGTCATCAGATCAAGGCGGGCGTCGTCCGAATAGACGAGCGGATCGTCCAGGATCAGCGACACCGGCACACCCTGCTCCAGCAGCATGTCGGCGAAAGCTAACCGGGTAAGCACCGCAAGCTGTTCCTGAGTACCCCGAGAAAGGTCACCGCAATTCTCACCGAGCCCGCTACGCACGATCGACGTCAGGCCCAGATCATCACCAAAGCTCGGATCGCAGCCGGGCAGGAGCCGTTCGATATGCCGGCGTGCGCGCCGCGCAACCGGCCCGACGAACGTCCGTGAGGTCTCTGCTCGCGCACCTTCCAAGGTGTCGCGAAGCAGCTTCAGCGTTTCCGCCTCCTGCGTTACGCGCGTTAGGTTGGCGGCCGCAGCATCCGCTTCTTCTCGCGCAGCAGCAGCGCGGTCTGCCAGTCCCTTGCCGCCTTCCGCCTCGATCCGCGCCTCGAGCCCGGCGATCACCTTCTCCAGATCGATGCGCTGCGTCCGGGCGACCTCGACACGTTTGTCCAACACCCCGATCTGGCGCTCGATCGCCGCCACGTCATGCGCCGTCGCAGCACGTTCGGCGTCCTGCAGACTAACAAGCGCTGCCGCTTCGCGCTGACGCGCCTCCAGCAGAGCCTCATCCAGGCGATCTACCTCAGGCTTGCCTTCCAAAGCGGTGAGCTGGGCTACGGCGTTGGCAGCATCACGCTCGGCGCCAGCCGCCTGGACCATCAGCGGCGCATTGCGCGCTTCCAGTTCGCGCAATTGCGCAGACGCCGCCTCATCGACACCCTCCGCCCTTGCGAGCGCTGAGTCCGCCTCCGCCGCGATCACCGTCAATACGTCAACGTCTGGATCTTCCCCACTCCCCTCCCCTTCCGCGCTTTCCGGCAATCCTGCCATGAAGGTCTTCAGGGGCGAAGCACCGGCCGCGATACCGAGCAACGGCACGGCCGGAGTGATCCCGACGATCCGTGCTTCGAGCGTCCGCACGTTGGCAACAGCATCACGTGCGACCTCGTTACGAGCCCGGGCGTCGGCGACACTCGTCATCCCGTGGTCAGCCAGGGCAGCGCCCAGATCATCGCGGGCGTTGGCGAGCGCCGCTTCGGCGCTTTGCAGCCCAGCTGGCGGTCGGATGATCAACTCAGCCTCCCCAAGCTGGATGCGCGTCTCACGCGATAGCGTCTGGTCACCGCGCTCGACCGGCATTCCGTCGATCCGAACGCCGCTGACATCGCCTGCGAACTCAATCCGGGTCGCGCCCGCCTCAACTGCTGCGCGCGCCTTGTCGACGCCACGTTCGCGTTCCTCCAGCGTCTTGATAACGCTGGAGGGGATCACGGTCGCACCAAGTTCGCGCGCTGCCTTCAGTTCGGCTTCGAGGGGAAGCAGTTCGGCGTGCCGCTGGCGTACCCGGGCGATCTCGACGTGACGTGCTCGTGCGGCAACCAACTTAGTGGCACCCTCGAGCGCCGCGTGCGCCTTGCGCCGGTTGTCGCGGGCGGTCGCCAGCCTATCACGCGCCGTACCCGCCCGCTCACGCGTGCTGGTCAATTCCTCTTCCAGGCCGGATCGTTTCTCACGGGCCTTGCTTAGCGCTGCGGCCGTGTCACTGACGGCCTTCCGAGCATCGGCGAGCCGCGCGGTGAGATCCTCCAGTCCCTTGACCTGATCAGTAAGGCGACCTTGCTCGGCCAGTCGGGTATCGCGCAACTGCGCCGCGGACCGCGCCACGTCGATCTGACCAACCAGAACCTTTCGCCGATCTGCGTCCGTCGTATCGGCAAGATCACGGTCCAACACCTTCAGCCTGGCCCGAGCTGCCTCGAGATCGGAGAAGCCCTGTTCAAGGGCGGCGAGTCGGGTGGCGGCCTCGGTCGCAGCGCTCTCGGCAGCGTCATGCTCCGTACGTGCTGTCGTCTGGCGACCGCTAGGCCGGCCGGTGGTGGTCCAATAGTCTGCGAACTGGCTGTCGATCCGGGGCCGGACACGCTGGTAGGCGGCACCCCCCATGATCGTGCCGACCTCAGCCTCCAGCGTGGCGCGCACGCTGTCGCGGACTATGTCACCCGGAGCCGTGACTTCGAGCGCCTGGGCCTGCCCTACCCAAAGCAGCCCCAGCGCGCCGTGTGCGG
>Ga0265798_10009145_pt1 | contig 12461 bp, 14 predicted proteins | sample P3T30metagenome_FD_192430 | JGI IMG/M metagenome (GOLD analysis project Ga0265798, IMG submission 192430) | Plant litter microbial communities from East Loma Ridge, Irvine, California - P3 T30 | ecosystem: Environmental > Terrestrial > Plant litter > Unclassified | place: USA: California...
TTGAACTCGGACCACCTAAAATGACACAGAGGCCTGTCGAGTTGACGGAGGCGAATATCAAGAGTTTTGTCGAGCGAGCCATTCACGGACGTGGCGAAGAGGATGGGGTGGATAGATGGTGGAAGACTAATGCCCCACCCGAGGGCGAGGTCGTCAGGGTATACGCCGATGGTGTCTATGATCTATTCCATTTCGGGTAAGCTTAAGCTCTCCCTTCGTATCGAGGTGCTACAGCTAATGATTCAGTCACGGTCTTCAATTACGTCAAGCCAAATTATCATTCCCCAAAGTCCAACTTTTAGTGGGAGTATGCTCAGACGATCTATGTGCAAGCCATAAATCCGCCCCCTCAATGACACACGCTGAACGATGCGAGGCAGTTCGTCAATGTCGATGGGTCGATGAAGTCATCCCAGATGCTCCTTGGGTCGTCGACCAGGAATTCTTGGATAAGCACAATATCGATTATATCGCCCATGACGAATTAGTTTATCCATCAAAGACACACGATGATGTGTACAGTTTCGCCAAAACTCAAGGTAAGACTTGCCTTCTATTATCCATATGTATAGCTGACGTATAGGCCGATTCGTCCCCACTCGTCGAACACCAGCAATCTCAACTTCAGATCTCCTAGAACGTATCGTCCGAGGTTATCGAGACGGTTTCTTTGATTCGAAACTCGAAAAGAATGGTCATCCGGAATTATTAGCTGCAGACGTTGATTGGGATTCAAGTGCTTCGGTCGAGAGGAGAGAGAGGAGGGCATTGAAGAAAAAGGGTGATACGAAGTTGAGGTAGAGGGATTTTGGTTTGCTTTAGTTTTGGGCTAGGTTGGTGGGGAGTATACATGCAGGTTTATGATGTCTAGCTGTTCTCTCCCTTGGTCCAGGTCTATGCTGGCCAACAGGTGTCAGAACCCGGCGTTTACTTCTACTCCTCGTTACCGCCCTTCGGGCCTGCATCTATGACTAGAATGCTCTTTACTGTCAGTCCCTCGTTCACTTCGCCTCACTCAATCCGTTCACGTTCCTCATATCCACCCCCATCTTCACTCGCCCTACTTTCCCATAACTCTGGCTAGCGCTTCGGCATTCCCAGCACTTGTAGCTAACCCAGCTCCAGCAGTACGATCACTAGCAACCTCCCACCCGGGTCCTCTCTCGGGTACAGCTGCAGCTGCCGCTACGGGAAAGGGGCGGGCGGAAGTTCCCGGATCTATGACTACGACCGAAGGCGAAGCAGAAGCAGCAGCGACTTTCTCCTTCTTTCTAGCTTGTGCTAAAGTCTTGCCCAAGAGTGCTTCGCGTATCTTGTCACCCATCGTCTTCGCCTCTACATCCTTCACTTGAACTGTCCCGTCCTTCTCCTTCTGCGCCTTGACTTCTTTCTTGTCTTTCACTGCTACATCACCGACAACAGCAACAGCAACAGGGTCCGGGTCCAATTCAATATACCAAGGTGGAGCCACATCCAATCCAAATGGCTCAAGACCTTTCTTCTTCAACATTTTCTTCAACATTTCCAAATCCTTCTTCCTCTCTCCACTCTTTTGAATCACATATCTCTTAAACTTCTCTTCACCCAACTCCGTCTTTCGACCCTCGATTTTCGTCGCAATGGCCGCCTCTTCCTCTTTATACCTTTTCCTAGTAGCTTCTTCATTCTCATCTTTCTTTCTAGCTTCATATTCTTTCGATACCCATCCTGAAGGCCTATCTGACGAAGAAGGTGGAGCAGCGGAACGTGTTACACGAGGGGTATCGGATTCATAAATTGCCTTGAGGACTTTCCCAGTGATGACGATTGTTGATAAGGTAATGATTATTCCTAATAGTAGGACCGAAGTCGATACAGGTGTAGTAGGTCTGTACAGGCTGGGATAGTAATATCGTAGGGCTGTTATATGATTTCTAGCTATTCTGTCGAAACTCGGTTTAGCTATCTATCAGCTCCTGGATTCTTCTTCCAGACGAAGTAGGAGTAGAAGGGGAACTCACCCCGCCTGACCACCCTCCTACCTACAGGTACCACGCCCGGAACAGTCGCCGGACTCCCAAACCACGATCCAGCACGACCGAGACCGAGATAATCAGTTCCCCAACTCAGATTCCCACTTTTCAGCCATCCCCCCATTCCTTCTAATGTACTAGGATAAACCCCAACGCATAATCCCACAGTTACCGCTATCCCAAGTAATGCTGTCGTACGCCATAATTCATCAGTTAGGAAATCGAATGAGGAGCCTGTTGGTGGTCTGGCACCTAGGGAGAATAGAGCGAGGGGAAGGAGTGGAATGAAGATTAAGAGAATGAAAGGTCCGGGGAGGAGGTCTACGTATGGGAGGGATGTTGGGAGTGTGTACATCTTCTTTCTGCGTTGCGCGTGGTTCGGGTATTAGTGTATGAGCCAGCGAGCACGTTGGATGGGTCAGTCTTTGAGCGAGTGAGTCGACGTGTAGACAAGTGGAACATCAGTGTTGTCACGTCAAGTCCCCCGTATGATGATCAGGTCAAAGGATTCACATGGGGATCGCCATGCATGATCAAAGGACATGCCTTGTGAGACATTTAAGCATTATTGAATGCTTGCCACCTGACCGTCAGCTCTCTACCACCAAAATCAAGAAGACAGAAGATAACTCACGCTTCATTCAATGTGCCAAAAGCCCCATTTGCCAACATCCTCTGTTCAACAGTAGTCTTCTTGACATCGAGCTAGAGTATCAGCTTAGTCGATCGACTATTGCTGCTACTGTCGACAACAAGTGCCCACTTACTTTATCGGGATGTAATCTAGCAATCACCTTCATATACTTGATCTTTACTTGTTTCTCAGTAATCAACTCGTGCATCCCCACTTTTAATCCTCCAGCGAGAACTTCATCCCATAATACCGTATCGAGGCTAGCGAGCAGCGCCCTTAGATTCGTTTCTTTGCCTTGCTTCCAGGTATTGATTCTCGCTTCAGTGACATCTTTGAGTTGAAGCCTTTGTTGATCTTCTTGCTCCAACACTTTTGCGGCTGCTCGGAGTGTTGAGACTGCTTCTGAACGTTCCACCTGGGCTGGTTTACTTGGTTTTGGAGCCTTTGGCGGCGGTTTGGCTTTCGGAATGGATGACGTTGAAGGAGTAGTACCAGGACCAGGTCCATCGAGCATTTGCTTGGATCGTCGCAGACCTTCAGAGGCGAGATTACGCGTTTGAACAGCTTGACCACCCAACATGATACTGTCGAATCCCAAGATTTTCTCCCAATCTTGAACTGCTTTACTCCATTTCTCACCCATCTCCCAAGCCTGCGCTCGTTTCGTATATGCCTTGACGAGAGAATCTGCCAATTTAATATCGGACATTGCAGGCGGTAAAGGCGCTTCTTTCGATGGATGGTATGTGATGCCAATGATCTCGATGACTGCACTAGAATCTTGGGCTGCTCCATTTGATTCACCCAATTTGATACGGGTTGCGGCTCGATTATTGTATAGAGGAATCAGGTGGAGATGACCGCTGGGTAAGATAGATATGGCGGTTGAATAGGATGATTCGGCTTCGGTGAATCTACCTAATTTGAAGTGTTCGTTTCCTTTGGTCTTGTGAGTTGATGAGGATTGGATGGCGGATGGGTCGGCGGGAATGAGGGTCCGCGTGGGCAGTGGTGGCGGAGTGGCAGCTTTTCTTGGTGGGGTGGGTCTTGATCTTGGTGGTTCAGGTCTCCTGTGGGTTGGTCGAGACGGAGGTGGGTCGTCTCCGAACAGGTTCTCCTCTCGGATCGATTTCGATGGGCGGTCCTGTCCAGCTCTCTCAACGGATCGCGAGGCACTTGCCTTCTGTCCGTTCCCGTTTCCGTTCGCCCGGGCGCTTGGGCGAGGGGCCACCCTCTCCTCTTCCTCATCGGAATCATCCCTGAATCCACTCTCCTTCTCTACAGCAGCTCCAGCTCCACCAATCTCGTCTCCCGCAGTCTCAGCTTCAACCATCCACCTAGGTCTTCCATCCTTAACGGGCCCCTTCCCTTTCTCCTTCCCACCCCCGGCTCCAGCAGCAAGTTGAGCTTCATATACTTTTTTCTGCTCTTCATATGCCTTCAATGCTTTTTCTTTACCGACATTCCATAGACTTGTCGCTTTCGTAAATACACTCTGACCAATCTCACTTGCTTGAGCCAAGATCTGATCAGTCTGCAAAGGGGTACCAGCCTGACTCCTGGCGTTCTCGCGATCCCTCTCGTCCCGAGATCGAGGAGCGATAGTATCCCTCGAAGGACCTTGACGGCGTCTTCTACGTCTCTCTTCCTTTTCCTCATTCTCACGTCGTACCCGTTCTCTCTCCACATAATCATCATCTTCCTCTATCTCCTCTCCTGCCGCGGGCTCACGTGACCCAAATGCCTCCCCAAGTAAGCCATCTAAGGCAGCTTGAACATCAACTCCAGTACTTGTTTTCGCGAGCGCTGCGCGGGCTTGAGCGGGTGAAAATCCCATTTCGACAATCTGACCGACAATATGGGGTGGAGGGGATGATGGCCTCGCTTTCGGTTCTCGTCTTGGTGGCTCTCGTTCCTGCACATTAGTCCTCTATCTTTGGCCCGGTGTGTAGGTGGACCTACAGCTCCTTGTCTATCATTTAGTCTAGAGCTCTGGCCCCTCACTCCATCCATCTCTTTCCATTCCCCAAAATCGAAATCTGGATCTGGCGTCCTCATCCCCGAGCTCTTCCCGTTCCCGTTCACACTAGGTCGAACAGGTTCAACAGCTGCCAGCTGGTCAAAGTCCCATGGATCAGCCACTTGCGCCGTATTCGCTGAAGAGATCGGCTTTGACGGGCCAGATGGCGAGGGTTTCGAAGGACCAGCTAGGAAATCGTCATTATCCCAGAAAGTCCCTTTACCACTACTTTTCGCCGGAGCGGGCGTACTTCCACGACTGGTTGATGATGATGGGCGAGATATAGTAGGTTGAAGTAAGCCATCGAATGCATTCGACGACTTCGTAGGGACGGGTTGCAAAGGAGCTGCCATCCTGCTAGAAGACGAAGAGCTCGAGGTGGAGGTCGCATGATTGAATTGCTCCCAATTACCCAGTCCTGCGAATTGGGCTTTCTCCCTCTCTTCCTTCAATCTCCTCTCTTCTATTATTTGAGCTTGTTTCTGAGCCATCGTCAAATTCTTTGATGATCCGGAACTTGCACCCATTCCGAGGAGACTCGAAAAGGCATCCCCTCCACTCCCATTGCTATTGCCATTGCTGGTAGCTTGTGCCTTTGGCTGTGCTAGGGCTGGTATAGAAGCTTGAGGTGTAGTAGTACGTGTCGTTGATGATGATTGATAGTAATTCGGTGTCCCGCTTCTTGAGCTTGACCCAGTCGCTGATTTGGCTAGGAAGTCGAATGAGCTTGGAGCTGCTGCGCCTGTGGTTTTCGGTATTGTAGGTTGAAGACTGGGCGTGAGGGGTTTTGACGAGGGACCAGACGATGGGGACGACCAGTTTAGGTCTAGGAGGTCGTCCATGGTGGAATTGAAGTTTACGACAGAGTACGCTCACGGTTGTAAGTGGACATGGGCCAGACCGGTAGTCATTGCTGATAACGATAGCGCGACTGGTCTACTCGTACTGCCCTGTTCCTATCTTAATTCCACGTCATACCTTACTCGTACCTGATACGCGCTGATCAATCTGAAAAATTGGCTGCTATCTATACCTTATTATCTATACACCCATCCATACTCATCTATACATATATCAGCAATGTCGTCAGAGAACGGGTGCCCTCAACGATCCTCCGAATCCTTATCCGCAGGAGACGCTCTATCTTTCCTCGAATCATACACTCGAGGTGATGGTCTATCCGCTGCTGAGCTCATGGACTCTCGAAAGAACGGTGGTTTAACATACAACGATATCCTCATGTTACCTGGTCACATCAACTTTTCAGCTTCCATCGTATCCCTACAGACTAAAGTCACCAAGAACATCACTCTCAACACCCCTTTCCTATCATCGCCCATGGATACCGTTACCGAAGACAAGATGGCTATTGCATTAGCGCTACATGGAGGTCTTGGTATCATTCATCATAATTGTACACCCGAGGCCCAGGCGGAGATGGTCAGGAAAGTCAAGAAGTATGAGAATGGATTCATTACCGACCCATTGTGTTTGGGTCCCGATGAGACCGTCGGCGAGTGAGTTCGCGCGTATTCGCAATGAATGCATACTGACGTTTAGCGTTCTTGAAGTCAAAGCACGATTTGGTTTCCAGGGTGTCCCCATCACTGGTCAGTGATTAGCTAAATACCGTGGATTGAATCTCGGCTGATCAGCAGAGAATGGCAAGATTGGCGGCAAACTACTCGGTATCGTCACTGGTCGAGATGTTCAATTCCAAGACCCATCTAAACCCCTCCGAAGCATCATGACCACCGACCTAGTCACTGGTGATTCCGGAATCACTCTCGAAGCCGCCAACACCATCATTCGAGATTCCAAGAAGGGTAAACTTCTCATTGTCGACGGTTCCGGAAACCTCGTCTCGCTCGTTGCTCGATCCGATTTGTTGAAGAACCAAAACTACCCTCTTGCATCCAAGGTCCCTTCGTCCAAGCAATTGTACTGTGGTGCTGCTATTGGCACTCGAGAGAATGACAAGGAGAGGCTTAAGCAGTTGGTCGAGGCCGGTCTTGATGTTGTCGTTTTGGACTCTTCGCAAGGAAACTCAACCTTCCAAATCGAATTCATCCAGTGGATCAAATCCACATACCCCAAACTCGAGGTCATTGCCGGAAACGTCGTTACTCGAGAACAGGCCGCTCAGCTTATTGTCGCTGGTGCCGATGGTCTACGAGTCGGTATGGGATCCGGCTCCATCTGTATCACACAGGAAGTCATGGCTGTCGGTCGACCACAGGGTACTGCCGTTTACGCAGTATCTGAATTCGCTTCTCGATTCGGCGTCCCCACAATCGCAGATGGTGGTATTGGAAACATTGGACATATCGCCAAAGCCCTCGCACTAGGTGCATCAGCAGTTATGATGGGTGGATTACTCGCTGGAACTGCCGAATCTCCAGGAGAATACTTCTACCACGATGGAAAGAGGGTCAAGATCTACAGAGGAATGGGAAGTATCGAGGCTATGGAACACACCAAGGGAACTGGAAAACAGGTCACAAACTTGGTTACTGGTGATCACAATGCCGCCACTGCTCGATACTTCTCCGAGGCCGACTCTGTCAAGGTCGCTCAGGGTGTCAGTGGAGATGTCGCAGACAAGGGATCTATCGATAAATTCGCTCCATACCTACACACTGGTCTTCAGCACTCTCTACAGGACTCTGGTGTCAAGAGGTAGGTAGATCTTGACCTTCGTTCCATTCAGACGCTAACAATACAGTATTGCCGACCTACAAAAAGGTTCGAGGGACGGAAGCGTCCGATTCGAGCTCCGAACAGCATCAGCGCAGGTCGAGGGTGGTGTTCACGGTCTCAACAGTTACACCAAGCGTCTGTTTGCCTAGGCCCTCCGTCGCGTATGAATGTTTCTCGGATCGTCGGGTAGATTAGGGTCGGTAGCTAGATTGCTGTAGATATGATCTGATATGGTCGTGTACAGTATGCATTTGATGAATGACAATTATGCGATGATAGACGATAGACTCGAGTACAATATACTAACTACAATAACATGCTATTTTCGGTGAGGCTAATGCGATATACTATACAACTATCTTTGACGTTTCTTTCCTGCCAGCTGATCCTTCTCATTCATAACATCCTTCATTCTCTCATCAATCATAGATTGAACCAACTTCTCCGCATGTTCCGGTAAGAATTTCTGTACCCCATCTTTGTCCACCTTAGAATCAACATCGACAGGCTGTTTACCTTTAAGTGGTACAGGTTCAAATTTCTCCCATATCGGATACAAAACGATAATTTCCTGTACACAAGCTAATAGGATGGGTAGGTTCACTTGGAAGGATGCTAGAAACTCGGCGGGCGCAGTCGGTGGGGAAGGGACGTTGAGTGCCGCGTTGATTTCAGCGGCCGAGAGTGGGAAGGTTTGTTGTGTCGAGTGAGATCGAGAACGGGTTGTTGGGGTCATACTCGATAATGTGAAGCCGATGTAGAGGACTGCCAGGGCAACAATATGAGGTGGGTAGAGAAGGTGTACGTCTGTCCGATACGTGTCGTTAAGCAGGAATCTGACATCAGCTCTTGGCACAGAGGAACAATGTCGCACGACCCATGACCCACATGCTGATCTGCAATACACTCTCTTCAATCTCCATCAAGCCCTCACCAGTCCCTCTTCTCATCAACCTGATTACTCTGACTTCCTCACTCTCTTCCTCCGGTATCTCCTCGGGCACCACCCGAGCCCCAGGACCAGCTTTCCTAATCTCTTCATCCCTCTTCTTTCTCGCTTCCATCTCGGCATTCCGGATCTCGGTATCCTGCTGGATCCGGGATTGAGGGAATGTACCGGAATCACTTGCTTCTCTGCCACATATGGCTAGTAGGGATCGATAAGGGTGAAAAACGATTAGGTGGAAGTCGAGGTCTTCGAGGAGGTAGAATTCCATTTCGCCGAGTTTGTGCGCTTCGGCAGGGAACGTCTTGATCCCCAGCTCTACTCCGTAAGCTACTATTGCGATACTATACATGTGATATGACTCACCGGTAAACACTGTCTTGGCCTCACTGACAACACTCTTGATATGAACGGGCGTCTCTTCGACCTTTGCCGCCACCAGCAGGCAAGCCGCCAGGACAAGGTACGGGTTCGTTTCGCAATAGCTGTTCTTCAAGTAGAATCGTTTAAAGTAGATTGTAGCCGTCGCAATAGGTACTTGACGCAACATTAATTTCTTCCCCACTTTCTGGATGAGATTGGCGAACCATATCGATAGACATAGTAATTGCCTCTGACTGGCGTATAGTCGGTCAATAGCGCGCGCTTTATAGAGGGTGGGGCGAGGATAAATGTGATATAGGTTATGTGAGGATGTGTAGAAATTGGATGACATGGTTGATCGGGGTGCTATGGGTCGTCTGAGTAGATTAACATAGCTTATTTCGATTCTTGGTGTGGTGTTGTGAGGGTTACAAGATGGAGATATATAGTTCAGTACTACAGTGGAGGGTCATCTGTCTTGATAGATTGCGGAATCAAATATATCGAAACGCGTTCGCGCTACATGTCTAAAGAATTGTTCCACACTCGTCCATCACTCATATATCCTTACGAACAAGCATCAGTATCAGCTTGTATCATTCTAAGACTGGTGGTAGAAAAGCTGTAGAACGGCAGAAACGACCCTTGATTGGACGAACAACGAAAAAGCTCGGCAAGAATGAACATTTGGGCAGACGATGTAAGTGAAGTTCATGACACTGTCACTACCTGTCGTGTGTGGGCATGCTGACGCCTAGGCTACTGAGGAGAGGGGAGAGAATGCTCGACTGTCGTCTTTCGTGGGTGCTATGGCACTTGGAGATCTCGTCAAGTCGACGCTCGGACCCAAGGTCAGTAATCCTAATCCTCCACCACTTGAGTCAAAAGTTGCTGATGAAGCAGGGAATGAACAAGATTCTACGTATGTCTCAGCCAAACGAGGACTAGAGGCTTCAGGCTAATGAACAGAATCCGCATCGACCCAACAACTCACAGTGACCAACGACGGAGCTACTATCTTAAAATCCATCGCTCTAGACAACCCCGCTGCGAAAATCCTCGTCAATATCTCCAAAGTCCAAGATGATGAAGTCGGAGATGGAACCACTTCAGTCTGTGTCCTCGCTTCTGAACTCTTACGCGAAGCCGAGAAACTCATCGGAACCCAAAAGATTCACCCTCAAACCGTAGTCGAAGGATTCAGGATCGCCTCAAAAGCTGCTCTATCTGCTTTAGAAGCTTCTTCAACGGATAACGCTAAAGATGAAAAGAGGTTTAGGGAGGATTTATTCAATATCGCAAGGACGACTTTGAGTTCTAAAGTGTTGAATCAGGATAAAGATTATTTCGCCAACTTGGCAGTAGATGCTGTTTTAAGGTTGAAGGGAAGTACGGATTTGGAACATATTCAAATCATCAAAAAGGTTGGAGGAAAATTGACAGACTCGTACTTGGATGAGGGTGAGCTCCTTGAACTTGTGACAGAAGGGAAGCAGCTAATATACAGGTTTCATTCTCGACAAGACTATTGCTACAAATTCGCCAAAACGAATAGAGAACGCCAAGATTCTCATTGCCAACACATGTAAGCTTCATTGCGTTCCTATGAGTCAACGAGCTGACAGCCAGCTATGGATACTGACAAGATCAAGATCTTTGGTGCCCGAGTCAAGGTGGACGGTACCGGTAAATTGGCCGAGCTCGAGCGAGCCGAGAGGGTAAGCCGCGCGCTTCGAACCGCCATGACAAAGCTGATTAAATCAGGAGAAGATGAAGGCAAAGGTAGCCGCTATCGCAGCTCACGGAGTCACTTGTTTCGTCAACCGTCAATTGATCTACAACTACCCCGAGAACCTACTCGCCGAGTACGGAATCATGTCGATCGAACATGCCGATTTCGAGGGCGTCGAGCGACTCGCCCTCGTTACTGGTGGTGATATCACAAGTACTTTTGATGCTCCTGATAAAGTCAAGATTGGTCGATGTGAGGTCATCGAGGAGATCATGATTGGAGAGGACAAGGTATGTTCAGCTTCATATAAAGACTGGGATGTAGCTGATTCGGCAGTTGATCAAATTCTCTGGTGTCGCTGCTGGAGAAGCATGTACGGTCGTTCTACGAGGTGGAACTACCCAGATGGTCGAGGAAGCAGAGAGGTCATTACACGATGCTCTATCTGTTCTATCGCAGACAGTCAAGGAGACCAGGGTCACTCTCGGAGGAGGATGCGCAGAAATGGCAATGTCCAACAAGGTTGATGAGGCTGCTAGGACCGTCAAGGGAAAGAAGGCATTGGCAGTGGAGGCCTTCTCCAGGGCTCTCAGGCAGGTGAGTCGTAATCTGACGTCTCTACGTGACATTAACTGATGGACAGATCCCAACCATCTTGGCCGATAATGGTGGATACGACTCTTCTGACCTAGTCACCAAACTCCGAGCAGCGCACTACGAGGGTCAAACCGATGCTGGTCTTGGTACATTAATCTCACTCCATCAAATTCGGATAGAAGGCTAATGGTAGACATGGAACTAGGAGAAATCGCTTCCATGAGAGAACTGGGAATTACCGAATCTTATAAATTGAAGAAACAGGTGGTTGTCAGTGCTTCTGAAGCTGCCGAGATGATCTTGAGGGTCGACAATATCTTGAGGGCTACTCCTAGACGTCGAGAGGGTATGTAGAGGGGGATAGAGTATGCATACGTGCGCAGTGATGGTACTGACATGTGGGCGGCGACGACTTGAGTCGGAATGGAAATGTTCGCTACAGGTGAAGGGAATCACCGAAGACGCTTTGCCCTGGGACTACAATCCGTGCTGCAATTCGACTACGCGATCATCCGCACTCAGGGGCCGAGCATTCGATACAATATGGCATGAAAGGAATCTGTGAAGATCATCGTCTGACCCTGCGATTTGAGACGGTATCGTACGTCCCGTTTCGTCTTGCCCGTCCCCTCGGGTATTCCCTTGACAATCCCCCCATAACTCGCGCTTCTTAGCGAACAATACTGTTTGGTAAAAGGCCTGGAAGGGGACAATGAAAAGAGTGTAGAGTCCCAAACGGGAGACGCTTCTCAGGAGCCGTGTTCCTTTCTTTATACGATCATCTATATCTAGGGGAAATTGGCCTGATCGTCGGCAAGCAGTGAGTGCATACCATTATATATGAGGTCAATCTAGTGTAAGCATCTTTCCCATCGACTTTCCGGAATCCGACCCGACCTGCACAATACTGTACAGATCGAAATATAACTCCAGCTACAATATGAAGTTCTCTCTCCTCCCGCTTATCGCCTTGATGGCTATTCCGGGTTTTGCTAAAGACCTCGCCAATCCCCTCAATGTCATAGTTACCACCGACTGGAACGATGGCTGGGTTGCCGATACCCTGATCGATTCTATCATTCTGAATCACGATAAAGTCAAAATCGATTTCCCCGGCGAAACACCCGCACAGCGCGATTTGCTAGAATTGAAGACGTTCGAGTTGGATCATATTGATGATGCATTCCATTTCAGGATGGAGCGAGGTAGTAGGTGGTCGGTCGGGGATTATATGAATGTCAGTCGAGCTCCCTCGTTCATTGTGTATAGGCTGACTTTGGATAGTGTACGGTCACTGTGGTTGAAGATCCTGGTGTCACGGTGGTCCATGTTGTAATTCTTGAAGATCATAATGATACCATGGACAAGGAGGATGCCAGGATTAACGTGTACGATAAGCAGGTGAGATTGGTCTGTGAGGAAAAGAACTTCCGAGACAAGGTATAGACTGGGAACAG
>Ga0265798_10009146_pt1 | contig 12461 bp, 17 predicted proteins | sample P3T30metagenome_FD_192430 | JGI IMG/M metagenome (GOLD analysis project Ga0265798, IMG submission 192430) | Plant litter microbial communities from East Loma Ridge, Irvine, California - P3 T30 | ecosystem: Environmental > Terrestrial > Plant litter > Unclassified | place: USA: California...
TGGTAAGATTCAATGATCTCCATCCTACTCTGTACTATCTAGCCACGACAGCACCTCATCTTTGACTGATAGCTCCACTCCGCCCTCGTCATCGTCACTTGGGTGTTGATCTGATAGCCTATTCTCAGTTCGGAGTCGCTGAGCAAGGTCACCACCCAGTTCCCGAAGGCTGTCATTTTCTGTGTATTGGGCGGTCCTTCCTTTTCCATCTGACGTCTCGCCCAAATGACGAGCAGGTGAACACCCTTGCCTGGTTCGATTGTGACTGGTGTATACTTTCGACTTCGAGGGATCCATTCCACTAACTCTTCCGGTTTCCGGGTCTTCATCATCGTCCAAACCAGAACCACTGTGACCTGAGGCATTCGAGTCGGAAACCGGTCGATCAGATCGTTCACTTGTGCTTCTGGCTTGATCGGGATTCTCCCAGTAAGCATTGAAGGCGGGAAACCTGAAGCCCGTGACACCACAGGTCCATGATTGACGATCTTCGGCTGGAATGAACTAGACACCGTCAATATATAGGTCTGATACATGAACTCACGCCATAGGTCGCGTAACGCCTTGTCAAGGCCTCGTTGTGAAGCTTTTTGGCAATTGTGCCCGCATCATGAGTGGTCGGTAACTTGCTATTGAGTCTGCTGAGCAGGTGAGCGCTATCTCCACCTGTCGGTCTCGGAGGAAATCTCTCTCTCAGTATAGTATCCAAGTCTTGGCGAGTTGGTAAGATAAAGCCACTCTTGAATCCCGCTTCGCTTGCACCCACACTCGCCAGATACTGTAGGTTCTTGTCGGTAAGAGCTGCAAGATAGTACGCCTCCTGTTTTTCCCTGTGGTCGGTGAATGAGTAACGTGTCGACATGTTAGGCCCCTTGATGTGTTCCGGTTGAAGGTTTTTGGTGAATGATTCGGGGGAGAGTAAAATTTGGGGAAAGCGGCGTGAAAGTGTTATGCAGTAGAAAACTTGTGATGGAAACGCTCAGAACAGATACGGTATCACCTCGAAGGCGGGCCCATGCTTATATATGTCCGTTTAAAGAACAAACCTTTCATAAGACTGCTACCTTTGATGAAATATAACCTTCCGCATTGAGGGAAACGGTCCATTCATGGGCCAGCTCCACCTGAATTCCTTTGGCAACCTCCTTGAGTCTGCGTTAACTTACCTTTCAGTATCACTCCATTGACACCTAGGGTGTGTTGTTATCCTTACATCAGGACCTCCTATAGCATCTTTGATCCATTTACGAGTACTCCACCTAGCCAGCCTGAGGAGAGCTGCGGAGGACGCCTGGACTGTGTCGTTTCGTGTCAGCCAGACCATGGCCAAAGATTGATTGTGAGGCGGTGCTATCGTTTCTGAGAGGCTGAGGCAAATGACGGTCTGCAGCACGTCTGCACCTGTAACATCTCTCGATGGACACAAGGCATGGAATAAGTCTAGCTGGCTTTGTCGGGTGTATCTACCAAGTACCACCCTGCCAAGCCGGCCTATTGCCAAACCGGCCGATATTAGCAATGGCTTATGTGTTACCTGGTCACTCACGGCTCAGCGCGGCATCGTTGCTCATCAGATGGTCCGACAAGCAATGGAGACTTCGATTCGCACACAAGAAGATCGACGTGCTATCTTTCCATGAACTGCTGCGGGAAGGTAATCAAAAGTCCTCAGTCACTTCTTCTAGTGCATGTCGTTATGTACACAATCCTTGGACCACAATCCATACTAACAACCGCATCTACATCCTCGCAGACATTTAGTCATTATAGCACTCGATGTGCTGGCTACTCAGCCTCATCTTCGGGCCAGAAACCCCATGAGTCGTGAAACAACTTCTTCCCCTCATCGGTCTTGGACCACTTTCGACACTTGTCAGTCCCGGGTCCTCCAAGACTCGCTACCATCTCCGAGTGAGGCGTGACTGCATAAGGCCCACTCTGATGACCATGGTCCTCATTACGGGGTGTACCTTCGGTCAGGGTTGAGTTGTCGTTGACTGACTTGGGATTCACTTGGGTCGACGCGGCATCGGAAGGTGGCGAACCTTCGGAAAGAGGTAGCTGGTGATTATCACGAGAGGCAGTATCCTCCTCTTGTGGATGGTCAGTGGACTGCTTGGTTGGGGCGAGAGACTGGTCGTCGGTCATGATGAGCAGAAGTAGTGGGTAAGAAGATGGACAGATAAGCTTGACGTTGCCAGTGATATAGAAGAAGAGAGCCCCGGCGATGAGCCTAACTATATACGTCCAGAGGAGAAGCTCTTGAGAACGGATAACATCCATTCACTCAATCAGCTCCACGGCTCCATCAAGGATCCTTTCATATCTTTCTAGCTTGACCTATTTTGGGCACGTACTCGAAAAAGCCCGGATCTCCAGTGGGATCCATTGATTGTGGGCGTACAAAAGCTGTGTAGAGTGCATGGGGCAGCAGCCGGCCACGCCCAGAGCAAAGCAGGTATCCACATGAAATCCTTTCCTCCAACGGTTAATGGTGTGCTATAAGTGCCACCGGTCGGGGCAACAGGAGAAGCACCGAGCATCTACACACAGTTCAACACTCTTGTTACCCTTTGCCGACTAAACCATGTGTCATGGGAAAGACCTCATGTACGGAAGCTCATTTTCATCAAATTTTGAAAGGAAGCGCAGTACCAGGGGTACGAGGAGAGGGATCAGCTTTCCAGGCTTTCGACCAACACAGGTCGGTGTCAACTGACAAGACTATAGAGATGCACAGGGTGACAAACAAAAACTCCATACATGCAGTACATATATTAACAATGAGAACGGTTGCCCACCGTGCGTCATGGTATCTCATCAGCAGCGTCAAAACTCTCAGTCAATCCCACCACTGAGTCCCGCCCTGCACTCCTCTCTTTCATCGCTTTTCCTGATTTCCCCGCTCTGGAAAAGCTTGACGAAGTCTGTCCATAAGGGTATCCCCTGACACGGTATACGCTGTTCCGGAAGGCGCGTTGGACCTCGAAGGAGGCTGCAATGGGAAAGGACCCGGATGGTAATAAAATCGAAATGGTGCTGGTGGACGACTGGGACCGAACGACGGACGTGATGTGTTGGCACAACTGAATTGAGCAGCTGATCCGGTAGTGAACTCCTGGCGTCCGTCGATGCAGCTCTGATCTCCACCTATATTGGTGGACGTGTAACCCGATTGGCTAGGCCTGTAGGATGACATGAAGAAGATATGTGTTTTGTTGTGTGTTATGGGTGCAGGTGTGAAGGGGGTAAAGTATGGATATCTCAATTTGGCTAACTGAAATGCGGAAAGTGAGAGTATAAGGGACTTCAGTGAGATATATGTATACATTCAATGCTGTATATCATGTGAAAGGACGGATACATGCAGTGTCACAGATAAAAGTCCTTTGTTTGAGACTATGCAATGACCCCTGAAATCATCGAATTTGGAAGCCAGTCCACTGACCCCTCATTCGTCCATCCATTAACCGTACAGAGAAGCCGAATGCTGTGACCTGAATCCGAAACGCTTCATATCAACGGATATCCATCGGTGAAACTCTTTCCCCTTGAACCTTCGAAGGGTGAGAGGTGAAAAATAATGAAGGGTACTAGGAGAAGTACTGAACTTCCAGACCTATACTCTTGATTGGCCTTTGTCGACTTAGTAGATCTGAAATGACCCCTACGGAGACTAGACATTTTCGAATACGAGCTTCGTACAGTAGTGCTATCGACTGTTTATCAGCTTTGTACATCGGCACAGCGGAGAGTTGGAGAAGACATACCGAGTCACCTGATATACGAGCTTTCAGAACCCCATCCCTTTCTTCCATCACAGCGGGTATTGAATCCACCCTCTTTGACACAGTATCCGACACCGCTTCCACCCTATCTTCGATGACTTCTTCCCTCAATGATGCTTCCTGCAATGCAGCCCTTTTACTCTCCGCCTCCCTCTGTTCCAAGAGGCTCGGTTCCAGAGCTACTTCTCTTTTCCCCCTCTTTCTACCAATCCACCATTCTCCACCTATACTCAAATCACTTTCGTATGAATAGACGTTTACGCCGAACCTCGATGATATCGCGACTGTTGGGGATACTTGGGCGGAATAGGCTGAGGATAAAAATCCCATCAGGGGGTTGTATAGGAGTGTAAGGGTTGTTGGGGGTGATGGCGGTGTTGTTTGGGATGAGGAGGCGGTTGTGGGGATAGTGGTAAAGCGTAAGCCAGTCGATACTGATCGTTAGCTGGTCTCACATCACCAGAGAAGTGATTTCAGCGAACATACCTCCGAAACTTCGTTGTTTGGCCGAAAAATATACTTCTCCTCCAGCAGAAAACCTCCCTCTCAAACCACCTTCCATCATCTCTTCTTCATCGATCCTCTTCCCCTCGTCCCCCTTGACTACAATCGGCTCTTCATGATGATCAGGCCTCCATCCAAAATTATACAATCCTCTCATCCCAAACATCCCATCTTGAGCTGAATACGTATACTCTCCACTCCACCGTCCAGTATCGTGCTGTAAACTTAGCAGGATATTCGATGGGGATGGAGTAGGTGCAGGTGGACTATCGGATGACGGTTGGCGATTATGATTACTTGATGGCGATGATGGCCTAGAGGTGGGTGGAGAGGGCTGCGAGAGGAATGCGAGGTGTGCTTGAAGTGTGGGCGTTAAGCGGGTTGTTGCTAAGCCCGAGAGGTGGAGGGATGGGAGATGCAGTCGGGAATAGAGTAGGTAGTCTGCGTCTTAGCTTTGAATGCCCACCCGAGCTTTGTAAGCTCACCTCGTCCCTCGACTCTACGTCCGCCTTGCCAAACCTCATCTTTCGGAGCAGGCCTTCCAGGGGGTGGAAATACTTTGAATCGATCAACGACATATCGGAATGGTGTGCTTGCTGATGGCCCTATCTGAGTTGTCAGTCGATGGACTTGGTGAATTGGATGACAGCGATTAAGTAGACGTACGCGCTCCAGAACCTCTGAAGTAGTGATATAGCTGACACTGCCGTTCAGCTGCGGTAACGCATCGAGCGTATACGAGGTGAAGAAGATTGGCGTGGGGGCATTGGAAAGTTGGAGGATGAGTGACTGAGGGATCTGAAAGTCTCTAGTTGTCAGCTACTTATCTCAGTGAGACGAGAAGCCCAGGCCGGGGAGGGAGCCAGGGGAACGAGGAGGGACAAAGAGAGGGGATGTACATTAGAGCTGATTATTAGCTATAGCTCAAATTGGGTGAGGACTCAGCTACCATTAGAAGACCTATTCAGCTGTGAATATGAATTATCCTGATTCCATCCTATTGCATCGTAATAGCTCCTCAGTATCAACGTCGAGAACGGCAGCATAGGATATAGGTATACAGCGTATTTATACGGTAGAATGACGAGGGGAAGGTAGGTTGATACACGGACATGTTTACCATGTCCGCCCCCACCCACCCATTCATTGATGCTATGCCTATGACATGCTATACTATACTGATACAACTACTTTAACGCTTCATGACCTGCTGCAACAGTCCCACCATCCCTGCATCTCTCATAAACCCTTCTTCTTCACTTCCAGAATCTGGACGATTATCCCATCCATTCTCCTCTTCTTCCTCATCCTCCAACATCGTAGCCATCTCTCGCCGTGTCCTGCCCCGGTGGTATTGGGAGTGAGATCCGGTCGAGCGAGCTCGATCGTAGGAATGAGACCGTTCTTCCACTTTCGTGTTTGGCGCTAAGGTTGAAGTCCTTCTCGAAACCTTGTCGAGAAAGATGGAACCGTTTAAATCAGGTTGCCAATCCGGATGAGTTGCTTTGAAGTGCAAGAAACTCTTCTCCATCTTGTAATCCTTTTGTCCACTTGCATTATTCTGAGCTTTCTGTCTCTTTCGAGCACCAGTATTGCCGGCGGGTACGTTTCCGCTGGCAGTGGCATCAACGGCATCTTTACCGATATTGTTGTGGAGTTGGAAATCGAATACGGCGAATGAACAGACATAACCGATTCCATCGACGTGTACGGTGAACTCCCTGAAGAAGTCGATGATAGTTGCTGAACAGGGTGGGAGGGAGAAAAACAGGATCCACGGCGTGAGGAGGACGGAAAGGAGTTCGGTAAAGAATACAGTTATTTTCAGTTGAAACATTGTACTGAATTCCGTATGGACCTGGGTGTCAGCATTGACCGCAAAACGAGAAGCAAGAGGGTGAGTGGATGGATTCATGGAAAGGACTACCCTGCAAAAGTAAAGAAGGGGAGAGGAGAAATACGTACCATCTTCGAATGTAATTTCCCCCTCCATTCCCCAGGCAGATAATGAGTCCACCAAACAACTTCTTTCAATGTAGCTTCAGGATCAAACACCAGGTTCTCCTCCGGTACCATTCCCCTGGCTATAGCTAAGATCGACCCAAAGACTCCCAAGTAGAACAAGACGGTCCGGTGAGGTGTTATTTCAAAATGAAGAAATAGGTCTGGATCGATCAGGGATGCCGAGAGGAGTATCGCTGCGAATGAACCAGCTATGAAGGCGATGAATCTGTTATCAGCTTTGTCCCAGGAGGAGAAACGGAGACGTATGGACGGTCTTGCGGAGGGATGGTGGATGGGCGCCGTAGTGACAACCAAGGAGTCTATGTGTTCACGGAGTCGGATGAGGACGAGAAGAAGGGAGCGGTGATGAGGACGAAGGGTGAAAACAGGGAAAGGGGACATACCGCATGACCAATGCAGTCCTCTCCTTTGGAAATTGATCAATATACTCTTTAGCAACTGGATAACTCCTATCCAACCTCCGCTCAAACAAATGGGGAAGTTCGTTGAATTCACGGAATTTCCATTGCGCATAAGGTGTGTATTGTCTCGAACCGAGGAATGAGGGGTTCTTGTGGTATTCCTATTAATCAGCGATCGATATCGGGGTGGAAGGTTTCGGGATGAGACCGAGCCGTGGTTGGGATAAAGGTAGGGAGGGGCCCGATGGTTGAGGATAAGGGAGACGAGAAAAATGGGAGAGAGGACATACCTCGAAATACCTAAAGAACGAGTAAATAAGGAGATAAATCACGATAAAAGGTGAAAACAACAGATTCAAACAGCCCATGAATACAAATCGTCGTTTCAATCCATCAACCAGATCTTTCCTCCTTCTTTCTTTGACGAATTCCTTCCTCACCTGACCCCTTCGATCAAATAGGTAGCCCATGAGGCAATACCGTAAATTCCATTCTAGTGATTTCGTGAGTGTATTGGCACCGAAAGATAGATATTTCCTTTCTTCCAGCGAGTTTGGGGTTGAAGTGGGGAGATGCTCAGAGGGAGGAGCTAGGAATCGAGTGGGGATATGAGGAGCTAGGAAGTGAGGGAGGGGGAATCGGAATCGAAGATCTAGGAGGTCTTTATTGAATAATGCGATTAGGTAGTTTTCTTGGCGTAATATACGGCTGAAGAGTCAGCATCGAGCTGAGTGATGGTAGATGAAGGCTGGTGCTTATAGAACCGGGGCAGGAGTGTGTCAATCTTCAAGAGCTAGTGGAGTGGAGGAATGTACAGGGACAGAGACTTACTTGGCGACATCATGAGCATCCAGTTTCTTGATATTGACCGTATCAACGTCTTCACCAATCATACCAGCCAAAGTAGGATTATTGGACAGGGAAGTAATGGGATTATGATTCCTGATTTCACCTATCAATCTAACAATCTCAGGCCATGGCAGAGTCTGTATGTCGATCTATGAGTTAGCGCGTCAACGAGCAATGATCACTGAAGAATGGGACGTACATCCGGAATCCCTAGGAGATGTTCATAGAATCTATGAAGCTCTAGTAAACGGGGTATTGACATTAAAAATGTAAATAGCTGGAAAGCGTATACTGTGAGGATCGTGAAAATGAAGAGCATATGGGGAATTGAACCGCTGGTTGTTAGTCTGGACAAGAGGAAGTAACGGGGGCTTAAGTTTAAGGAGGGAGAGGGGGCATACCTGATTAAACACTTTTCAATGAGTACATCATCCAATCTACCCACTGCATCACCGGAAGGAGTGGACCAGAGTTTTGGGTAATCGATACATGATAAGAGGAAAGTTGAGAAGCCAATGACGAAGAATGTAGTTCTGGGAGTCAGCCCGTACTAAGAATTGAAAGGTCAATAGTCCGATAATGAAACATGGGCGAGGGCGGAATGTAGATGTATGGGTAGCAGAGCAATGGCGATAGAGGTGCAGATGACAGAGAATGGGAGGATTAGGACATACAGGAGATTCAATAGTTTCGCGAGGAATATACAGTAAAACCCCTTGCCCTTGTAGAACGTATACACCTACCATCAGCTGGTTCCCACCTTCCGTTGCGAAGAGTGCGATCAAGCTTACCTCCTGTAGGAATCCATCCAGATCATCAACATTGACCCAACTCCATAACGCTTTCTCATACTCGTTCAATCCCTCTTTCCGTCTTTCTCTCGGGAGATCCGGCTCATCAGGATGAGCAGAGACTTGATGATATTTCCTTCCTCCCACATTCCTTGCTTTTCCCTTTCCCTTTCTAGACGATGATAATGGTGGATCCAAATACCCCTTGCCTCTTTCCCCCGATAATTTCCTTTGCAATCTCGAATTGGACTCAGGAGTAGACCTGGATCCAGAAGGTACTCGAGAAGGCCCTGGTGGTTCTCGGAATGTAGGGATATGTACCCGTCTCGTATTCCCAGGTGAGATTGGCGAAGTCACAGATGCGGGATCGACGGTATTGCCCATATCTGGATCTAGGCCCGAAGCATAGTTTGAAATTGTTGATGGTCCGGGGGAAGTTGATGCTGATCTAGAAGCTGAAGCGCTGATTGTGGATGTCGACGATGAACCAGCGGGGCGGAATGGGCCGGGAGACTCTTCTCCTCTACTTCTATGACTTGTTGATCTGCTGGCGGGTTTGGTATTTGCAAACATGATCGATTGAGGGGGTTGGTCCCCGTCTCCATCGCCACCTTCCGACGAGGTTCCAGCTGTTGTCGCCCTCATAGTCCTGTCATTTGTGATGGAGGCAAGACCAAGACCGGTAGTACTCCTGGAAGGTGTAGGTGTTGGGCTCATGCCCTCCCTGTCTCCAGGTCGATATTCCTCTCTTTCACCCTCACTGTCCCCTTCTTCTTCACCTTGGAGTTCACGGAGTAATATTGCAGAAGGTGATTCAGGTTCAAGTCCATCCTCATCCTCATCCCCCTCCTCCGGGTGGGAGTGGGGGTGGTGGCGGACATCCCGAGTAGATTGTTGATATGGGTTCAACAGGTTCAATAGCGAATTCGCTTGTGATTGTGGTTGATACGGCATCTTGCTCTTGCTATATCTCTAATCCTGTCAGGTCATGACATGGTATGTTACACTACTACTACTGTTACTCGTTATCACCATCATGATTGCCGTCATCACCGTTCCGTCGGGTATAACCTGCACGCCTAGAAAAATAGGCATTCGACGCGTCCATTCTACATCGATCATTCATGTCATTTATTCATATATTTTTCCTTTCCTCCATTAGCTAGTACAGATGACGGACGCTATGGATATCGACCCACCAGCTCAGGCTGCTCCAGCCAACGCCATGGCTGCTTTGATGGCCGCATCGAAAGAAAAGGGAAAGGGAAAGATGGAAATGAGTCAAGCCGAGGTGGACGCCAAAGATAAAAAGGATAAAGAGGGGTTACCTTGGTATGTCCGCTTTGTGATGTCTCTAGACTTTCTACACCCACTCGCCTCGGGAAGATCGTCATTGGCAGGGCTTTGATGTGGAACTGAGGGATGCTTGAGAGGTGAGAGGCTAATGGCAGGGTCGAGAAGTACAGACCTGTTCATTTAGATGATGTGGTTTCGCATCAGGATATCACTGCTACCAGTACGTGCAATCCCTTTTCCTCACTGATTAGCAATACTAATGGGTAGTCGAGAAATTCATCGAAGCTGGTCGTTTACCTCATTTATTACTATACGGTCCACCAGGTATGCCTTCTCTCTCCCCGCCCAGAGGTCAGAGATCGAAGATGAATAGAGCTAATGACAAGGAACCGGGAAGACATCAACAGTCTTAGCACTAGCTCGTCGCCTATATGGAACAGCATACAAGAAACATATACTTGAATTGAATGCGAGTGATGATAGAGGGATTGATGTTGTCAGGGATCAAATCAAGAGTTTTGCAATGACGAAGGTTCTGTTCTCGTAAGTCCTCAGCGAACTCGGGGTGATAGCGACCACCAGTATGAGTATGAAATCTAAGGTGTAAAAGGTGGTAGCGAGAAGAGGGAGAGCAGGAAAGATCGATGTGATGGCCGGTGATCGCAAGGAGCTCGACACTCAAATTCCATCGGGGCCGGAGCCATCACCAATTCAGGATTGGAGGAGAGATTTGAGCCTCGGGACCGACGCGTTCGAGGAGGGAAAGGCCATATGGCTCGATCGGAATATCCGGCTGACCTTCAGAAAAGGCTTCAAATTAGTCATTCTGGATGAAGCGGATATGATGACCCAAGCCGCCCAGGGTGCTCTGAGGAGGGGTGAGTCCGCTTCCCTTGCTCCACTTCGTGACTCCCCCGTTGATATCAGTTATCGAGACCCACACTAAAAACGTCCGATTCTGTATTCTCTGCAACTACGTCAATAAAATCACCCCGGCAATCCAATCTAGATGTACGAGATTTAGGTTCTCGCCTTTGCCTGAGAAGGAAGTTCAGAAGAAGGTTGATCAGGTTATCGAGCAGGAAGGGTGAGTTCCTCTTCCTCATTGCACTTCTCAAATTAGACAGTGCTGATATCAGATGTAATATCACTGAAGATGGAAAAGCAGCGTTGCTGAGATTATCAAAAGGGGATATGCGTAGAGCATTGAATGTGTTACAGGCAAGTCTGGTCTACCTCTTCCCTAGCGTGACCTCATCGTCACCTTCGCGGCCCTGTTGATCTCGTTCGACTGGTACTGACTCGCAGGCATGTCACGCAGCATACGATAGGATCGACGAGACAGCCGTTTATACCTGTACTGGTAATCCACAACCTAAAGATATAGAACGGGTGGTTCAAAGTATGATGTCGGATGAATTCGGGACTAGTTATTCCCGTGAGTCTAATTATCCCATCCTCCATCCTCCACCCGGCTTGTTAAGTTTACTCCTCCCATCGCCCTCCCTGATATCCCTTATTTCATTTGACAAGCCTGGTAGATCGCTAATGATAGTGATAACATCCCTAAAGATCGAACGGGGACTCGCATTACAAGATATGATAGCTGGAGCCTATGATTTCCTACAGACGGTCGAACTACCAAATCAAAGTCGGATTTATCTACTAGACCATTTAGGTCAATGCGAGTGAGTCCTCAGCCTTGATCTGGAAATGCAAGTTGATGATAGACATCGATTATCACTTGGTGGAAGTGAAAAGATACAATTGACGGCTTTACTAGGTGCATTCAAGGTTGCTGTTGAATTATCACAAAAGCAAGTCAAGTAGGTGCGCAACATATCTGTAGATTAAATTGTAGGCTAGAGTCGACAGTCGCCAAGCAGGAATGCATTGGGCTCATATGCTATTTAGGCCCGACTGTAAGATATCTGTTCTAAAGCTATTATTAGATCTGAGGAATTGTGAATCAGGAACAAGACAATGTTCGAAAGATAAGAACTGGCTAATCAACACACAGACTGTTATCACACTCCGATAGCACAAGGACTTATTGGGATTATGTGACTCTCTCCAGCGGGGTCAACACGGGACCTTACCTGAATTCACCTGTCTTTCGATGTGATACTCAGGGACACCGAACAGCTGGCTAGTGAATGGCGCTTCGGGTGGCTGGTAGAATATGGGCTGAGCCAATCGTTGGACTTGCAGTTTATCGAGATCAGCGATAAGAAGGTGATCCGCCATTATATATAAGAGCGTAGATGAATGAGAGCAGATTCTTGTGTACAAATTTGTGAAACTCGGTGAAACTGAAGATGTCATCGCATATCCTACCTCAAGCTGCCGGGTATGGTGTCGTTGTACGTGAACTTGTCTGCCCTCAGGCGAGGTCAACAAACTGACCTGACAGATCGGAATGGGTCTATTCTTTGCATTGGCAATGATGGGGATTTCAAGGCTTCAATCTCGATATACTTCACATAAAACAAGCTCGGCCGAGGAATTCAATTCAGCATCCCGATCTGTCCCTCCTGGTCTTATCGCGGCTGGTATCGTGAGCGCTTGGACATGGGCCGCGACTCTGTTACAGAGTTCAGCTACTGCGTACAAGTTCGGAGTGAGCGGACCATGGTGGTATGCTTCTGGAGCGACTATACAGAGTATGTTCATGTCACTACCATGTTGTGTGAGGATCCGCTAATGACCCAGTCCTACTTTTCGCAATGATCGCTTCGAAACTCAAACAACATGCCCCACATTGTCATACCTATCTCGAAATCATTAGGGCGAGGTGGGGCGCCGTC
>Ga0265798_10009147_pt1 | contig 12461 bp, 8 predicted proteins | sample P3T30metagenome_FD_192430 | JGI IMG/M metagenome (GOLD analysis project Ga0265798, IMG submission 192430) | Plant litter microbial communities from East Loma Ridge, Irvine, California - P3 T30 | ecosystem: Environmental > Terrestrial > Plant litter > Unclassified | place: USA: California...
CCCCGCAGAACCTGGAAAACATGCGTCTGCCCAGCCCTGCCTGGTGGGCAGAGAACCGCACTGCCGTGACCGAGCGGTTCAACGCCTGGATCTTGTCGTAAGGGAGTCGATGCATGAGCGTGAAACTTGAAACCCGTGGCCTGGGCAAGACCTATGGTCAGTTCGTCGCCCTGCAACCCACCGATATCCAGGTGCGCGAAGGCGAGTTCCTGACCCTGCTCGGGCCTTCGGGCTCGGGCAAGACCACCTTGCTGCAGATGATTTCCGGGCTGGTCCCACCGGACAGCGGGCAGTTGCTGATCGATGGCCAGGACGCGACCCACATCGCCCCCGGAAAGCGCGGCATCGGCCTGGTGTTCCAGAGCTATGCGTTGTTCCCGCACATGAGCGTGCGTGACAACGTGGCGTACGGGCTGCGCATGCGCAAATACCCCAAGGGCGAAGTCAACCAGGCGGTCGACGACGCCTTGGGCATGGTGCGCATGGAGGATTTCGCCCATCGCTACCCGAACGAACTGTCCGGTGGCCAGCAACAACGGATCGCCCTGGCCCGCTGCTTCGCCTACCGTCCCTCGATCATCCTGCTCGACGAGCCGCTGGGCGCCCTGGACAAGAACCTGCGCGAGCACATGCAGCTGGAAATCCGCCGCATGCACAAGGAACTGGGGGCTACGTTCATCTATGTCACCCACGACCAGGAAGAGGCGCTGACCCTCTCGGATCGCATCTGCCTGATGAACCGCGCGCGCATCGAACAGCTGGCCACGCCAGAAGAGCTCTACGATCGCCCGGCAACACGCTTCGCCGCCGAGTTCATCGGCCACTCCAATCTGCTCCAGGGCCAGCGCGACGGCACCGGCCACCTGCAGGTCGAAGGCCAACGGCTGGACCTGGCAGGCTGCGCCGGGCACCAGGCGCCGAGTGCCGGCACGGAAGCGTTCCTGCTCATCCGGCCCGAAGCCGCGCGCTTGACCGAACCCACTGCCGGCTTGCTGCAGGGCATCGTCGATGAATGCGTATTCCTGGGCAGCGACACCCGCGCCCTGGTCCGCCTGCCTTCGGGCAACCGCTTCAGTGTGCGCTGTTCCCGCGAGCTCAGTCCGCGCGTCGGCGATCCGGTTGGCATCGCCTGGAATCCCACACGGGCCACCCTGCTGCCCGCGCAGGCCACCTCATGAACTGGCGCAAAGGCCTGATTCCGGCCATCCCCGCCCTGCTTTTCCTGGCACTGTTCTTTCTGCTGCCGGTGGCGGAAATGCTCATGGGCAGTTTCCAGAACGCCAGCGGCGAGCTGAGCCTGGGCAATTTCGAACGGATCGCATCGACCCCGGTGTACGCCCGCGTTCTGGGCATTACCTTCTGGATCTCGGCGCTGACGGCCGTGCTGTCGGTGCTGCTCGCGTACCCCGTGGCCTACCTGCTCACCCGGCTCTCGCCCATGGGTCGCGAGCGTTGGCTGCTGTGGATCATGCTGCCGTTCTGGACCAGCTACCTGGTCAAGACCTATGCGTGGATGCTGCTGCTGTCACGCAAGGGCTTGCTGACCACGCTCGCCGCCGACGTGCTGGACAACCCGTCCGGCCTGGTCCCCGCACTTTCGGGGGTGCTGATCGGCATGGTCCACTCGATGCTGCCGCTGGCGGTGATTACCCTGCTGCCGATCATGCGCAGCATCGACCAGCGCCTCGCGCCGGCCGCACAGACACTGGGCGCCAGCGGTTCGATGAGCTTCTTCAGCATCTTCCTGCCGCTCTCGGCGCCCGGCATCGCCGCAGCAGGTCTGCTGGTGTTCATTACCAGCCTGGGTTTCTTCATCGTCCCTGCGCTGCTGGGTTCGCCACGGGAAATGATGGTGGCGCAGCTGGTGATTTCCTCGGTGCTCGACCTGTTCGACATGAACTTCGCCGGTGCCCTGTCGGTGGTCCTGCTGGCCTGCTCGCTGGTGGTGTTCGTGATCTACGACCGCATCGCCGGGCTGTCTTCGCTCGGCGGCGAGGCGCCCAAGGAACGTCAGTCCGGAATGGGCCTGCAGATTCTGATCTGGCTGGGGCACTGCTTTTCGGGCCGGGGCAAGGCGCCGCGGCGCAGTGGCGATGGCGCCTTGCTGACCGGTTACAGCGTGCTGCTGGTCATGCTGCTGATCCTGCCCGTGCTGGTGGTCGTTCCGCTGGCATTCACCAGCAGCCCGTTCATTGCCTTCCCGCCCAAGCTGTTCAGCTTGAAGTGGTTCGAGGAGTTCTTCACGTCCGCCGTATGGCAGGCGGCCCTGTTCCGCTCGCTGGGCGTCGGTGTGGCCACCGCGCTGCTGGCGCTGGTGTTGGGCTTCGGTGCGACCCTGGCCTTGACCCGGGTAAGCGCGGGGTGGCGCAAAGGCCTGTTCGCGTTGTTCATCGCCCCGCTGATCGTGCCGCGCATCGTGATTGCACTGGGCCTGTTGTACCTGTTTTCCAGGCTTGGCCTGGCGGGCAAGGACATCGGCCTGGTGCTGGGCCACACGGTACTGGCCCTGCCCTACGTGGTGGTCACCCTGTCGGCGGCGTTCAAGCAGTATGACTGGCGCCTCGACGATGCCGCGCGGATTCTCGGCGCCGGTGCGTTCACGCGACTGCGCACCGTGACCCTGCCGCTCATGTCGGCGAGCCTGGTCTCCGCGTTTCTGCTGGCCTTCATCACCTCGTTCGACGACCTGACCATCGCCATTTTCGTCAGCGGTGGCATCAATACCACGCTGCCCAAGCAGATGTGGGACAGCATCCAGCTGGCGCTCACCCCCACCCTGGCTGCGGTTTCCACCACCTTGCTGGTGTTCATCGTGTTGTTTGCCGTCATCGCCCAATGGGTATCGCGGCGTTCCACTTCCAAACGTCAAGGGCTCTGAACGATGCATCCATACACTCGCTTCTTCCCGCATCGCATCAGCCACGATCAGCTCACCACCGCGCCGCTGATCCATGCCGGCCTGCTGATCGACGACCACGCCGTGCGCGTCACCTTCGAGGGCCGATCGCTCGCTACCCTGGAGTTGCGCCAACGGGTCGCCGCCTTGCAGCAGGTCCTGGCCGAACGCGGCCTGCGCGCCGGACAACGGGTAGCCGTCATGCTGGGCAACAGCGACGACCAGATCGTGTTGATCTACGCGCTGATCCTCAGCGGCCTGGTGTGGATTCCGATCAACACCAAGTTGCGCGGCCCTGGCCTGGACTACCCGTTCGAGCACGCGCGTCCGGACCTGGTGGTCGGCGACGCCGAATTTGCCGAGCGTCTGGCGGACAGCGCCGCCGCGCAGTTGACCTATGTCGGCATCGACGTGCTGCACGAGCAGGCCCTGGCCTACCCGGCGGCGGACTTGCGGCTAGAACACAGCGCGGCGGATGCCACGCTCTGCGTGATCTACACCTCCGGCACCACCGGGGCGCCCAAGGGCGTGGTGTTCACCCACCGCATGCTGCGCATTGCCAGCGAGGCGGTTCTGCAGGTGGCCGATGTCAAGGCAGGTGACCGGCTGCTGTTATGGGAGCCGCTGTGCCACATCGGCGGCGCGCAGATGCTGTTGATGCCGTTTCTGGCCGAAGTCAGCCTGAACGTGGTGCAGCGCTTTTCCGCCAGCAAATTCTGGGCGCAGTGCGTGGAAGTGCAGGCGACCCAGTTGCATTACCTGGGCGGGATCATCGATATCCTCATGCAGCAGCCGGCCGAGCAGTGGCCTGCCCGGCATAGCCTGCGTACCCTTTGGGGTGCGGGTGTGAGCCTGACCAATTGGGCGGCAATCGAGCAACGTTTCGGTTGTCCGCTGCGCGAGTGCTACGGCATGACCGAGTGCTCCAGCTTCGCCACCTTGAACCGTACCGGCAAGCCAGGCTCGATCGGCCGCGCCTTGCCCTGGCTGAGCGTAGAACTGCTGGATAGCGACGGTACGCCGGTCGAAGTGGGGCAACTGGGGGAAATCGTGCTATCCAGTGAAGTCGAGGGCGTTTTCCTGCCCGGCTATCTGGACAACCCAGAAGCCACCGCCAGCGCCCTGCGCGATGGCCGGCTGTTCACCGGTGACATGGCACGCATGGATGCCGAGGGCGACCTGTTCTTCGTCGGACGCCGCACCGACAGCATGCGCGTGCGTGGCGAGAACGTTTCGGCCTGGGAAGTGGAGCGGGTGTTCAGCGCCCACCCTGCGGTGAAAGCCTGCGCGGCGCTGGGCGTCGAATCGGCGGTGGGCGAGCAGGAGATTCTGCTGTTCGTACAACTGGAGGCCGGCACTGCTGCGCAGTGGCAGGCCATGCTCGAGTGGGCCGCGCTGCGCTGCGCCTCCTACCAGTTACCACGCTACTACCAACAAGTGGAGCAGTTCGAGCTGACGCCCAGTGAGCGTATCAAGAAGCACCTGTTGCCCAAGGATGTCACCCAAGCCTGGGACAGTCGCGGTTGAACGATGGGCCGCGAGCGGCCTGTGCGGTAACGGTTTAGTGAATAGCGATAGAAAGTGTCGGGTAACTGCCGGATAATCGGTTTTTTCACCAATGTGTTGCGTTCATGGCCAGTACCCCGAAGAAACCCCCTGCCGACCCAACGGCCTCCTCGCTGTACGTGCAGTCCGTCGACAAGGCCATGAAAGTGCTCATGGCCTTCGACGGCAGCCAGCGTCAGTTATCGCTGTCCGACATCGCCGGGCTGACCGGCATGGACCTCAGCGCCGCGCAGCGCTTCACTCATACGCTGGCAACCCTGGGCTACCTGAACAAGGACAGCAGCAAGAAGTACGAGCTGTCGCCGCGGCTGCTGGACTTCACCTACCACTACCTGACGTCCAGCGAACTGGTGACCCGTGCCGCGCCCTACCTGCAGCAGTTGAGCGCGGACACCGAAGAGGCAACCAACCTGACGGTGCTCGACGGCACCGACATCGTCTATGTGCAGCGGATCGTCAGCCGACACGTGTTCAACGCCAGCGTCATCATCGGCACTCGCCTGCCGGCCTGGTGCACCGCGCCGGGCCAGGCGCTGCTGGCGACCTACAGCGACGACGAAGTGAACGCTATCTTCGACCGCAGCCAGTTCGTCCAGCACACGCCGGCGACCATCACCGACCGAGAGCAGATCTGGGCCAGCATCGAGCAGATTCGCCAGCGCCGCTATGCGCATACCGAAGACCAGTTCTTTTACGGCGACGTGTCCACGGCCGCGGCCATCGTCGATGGCAATGGCCGGGGCATCGGCGCGGTGAACCTTGCGGTATCACGCTCGCGCTGGGTACCGGAACGCGACAGCAAACGCTATGCCGACCTGGTGATCAGCGCGGCGTCGTCGATCTCGATCAAGCGCAAGGTTTGAGTTTCAAGCGAAGACGGCGTCGTGCCCTTCGCGGCCGATGACCACCTACAGGGGCATCGCCAATCGCTGTAGGAGCGGTCATTAGCCGCGATAGGTTCTAGGTGATCCACCTGAAATGCACCGTCATCCCCCTGCAACGTCACTGTCTTAATCTGCGAGGCTTCCCGACCTGGTGAGCCGCCATGCGCCGTCTGCTTCTCATTCTGTGCATCCTGAGCCTGGGCATGAGCCTGAGTACGGGCGCGCTCGCCGATTCGGCCACCTTGCGCATCCAGGGCTCCAACACCATGGGTACGGAGCTGGTTCCGGCACTCATACGCGGCCTGCTCGAAAGCCGAGGCCTGGCCCCTGTCCAGACGCTCGATCCTTCCACGGGCGAACTGCTTGTCACCGCCCATGAGCCGAACGGTACGGCGTTGCGTTTCGAAGTCGGCGCCCACGGCTCCAGCACAGGCTTCGACAGCCTGTTGGCCGGGCAAGCGGATCTGGCCGCCTCCTCCAGGCCCATCAGTGACCAAGAGCGCAGCCGACTGGCACCCCTGGGCGACCTGAGCAGCTTCGGCGCCGAACACGTGATCGGCATCGACGGCGTGGCCGTGATCGTCCATCCCGACAACCCCCTGCGGCAGCTGACCACTCGCCAGCTTGCCCAGGTATTCAGCGGCGAAATCAACGACTGGAACGTACTAGGTGGCCGTGGCCCGATCCATGTGCTGGCCCGCGATGACCGCTCGGGCACATGGGAGACGTTTCGCGACCAGGTACTGACCCCACATGCCGGGCGCCTGACGGCCCATGCGGTCAGGCTGGAGTCCAGCGAGCAGCTGTCGGATCGGGTCAGCGCCGATCGATACGCCATTGGCTTCATCGGCCTGGCCTCGATACGTGGTGCCCGCGCGCTGGCCATCGCAGATGGCGACAGCCAGTTCATGGCGCCGACGGTCAGCCTGATTGCAACCCAGGACTACCCCCTGAGCCGCCGGCTGTACCTGTACAGCCCACCAATGCGCCCCTCGCCATGGGCCGACGCATTGATTGCTTTCGCGCAGAGCGAACCGGGACAGGCAGTCGTTGCCCAGCAAGGCTTCGTGGCGCAAACGGTGCAAGCCATGAGTGTCCCCGCCTCGCCCGACATGCCCATGCTGTACCAGCAATTGGCCCGTGAGGGCCGGCGTCTGTCGGTGAGTTTCCGCTTTGCCGAAGGCAGCGCCACGTTGGATAACAAGGCAATGGCCGATGTGGTGAGGGTGCAGGATTACCTGCGCAGCCATCACCTGCTGCAGAACAAGACCACACTGGTGGGGTTCGGTGATGCCAAGGACGATTCCGCCCGCGCGGTGTTGCTGTCCCGGCTACGCGCCATGGCGGTTCGCCGTGAACTGGCCAGGGCGGACGTGCTCTTCCGCGATATCCAGGGCTTTGGCGCGCAACTGCCGGTGGCGACCAACGCGGTCGATGAAGGGCGGATAAAGAACCGTCGAGTGGAAGTCTGGGTTAACCCATAGCTCGGGGCACCGTGATTGATGCCGACGGCAGACACAAAGTGTTACCGGTGATGCCTAAGCGGGAACGAATACGGGTAACAAGGGAACAGATCTGCGTCACTCTGCCGCACGCAGCATTCTCAGTAAATTCAAGTCATTGATTTAAAACGATTTGTGAAAGTTGGCACGCGCCCTGCTATGTCATACGTACAACAATAACAACAACGCGATAAACCAATAAGAACAAGATGAAACGACTCTGACATAACAAGAACAAACGCGACAGAGGCGTAGCTAACAGATTTTTTTGGAGAGGAAATGCTTTTCAGGGGCTAGCCCCGCAGCCAGGTAGAGAACAACAAAACTACGTTCAGTAGCTACCCACTGGTTGGATCGACGATAAAAGCAGATCAGCGCTCAAAAAAATACGTTTGCTCTTGACCCCGCCTGGGGGTCGCACAACAAGCGGCAAGGGCCACGGCTGACAAATACAACAACAGGTCGCCCCTCAATAATAAAAAAGAGCATGCAACAAACCCTTGAGGGGAGCCCAGGCTCCCCTCAGTGCTTTCTGCGATCTGGCTTTGCAGGCCCTGGCGCGTATCAAACACCAAGGCCTGCAACCGGTCAGATGGGCGAGGCACTCACCACACGCAGAGCCAGACCCTCGTACGGATCCAGGGTAATTGTGAATTCACCGGCTTCGGTCAAATCACCCTCGACCCGCTCATTGATGATGTCCACCACCGGTCCTGCAGCGATACCCGGCAGATGCAATGTCTCCACGATCGGTTCATTGCTGAAGTTCAAGGCGGTGATCTGGGTACCCTTGCCGGCGGGCAACTCGTGCACCATCAACAACAGGCCAGGGTGCTGAACATCCGGAATCAGAATTTGCTTGCTGGCGGCGATGTCATACGCACGCCGTACCGCCAGAATCTTCTTCAACTGCGAAGCGAAGCTGTCCGGGCGCTGCAACTGGTCTACCAGGTTGCCGTAAAGCGTCTTCGGACGCGGCATGTTGCCCGCAGAAAATTCAGCCTCGGGATCGAGCCCTACCAGGTCGTAGGCGCCGCGATGGATCCAGCGCGTGTCACCGTCTTCCATCAAGTGCGCGACCTGCTCGGCCGGCAAGGTCAGCGCGCCGACCAGATCCCAGCCCGACAGCGCGAAAACGCCAGGTTGCATGGCGTTGTACATCACCAGCAGCAGGTGAATATGCTGGATCTGCTTGATGTCCTGATCGGTGATCGCCTCCAGATCGCGGATGCCCAGTGCCGCCGTGATGATACTGGCGGTGGTGCAGGACACCCCATTGGTGACGAATTTCAGGTTGTAGGGTGCGTGCTCGCCGGCCAGGCGCTCGTACATTTCCTCGCGGATGTGCTCGCGCAGAATGTTGCCGGGGAAAGTCTGCCCCTGGTACAGATAGGTGTCGTGGGCGTGCAGCGTCCAGAAGTGCACCAGTTCGAGGGTCAGCTCGTCGTGGTTCTGCAAGGCGTGGATCAACGAGGCCGGGTCGATACCGAATGCGTGAACCTGACGCAGCATGAGGCGCAGGAACTCGGTATTGCCCAGCAGCAACGCGTGTTGATAGGCCGGCCGAGTGATGAAGTCATAGGACAGGTCCGCGCCGCCATGGGACATCGAGGCAATGTCGTCGATGGTGAGGTTCAGTTCCTGGAAGCTGAAACCACCGGCCTTGCGAATGGCGCCACCCAACAGCTGGTTGCCGTTCACCGACAACGGGTGGCTTTCCGACCAGGCCGGGCCTTCGGCACGACGCTCGACGCCGAGGAAACCGTTGGCGTCCAGACGGAGGATGCGCGCACCCATGACGTCGATGGAATGCAGGGCATCACCGATGATCATCTGCTGGGCGGCGAAGGTCGGGTCCAGCCAGTTCAGCGATGGCTGGCCTTCCTTGAAGTAGTGCAGGTAGACCCAGCGTCGCGCCTTGCCGTCCACGCCAACCACCACTGGAGTCGCACTCCAGTCGGTTTCCTTGACGCCGGGCTCGAAGAAGATCACACGTTGCAATTGACCAACGATGTAGTGCTTGTCCTTGAGAATGTCGCAGACTTCCGGGGTCAAGTTGATCGCGTCGCGACCGGCCGGCACTTCAGGCAACAGCCCCCAGTCTTCTTCCTTGATCTCGACCATGTGGTAGAGGCCTGGATAATCCGCGTGGGCCATTTCGGCCAGGCGGAAATCCGCGCCCTTGCCGGTGTGCGAAGGGATCGCGTCGTCGATGACCACAGCATTGTGCGCCGCAGCCATGCGGCTGAGCTGGATCATGTCGGCTTCGGTACCCAGTTCGGGGTCGATGTCGAAGCTCATGCGGTCGAAGTTGCCGTCGACGCTGGGGGTGCGATCACGTCCACGCAGACCGCCGGACAGTTTCAGCGGGCCGTTGTGAATACCCTGGATGCCGATCTCGGACAACGCATGCCACAAGGTTTCATCGCCGAGGGCCTGCAATACCGAGCCCTCCTCGCGTGTAACGATGGAAGCCGGGTAGGCCGTGAACCAGACCGAAGCAATGGCTGATGCGTCCCGAGGCCTGGCCTGGGCGTAGGGTCGTTGCCACAGCCGCGCTTGTCCGGCATACAGCTTGGCGCGCTGTTTGGCGGTATGCAGCATGGACTGGTCGACCAGCCACTGGATGTAATCCTTGTCCGGCGTCGTCATCGTTACTTGCCCTCGAAAAGTGTCCTACAGTATGAGTACGACGGAGGGTTATCGTTGCATCCGTCGAGGATTTCCCTGAAGGCGCCACGCTGACCTGATCCGATGAACGGTATAAAGCATTGTGCCATCAGGCCGATACAGCAATTGGCAGGGGATCATCCCTGCGCGGGCGATCAACAGGAGAGACCCATGATTACCTTTCTGCTGGGCTGGTGCGCACTGTCCGTACTCGGGACCTTCGTTTTCGTGGGGCTGATACGGGCAGACAAGCGACGAGAAGTACAGGCCATGGAAAATGCGCGCACGCAGTTCCAACGCATTTCTTTTCAGACGCAGCTGGCGAGCTGAAATCGCAAGGTTTGACCTGAGGCATGCAGAGTCGACGCGCGATGCTCGACACTGATGAAGATGCCGCTCGAACGAGCGGCTACGGGATGCAGGGCAAGCAGGCCGCCAAGTGCCGGCCTGCCCTGAAGATCAGACCTTGACGATCCAACCCTGTGGAGCTTCCACGTCTCCGGACTGGATACCGGTCAACTCCTTGTAGAGGCGTTGGGTGAATGGGCCCACTTCTTCCTGGCTGAAGAACACGTGCAGCTTGTCCTGGTATTCGATTCCCCCGATCGGGGTAATCACTGCCGCGGTGCCGCAGGCGCCGGCCTCCTTGAACTGGTCGAGCTGATCGATCAGCACATCACCTTCGATCACTTTCAAGCCCAGGCGCGATTGCGCCAGTTCGATCAACGACAGACGAGTGATGCCAGGCAGCACCGATGGCGATTTCGGGGTCACGAATTCGTCGTTGCGGGTGATCGCGAAAAAGTTCGCCGAACCCACTTCTTCGATCTTGGTGTGGGTCTGGGGGTCCAGGTAGATGCAATCGGCAAAGTTGGCCTTCTTCGCATTGGAACCCGGCATCAGGCTGGCAGCGTAGTTGCCACCCACCTTGGCGGCACCGGTACCGTTGGGCGCGGCGCGGTCGTAGCCGGAAATGACGAAATTGTGCGGCTTCATGCCACCTTTGAAGTAGGGGCCGACCGGGATGCAGAAAATCGAGAAAATGAACTCGGGCGCTGTACGCACGCCGATGTTGTCGCCCACGCCGATCACGAACGGACGCAGGTAGAGGGCGCCGCCTGAACCATAGGGCGGAATGAAGCGCTCGTTGGCGGCGACCACCTGGCGGCAGGCGTCGATGAACACGTCGGTGGGCACTTGTGGCATCAACAGGCGACCACAGCTGCGCTGCATGCGCAGGGCGTTCTGGTCGGGGCGAAACAGATTGATCGAACCATCCTTGCAACGGTAGGCCTTGAGGCCCTCGAAGCACTGCTGCCCATAATGAAGCGCGGTCGAGCCTTCACTGATGTGCAGCACATTGTCTTCGGTCAGGTTGCCCTGATCCCATTCACCGTCGCGCCAATGCGACAGGTAGCGCAGATCGGTCTTGATGTAGTCGAAACCCAATTTGTCCCAGTTGATGCTTTCGTGACCCATGACACCCTCTACCCTTTGGCGATCGCCTGAACAGCACAGGCTTTTACGAATGGACACAACAATACTGCATTTGCCTGGCCCGCGCAGCCTGGCTAGTGGAAATCGCGGCTGCGTACATCCAGCCCATGGAGCATGGCGCTGACATCGGCCATATGCCCGGCGATGACGTGGCGCACGCCGTCCTTGTGCTCGAACCGGCCCTTGACCTGCATCATCTGCGAACCCACCAGCACCCGCCGCTGGCGCTCGGCCAGATCCCGCCAGACCACCACGTTGATCATGCCGAATTCGTCTTCCAGGGTGACGAAGGTCACCCCGCTGGCGGTCGACGGCCGTTGCCGGCCCGTCACCAGCCCGGCCACGGTCACCGGACGGCCGTGGGCCAGGCTTTGCAGGTCATGAGAACTGCGGCAGCGCAATGCTTGCAGACGCTCGCGCAGCATGGCCAACGGATGCGGACCGAGGGTTGTGCCCAGGCTGGCATAGTCGGCGTAGAGGTCTTCGCCGACACTGGGGACCGGCAAGGCCACGGGCTCTTCGCGCAGGCCGGGCACTTCGGCGAACAACGGCAACTGTTGCTCGACGCTGGCGACATCCCAGCGGGCCTGATGGCGATGCCCCACCAGGCCGAGCAAGGCATTGGCATCGGCCAGCTGTTCCAGGCTGCGGTTGTCCAGCGCACAGCGCCGGGCCAGGTCGGTCACGTCGCGGAACGGGCCGCCCAGGCGAGCCTGCTGCACGGCGCGACCGGCCTCTTCGCGCAGGCCCTTGACCATCCGCAACCCCAAGCGTATGGCCGGTTGCCTACCTTCGCCGGGCTGCAGGCTGCAGTCCCAGTCGCTGTGGCACACGTCCACGGCGAAGATCTGCAGATGATGGCGACGTGCATCCTGGAGGATCTGATCGGGACTGTAGAAGCCCATGGGCCAACTGTTGATCAGGGCGCAGGCAAAGGCTGCAGGCTCATGGCATTTGAGCCAGCAACTGGCGTAGGTCAACAAGGCGAAACTGGCCGCATGGGACTCGGGGAAACCGTAACTGCCGAAGCCCTTGATCTGCTCGAAGATGCGTTCGGCGAACTCACGGGTATAGCCGTTCTTGAGCATGCCTTCGGTGAGGCGGAGCTGATGCGGTTCCAACCCGCCGTGGCGCTTCCAGGCGGCCATCGAACGGCGCAACTGGTCGGCCTCCCCTGGCGTATAGCCAGCGGCGACGATCGCGAGCTCCATCACCTGTTCCTGAAACAGCGGCACGCCCAGCGTGCGTTCGAAGACCTTCTTCAGGGCTTCGGAGGGATAGCTCACGGCTTCCTCGCCGTTGCGCCGGCGCAGATACGGATGAACCATGTCACCGACGATCGGCCCCGGCCGGACGATGGCGACTTCGATCACCAGATCGTAGAACGTCCTGGGTTTGAGGCGCGGAAGCATTGCCATCTGCGCCCGGGATTCGATCTGGAACACG
>Ga0265798_10009148_pt1 | contig 12460 bp, 7 predicted proteins | sample P3T30metagenome_FD_192430 | JGI IMG/M metagenome (GOLD analysis project Ga0265798, IMG submission 192430) | Plant litter microbial communities from East Loma Ridge, Irvine, California - P3 T30 | ecosystem: Environmental > Terrestrial > Plant litter > Unclassified | place: USA: California...
CTTATTTGCTTTTTAGCCTCGTCGTGCGAAGAAGCTTGTTCGTTCTCGTCTGCCTTTCGACTCGAGATAGCCCGACTGCATACCGATGCGAAGCGAGATAGCCACGCCGACAGAGAGATACGATGGACTACGGATACGCTGTGCCGATGGAGAGCCCTTTTGTGATCCCACATGAGGATGTAGAGGCGCTGGGCGAGTCAAAGGCCTTTTGCGCGCTGAGGAGGCATCTGGCTGGTGATGCTGAGTATGTTCATGTTCCTGTTCCTCTTCCCCCGTCGCGAGCAGCTTATCGCGCTTCGTATCGCTTCTCTCCACCTCCACATGCCTATCCACCCCCAGCTCCACGGCAAACCTCAATCGCAATATCAAGTACTAACAAGCATGCCAGCTTCTGCGCAACACATACGCAATGTTCTCCCCAGGCGAAACAAACCTACATACTCCACCGCGATATCCTCCACGCCCTCATCATGCCCGTCGTAACCCTCTTCTCCCGCGCATCCACACTAGCCTCCGCGGCACTATGCACACAACGCGCCTCTGACCTCGAGCTCGCCTTCTCCGGCGAATCCCGCAGCGCATTCATCGGCCTACAGTGCTTCATAACCGAAGAAGCAGACTGGTGCCGCACCCGGGGCTGCCCAGCATGCGTCGTAACAGCAACCCTCAGCACCGACAGCCACATCCGCCTCACCATCGCCGCAAGTCTGCTTAGCACAGCAAACATCGCGACGCCAACGCAAGAAGAACCGCCAAAGCACATCGAAGACAGAACACTGCCTCCGCTCCCTCACATCCTCCCTGCGCTCCAACACGCCGTTATAAACGACCCGTTCTGGGAGGGCTCAGAGATCTGGGGCTATATCCTCTCGCGCGCAACACAACTCTCCGCTGGTATCCAGGCCCTCATCGCTGAGTGCGTGAACCTCGAGTCCCTCGTCTCGTCACCTACGACCGAACGCCCAGGCTCGAAGCGTGGGCTGACACATCCCACGGTGCCTTTCGTGGTATCAGGGCAAGCGGTTCAGGAGAAAGGCGTCAAGCTGAGGAAGAGCAAGCTGGCGAAGCGACAACTCAGACTGCGCGACGAGGAGGTGGAGCTCATGCGAAGAGTAGCCATGCAGTGCTGGGCGAAAGCTCAAGTACCCAAGCACGTCAGGGGAGAAGTACTAGGCTTAGGCGATAGCAAGCGGACGAGGAGTTTGACCTGCCCGTAAGCAACGGGTCTACACGGTCTATCAGCAGTGCGCCTGTTGGATCGGAACGGTGTTATATGGCGTTTTGAGGGCTCGCATATGGATGATACCACAGCATACCACTTTTCCTTGGGTTAGGCGGCATCTGATGTCGCGGGACTGGTTGGTTCCGCGGCTTGGTTGGGAGGCATATACATGGTATGGGGGTATTTCTTTTGTTTGGCATTAGATACTACTGGGGCACAAGTGGTCTTTAGAGGTCTAATATATCTACATGTTCGCTTAAGTAAGTGCCAGTTGACGTTCCATCAAGCAAGTTGGCGTGCTTTCTGGTGCCGACAATGATCTGCCAGATTTCCATCGATACCTTAGCGAGGGTGTTGGGGGCCACATCCGCGCACGGCGGCTCACCAATCATCATGTGGGTGGCTTGTAGCTGCCTGCTCGCACATAATCTCAGCCTTTTCCACTTCGCGAACACCACAACAATCATGACAAAACCCGATCTGCCTGCTCTTGTGTCAATTTTGCGACGAGGGGAGACCTATAGATCACTACGGCGTGGCTCCATCTACGAACCGATACCAGAAGGCGAATACATCCGACTACTTGAGCTTCGGCCTGGTCGCGGCAGTGACGATATCGACTGCAGTCTCAGGATTGTCGACATCGAATCTGCCAAAGCGACCTACGAAGCGATATCTTACGTTTGGGGCGATTTCAAAAGCACTGTCAACATATGGTGTAATGGACTGCGAGTGTCGATCACCGTCAGCCTCGCGGATGCGCTGCGAAACTTCCGACACAAGTCTGAGGCTCGTGTACTATGGGCGGATGCCTTGTGCATCAATCAGAGGGACGATCGGGAGAAGGGACATCAGGTCAAGAGAATGGGCGAGGTGTATGCCAACGCAAAGCGTACACTTGTTTGGCTTGGCTGCGATGAATACAGCGTTGCTGAACATGCATTTCTTGTCATCCTCGAGGCAAATGCATACTTTGCGGCCTCATTCTTGCGAGCGGGCCAAAAATTCCACAGAATGGCACCCTTGATGAGACCGTACCCTATTTGTATGGACGAAAGTACATGGTTAGGGGTCGCAACACTCTTCAAATTCCTTTGGTTTAGAAGAGTATGGACTGTTCAGGAAGCCGCCATCGCAAAGGAGTGTCGCTTGTATTGGGGCCCGGTCAGCATCGACATTGCTGATGTATTGGAAATATCTATTTGGATGGTGACCAATGTCATCCGGAGCATCGTCGGGAATTTGAATACTCTTTCCATAGGTCGTATAACACTGTACCTCTATTACAATATTCATCAGCCGGAACGATGGCAGCGATCCCGCATCGGATTGACCTACTTGGCCACCCGCACCACAACGGACATGTTTACCACGGTCATTCAGGCAGCCCGATATTTAGAAGCAAGTGATCCTAGGGACCATGTCTACGCGTTTTTGGGTTGTCCATCCGCCATTGACAGCAAGGGCCGCACACTGGTGGAGGCAGACTACACTATCCCGATGAACGATCTTAATCTTCGTCTCGCCTATGCGCTGGTGAAGAATCCCGCAGAAGGGCCGTTTGCTCTTTCGTCTGTTCGTCACGACAGTAGAGACAAGGTTCTGGACAACATGCATCCTTCTTGGGTACCGGCATGGCATGCTGCTGGGAAATCTCGCATGACAATAGCGAATTCGACATATTGGTTCCAAGCTGGAGGAACGAGACAACGCTTTACAGCCACCCAGTATGGCAAGAATCGATTGAGAGTTGGTGCTTGCCCCTTCGATACCGTCATCTGGAGGTCATCTGCCATACGACCCTATTCGTCGACTAGCGGGCTGAATGGAACACTCATCGATCTGTTATGGGACGATGTGGTCCAACGCTCGTCACAGCTGGGCATTACAATTCGACAGCCCGACTTCTTGCGCAGCTTAATGATAGGTTACCCAGCCAGCAAAGGACCCTCAACCACTTCCGATGGGAGACAGCAAAGCGTGATTGATGCATACAGAAGAAGTATCAGTGTAGCGAGAACGAGCGATTCAGAGGCTGTGGTGATGTCTCCACGCGATAGACATGATGCAGCAATGTTCGGAACTGGGCTTCAAGATCTCTGCAACGCAAGCATCTTTTTGACTACAGGGGGGCGTATCGGGTTAGCTCCACGAGGCGATCTGGTCAAACTCGGCGATGTGTGCTGCATCGTCTTTGGGGCAACTGTTCCTTTTCTCCTCACACCGTCAAGAAAAGGTCGGTACAAGCTTATTAGCGATTGCTATATCCACGGTGTCATGAATGATGAGATCATGGAAGGATTCTGCGAGATCGACCTGAATGAGCAGAGCATCGTTCTGGAATAGGCATACTACATTGGCCTCATCAAACATCATTAGGAGGTCTGGTGTAACTCGGCGTATCCTTGAGTTTGGAAGAGTCTATGATGAGCTGATATACGAAGCTCTATTGTCTCTCACTCTCATTCAACCACTTATACACCACCCTAGCGTCCTTCCCCTTATATCTCTCATCCTTCATTGCCTCACCAAAAGCCTCCAGCGTAGGCTTATCGAGTATAGTGCGCGCCCCCACCATCTCCGCAAGCTGACTCCCCATGCCCAACACCTTTGCGCAAAGCTCGATGCGAAACCCGCCCTCGTAACCCCGTGAACTCGGCACATTGGCTTGTATACCCGGTACTGGATTGCTCTTACTCGTGACCCAACATTGTCCGCCGGAGACGTTGATTACATCCGTGAGGAGTGCGACGTCTAGCCCCATCTTCGAGCCGATGTTCAGGGCTTCAGACGCGGCGAGCGATGTGATGGCACTGAGGTAGTTGTTGATGACCTTGAACGCTGTACCTGCGCCAATGTCGCCGCAGAGAAATATCGCGTCTGGCTTGCCCATGTGACTCAGGTAGCCCTTCACAGTAGGGAAGATGTCCTTGTTGTTCGAGCCTGCCATGAACGCCAGCGTACCGTCCTGCGCTCCCATCGGTCCACCCGAAACCGGCGCATCGACAAATGTGAGCATCTTGCTTGCGCTGGAACTTTCCGCTGCTTTTGCAACCTCCAGTATCGTAGCCGTTTCGATAGTGCCGCATTCCATGATCAGCTTTCCCTCTCCACCCTCCGGTAGACTCTCCGCACCGACAAGGACACCCGTTTCTTTATCAAGATAAACCTTTTTTACAGCATTTGAATCAGGTAGCATTGATATGACGGTGTCGGCTCTTTGGACGGCATCATATCCATTATTTACTACTCCCACTGGACCCTGGCCTGAGGCGTCTGATTGGAACTTTTCGAGCGCGGAGGTAGATACGTCGCATATCAGAAGGGTATGTGAAGAGTCGAGACCTTTGCGAAGATTGAGGGCCATGGGATAGCCCATCACGCCAAGGCCTGCCGTTTGTTAGTCTGAGATAAGATGAAGAGGAGATACTTAGGTGGGAAGGAGCGCACCGATGAAGGCCACAGTCTGCCTTGGTGAAGACATTGTGTTGCAGATATGTTCTCTAATGGTTTCTTGTTGCTGCTTTTTGCTTGATCTATCCGACTTTGGGGGCTATCTTCGCAAATGCAATCTCACTTTCGTATCTTTGAGTGTTGATGTGGTAGCCGTGCTCAGTAGCGCGATGTTTTCCGCGGGAGTGTAGTCGCGACGGACTCACCAACCTCTTTCCCCGCGCACCACTATCCATTCTGGCTCCGTACTGCCACAGAGCATCTCCATCCTCGAAGTTCCCCTCGTACCAAGCCGCGTCGTGCTTCCCCAAGCCTAGCCCCGCATCTCACCCCGCATTGGGGAACACATGGCTTCTCCACCTCCGCAACGTTCGCAGATCGGCAATCCGGCTAATACTCTACACCCTGCCACCGACGTCGATGTGCAGCATTTCTGTGTCACTCACATTTCAGGCGTCCTGCGTATCGAAGCGAGTGATGAAGGATTCACGGAAGTTGGAGAAGGACCCAGGCCTAGACGATGGACACGAGTAATGAGCGCGGGAAGGCGCATAGCGTACATACAGGCCGGATGTACGCCCTACTATTGAAGATGCATAACAGACGAGACGTCTTGATTCCCGACATTGGATAGGCTGTTGTAAAGCCTTCCGCTCCTTTTTCCTTCGTTTTTCGTCATATTTCGGCAATGGCAACGCCAGACCTGCAACGCTCGGTAGCAGACGAGAAACACGAACAAGTGCAGCGCGAATACCTTACGCAAGATGAAGACCCACAAATCTTTGAGAACAGGAAGAAAGAAAATGCGTTGCGGCGGAAGCTGGACTGCTTCGTTGCGCCAGTCATGATGATGCTGATGCTCATCAGCTATCTGGATCGCGGTAACATTGGGTTTGCTGCGACGCAGGGCATGACTACGGATATCGGACTAAAGGGGAGCGAGCTGAATGTGCGTTAAGATTGTGGTCTCGAATGCTGGGGAACGTCAGGCTAATTAAAGCATAGACTGCTGTATCGGTGTTCTACATCTTCTACATTCTCGCTGAAGTATGTGTTATTTCCAGCTACGACTCTGCATATCTGACGTCAAACAGTTTCCGACTTCGTTGCTAGTCAAGCGTCTCCAGTTCAACAGAGTCATTCCCACAATCACCTTTTGCTGGGGTATCACATGTCTCTGCACCGGCTTTGTGCAGAACTTCGCTGGCCTGGTAACTACGCGCATCTTCCTGGGCTTCTTCGAAGGCTGCCTGTTCCCGGCAATGACGCTGTTCCTATGCAATTGGTATACTAGAGAAGAGCTGGGTATCCGCATCGCATATCTATTCATCGCCTCGGCGTTATCGGGGGCCTTTGGTGGTCTTATCGCATTCGGCATCCTGTACATGAATGGAGTTGCTGGGTGGTCGGGGTGGAGATGGTGGGTTGCAGCTTTCGCAAGTCTGATGATCTTTGAACTAATGCATAATTCAGGCTTTACGTTATCGAGGGTATCATCACAATAATATGGGCAGCCTGTTGCATCTTCCTTGTCCCCAAGTCCTTCGAAACCGCCTACTTCCTCAACGACGACGAGAAGTCTCTTATGCGCCAGCGCGCACATCGAACACAGGCATACTCCGACTCTGAGGGCTCCGGTCATTATGGGAAAGCTGATATCAAGGAAGCAGCAAAGGACATCAAAAGCTGGGCGCATGGTCTCATCCAGATCGCCGTCGTGACGATTCTGTATGGTTTCGGCACCTTTTTGCCCATCATCATCCGCAACGGGTTCAACTTCTCTACCAAACAGGTACCACTAGCCACTTGCAAGTTTAGATACATCGCTTAAATACCCAGGCACAATACCTCGTCATTCCCGTCAATATCTGGGGCGCCATCGTCTACGCAATCGGCGCATACCTATCCGACCGGTATCAAACGCGCTTCCTACCCTTGATCCTCATGGCGCCAGTAGGCATCGCCGGCTACGCCATCCTCCTCTCCCCAGTGAGCCCATACGTCCAGTACTTCGCCACATACCTCGTCGCAACCGCCTGCTTCCTCTGCACCGGCGGAAACATCACGTGGCTATCTGCAAATTGCGCGCCTGATGGCAAACGCGCGGCTTCTCTAGGCATCTTACTCACGCTCACCAACATCGGTGGTGTGGTATCTGGCCAAATTTACCAGAGCAATGCTGCGCCGAAGTATACCTTGGGTCACGCCTGGAGTTTGGGTTGTTTAGCGTTTGCATGGTGCGGATGGTGGATTGTTAGGGCGATCTATAGAAGAAGGGAGAAGAGGAAAAATGTCAAACTTGCTCAAGGGTATACTATGCCTGCTGGAAAGCAGTACACGGACCGCGAACCGGACTTTAGGTATCAGGTATAGCTGCGCAATCGCCTTAGGGACTTCAAGAACTTGAAAACGCCGTATGAATTGAGTCCAAGCTGGAGGATGTCGTGTGACTTTTGAGTTTCTTGTGTCAAAGTATAGAGCAGCGTGATGTGCTTCAAGATTTCTACAAGCCACATAAACAATGTTACAGGGTAGCGGGCTGTACTTCAAGCTTTTCACGGACAGTATATGCACTACCCACAAGCCTTGAAGCACACCAGGCTCCTACACGACATTACTCTTCGACCACTTTCATAACCCCCAGGCAGCTACCAACAGTCCTTTTTGCTACGCCTTCAAAAAAGACATGTTCTTTATCTGCTCAGTGACATCCTCCAAGCCTTCCATCTTATCCTGTATCAGCTCAATAGCCTTCTGCGGATCCATCCAGCCGGCGAACTTCTCAGGCACCTGCACCTGCATATTGCGTACATCCACCAGAAGAGCTTTCACCAAAGGCCGATTGAACAGCTCTTCCGAGAGATAATTCGGTACCGTCTCGTCGATGGAGAGATTACTAAAGCCCGAGAAATTCCCTTTTGAGAACTGGTCTTGCGCGTGCTCGTTTTGAAGTTCTTTCGCCACAACCTTCTCTTTCTTCTCCTTGTAGATGATGAACTGCATAGCCCAAGCAGATCCATGTTTCTGGTACTCTTCCTGTGGCATCTGCCGGGCTACGCTCCAAAAGTCGTCCGTGGCGTATTTCTGCGGTGGAACGCACTCTTCGAGCGCTTTGACCGCCGCACCCATCCTGCCCCTAGCCTGCTTGCCCCAATGTACCAGATCATACTGGCTTGTCCGCCAAAGTCGAGCGATCCAGTAATCGCGCTTCTCCTTCCCGTCATACTCGATATGCATCGCCGTTTCCAGCCATGCGCCGACGAACTGTTCGAGGAATACAATGAGTTTCTCTGCGAGAAACTTGCGTGCATTAGGCGTGCTGAGGACGATATGGGCTAGGAGGACGTTGAAACGGATTTCCTTGTGCCAACTTGAGAACGACTGGGTCTGGCTGATCTGCCAATGCCATGTCGCCATGCAGACTTTGATGTCTTAGTCGTTCTTTCGCGCGAGGAAGTTGGCGGCGGCGAAGTCGTTGTAGTTGGCAAACACGAAGTCGAGCTGCAGATTTGGAGGAATGGTAGGGACGTTGAGGCTCTCTGGGTTCTCGTAGATGTCGCGGAGGGTGGGGAGACGACCTGAGGGGAACACGCGGCCGGGGATCTTGAGCTTAGATAGCTTGTGTTTGAGGAGGTGACCGGCTTTGTTGTGGAGGTCGAGGAGTTGTTGGTCGGTAAGCGCCATCTTGAGGCTGGGAGGAGTAGAAAAGATAGGTGTGTAGATTGTAATAAGCAGAGTTGGTGAAGTCGATAGAAGTTGGTTTTATAGTACAAAATCGAGGTGAAGGTGAGCCGCTCGCGCGACAAGAGAAACACTAATGACGCCATGTTCTTTGATCGAAAGTAAAGGTAAGTTGGCAGCCTGAGAGCAAACGCGCGCGATCCTCGCTCACTTCGACACGTCCTTTAACGCCGTCACCTCATACAAGTCAGAATTCTAAACAGGTTTGCAGCCTACATCAACATAAAAACCTGTAAAGTAGCTAGCCTAACGCCGATGTATGCTCCCGACCTACTCAGATTCTTCCTAGATTGACGTGCTGTGATACAAAAAAGGAATTGGCAAAAACAAAATGATGGCGCTGACAACCTACTAACACAGAGTCGTACTCTATAGCGTGCTTTCTGTTGTCAACTGTAGTGAATCGAACCCACGAGCGACCATGGGTATGACTCTGCAATGCTGATAGCCAGTGTGGGTGAGACAACTGACTAGACTAGCCGGTAATGCGCATTGCTGTCTTCTTCGTTTCAATGAGAAACTCTCCAGTGATGGGCTTTATATACCTAGAAAATGTGTCGATGCACCTACTACAATCGATTTTGGGGGTGAGGCGACGGACTGCGTTTTGAGGTGAAGGACGCACGTCATTGTGGGTGTGGACGAAAGAGTCTGTGCGGGTTTGGGGGTTTAGGCGAGAGTGTTGACGGTGGGAGAGATGATGAGCTGGAAGTGAGAGGGCGTGAGCGAGGAGGCAATCAGATGCGAGTGTATCGAGACGGTTTGGAAAGAACAAGAGAGATTGGAAGACAGAGAAGGCAATGTGAGCAAAATCAGTAGCAAGAGGTGAGAGAAACTATCGTGTCATACGCTGATCGTCCATCCCATCTTATACAAAGAAAAAATGAACAGGTGCTTTGCCGACTACATTGGTATACGAGTTAAAGATCAACAAGATCCAAAGGTGATGTAGGCTCCTAGGTGATGCGTATTCAGCTTCTTCCTTGCATGCGGTGCTCCAATCCAGTTGTCCAGAGTCACGATCGAGACCAGGGTGACGGGCACCTTGAAGTATAATTTTACATTCCTCTTACTTCACTATCTTACTTTCATCATAAAGCGCCATGCGTCTCCAGATGCGAAGATCTAATACAGTGACACGAAGTCAAGCCAGCATTAATCACGCCCATCCTCCCACTCATGTACTCGCCTGCTTCAAGGCTTCCAGTTTCTCAACCTGCCTCCTCAGCATGACAAGCGCGCCCAGACTGATCTTTCTGAGTCCATCACGCTCTCCCTCCTCACTACCCTCGGCGCTTTGCTCGACAACATCCTTGGCGGCTTCAATAGCTTTATCGAGGAGCTTCGGCGCACCGTCTTCTTGGCTTTGGTAGAGGTATTGTAGTTCTTCCTTGAACGGCGCAACTTCATGCGTGAGCGCGTGATGGATGAAAGCGCGGGCACGGAAGTAAGCGCGTTCGGTGTAGAGCGCAGAGCTGAGCTTCGTCTCTGGCGCTGAGCGATGGACATCGTAGCCAGCTTCGTTGTAGTAAGGTTCCTTGACCAGCACAAGTCCCATGATGGAGACTAAAACCTGGAGTAGTGTGCTCTTCGCGGGACTCCAGCTTTCGTTCCGCTCGTCGGTGTGCCATGTGCCCAGTAGACTCAGACAGATCTTGCCGTCCTCGTATAGGTTTGGGTTGACAGGTCCGTTGCCGTTCGTCCAGCTGTGGAAAAAGGCGGATGGTGCTTCTTGTGGGTATGCGGATCCGAGGTGGAAGTCGATGACGAAAGGCGCGTACTCGTAAGGTGTGTCGTTGGGGCCGATCATGAGGACGCGAAGGAGATCTAATCGAGACTCCCATGTACGGACGAAAATGCCGGGTGGGAGTGAGCTTCGGAGGATCTTGTGCTCTTTTGCTATCCGGCGCATGAAAGCCGACGATGACGCCGATGACTGAGAGATGTAGTGATGAGAAGATGGTGGGGCTTCTTCGAGGATGAGGAAAGAGGCCGGGCCTTCTGTGGGCTGCTCTGTGTGATCATCCAGTGCTATACCGCCGTCTTCATCGGGTTGCTCTTCGGGAGTCGTCTTCGATGTATCGACTTCTTTCGTGATGTCGACAAGATCGGGCATCGATGTATCCGTGTTGCCATCATCTTCTTCCTCTTCGTCCTCATCCTCTGTCGACCAGTCCCCTTCGTCGCCAACAGGCTGTTCACCATCCATACCCTCATACTCAATCCACATCTCATTGAATGACGCCGTGTCGAAATTGCTCTCATCACTCTCGTCGGAGTCATCGATGTATTCACCTTCGAGCGGATCCATGTTGCCGAAATCATCAGCCATATCGCTGCTGTAAGCAAGAGTGACGCGTTCGTAGGGAACCTTGACATCTACAACAGGCTTTGCTGCGCCAAGGCGGACGGTGAGCTTTCCATCCAGACCCAGGTCGATGACCTCTCCAAACCAGTCGGGACCAGTGACGTTGAGCGGTGTCTGTACGCCTTCGATTGAGTCTGGATGTACAAGTACAAAGTCGCCGCGCCTTCGTGTCAGCGCTGGGAAAGAGTAAATGTCGTATAGACTGACGTCTTCAACAGTCTCGTGTAATTCGCCTGTACTTGACGGAGGAAGTAGGTCTGGGCCAAAGAACTCGATGGAAGGATTCTTGAACCATCGCACAGTGGCTATCCGATCTCGGCCCTTGACTGTCTGGACCACACCCACTTTCGAAGGCTTCTTTGTCGCAGAGTCATCAGCGTTATCACCTTCGCGATTCTCTTTGGAGAAAACAACTTCACCAGGCCAGACCTCATCGTCGTCTTCTACATTGGGATCTGGCAGCAGAGAAGAGCTGAGATCGTGCGTTATTGACAGGTCTTGCCATTGAACGGTGACCCGACTGTGAGTCTGCATCACTAAGAAAACATTGAGATCGTATCCCAGGCTTTCCGTCCGCGCAATGCGTGTCACCTTCCCTTGTGGATATCCGTTGGGTAATTCCCTTGTGCCGTCGTACTTTACAGCAGCGCCGGCGATGTCCTTGAACCGTACCCGATCACCCACGGCCACATCGGTAACATGGTATGATTTGTCGACACCGTTTTCAGAGACGGGGAGTGTTGTGGCCGTACCTCCTGAGGCATCGTATCGGTAGAAGTTGGGGCTCTCGAATTCGTCTCGACCGATTGTCGCCGGAGGCTCGTCTGCATTGAAGGCGACGTTGCGCGCGCCGATGCTTCTTGCTAGCCATTGCACGTCAATTTCGGATGCTCTTGTCTCGACGACCATGCCCACAGGCGGCACGCTCGGATCGTATGCGCCGAATCTCCAGTTTCCCCGCCGCAGGTTGCCCTTTTTGGTCTTGACTGTGTCGCCTACGCTGAGCCGCTCGAGAGTGGTGTCGTCTTGTTCCAGCTCTGCCGGGTCCTCAACGACTACGACTGAGTTGTTGGCCAGCCTGATGGCGACCTCGTCGTATACGTTCTCTACCCGTCCGACCCAGTCGCCGTACACGACTAGCGCGCCCTCGACGAATTCGTGTACGTTGATGAGCTCGTCGGCCGGAATGTTCCGTATGGATAGATCGTCGGTGGTTGTCTGTGTGATTTGGCCGCCGTTGAAGAGGGTCGCGGGGAAGAGGGTGCAGACTGCCTGGGTGCCAATGACGGTACCACTAATATGATCTTCGGCCTTCCTCTTGACCACATCGCCTACGTACAGCGCGCGATCCAGCAGCTGAAGCTTTGCTTCTGGTATGAGTTCCGTCTTGTACTGGGTCTGCCACGACACTAGGACCGTACCCCGCGGTGGGATACCGTCTTTCATGAACTTCCAAAAATCTTCCCTGGGGATATCGGTGTGGCGTTCGATGTCGTCGGGGTAGTCGCGCTGTGGCCGGGGCTCGTGCGAGTCGACATCGCCAAAAGACCTCTCTATGATGCCGACGCTGTACTTGTCGTCCTTGAGCCCCACGGTATCCTCGACACAGAAGACGACATCCTGCGCGCTTTGCATTTGGCGTGCTGAAGTATGCGGTGGTGTGATTCCTGCCACTT
>Ga0265798_10009150_pt1 | contig 12457 bp, 8 predicted proteins | sample P3T30metagenome_FD_192430 | JGI IMG/M metagenome (GOLD analysis project Ga0265798, IMG submission 192430) | Plant litter microbial communities from East Loma Ridge, Irvine, California - P3 T30 | ecosystem: Environmental > Terrestrial > Plant litter > Unclassified | place: USA: California...
GCACGGTTGCTGCGCCATACAATCCCGCAACTAAAACACAGCCTAAAAAGAAGGTGGCTATATTTACACTCCATGCGGCATCGGTTATTAAAAGCGACCATATCAGCCCGGCGGCTAAAAAGCCGTTATATAACCCCTGATTACCGGCCATGCCTTTGGTCTTTTCAAACATATCCGGCGGAAATTTGCGGAATACCTTACGGGCATAGCCGGTCCAAGCAAACATTTCCAACCACACGATGTAGCAGTGTATTAAAGCGATAAAAATGATTAGTATTTGCGTTACGATACCCATTGATGTTTGTTTAGGTTATGAAGGTAATAAATATTCCATTTCGACAAAGGAAAAATCTCAAGAGAGTATTCTTTTGTTGAAATGGAAAAGTGATTGTAGACTCGCCTGACTGAACCTTCGACTTTAAACTGGCGAAGCGGCTACTTAAACTTAAAGTTCTTCTCGATGGCACGGATCATTTCGCCGGCAATGTCTTTTTCGGTAGCGCCCTCAATCCCTTCAAGGCCGGGAGAGGAGTTAACCTCAAGCAACAGGGGCCCCTTTGACGAGCGTATGATATCTACACCTGCCACCTTAAGATTCATGGCCTTTGCCGCTTTAATGGCTATCTTTTTTTCTTCCATGGTAGCCCTTATAACGCTGGCTGTACCGCCCAGGTGAATGTTTGCACGGAACTCGCCCGGCAGTGCCTCACGCTGAATGGTAGCTACTACCTTGCCGTTTACAACAAACAGGCGCAGGTCTTTACCATTCGCCTCTTTAATAAACTCCTGTACCAGTATATTGGCGTTAAGGCTTTTAAAGGCATTAATAACGCTTTCTGCCGCTTTTTTTGTTTCAGCTAAAACAACGCCCTTACCCTGTGTGCCTTCCAGCAGCTTAACGATAAGCGGAGATCCGCCCACCATATTTATAAGGTCGTTAGTATCAAGAGGGGAGTTGGCAAAACCTGTGGTAGGTATATCTATGCCGCTGTTGAGCAGCAATTGCAGCGAGTACAGCTTATCGCGGCTTTGGCTTATGGCAGCCGATCCGTTAAGGCAAAAAACCTTAAGGGCCTCAAAATGGCGGGTAAGTGCACAGCCATAAAACGTCATGCTGGGGCGTATACGGGGTATAACGGCATCAAAGTCGTTAAGTACCCTGCCACCCCTATAATGTATTTCGGGCGTATCGGCATCCAGCTTCATATAGCAGTACTTCAGGTTTAAAAAGTGCATTTCGTGGCCGCGGGCTTCGCCGGCTTCCATAATGCGCTTATTGCTGTACAACTCAGGGTTACTGGCCAAAAGGCCTATACGCAGGCCACGCTTGGCGCCGTCGTCTTTCTTTTCATAGTACTCCTCCAGCTTTTCTTTAGTAGGCTGGCCCAACAGGTATTTTTGCTCAGGGTCTACCAATATGCGCCCGCTCATGGCCTCGCGGCCCAGCAGCATACGGAAACCCATAGAGTCGCGGTTGGTAAGGGTTACCTCAACATCCCAGTTTAACTCGCCTACGCGAATGGGAGTTTTAATAACATAGCGCTGCTCGCGAAAGCCACTGCTGCTTTTAACCACACGCTTATCTACAAGCGGGGCCTGGCAGTGTATCACGGCACGGGAGTTATTTTGTATGGGATTGATATCAAATTTAACCCACGCTTCGCCCTCTTTTTCAAATGGGGCTATATTAATAGCGTGTAGTGCAGATGTTTTTGCGCCGCTATCTACGCGAGCCTTTATTGTGGGGATGCCAAGCGAGGGGAAAGAACACCATTCTTCGCTCCCCACTATTACTTTATCAAGCATTTTTTACGAGTAATTACTAATAATCTAAGGTACTACTTTTTTTAGATGTGCAACCGCGCCCTGCTATTTTTAGCAAAAATATAATATATAGATAATGCACGATGCATTAGCCGTTACATAAAATTGCCGGCGGTAGTTACCCCAAAAAAGCAAAAGCGATTAGAAATGTGTGTATTGTTGCTGATTCCGAATTCCGAAAGTGAAGAATTAAGCATTTTGCTACATTATTATGTAAGAAAATACCTTGTTATCTTATTTATGAAAAAGCAGTTTTTTAACGAAAAACGAAAGTTACAAACGTACCCTTTTGTTAGTATCTGAATAGGATTTTTGTTCGCCCCATAAAAATTCAAGGTAATCTGGCGAAGCAAGTACTATAGCATCCAATTTCAGTTTTTGGGCAATATCGGTATTCTCAGTGACATTAGTAGAAAAAGGTATTTTGGTTACAACCACAAGCACTTGTGGTACAGCGGTTTCAACTTCAAAACAATGAAACTCATACATGTACTCTTTGGTAATGAGGTTTTGGTTATGTGCATACACAAACCCCTTACTATCAAAGCGTTTCCGGATATCTTTAAGCGATGTTTGCCCAAAGGTAAAGCCGGTTAACAGTGATGCAGCCCCATCTGTAGTCTGGTTCCAGTCGTTTTCCATATACACCACTTTGCCCTCTTCCAGTGTAACCACAAAATCGTTGCCGTTATCGGTTCTGAATTTAGTAATAGCTTCGTTTTTAGCTATTTGCTTAAACTGAAGTTTAGCCAGTGCGCTCTCCGGGCTGCCTACTTTTATGCCCTGCATGGCAGGCTCGGCGGCAGTAATAAGAACAAGCGATATAAGGGCAAGAAGAATCTTCATGGGTTTAATTTTGGCTCAAAGATATTAAAATAGGTTAAATAGCACTGTATAGCCAGTCGGCAAACGCAGGTACGGTATAAAATATCTGGTCAGGTTTCAGTGGTTCAAGCAGTTGCGGTTCGGCTGTTTCTGCCCAGGCTGCGGCAACTATGGGTATGCCTACCTGTCGGCAGGCGGTAATATCGCTGGGTGCATCGCCTACATAAATTACCTCATCGTGCTTAAGGTCAGGCCATTTGTCCAGTATTAGCTGTATGCCTTCGGGTTTACGTGGCCCGGCGGGCATGCCTGTTTCAATCCATTCAAAATAATCGGTAATTCCAAACTTCTCTAATGATATATCAGCACTCAGCTTGCCTTTTCCGGTAACCATAGCAATGCGTACATTGCTGTCGCGAAGCCTTTTAAGTAAGGGTTTGATGCCATCAAAAACATCAGGACACATGTCATGAAACTCATTATAAAACTTCAGGTATCCTGATACACCTTTATCATAAAAATCTGGTGCTAAGGCCTGTATGGTACCTTCTTCGCTGGGGCCAAAGGTGGCTACAATTTCGGCATCGCTCACGCTACGGCTTATCAGCGGCTCAACCGCAGCCCGAAAGGCTTTAATACACATGGGCAGGGTGTTGGCAAGGGTGCCATCGAGATCAAATATTAATGCTTTTATTTTTTTCATCGGTTGGTTATTTCAATATATTACTAAAGTAGGTATTGTATTGCTATTCATAAAATGTAGATATAAATTTTCTATAAATTTGTTTTTTATCTTTTATTTACGATAAATTTGATGGAATGATAATTTAGGCCATAAAAAATTATTGAATAGATGATGAAGGAGCAGGACAGCTATAATGATGTGTTACTGGTAGGAGAGCTTAAAGCCTCTAACCAGAAGGCCTTTCGTGCGCTGTTTGATAAGTACTATCAGGATATTTATGGCTATAGCATCAGCCTTTTAAAAAACAAGGAACTGGCCGAAGAAAACGTTCAGGAAGTTTTTTTGAAAATCTGGCTGCACCGGGAAACGCTGGATGCAGATAAATCGTTCAAATCATTTTTATTTACCATTGCCCGTAACCAGGCGTTTAATACCCTGAACAAAGCGGCCCACGATACTGCGCTTAAAGAAGAAGTTTTTTATACCAGTCAGCAAGCCTATGAACAGGCAGATTATGCCGTACGCGAAGACTATATGAAGAAGCTTGAAAAACAGGCTATTAATGAGTTGCCACCGGGGCGCAAAAAGATATTTAAGATGTCCCGAAAAAAGGGTATGAGCTATGAAGAGATAAGTACTGAACTGGGAATATCTGTAAGCACCGTAAAAAACCAGATGAGCAAAGCGCTCGAAACCATGCGGGTTTTTTTGCGGGCCCATGATGAATATACATGATGCCAGGCAGATAACTAATCTTAAATCACCCCCAAAGGGTGATTTTTTTTGTTTTATAGGGTGTTGTTTATCAGTTGATTGTGAATTATTTTAAGTTTTATTAAATATTTACAACGTTTGAGTAGTACTCGGTTGCTTCCGGATTGTATTATATTCAATCATAATACATAAACTTAAGTGACCCATATAACCCACATAAAACCATTACTACAAAAATTTGTTAAGGGGAGATGCAATGCGCAGGAGGCTGAGCAGGTAATGCAGTACTGTAAGCAACATAATCTTACTGATGAATTTCCGACGGTAGAGGAGGTTAAATACCTTATTGACAGCCTTCCTGAAATGGATGAAGCCAGGGCCGATACTATGTTTGCCAACATTATGTTGCGTGCTGATGAAGCAGAATCTACCCCTGAACCTAAAGTACGCAAACTTCAGTGGAGGCGCTACACGGCCGTTGCGGCATGTTTTGCATTGCTTGCTGCATCAGGGTGGTTGTACCTGCAAACTACACAGCCTGTGGCTAAACCTGTGCTTAAGTTAAACGGCACTGAGATCACGCTTCAGCTTGAAAACGGCGATATTCAGGTAATTGCCGAAGATGGAACGGTACAAATTATGGATGCTGAAGGTAACATAGTAGGTAACCAGGATAAAACGACTATTGCATATAGTAATGATGCCGATGTAGACCACCTTGCTTATAACACACTTAAAGTGCCTTATGGCAAGCGTTTTCAGTTAAAACTGTCTGATGGCACTGCCATACACCTTAACGCGGGCACCACGCTTAAATATCCTGTAAAATTTTTGGCAGGGCAGGAGCGTACTGTTTACCTTGACGGGGAGGCCTTTTTTGATGTTGCCAAAGATAAAAAACACCCTTTTATAGTTAGTGCCAACAATCTTAATGTAAGGGTTTTGGGAACACACTTTAACGTTTCAAACTACGTAGAAGACGATAATACCGATGTGGTTTTGGTAGAAGGCTCTGTAGGCCTATATACTGCCGGACAGCAGTTTGACGCGGTTAAAAATACCGTTCTAAAACCGGGGTTCCGCGGCAGGTTTGCCAAGGCGGAGAGCCAGATATCTACCAAACGCGTTGCTACTAAAATGTATACCGCCTGGATAGATGGCGACCTTATTTTTAGAGATATGACCTTTAAAAATATATGCCGAAAGCTGGAGCGCCATTATAACATTACCATAAAAATACCTAATAATAAACTGGCGGCAGAGCGCTTTAACGCCAGCTTTAAAAACCAGCCGATAGAAAAAGTAATGAGCTATTTTCATGAGCTTAACGGCTTTGGCTACACCATTAAAGATGACACTGTAATAATTAAATAACCCAAACCCTAATAATAACCCAAATGATTAAAAACTGACCCAACCCCGAAAGCGCATAAAAAAATCGGAAAATGCTGCGAACAAATTCCGATTGAGTAAATGATTGCATCACTAACAGAGTAAAACACAATCTTAACAAATTTATGAAAAAAAAACCTAAAGGCATTGGGGGTACCCTCCCTTTGTTTAAAATTGACCTCAAATTGAAACTAACAACCCTACTGTTTTTGGTCGCCATGTTTAATATGAAGGCTAACTCCTATGCCCAGAGCAAAGTTACCCTTGATGTTAAACGCACTACCGTTGAGGCGGTTATAGAGGCCATAGAGCAAACTACCGATTTCCGTTTTGTATACAATGTAACCGACGTAGACCTTACACGCCGCGTAACCATTAGTGTAAAGGACGGCGAAATAGGCGCAGTGTTGCAAAAGATATTTAAAAAAACCGATATTGATTTCTTAGTACGCGGCAGCCAGGTAATCCTTAAAAAAGGCAAAGCTCCTGAAAATGACAATACAGTTTTTCAGGAAATTGTAAAAGGCAAGGTGGTGGATGAGAACGGCCTGCCGTTGCCAGGCGCTACCGTGATGGAAGAAGCCACTAAAAAAGCGGTTACCACCGATGTTGACGGTAACTTTGAAATTAGCGTTAACAGCCCTGATGCCGTGATAGTGGTATCATACCTTAGTTATGAAACCAGGAGGTTTGCAGCATCTCAAAACCCGGGTACAGTAATGATGGTACCCGATATGGGCCTTGTAGAAGAGGTAGTTGTTGTGGGCTACAGCACTACATCTAAAAAAGATGTAACCGGTGCGGTAGGCTCAATACAGGCAAAAGATATGAACCAGGGGGCCATAACAAGCCCTTTACAATTAATAGGCGGTAAGCTTGCCGGTGTAAACGTAAGCCAAACGGGCAGCGAACCGGGCTCAGCGCCTTATGTAAGAATACGTGGCGTGTCTTCGCTTATAGGTGGCAGCGACCCACTTGTGGTGGTAGACGGCGTGCAGGGCGATACCAGCCTGCTTAGCCAGATAGCTCCCGGAGAAATTGCCTCTATAGATGTGCTTAAAGATGCTAGTGCCACATCGGTATACGGTTCGCGTGGTGCAGCAGGTGTAATAATTGTTACCACAAAGAGAAGCAAGGCAGGTACCACATCGGTTGAATTTAGCGCCAATACCTCGTTTGACTTTATACCTAAAAAGCTCGATATGCTTAGCGCTGACGAGTGGTGGGCAGAGGCCCAGCTTGTAGGGGTGCCGGCATCGGCTAACCATGGCTCAAATACGGACTGGTTTGATATCATGACACAAACCGGCGTTACCCAAAACTATAACCTGTCTTTTGGCGGCGGTACAGAAAAATTTAATTACAGGGCATCATTAACCGCTATCCTTCAGGATGGTGTGGTTATAGAGTCTAACAACAAGCGCTATATAGGCCGCATACAGGCACAGCAGCTTGCCCTTGATGATAAGCTTAAGCTAACATTTAACCTAAACTCAGGCACCAGCGATGTTACCCGTATGGTATCGAGTATAGGCCGTGCCGCGTTTACATCAAACCTTATTACCAATGCCTACCTTATGCGCCCTACAGACCCGGTGTATAATACTGACGGCTCTTATTTTACTGACCCTAATGTGTTTCAGTACCTAAATCCGTATGCAGTTACACAAACCGTAACCGATGAGGAGCAGTATGACAACTTCTTTGGGAGCCTTCGTGCTGACCTTGAGCTTACAAACGACCTTAGCGCAGCATGGTTTGGCAGCTGGAAAAAAGCGGCCAATACCATAGGTTTCTTCCTTCCGGTAGAGTCTACAAGTGCTAATGCCATAGACCAGAAAGGCTTTGCAAACATCCGGAACGACAGGCAAAGCGAAAAGCTAATGAACATGAGCCTTAACTACAAGCATGATTTTGGCGACCACTACCTTGATGTATTAGGGTTGTACGAATGGCAAAACCAAACCTATCAGGGCAGCTATGCACAGGCAAGGGGCTTTATAAATGATATAACTACTTACAATGCCCTTCAGCTTGGCGATATGAGCAGGGTACTGCCAGGCGATATTTCATCGTATAAAAATGACAGGACTTTGGTATCGTTCCTTGGGCGTATAAATTACACGTTTATGGACAGGTACCTGCTTACCGCCAGCCTTAGGCGAGACGGAGCATCTGTATTTGGCGCCAATCACAAATGGGGGAATTTCCCCTCGGCATCAGTAGCATGGCAAATAGAAAAAGAGCCTTTTATGGCAAACCAGTCTGTAGTTAATGAGCTTAAGCTGCGTGTAGGTTATGGCGTTGTGGGTAACCAGCAATCGCTTGGGCCGCAAAACTCATTGTCACTTGTTGGCGCCAGTGGTGTAACCTATTTTGGCGGCCAGCAGATAACCAACTATGCTATTACGCAAAATGCTAATGCCGACCTGAGGTGGGAAACTAAAAAACAAGCCAATATAGGTGTTGACTTTTCAATGCTGGACCACAGGCTTCGTGGTACTGTAGATGTTTTTACCGCCAAGACAGACGACCTGCTGTTTAACTACACGGTGCCTCAGCCGCCGTTTCCGTACCCTACAATACTTGCTAACGTAGGCAGCCTTAGGAACGAAGGGATAGAAGGCTCATTAGCTTATGATGTTATTGATACCGAAGATATGAGCCTTACCCTTGCCGGTAATGTAACGTTGCTGCGCAACAAAGTGCTTAGCCTTAGCGGAAGCATTAACGGCGTGCCGCTAAATACTAATAATGTGGCATGGGGCCCAAACACGTATCTTATCGAAGGCCAGCCTATAGGTGTATTTAATATACTACACCATACCGGCAAAAACGACCAAAACTCTGAAACCGTGCTTGATGTTAACGGCGACGGAGTTATTGACCAGGGCAACACCAGTGCCGACAGGCAGCAATCGGGCCAGTCATTGCCTAAATATACCGTTTCATTTAACCCTACATTCCGCTATAAAAACTTTGATTTTTCAATGTTGTGGAGGGCATCCGGGGGTAACAAGGTATACAACAGCCTTCGCGCAAGCTTAAGTTATGAAGAAAACATAGGTAAATCTAATATACTTGCAAGTGCAGTGCCTCTTGGCCTGTTTACATCGCAATACGGCTCAGACCTTTGGCTTGAGGATGGTTCATTTATAAGGCTTGATAATGCTACCGTAGGGTATAATATCAATGTGGCAGATAATAAATATGTAGATGGCATAAGGCTATCAGTAACAGGCAATAACCTGCTGCTTATTACAGATTATTCGGGCATTGACCCTGAACTTAACTTTACGGGAGGCAACGGTGCCGGAGGCGATAACGGTATTTACCCGCGCACCAGGACAATTGCGGTGGGCTTAAATGTTAGATTTAAATAACTATGAAAATGAAAACCAGATATATATCAATATTTGCAGCTTTGGGCTTATTTATGCTTGCAGGCTGTACAGATGTTAGCGAAGACGTTTATGATAAATATACCGCCGATGACTTTTATGGGTCAGAGGAAGGCTCTGATGTTGCACTTGCAGGCGTGTATGCCCAGGTAGCGGGTAACTGGGGCGGGGTAGGCTATGCCGGTGCCGACCTTGGCTGGTATGACCTTAACAGTATGAGTGCCGACGAACAGGTTATACCGCACCGCACCACAGGCGACTGGGGTATAGAGTTTGCCCGCGTATACAAGCACGAGTGGCTGCCTACAGACGCTATGGTCAACAATACCTGGAACTGGCTGTACAAATCGGTTTTTACGGCTAACCTTGCCGTGCAGTTACTGGAAGACGCTAATGCTGAACAGGCTAAAATTGCTGAGGCGCACGTGCTGAGGGCATTTTTTTACTATCTGCTTATAGATGATTTTGGCAATGTGCCTTTTTACACCGCAAATACTATTACCGTAGACCAGATACCACAGGCCAGCCGCCAGCAGGTGTATGATTTTGTGGTAAGCGAGCTTACTACTTATGTAGACGACCTTTCTCCCGATAAAGGTGGCGCTTACTACGGCAGGTTTAATAAATGGGCAGGCTATATGCTGCTTGCTAAGGTATACCTTAACGCTGAGGTATATACAGGCAGTGCAAAATGGCAGGAATGCCTTGCTGCGTGCCAGGTAATTAGTGAAGGCGGCTTTACACTGCACAGTGGCGCAGCCGATACTACAAACCCGCTTGGTTACAAGTATTTTGAACTTTTTGGCGATACAAACCCAACAGATGAAACAATCCTGTCGATGTTTGCCACCGTTAACGTGGTATCGCGCAATGTATATGGTGTACGCACGCTTTATGGTCCGCATGCACAAACGTTGTTTGGCTACAGCGGCTGGAACGGCACCATTATCCCGAAGGATTATTTTGAGAAGTTTGACCCGGCAGACCACAGAAGGAACCAGTTTTTATTTGGCGACCAGGGAGGTGGTGTTAATTATACGCTTGACGTGGCATCGCTTGATAATCCTGGCGCTGCGCCTATGGCCGGTGTACGCTGCCTTAAGTTTTACCCCGCAGGCACTATGGATGGCGGCGGCGCAAGCAACGACTTCCCAATTTACCGCTACGCCGATGTACTGCTTATGATGGCCGAATGTAATGTGCGCCTGGGCAATGCCGGCGCCGCAAAGCCTTTTATAGACCAGGTACGTGAGCGTGCCGGTTTAGGCTCACTTGCAGCTAACCCAACACTTGTAGATATTTATAACGAGCGTGCTTTTGAACTGCATTTTGAAGGCCACCGCAGGCAGGATATGATACGCTTCGGCACGTTCCTGCAGCCTAATCTTTTCAGGGGCGCATCTCAGGAGTACAAAAAATTATTCCCAATACCTACATCGGCGCTGGATGCCAACCATGGGCTTCAGCAAAATCCGGGCTACTAACATAATATATTTATCATGAAACATTATATAAATAAACTTGTAGCAGGCTGCGCCATATTGTTTATGGCTGCGTCATGCTCTGATGATGATACGCTCACGGTGTTGCAGGAAGTTAACTTTGATGGCAATGTAATTGCCACACCGGCCACAGTAGTGCTTACACCTGATAATAAATATGAGGCTGTAACCACAATTTCGTGGGATGGCGTTCAGTTTCCTGTTGATGCCCCGGTAACCTATGCGTTGCAGTTTGATGTACCGGCAGATACCATTGGCACATCTGCCTGGGCAAACGCTACAACTATAGCCGTAGGCGAGGAGGTACTGAGCAAAACCCTTCAGGGTAGCGAACTTAATGAAATAGCAATGGATCTGGGCCTTCCGCAGGATGTTGCAGGCCAGCTCGTGGTGCGTGTTAGTGCCACTATGAACCGCACTGTGTATTCTCAAGCCATTGTGCTTACCGTTACACCGTTTGTACAGGTAATAACCCAAACGGTACTGTATATGCCGGGCCAGTATCAAAACTGGGACCCTGCTACTGCATCTAAGCTATATGCTGTTGATGCGGGTGTATTCAGGGGTTTGGTAACGTTTCCTGAGGGTGCGCTTGAGTTTAAGTTTACCCCAACACCTAATTGGGATGAGTTTTATGGGCCTAACGGTAGTGGCGGCATTACTTATATGGCAGACGGTAACCTGTTTGCCCCGGCAGCGGGTACATATCAGGTAATGGTAAACCTTAATACGCTAACCTATACCTTAACGCCATATTCGTTTGGTATAATAGGTACTGCCACACCGGGCGGGTGGGATGCCGATACCGATATGGTTTGGGACCACCAGAATGAGCAATGGACGTGGACAGGCAACCTGGTATCGGGGGCATTAAAATTCAGGCTTAACGACCAGTGGACTATTAACTATGGTACCGATGCCAACGGCAACAGCATGCTTCTTGACAATCAGGGGGCACACAACGTAACCGAGGCGGGTAACTATACTGTTGTTTTTTCATTGGCATCATATCCTGAAGGCAATGCGCCGGCCAGCAGTTTTCCGTCACCAGCATTTTACAGCGTAACATTAAATTAAAATCTTATAATGGCATTTAAAATACAAGTTTTGGGTTGAGTTTTAAAAAGCATCCCTCCCCTGATACAGGAGGGGTGCATGCCATTATTCATATAAAAAGTAAATAAAATGAAATTATATAAAGTATTCTTTTTCCTGTTTGTTATGGGCTTTATGTCGTGCAGCGATGACGATAAGGCTATTGCACAAACGTTTAATTACGAGCAATATGGTACACCATTCGCAAATATGCCGGCCGCATCAGATGCTATAATTTACCAGGTAAACATCCGTTCTTTCAGTCCGGAAGGCAACCTAAACGGTGTAAGGCAAAAACTAAGCTATATTAAAGATTTGGGCGTAAATGTAATTTACCTTATGCCCATATACCCCATAGCCCAGGTTAACCAGGCCGGAGTTAACGGCTCGCCTTATGCGGTGCAGGATTACAAAGCCGTTAACCCAAATTTTGGTACGCTGGAAGACCTTCGCGCACTGGTTAACGAAGCCCACCAGATGGATATGGCTGTAGTGCTTGACTGGGTTGCTAACCACACCGGTTATGATAATGCCTGGATAACGCAACATCCGGACTGGTATGTGCACGACGCTGAGGGCAACTTTACACCACCTCCGGGCACCAACTGGGCCGATGTGGCACAACTTGATTTTACAAATACCGATATGCGTAAGGCCATGATAGATGCCATGGCTTACTGGGTATATAATGCTAATATTGATGGTTTCCGTTGCGATGCAGCCGACTATGTGTCACAAAGCTTTTGGGCAGAAGCCAATACTGCCGTTAGGAGTATTAAAAAGAACCAGCATCTTATTATGCTCGCCGAAGGCACAAGGATAAACCACTTTACGGCCGGGTTTGATTATACGTTTGGCTTTGGCTTTTTCTCTGCGCTTGAAACTACTTTTTCCGATAACCTGCCGGCCACAAACCTGCAGAATGCCAACGCCGCCGAGTATGCCAATAATTATAACAATAACTGGCGTATTGTGCGGTATACTACAAACCATGATGTAAATTTGTCTGACGGTACTCC
>Ga0265798_10009152_pt1 | contig 12456 bp, 8 predicted proteins | sample P3T30metagenome_FD_192430 | JGI IMG/M metagenome (GOLD analysis project Ga0265798, IMG submission 192430) | Plant litter microbial communities from East Loma Ridge, Irvine, California - P3 T30 | ecosystem: Environmental > Terrestrial > Plant litter > Unclassified | place: USA: California...
TGGTTTTGGCCAACTCAATCATCTTATCCTCTATCTGCTTAAAATCATCCTGAGATAAGGTGCGGTCGCCAAAGTCTACATCGTAATAAAAGCCGGTTTCGATAGCCGGACCTATACCGAATTTGGTACCCGGATAAAGCGCCTCTAAAGCCTCGGCCATTAAGTGGGCAGATGAATGCCAGAAAGTCGATTTACCCTGTACATCGTTCCAGGTTAGCAGCTTAACATGAGCGTCTTGCTCAATAGGGCGGCTGGCATCCCATACGGTGCCATCAACCTCGGCTGCTAAAACGTTACGGGCCAGGCCCTCTGAAATAGATTGTGCAATTTGCATGGAGGTGATTCCTTTATCGTATGCACGAACGGAACCATCGGGAAGTGTAATGTTAATCATCTACAACTATGATTTGGCTTCTATTTAAGTCTTACCCGGACAGGAAAGACTTTAAAAAGAAGCCGGGTTAAAAAGTTATTTTAGTCAATCACCTACAACAGTGATTTTCGATTGGGTACAAAAATAGAATTATTTGGCTGAACAGGAATTTTTTTATCCGAAGACCGGTACACGGTTTTATTCAAAATTTCCGCAGCTTGAGCGGGTAATTTTCCGGAGTTTGTCTCAATTTGGTTAACTTGAGGTTTTTTGAAGAAATATGAAGTTTTTTGACGCTTTTATATATTTAAAGCTAATTATATGAATCTTAAAATCAGCAACTAATAAGCACTCGTTTTTATATATTGCCCCAACCGTGAGCCAATACATCGGCTATATGGATGGTTTTAATAGGCAGCTTATTCTTGTCTATATACCCCTGAAGGTGCAACAGGCAGGAAGCATCTGTGGAGATAATATAGTCGGCCCCTACAGCCAGTGCATTTTCTACTTTTTGCTGCGCCATGGCTGATGATATGGCATCGAACTTCACGGCAAAGGTACCGCCAAAACCACAGCAGGTTTCGTTGTCTTTTAAGTCAACCAGCTCTAAACCATACACTTTAGATAACAACTGCCTCGGTTCGTTCTTGATCTTGCACTCCCTCAGGGCACTGCAACTGTCATGATAAACAGCGCGGCCTTCCAGTTCAGCACCAAAGTGATCGAACTGCAAAATATTGACCAAAAAGTCGGAAAGCTCATAGATATTACCCTGTACAGCACGGCACTTATTGTGCGATGTAGTGTTGGTAAACAGATCGTTATAATAGCTGCGTACCATACCGGTACAAGAAGCCGATGGGGTTACGATGATAGCCTCGTCAGAAAAATCGTTCAGAAATTTACTCCCTACAGCTTTGGCTTCATCCCAAAAACCTGCGTTAAAAGCAGGCTGCCCGCAACAGGTTTGCGCCGGATTAAAATTTACCTCGCATCCTGCTTTTTGTAGCACCTTCACCGTACTGAAAGCAGTATCTGGGTATAGCTGGTCAACAAAACACGGTACAAATAATTCAACTTTCATGATGGCCTTAACAGTAATTAAACGGCGCTTACAACAGCTTGTTCTTTATTTTGCTTTTGTGTGTTCAACAACACAATTAACAATAGTAAACCAGCTATAAAAAATACAGTAAGCACTAACGCAGAGTTGCGCATGCTATGCGTTAGCGACTCTACAAAGCCAAAAGTAAACAATCCAATCACAATAGCCAGTTTTTCGGTCACATCATAGAAGCTGAAGTAAGAGGCTGTGTCGGGGATATTTTGAGGTAAAAACTTGGAATACGTTGAGCGTGAGAGCGATTGTATACCTCCCATTACTAAGCCAACCACTACAGCCAGCAAATAAAATTGTGTAGCTGTTTGTGTAAAATATGCAGCTACACATACACCTATCCAAATAACTACAACCCCTATCAGCACTTTCACATTACCATATATGGAAGATAATTTAGACATTAACGCCGCACCTGCTATAGCAACCAGTTGGATGATAAGTATAATAGCAATCAAGCTGGTGTCGGGCAGGTGCAGTTCTTTTGCGGCAAACCCGGTTGCAACCAACATAACCGTTTGTACTCCCATAGAGTAAAAAAAGAACGCCGAAAGATAGCGTTTTAGAACGGGCATCGCTTTAATTTTACTCCATACATTGCCCAGTTCTTTAAAGCCGCCGCTAATTACATTGTTATGTTGTGTGCTGTTATTAGGAACGCCTTTGGGCAACTTAAAAAATGGTATCTGGGCAAAAGCGAGCCACCAGATGCCAACCAATAAAAAGGACAGGCGTGCAGGCAAAGTTTTATCAGTGATGCCAAACGTATCTGGCGATAAAACAAAGATAAAACAGATAATTTGCAACAATACACTACCTACGTAACCATAGGTAAATCCGCGCGCACTTACAGCATCCTGTTTATCTAATGTAGCAATTTGCGGCAGGTATGAGTTGTAAAAAACAGCACCACTGCAATAGCCAATTGCTGCCAGAGCAAAGCAAAACATGCCTAACTCCAATGTGTCAAGTTTAAAGAAGAAAAGTCCGCAGCATGCTAAACCTCCTATCCAGGTAAACAGTTGCATGTAACTCTTTTTATTCCCCTTATAATCAGCAATGGAGGTTAGAATAGGTAGCAAAAGCACTACAACAAAATAAGCAGCCGCCAACACATAATTTGATAGTGCGGTATTGACAAACTCGTGCTCTAAAAATATTACCTTATCGCCATTGGCTTTTGTGGTAGTAATAGCTGTATAATAAGCCGGGAAAATAGTTGAAGTAATAACAAGGTTATAGGCCGAGTTAGCCCAATCAAACATAGCCCAGGCATGTATGGTTTTCGGATCGTTCTTGCTTTGCATTGAACGCTAAAGTAGTTAAATTAATAGTATTTTCAACTTACGTGATAAGCGGTGGAAATTAATCTCAAACAAGTAACATTAATCTGGAAATATGCCACAAAAAAAGCCTTTAGTTTATAACTAAAGGCTTTTAATATGGTGAGGATGATTACGCGTTCTGAACAGAACTGTTTAAATCATCGGCTTCGCCTTGAAATTTTGATTTACCTTCCTGGTAAGCGTCAGCAGCGTAAGCTTTAGCCTGGTCTACTTTGCCTTCTGCTTCGTCTTTGTAATCAGATAAAGTACCCAACACGCCATTAAACTTAGTTTTAGCTTTGTCAACTAAAGTATTGCCATACTCTTTTACATCGTCGGCAGTAATTTTTGCTTTGTCTTTAGTTTTTTCAACTAAATCGTTCACATAGTCGGCAATGTCTTCTCTAAGCTCAGAGCCGCTTTCGGGGGCTAATAATAAACCTATTGCCGCACCTGCTGCAGCACCTACTAAAAGCGCTGCAATAATTTTGGTTTGATCTTTCATGTTTTAATCTTTTTAGTAGATGATATATTGCATAACACTAATTAGCTCTTACTGTTTACACATTTTTTAAATAATATTAATCAATATTTTGTATTCCACTGGTTAAAGGGTCTTAAAGCATGTAATATCTCATTATTTGTCCTGATTAAGGGGGATAGCAAAGTAAAAGGCTGATCCCTTATCTTTCTGGCTTTCTACCCAAACGTTCCCATCGTGCCTTTTTACAATCTCAGCAGCTACGTAAAGCCCTATGCCAAAACCTGAAAAAGTTTGTTCGTTACGGCCTTCAACACGGTAAAAGCGGTTGAATATTTTGGTTTGCTCATCCGGACTGATGCCTATACCGTAATCTCGTACAGCAATCACAGCCTCGCCGTTGTCTATCGATAACATAACATCTACCCTGTCACTCTCAGGGGAATATTTGATAGCGTTGGTTAAAAAATTGGTGATCACCTGGCCAATGCGGTCGCGGTCGGCATAGGTGGTAACGGCTTGTGGGGCGCTCATTACAATATCGTGCTGGGTGGCGGTATGCTGCACTTCTTCCACAATTTCCCTAAGGAGGTCATTTAATACAAACGATTCGCAGTTTAAACTTAAGCGGCCCGTCTCCATTTTAGATACGTCGAGCAAATCGGTAATTAAACGGGTAAGTTTATTGATTTGCTTATTCACCGTAGTTAACGATTTCATGAGGAAATCATCATCAGATTTATTCTTGTAAATGGTTAATAGCAGTTGTATATAGGCTTTGATAGAAGTAATAGGCGTTTTAAGTTCGTGGCTGGCCATACCAATGAAGTCATTCTTGATTTGCTCATGCTCTTTCATACCGGTAATATCCATACCCGAACCAATGTAACCCTCAAACGTGCCGTCGGCGCCCATACGCGGAACACCTTTCATCCCTATCCAGCGGTAACGGTCATCATAGCGGCCTTTCATCCGGTATTCGATGTAGAATTCGTGGCGGGCTTCAAAAGCCTTCACATAGGCGTTCAATACCCTATCCCGGTCATGCTCATGCAGCAAATCGCTCTGCAAATAACTACTGTCTGATAGTAGCTGCATTTCGCTGCCAAAGTGCGTCCAGCTCTTGTTTAAAAACGTGATTTGTTTGTTTACCCCGGCCATCCAAATAAGCACCGGTGCAGAATCGGCAATGTTCCGGAAACGTTCCTCGCTGTCTTTGAGCATTTGTTCCGATTTCTTCCGCTCGGTAATGTCCATGCAGGAGCCTACGTAGCCGGCAAACTCTCCATTAGGTAAATAGCGTGGCTTTCCCGTTGCGGCTACCCATTGTGTTTTGCCGTCGCTGCGCAGCACCCTAAAATCAACCTCGTATGGTGCTTTCCGGTTTACATTACGTATATAATTGCTAACCACGCGGTCGCGGTCCTCTGCCTGTACATACTCTATCCACCCGCGGCCTAAGTGGGCTTCATATGGGCTGCCTGTCCAGTCTATCCAGGTATGGTTAACAAAAGTGATATCGCCAAGGGTATCAACCGTCCATAAAGCAGTACCTGCAGCGTCGGTAATGTCTTTAAACAACAACTGCTGTTCGGCCAGTTCCCGGCGCGCCTGCACCTTGGCAGTAACGTCAAAGCCCATAATCATTACACCTTCAACGGTACCCTGCTGGTTGCTGTAAGGTGAGTACATGAAATCAAAAAAAGCCTCAGTGTAGGTGTCGTTGCTGTTTTCTTTGATATTTATGGCATATTCGTAGCTATGGCGAGGCTTGCCGGTATCAAACACCTGCTCTACTTTTTTGTAAAAGTCGGTACCTAACTCGGGCCATGCTTCGCGCATAGGTTTATTTAGCACTTCCCTATCGGCCCACAAACTTTTAAACATAGGGTTTATTAACTCACATACCCCCTCGCGCCACCGTAAAATAGCCATTAAGCTCTGTGTTTGCATAAACAGCCGCTTAAGTTGATTGTCGGTTTGGTAGAAGCTACCGGCAGGAAAATCTGGCTCTTCGGTGTTTGAAAACATATAGTAGATGCTGGTAAACTAATCTCACGATTAAATTAGATAATAGCAAAATTAATTTTTAATTAATCCTCAAAACATGTACATGATTTCAAGCATGGAGATAAAGGGTTAGTACAACTGGCTATTTTAAAGCGTATTTTTTATTTTATGAAGTAAAATATTAATGTATTTAATAATTTTACATCCTAAGCAATTATTAGCTTTTCAACACTATATTAGAAGATACGATAACATTAATAGGCTAAGAATAGGATAGCGCTCTCAATTGCGTTATTGAATACCCTATCGTTAAATATTTTAAATGATTGATTACAAGGTAGATTTAACAAACTGCGACCACGAACCCATTCATATACCGGGCAAGGTCCAGTCTCACGGTTTTTTGGTAGCTTTTGACGGCGCCGATGTTGTTAGTTACGTAAGTGAAAATATTACCCAGTTTCTTGACACCGATGCTCAAAGCGTTTTAGGCAAAACGGTTGCTGAGTTTGAACATATTTTACAAAACGACGAAGCTTCCGGATTTGTGCGTCATGTTCTTCAATTAGGCCGTCATTCTAAGGGCTTTGAAAGTATCAACCCTTATACTATTGATTTAGGTGACCAAAACTTCAACGTTATTTTTTCAAAATCGGGTAAAACCTCGGTACTTGAATTTGAACCTAACACTTCGGCCACAGAGGTTGATTTGCAGAAGACTATAGGTCGTTCGGTTAGCGAAATGTTATCTGGCCGACAACTTAAGCAATTGCTTGATAACGCTGCTTCGCAAATTAAAAATTTGATAGGGTATGACCGGGTTATGATCTACAAATTTTTAGAAGATGGTCATGGCGAAGTGATAGCCGAAGTAAAAGAGGAGCTCCTGGAGCCTTTCTTTGGTCTGCATTACCCGGCAAGCGACATACCCAAGCAGGCACGCGAACTCTATAAGCTAAACCTTACCCGCATTATTGCTGATGTCAATAAAGAGGCTTCTCCTGTGTTGACTTTGGCTACCAACAGACAGGCAGAGCCACTGGATATGACCTGTTGTGAACTACGGGCCGTATCTCCTATGCATATTCAGTATTTAAAGAATATGGGAGTGGCATCAAGTTTCAGCATTTCATTAATTTACAAGGATGAACTTTGGGGACTTATTGCCTGCCATAACTATAGCCCGCGCTTTATTAATTATAAGGCAAGGGAAGCGTCTAAGCTTATTGGCCAAATCATATCGTCGGCCCTGGAGTATAAACAGGATGAAGAAAGCGTAGTAAAAAGCCTTGACTTTAATTCGGCTTACGATACTTTGTCGCTGATATTACGCAATGGCGACAACGTAGCTTATGCTATTTCCGGCCACGAAACCACTATTCTGAATATTACTGATGCTGCAGGCGCTGTAGTGGTTTACGAAGATAAGATTACAATGTTAGGCCATACGCCTAATAAAGAACAGATAAACGAGTTGGTAAGCTGGCTTCTTAACCACATGGAAGACCATATCTATTATACTAACCAACTACCCGAAGTTTATCAGCCGGCACTTGAATATAGCACTGCAGCAAGCGGTTTACTGGCTTGTAGCCTATCAAAGGAATTGGGCGAACTGATAATTTGGTTTAAGCCGGAAAAAATAGCTACCATTAATTGGGCGGGTAATCCTAATAAACCGGTTGAGATAGATGAAAGTGGTTTAATGAGCCTATCGCCGCGTCGGTCTTTCGAGGTATGGTCGCAAACGGTTAAAAATACTTCTGCCCGCTGGAACCAGGAAGAAATTACTAACGTACTGCGGTTGCGTGAAGAAGTGGTTTATGCTATTAACCGGCAGGCTAATGAAATAAGGTTGCTTAACGAAAAGCTTAAGCAAGCTTATGAAGAGTTAGACACCTTCAGTTTTACCATATCGCACGATTTGCGGACCCCATTATCTACAATCAAGAATTATTCGGAACTTTTACTGGAATCGAATAGCAGTTTGGATGATGACGCAAAGCGTATTTTAAATAAAATAATTGGTGGTGCCGATAAACTTAATTTTCTGATTAAAGAGGTGCTCAATTACTCCCGTGTGGGCCGCGCCGAGATGGAGTATACCAATATTGAAATGCAAAGCTTGGTTAACGAGTTAAAAAACGATTCCGTTATAGCATTTAACACCCCAAATTTGGTATTTGAGGTAGGTGATACACCGCCTGTTTATGGTGATAAAACTATGATTTCGCAAGTATTTGCGAACATCATTAACAACGCTATCAAATACTCCAGTAGATCTAATCCTCCAAAAGTCCAAATTAGTGGACGTGAAACCAACAGCGAAGTAATTTATGCTGTAAAAGACAATGGCGTTGGCATAGATTTAAATTATTATAACCGTATATTTGATTTGTTTAAACGTATGGATAATGTGCGCAATTACGAAGGTACAGGTGTAGGCCTGGCTATAGTAAAACGTATTATTGAAAAACATAACGCCCGAATTTGGGTGGAGAGCGAATTAGGAGTTGGCACGGTATTTTATGTAGCTTTTAAAAGAGATGTATAATGGCAGCACCCGACATATTATATATAGAAGATAATGAAGATTTTGTTGACGTGGTTGAGCGTGCTCTCGGACAGATAGATGGCAACACCGTTTTACAAACTATTGATGACGGCGCAATGGCGCTTTCTACTTTGCAAAACTTTGTAGAAAACCGTGTAAAACCGCGGTTAATATTAATAGACTTAAATTTACCCGGTCTCTCGGGCCTCGATTTGTTGAAGCGGATTAAGGAAAATCAAACCTTGCGTTACGTTCCAACCATCATGTTTTCAACATCCGATAATCCTAAGGATATACGCTCGTCATTAGATTTTGGTGCCAACGCTTTTGTGACCAAACCTATGGGTTATTTAAACTTGTTGAAGTGCTTAAGCTCAGTACATGATTTTTGGTTAAAAACAAGCTGCGTGGCTTAAACCAGTGCTTCGTTTTTCACGTAAATTATATATCGAATCATAAAATTAAAGGGTTACCCTCAACCAGAGCAACCCTTTAAATTTATTAGCTTGCTATTCGTGTATAGCTTAAATCATCATAATAAATTAAGCCGTCCGAACTCGACTGCCAGTATTCGTCGCTACCACCTCTAAACGTATGGAAGGTTATATTTTTAATTTTACGATAGTTATCATCAGTAGTCCACCGAATGCTTTGGCTTAACAAGGTAACGCCGTCAATTGAGTAAAACACACTGCCGTTAGTACTGGTGCCCGAGTTGCTTTTTACCCTAATTTTAACAGTATACCAGGTATTTTTAGCCAGCATTTTACTTTGTTTACCAAAGTTATTGCCACAGTTTTCGGGCATGTCTTTGTAATAAACATACGGACGAAAATAAGGTGCATCGTTGCTGTTATTGGTTTTGGTACCGTTCGGGTTATACCACATTAAGCGCGCAGTACCGCCGGTGCCATCATCGGCTTTGTTACAACCGGTAAAGCCGTTACCGATATGGAAGCCGAAACCGGTTTTACCCCCGCGGCTCCAGTCGAAAGTTGGTCCGAACCTTACACGGAAAGTTAACTCGTACTCTGTACCATCAGATACATCTATGTTTACAATGTTTCCGTTAGATAGCGTGTTAGCCGGAATACGTATACGGGCCTGATTACTGAAAATGTCAGCCTGGTTGGCTTTCCATGAACCGGGAGAGGTAAATTCACCCATATCTGCCTGAGCCGTTGAGGCCGAATAAGAGCCGTCGGCATGGGTAAAGCTGGTGGACCTGCTGGAGTAAATGGTATTTACCGCTTTTGCAGCGTCTTCATCTACAATAGGTTGTTGCACATTTGCCTCTTTTTTACATGACGACAATAGTGCAGGCAGCAACAAAGTTGCCGCAAGTGTTTTAGTAATGTTTTTCTTAAAGTTCATAATTTTCGGTTTTTATTTGTGTTGGTTGAGTACTTAGTGGTTAGCTTTTCTTTTCTTCTAATATTTCAAGGTTGTTTAGTAGATAGCTTAAGTAGCCGGCTTTAACGCCCGAGTCATCAGGCAGTTTCCTGGCTTGATCTATGGCCATACGCGTGTGCTTTGCATCCTTTACAAACACATAGCCTTCGGCCAACGCCAGGTAAGCATAGGCCGATGAAGGATACTGGGCCACGCAAAATTTCATAGCTTTTAAGGCCTTGGGCTTGTCATTAACGCGGTGCAACAAATTGGTGCCGAACTGGCTTAAAGCAGCAGCACTTACATCATATTTTTGAGCTGAAGTTTGTTTAAGCGTTTTATACAGCATAAAGGCATCCTGTATATGACCTGTGCGGGCAAGCTCCTTACTCATTACTATACTCACCGGTATTTTAGGTTTGGCCAGCGGTTTGCCGCTTAGCCAAATGGCAATTGCACGGCTCAACTGAGCCGGATTAAAATCGCTGGTGATGTTGCTGGTAACGGCCACCCCTATTTTCTTGCCAGGTATGAGTATAACCTGATTACTAAAGCCGCCATATTGGCTTCCTTTGATGTAGATCTTCTCCCCATTGTCTTCGACAATATCCCAACCTAAGCCAATGGCCGATGCATTGCCTGTTTTGTATTGAACAGACAGCATTTGATTGTAAACGTCGGTGGCAACCGTAGGCTGATTGGCAATATCATTGTGAAGGATGTTGAAAATCCAACCAGCCATGTCTTTAGCCGTGGTGTGAAAACCACCGCTGCCGCCGTTCTCGCGGTTGTAAGGGTATAACGTATCCTGCTTTAACTTATAGGTTAGCCAGTTGCTTACCTTAAAAGGCATGGCGGTTTTCGCGGGTTTGGTAAAGCCCGAAGCCCGCATTTGCAAGCCTGCAAATACAGTTGATTTGAGATATTCTTCAAACGGCTTTCCGGTTACTTTACTTATTACATCGGCAAGGATATCATAGTTATATGGCGACCGCTTTACTCGGGCGCCGGGAGTAATGAAATCGGGCAGTTGACTGGAAATGCTGCGGGTAGTAATTTCGGGTGCGTTGGCATCGTAATTAGGCGCATCCCACATAATGCTGTAATGCGGTATTCCTGATGTATGTGTGAGTAAATGCCTGACAGTGATCTTCTTGTACGAGTCACCGCCCATTTTAAAGTATGGCAAGTAAGTAATTACCGGCTCGTCCAAATCAATCTTGCCATCATCGGCCAGTTCGAGAACAGCCATGGCCAGCATAGGCTCTGATATACTGCCCGCCGAAAAAGGTGTGTTAACCGTAAACGGTAAATTATCAGCATTGCTGATACCTGATGCTGTGCTGTAAACCGAATCGTTACAAACCATCGCCACAGCTATGCCCGGTACCGGAAATTCGCGCCGAATATCAACTATCAGGTTTTCAAGATGTTGTGTTCTGTTGGAAGCAAAGGTTACAGGTACTTTAGGCGCTTTTGCAGGGGTGCAGCCGTACCACCCTAAGCATCCGGCTATAAGCGTAACTTTGATCAAAAAATTGCGGCCGCAGGCCAAGTGGTGTACTTTAAAAAGCATACAAATACAGGCTAATTAATACATAGGTTTATAAAAATGTCCGGCATTGGAGCCGGCTAATCTGCTGCGCAAACCATCAGTTATTAAGAATTACTCGCCCTGGCAGAACTTGCTGGGTGATGTATTCAAATAATAGTTAAAAATGGAGCTGAGCAGCAGTAATTGGTTGACCCAAAATAATGCATAAAAAGTGACGCCGTCAAGACTTTTATTGAAACAAATTTTTGATTATCAGCTACTTATAAATTTTTGATACGCTTAACGAGCAAGCTAAACTACAATGTAACTCATTTAATTATAGCTTTAAATTAGCCCTTTAAGTGCAGAAGGTAGCTGCGGATAATACGATAAAAAAACAATCGGAAAAAGTTCAAAAAAGTACGTTTTTCTTCATAGAATATTCATAAAACTTCATTTTCTTACATTATTTTAGAAAAGGCGGATATGTCTGCTCGTAATACATATGACAACAGCATTACGCTAACGTTTTTGTTATCCGGCAGTACATTGTTATCATTGTTGTAAAATACATCTGTATGTTTTCTGAACCCTCATACCTGGCTGCGCGCATGGTGGCCGAAACCATCGAGAACCACTTTGCCGAACACTTGGCCATTGCCCGCAACCTTGGCGAGCAGGATTTGGCTACGGCACTAAGTGCAAACATTATTGAGGCGGTAATCGACATTGCATTTTGGGCAAGCCTGCGGCGCGAAGAGGGCCACTCTCCCAGTATATCACTGGCACTGTTAAAACCCGAACAGGCGGGTAAGCCTTTAATCTTCGGACAACGATTGCGCTTAACCCCTCAAAACCTGGTTAAGCTTGCCCCGGCGGTTGAGCAGCCCGGCATTCACCTGGGTGTATGGCACGAGGGTGATGAATTATACATTTGGGGAACCACACACACCGTACCCGGAATTTGCTTTGTACTGGAGGTGGTAGAACCGGGCTTGCTGGTAATCAAACACCGCAGATTGGCTGGTTTTGGCAAGTTTGTGAACATTGCCGTTTTACAAGGCGACCAGATCAAAGTGCTCGACGAAAAATCAATGGGGATTGCGGAGTGCCCGGCGCTAATAGCTTCTTTAAACAGCATGTCGCTTCCCTCTTTTATGGGCGAATCGTTTAATGTGCTTTTGCAACTGGCTGCCGCGGTACGCATTCACAAACGCGGAGGTATAGTGCTTATTGTGCCACGTACTTCTGATGATTGGAAAAGCTCCATAGTGCATCCCATTAAATATGAGGTAACGCCGCCCTATACAGTTATTGCAGACCTAATGCTTGAGAAAAAGCAGCAGGGTAAGAGTTTTGAATGGCAGGAACAGTTACTACAGGCCATTGATATAATTGGCGGTTTTACCGCGGTAGATGGTGCTACGGTTATTACACAACAATATGATCTGCTGGCTTTCGGCGCCAAGGTTGCACGTTCGGAACATAGTGTGCCAGTTGGCCAGATTATTACCACAGAGCCCGTGGCTGGTGTTCAGGCTACACGGGTACATCCGGCCCAAAGCGGCGGTACCAGGCACCTGGCGGCAGCACAATTTGTCCATGATCAGCACAATGCGGTTGCGCTCGTAGCGTCGCAAGACGGACAGTTTACGGTGTTTGCCTGG
>Ga0265798_10009153_pt1 | contig 12454 bp, 11 predicted proteins | sample P3T30metagenome_FD_192430 | JGI IMG/M metagenome (GOLD analysis project Ga0265798, IMG submission 192430) | Plant litter microbial communities from East Loma Ridge, Irvine, California - P3 T30 | ecosystem: Environmental > Terrestrial > Plant litter > Unclassified | place: USA: California...
GATGATGATGATAGTAGTAATAATAATGTACAGATCAAGTCATTTGCTGCAAGAAACAAACTACCTATCCCCCTAAACTCTTGTGGTATACTTTTTGTAATGATCAAACAATGGATATCATCTCATCGATTGCGAAGAAAAAGAAAAAGAAGAAAAAAACTTGTAAGAAATATATCGGTTTACTAGCATAAGATTACACATTTCATGTTCATGGACCAAGCTCGTCATTCGTCATATTTCCATCACCAAAAGGTCCCCTTTACCCACCCATGTACACTATACCTTATTCTCAAACCCCTTCCCTCCCCGCCCCACCAAAAAAACAATATTTTCTTGTATAATACATACATCCACTCACCCATGTTTAACCCTAGTGAAAAGGACAAGGAGAAGAGAAGAAGAAGAAGAAGAAGAAGAAGAAGAAGAAAAACACACAAGTCGCTGTACACTCATCATGTTCAAGTAAATCTAGTATACATGCCAAACCTAGGCAGCGGGATCTAGGAATCCCTCCAAAGTCTCATAATTCAACGGCCTGAAAAGCTCATTACTCAAATCCGCACCACTGCTTCCCAGCAGACCCTCAAAGTTTTCAAACGCCGCGTCAAAATTCAGCCAATCTGGGCTTTGCTCTGCGAAACTGAATCCAGCTGGCGGGCCCGTCATGGGCCCTCGATCTGCCCGCTCACTGCTCGTGGGGTGCTGGCCAGGGTTAGGTGCGGATATAGGGTTAAGGAGGCTAGTCATGGGCGAGTTGGCATGTGGGTGAGGTTGGTGTTGTTGAAGCCGGGGGTCTATTCGCGTTTCAATGTCTTGCGGCCAGTGTTGGGGATGATTTGGCGGTGGTAGTTGTCCACTGTGCGTGCTCTGTGGGGTCGGCGGTTCGGTTTTCGGTTCAGTGTGACGGGGTTCTGCTGGTACGGGTATGGGTGTGTTGACAGCGTTGGTGTTGCGTCCTGCGGCGTTGCTGAGCACTGCGCGACCCAGGTCTGCAGTCGTCCCGGCAGACCACCATGCATTGCGCAAGCGGTCGAGGAGTCGGACACACTGCTTCAGCTCCTCTGTGGCGCGGTTGACGTGGACCTTTAAGCGACGAGACCGGAAGTGACGATACACCACACTCAAGGCTACGCCTAGCGCATAGGGCACAATGGGGAGCGGTGGGAGCAGTTCTGGCGATTCTGCATTGAGGAGGTGGATGACGCGTGTTGCTGACAGACTTTGGCGGACGTAGGATGGAGTCGATTTGACAGGGGCGTTGATAGAGAGGGACTTGTGCGAAGCCATGCACATGGTGTGGTGGAAGAGTGAGAGGAGACCTATGAAATGCTTAGTAATATGTCGACCATCAAACGACAACACTCACTCATAATGGGCCCGTCCAGCTTATCCTCGCCATCGCCAACCATCTCTTCAAAGCCCAGAAAGTCATCGCCTTCCCAACCAGTCTCTTCCGCAGCTCTCCCAGGCCGGTAGTAATCTATGACCTTGTCCAGCATCTCGGATATCTGGAGCCAGATACCAAACGGACTTGACCGCTTCTCTGGATCGGACGGTAGCTGCCTTAGGCTATTGTCCCGATCGTGCATAAGCAGTGGCCGCCCGTTCATACAAGCATTGATCTTGTCAAGACTCCATAGACACCAAAAGACGTCTTCCAGGTTGCCTTGCGATTCCGAACTCTGGTTCTTCCATTGGTGTCCAAACTGCAGGCCGAATGTATGTGCGTGATGGATGGCTTGGGCCAGGTGCATTGATGCTTGCTCGGCGCCATCTGGACCCTCGCAATGTAGGGAAATCAAGGCAAGTACTTGAATGAGCACGACCCGATTCTTCTCCAGCTTTGCCTCGATACCCACAATGACGGCATTGTACAGCCTCTGAGAAAATTCGCGCGGACTCATGGGTTGGGTGGTGGTATGGTTGTCTAGATACAAATGCTTCGCAGCCGAAGCGTGTTTCGATGCTACGATACATATCGCTTGCATGAGAATCCGCGATTCTCTGGCATGGTGGTACTGTTCGTAGAAGAGATCCTTATCGACGAGTGGCAGCAACGGGTGCACATAACTGAAGTATATCTCGAGAAGCACGACTTGGTTTTCTCGTGACGGCAAAATGTCTACACCGACAGCATTCAGGTAGGTTTGAAGTGCGCGTGAGATTTGAGTCTCCTGGTTAGAGTGTGGGCCTGTCTCAACGATACGTGATGTGCTCGGCCCAGCCTGTGTCGACGTTGGCCGCTGGTCACGCTCTGGGATCCACTGTCCGATGGGAGGATTTCCGGGTGATTGAACGGCCTTTCCACGCTCGGAATGAACTTGCTCTCGTAAGACGGCCTCTGGATTCAGGTAGCCTAGGAAATTCGGTGGTGTTTGGGCGGTGTGGTCCGAGGCCGGACTTTGCGACGGCGGCATTGTGGAGTGCGCATGGCCGTGAGGATGCGAATCTCCACGGGGCCCTCTTGGATCATGGGGATGATAATGTCCGTTTGCGGGTTCCGAGGGTGAATGTCCACTTTGGGTATTCCTCCCGCTGTTTGCTTGTTCTGCCTCGTCGTCAAAGGTATGGCTACAACGCTTCTGTGGACCGTTAGCACACGGTCAAAAGCTTGTATCTCCCATCACCGAAAAGTGCAAGCTCTGCGTATACCCGTAGTCTTCCCCTACAGTCTGCACTTGGCAATCCTAGTGCGCATACTCGCAGTGTGAGGATTGGGGACTTGCTTTTGTGTGGGCTTATAATAGGAGGGAAGTGTTCAGGTACTTACTCTGCGCCGCTTGCATGATTCGCATGCGCGATGGACGCCTGCTCGTTGTTAGTTGCGTGTTGGGTCTGGCGCACTGACGCAGTTCTGTACTACATACGCTTGCGCTTCCTGAAAAACTCGTTGTTGGCGGCAAAAGTGATCATGGTCGACATTGCGGGCGGTTGGCAGCTGAGACGCGCTCAGTAACAAGAGCGCAATAGCAGCTTGTGTGTAGTAAGTCCAGGGACGTTTGTTGTCCTCATGGACACGAGTTGCGGGCGCGAGCTTTGGGAACCTGTGTTGCTCGCACGTGATGGCTTCCGCCTCCGCATTTACGGTCGGCACTTGGGGCCAACATGATTGGCTACACGTCTGGCTCGACCGCGCCTTCTTGTTCCGTCACTCTACACTACTTTACATGTGAACGCCAAACCTGCTTTTAATAAGGCTGAATAGTACCGCTGAACGGACCGCGGCTTCCTCCCACCCGCTCTAGATACAGTACTGTGTTACTCCCCAACGAGACGTGCGTCGGTCGCTGTCGTTTGACCTCGAATGCGCAACGCCTGGACTCTGCACGCGTCTACGCCGACGAATACTCCGCATCTGCTCCTTTCCCTACCTTCCCCTTCTGGCTATATGGCAGCATGATATAGAGGGACTGCAAGTAGAAGCATCTCCGGTCCCACGTGCCTACCAACAACACAGCGGACAGCAAAGAGACAACATCGAAAGCTCATGGAATAATATAGCTCCAACTCCTCATGTCCCCCGCTCACTACTTCTTCTTTCCCTTCGCCTTCTCCTCCCCCCTCAGCCGCGAAGGTGATGGTGTTGACGGGCATTGTAGAGTTGTCGTTATTGTCGTGTGAAAGCAGTAGCTTTTCCATCGTGGCTTCCACTGAAGAAGGGTGGGAATTATGGTCGTGACTGCTTAGCCATGTCCGCCATTCGGTAACAAGTTGCGCCCTTCTCACGCAACTGCCGCTCGGTCAAAAACATAACCCAGGGTTCACAGCATATATGTGGTCATCACTCGTCAAAGAGGACATATACTATCAGCACAAACTCTTGTCTCAATCTCAATTGTAAAACCAAAAGAAAAGAAAAAAGAAAAGAAACGCTCCAACTTGTGCTTGCCCACGCTATATGAATGAATAAAGGGTATGCGCCGTCTCAATGATCCTCCTCTCGTGACATGTTACAATCAATACCTTGGAAAGTAAGAAGCACGCTCGTTTTTCGGCAATACAATTAGGTTATCAACATTCAGATCCTCGCCTGAAATGAGCTTTGACCGGGTCACGGCCGAGAAATATTGTTACTGCGAAGCTATGGGTCCGGCCTCTAGGCCATTCCCTCAATGCCCTGTGAGAGTCGGTCTTCCATGGCCTTGACCAAGACAGGCGGTACGGACTCGTCAGTGGCGCGGATAGTAATGCGGTACATCTATGTTCTGTTAGCTCACGACAGCTTCGCCTTCCAGGGCAACATACCTGAGTCTCAAAGTTGGGTTCCAGTCTCAGCAGACAACCAAACTTGCCCTCACTCGAATGCAATACTGTTGCACCTACAATGTTCTTCACGTTAGGATCCACGCCGGAGACGATGCCCCACTTGAACCCCTTTACCACCTTCTGTACAAAGTCCGTGTTCATGGTTCGGTTTTTGTTGACGAGCCCAAAAATGCTTTGTGCTTCACGTGGTGCACCGCCAATCTGCTTCCAGCGTTTGAAGAAGTCTTCTGCACTCAGTTCAGCACCCTCCATGTATTTGTGGAGGAGTACTGGGAGTTGTAGGGTCAGGCCTTGCAGAGCACCTGCAAGGTAGGATATGCGGATGGTAGGCGGGTCGATGAAGACGTTCTTGCACTCAAACATGATTGTCTGCTGTGTTTGACCTTCTGGTGCGATTGTAGTATCGGGCAGGCCCTTGATGTCCGTCTTCAGTGTGTCTGAAGACCTATTGTCAAGCGTTGTGGTAAAAGACCCCATTGCAAACTTTGACTTGTTTGTAAAATAGAATATGAGAGCACCCAACTGCCCTCTGTATTCTGTGCGTAGACCAACTTGTATTTGCTGATCTTCGTACAAAACACCTTCGGGCCGTAATAGAAGACGCGTGTAGCCGATTTCCCAGTCTGGACTCAGGTGCGCGGCGCTTGCGAGGTTCGGTGCCTTGAGAGCATTGGTGTCGATGTTCAGATCGAGACCCTCCAGGTCGCTCGATATCGCGGCAACGCCATTCGTGCCATTCGTTGCGCCAGTCTTCCCATCCTTTGGTACCGGCTCTGTGAAACTACGTTTCACACCCGCCGACGACTTTTGCCGTGCAAGACCAAACTCCTTGAGATCCGCATTCGCATCTTTACCGCCAATCACCCATGTCCGTTTGTCGCTGGTCGTGGCGTGCTTTTGGTGTAATCGTGAGAGTAACGCTGATGTTCGTTCGGGGTAGGGAGGCATCTCGTCGCATACGGTTCGTAACAGGTCGTCGGTTGGCATGGTGGCGAGGGTGAGGTACTCGCATGCTCTCTGCTGAAGTTCGGAGTCGAGAGAATGGCTGTACGCGCGGAATGCTTGCAGGAGCTGTGGCTTGATCTCTGGGAAGAGGTTCACGTACTTGACGTAGCACGAGAGTAGTATCGCTCGCGTACTTGACGAACATCCTCGCATCTTTGCGCTCAACGCCATGAATTGCTCAATCGGACTGCATCCTTTGCTGTCGGCGATCAAGTGACCAAACTCTCCAAGTAGATATCCCCCAATCTTTACCAACGTCTCGTGGCAATCTGATTTGATGTACTGTAAGATGGTCTGCGCGGCGTACACCTGTAGCTCCTCGTTGTTGGTCGTAATCTGAATAACTCGCTGCCACACCTCGTCGCTGACATGATCTCCTGCCATTGCAATCAAGCGCAACGATATGTCGACATACCATTGAACATCCGTGGCGTACTTCTCCGTCAGAATGGCAATTTTCAAGACCATCTCCTCTCGTATCGCATAGTCGGCAGATTGTAGGTATCGGAGGAGTTCGCCCACGATTGCTTGCGCATTTGCCGGATCACACATGCTGTAAAGCAGATCTAGACCCTGTCTTCGCACACTGATATCCCTGTCTCTTAAAGATCCGATGATGATTGCCTGATGCTTCTTGATGGGGTCGAGGTTTTCGGATCGAGCAGCAAGATGTGTCATGGCCTCGAGTCCCAAGTACCGCACGTTGGTTTCCCGAGATGCAATGAATTTGCCAAGTCGTTGAGAGATTTGTACCATGAGGTCTTGTTCCGTATCGAGATGGATGACTAGGTTGATGGCTTCGAAGAGGACCGCGTTCTGAGCATTATTTTGTTGTACGTTCTTGGGCATCTCCAAGGCCGAATCCATGATCTTCTGAAGCGCTTCGCGAATGAGTTGCCGAATATGCGAGTCCTCTGTTTCTTTTGGTCAGTCGCGAGGTGTCAGCTGTATCGGAAGTTTACTGACCTGGTGGTGGGTAGTATTGCAGGAGTTTTAGCAGCTTGACTAAGATCCATGGACAAGGGACCTTGTAGTAAAAGTAGCCCTCGGCACACTCGTTATCGACGACGATGCGCTTCAGCCTGTTTGCAGCCTTTACGTAGCTTCCCTTGTACTGTTCGGTGTTGTCCTGGACCAGTGCTGTGACCAATGAGGTAACGGAGAGGGCAACACCCATATCGGGATCATCCATGAGCGATATTATCCGTTCAGCCCATTCGTGCTGTACGATAGCAGGGTGTTTCCGGTACAGGCGCAGCAGGGTCAGAGCAGCCTTCTTCTTGACGAAGGCTTTGGAGGCCCTGTCCAAATGTCAGCTTGGTCGCGGAGGTATTCTCGGGCGACGTACGGTGAGATGAGGAGGCGGTGGACCTCTGCACTCAATGCCTCTCCCAGCTCCTTGCCACCGACGTTTGCAATCGCATGCAGCGCTAGGCAGTTGTTGAGCTCATTGTGGTCCAGTAGGTCCTTCCTGATGCTGTTAACAACCAGGTGCAGGAGTTCGTGCTCCTCGTGAAGGAAGAGGGTAACGGCAAGATATCCAATCTGTTTTTCCGAGTATTTGGTAGCCGAGATGAGGTTGACGGCTTCAAGATGTCCGAAATCGACGTTCCATCCGAGAATGTATATGTACAGGAGCTGTTCGCATCAGTAAGGGTGCATGTGCAGAGGCATTGACATTGGCGTGCGTACCTTGCAGACGTATTTCTTCTTCTGGTACCCGTTTAGGCCGGCATCTGGAAGAAGCTATGTCAGAGCAGGTCATGCGGAAGCGTGTCTGGAAAGTACCTCTGAACTTTTGCCTGCAATCTAGTTAGCCTTCCAGTCTTCCCTACATGTCGGCATCGTGTACACACCGAATGTTGGCCAGCTCCTTGTTGATGCGCTTCTCTTCCAGCTCTCGGGCGCGAGCATTGCGCAGATCAGCGATGAACGAAACCAGTCCTGCGCACATGTGTAAGTCTGGATGCTCTGCCTCCCATGTGTGTGTGTGGTTTCCTCGTACCTCGCATCGTCGGCACGTTGCCTGACTGCTCGCGACTAAACAGCCCTCCACCAGCCCTCGCTGCCATCTTGGAAGTGACCGAGGCCGCCATGCTGGTGGTAGTTGAGGTGGGTGGGCGGTTCCCACCTGGTAGATAGCCCGACAATGCGGCGGTGTTGGTGGTGCGCTATTGAGAGTAGCGGTACGGCCCTCGAGGCAGGGTTTATGCCGGCGTGCGCGCCTGCGGAGCGGAGGTGGATAGTTCGCGAAAGGGGCGGCTGTCAGCGGATTCTAGGGGCGGCTTGCGGAATTAGGGCACAATCAGAGGCAGGACAGTAAGTCGAACCATGCAAATACTGCTCATACTAGTCCAGACGTCTACACAGTGAGATGCCTCTGACAGTACGTGGGACGACTTGGAGTATATGCATCTTCTACACAGCATTGCCAAGAGTAACGGGGGTCTTAGCGTGGGTAGCTCTTTCCGCACCGTGCGAGCAGAAGCGCGAGTCTGACACCACAACGACGTGCAATGTCGCTCCTCCTCGACCAATGCCACCCATTTTCGACTACTGTCCGCGTGAACAGGCGCCCAAATGTAGCCTGCCATTTCAGCATTGAACTACCCGAAGCCGGCCGCCGTCCTAGCACCTGGCCTTGGTCCCTACAAGCCGCTGAGGTACGGATACACTTTGAGCAGGCATTGCTATGATATGCAAGTGATTGCTAGAAGCTTGTTGGCGCCGTGCACAACACCATCCCGCATATGGGACACGCAGTCGCGCCCAGTATAGCACCTTCAGCGTATATTCAAGCAGAAAAATACGCTCTCAAAAAGCACAGCCCAGCAATACCTCTTACACACCAACAAGCGACCACACATTCTTGAGCACATGACATAGATAAAGTATCGTTTCATTTCCATTTTACAACCCACTCAAACTAGGTATCACCATTCTGCGGCCTGAACCAACAGCCAAAACGCCAAAAAAAACACCCCCTTCCCATGCCACACTTTCTTACTTGAAAAACCAACACAGACATACAAACTTTCAGCTCACCGACTCATCTATTTCTTGGTGGTGAAGTCGGTTTCGAGGTTCGATGAAGCGCTGGTCTCGGACCGGCTGCAGTTGCATGCGTCTATGTATACCGTTAGCTCGACTGCAACATCAATAGCACAGGGCTAAATGCATTGGCTGACACTTACCTTCAGCGCGCTTTCCGCACGCACATGCTGAAGAGGGGAGCTTGTTCTCGGTCACGGCCTTGTCGCAGGCTAGGAGGCTGGGTTAGGACGATGAACTACACAGCAAAATGGACCGACGAGGAGAAGAACATACTGCACTGGAGCGCGGGCTGCTTTCCGCACGAGCAAGTAGCTTCCTGGGCGCACACACAGGTGCCGTTGTTACGTCCGCAGCAGACCATTTTGAATGTTGTTGTTTTGGTGAAGGAGGTAAGAGGCGGATAGATGTGTGATGGTTGGTGATTTGTAAGGTGGAATGTCGTAAGTCGTTGCAAGTAAACTTGGTGAGTTGGTTGTATTATAGTAAGCACTGAGAGCACTGAGCCCTTCTTTATATGCTCCCCCTCGATACAAGCCTGTGGCTACGTAGTTGTCATGGAACTATCCGTGGCTAGCGGTGGAATCGCGTGAGCGCCGGCGCCGGCCAATCAGAGCACACTTGATTACGCTGTTGGCACCAGATGAGGCTGTGAACGCCAAGCTGATTATTCAATAGCCTTTCCCATGCGTGCCATTTGCTATAGATCTTGCAATGCATTTTATCTGATTGATTAAATCCTCGACTGATATGTTACCCATGGAAGGTGCTAGCATGCCGACAGGTGAGAACAGTCAATGGGCCATCGTGCATCCAAGTTAATCTGGAAGTTGAACAAGTGGAGAGTGCTTTATTAAGAAGATATATGTGTAAAAGACGTGCAGAACATTAGAGTCATCATGCGGGAGCTGTGCTGGTCCGTTTCATGCCTTTCCCCTTCAACCGTTCCCTCGCCGGGGATTCCTTGACCGTCCGAGGAGAGACTTGCTCAAAGTCCCCAATGACCTCTCTGACCCTCACCGGCGTTCTTGGTCGGTCGTCATTGGGATCCGCCAAGTATGTAGAAGTCCTGGCCCGACCAGGCGTCGTTAATGCAGCTTCGGTAGCCCTCCTCGTCAAGTCTCTGACTCTCCCTGGCGAGTCTCGTCCAGGACTACTCATCACACTGTTGTCACCCGAGGATCTACGCCACGTGCTGTTGTCCCGCTGATGCTTAGATAGTGACTGTCTAATGCGAGAGTATTGCGTCCATTTGGTCAGCCTGGAAGTCCTTAGTACTTCCCCGACGGCTTCTTGAAGTTCTCTTACCGCATTGTTCTGCAGCGCTTGGAGCAGCACAATCGCGTTCTGATGGTCTCTGCTGGCTGTTGTAGGTGCTTGCTGCGCGATACCTGCTTCTGTTGCATTTGCATGCTCTTTTATAGTTTCAAGGAGGCCACTATCTTCTTTAATCTCTTCAGCGATGGCTGCGGCGCCTTCCATGGTTTGGGCGAGCAACCCTAGGCCGAGTAGCCCTTCCGATCTGGCTTCGGGGTAGAAGCGCTGACGCACAAGTTGAGCGATCGGCTTGGCAATCTGAGGTATCTGCAAAATCTGTATTTGTACTGCCTCGACGTCCTTTTCGGCATTCGGCCGTCCAAGATAGCGAAGCATGGCGACAATGGTGCGGCCGAGCTCGATCATGGGATTTTTCATCGTGGTGCTGGGGAGTGGCGCGGATGGGGCGAGGGCTTGCTCCACAATGTGTGAGAAGATTACAGTTTCGGCGGAGATCTCTGAGTCTACTGCTTCGGTATCGGGGCCGACGGTCTCGTACATGACTTTTTCAATATTGTAGAAGTTGCCGGTAACGAGTTTGCAGAGCATGGCTGCTGCCTCGCCACGAACTGACGGATCGTCGAGTACAAGCATACGGCAGCATGCTTCCATGAGGCCGGCATCTGCAAGCACAGCCCTGTTAGCCTCTGGAAAGGTAAGATGTCGCATAAAACCAGCCGCAGCATATAGAAGCGCCGGCTTGTCACTCTTCTTGAGAATTGTAATCAATCGAAGATGAAGCTCCATGATTTTGACCATGTCGATGCAAACCTCATCAGACATGGCCAAGTTTCCAACCATGACACATGCGCATATTGTTGATGGGTGTGCGCTTTCCCACGGTGCTCGAAGCTTTGCTTCTAATCTTTCGATCACCGGACTCCTGATGTTGAAGTTCCGTGCAAAAACATCTGTCGATGAAGCTGCAGACAGCAACCCGATCAGCTGGGCTAGCAAGAGAACCTGAGCCTCATCTGATGTGACGGTGTCGGCGTTCTTGCTTGTTGCGAGCTCCTGGAATACAGCCTCAATGTCGTCAGGTTGAAGGCGTGCCTCGAACTCCAGCATAAGGGTGACAAGGTCGTCCAACAGTTTTGGTGTTGCAATTCTCTGTTGAAATTCCATATCCTGAAGGTAGTGTACCAAAATGGCCACATACTCAAGGTGGTGATCTTCGTCGTACTGAAGCGCCACGTTCAGCAAGCTCTTGAACGTCTCGAGCGATACTTCGTCTTTGAATTGCGCATCATTTAGGTTACTCGTAGCCCAGCTAAGCAAATCCGTGGCGTAGTCGAGTCCTGCTTCAGGTATCCTGTCAAGGACAAGGTATGTCGCTATTGTAGCATCTAGCCTGAGGGCGGCTGCGGCGGCTTTGGCAGGTTCTATCTGCGTGAGCAGCCTTCTTCAAGGTTTTGTGGTACCGCTTACCAAAGTCGTTGCAAAGATTGAAAAGCACAGCCAATGCAGTTAGGCGGAGCTCTGGTGATGTGAGACAGCCAGCAATGCTTTGCATGTCCCTTACGGCAAGCTCTCTGTTGGTATCTTGGCTCCAGTCAGACTACTTGCGTTGTAAAAGGCCTATTTTGGGAAAGGGTACCATTGTCAGCAACTGAGTTGCCGATGACTCTCAAGTATTGCTTCGCTATGGGATCCTCATGGCGAACAGTAGACAAGGCGCGAAGAGTGTATGCTAAGATGCCACTGTCTCTGAATGGTGTCTGCCATCGTTCTATCTGCCGTCAGCAACGTTAGTTCGGCGAGGGCGTTGAACCTACTTCGACCTCCAACGGCCGTCCCAAGAAGTTGTAGCGTCTTCTCTGCTGGCTCATGGTCCCCACTACGTGTCAAAGCATCGAGCTTATGCACGTAGCCTGTGAGAGCAGCGGTCTGGCCTGCAGGGTTCCCTTGGAGTAGACGCTCTAACGACGCTATATGTTCGCCAAGCTCCTCATTGGATAATGGCATGTCGTAGAGAAGTGATGATAATGATGAAGAAACGCAATTGCTGCAAAATTTTGTTGACAATGCTCAGTTGTTCATAGTGGCGGTACAAGGCGGGACAAGATGGCGAACAGTTCCAATCACTAGCAGCCGCCGTATGCGCAATAATAAACCGATGGAAGCACTCGGAGACTCCAGAAAGGCTGCAATAGATCAGCCGCTTGTTTTTTCCAGACGCAAAGACGGTGAGTTCCTGCGCCAGCCTCGACCCACCACGCTGCCCGCGGGTTGGCGTAGCCGCCTTGCCTTGTTCGGACCCGCTGGACCCCTAGCATCAGATCCCTTGGCAACATTTGAGCGATCTGGCACCGAACTCTCAACACCACACGACGCCAAACTTGACGCTATCCTGAACCTCCAGACCACAGACACTCGCTCAATTCAGCCACCGCTACGAAACCAGCAAGATGACGCGTGCTCAACAGACCATTAGCATTGCGATGCTCCTGACTTCGGTATGGCACCCCCTTAGTCTGAAGTCTTGAAGTTTGTGTCCTAAACCATGCTAGATCTACCTTGCTTTGTTCCTGCAGGTCATCCCGTTGCCTGAGAAGGTCCAGGATGAGGTTGTGCCTGTTGTAAGTTTCCACTATCCGCCAAATGCCGTATCCTGACTCTCTACCACCTGCACTACTACCACTCCTCGACTCTAGCTGACCACACTTAGCTGCCTTTCTGGGCACTCATCTCGTTCGGCTCATACCTTCTCTTCAAACTAGGCTGGGGTGTCTTCACTTTCAACGACGTACCAGAGGCGCACAAGGAGATCATGCAACAGATAGCAGAGGCACGGAAAGACCTCAGTGCGAAGGGG
>Ga0265798_10009155_pt1 | contig 12452 bp, 16 predicted proteins | sample P3T30metagenome_FD_192430 | JGI IMG/M metagenome (GOLD analysis project Ga0265798, IMG submission 192430) | Plant litter microbial communities from East Loma Ridge, Irvine, California - P3 T30 | ecosystem: Environmental > Terrestrial > Plant litter > Unclassified | place: USA: California...
CTTATGGAAAGCGGGAAAACCGAGTCTGCCGCCCGCTCGATTTTGGGCAAATGGAAGCGCGACCATGGAGCGGGCGCAGTCATTACAGCACTCGGTGCCGCCAAACGTGAGGCTGCGATCGAGCCTGTCGCTTTCATCGAGAAGCGATGGCGGGTGGCCAAGGCAAACGACGACGAGGGCTTCTCAATTGGCGGAACCCGGATGTCATCACCATGCTAAGCGCTCAACTGAGCCCGGGCGACGAGATCGCGGTCCTCCGTCTGCAACCGGGGAAGCACCTCTGCCCCGGCTGCAGTCACACCCGAAAAAAGAAGCGCGAACGATGCCTGTCGGTCTCCGAAAAAGACGGCGGCAAGGTCTATTTTTGCCACAACTGTGGCGTGCGAGGCGGCAACAATGACGATCCACGAGAAGCACATCGAATGGCTGAGCGGTCGGGCGATCGACCCGGTTCTGGCCGAAAAGCTGGGTCTGTCCACGACCAGCGACGGCGGCGGCTACTGGCTGAGCATTCCGTATCTAGAGCACGGCCACGTCATCAATCACAAGTTCCGGCAAGCGCGCGAGAAGCGGCACCGAATGGACAGCGGTGCGCCGCTCACGTTCTGGAATCACGACTGCCTGCTGTCGGAGCCGGTTCAGTCCGGTCAAGCAGCGGTCGTAATCACGGAGGGGGAATGGGACGCGATAGCGGCGATCCAGTCAGGGTTTCCTCACACGCTTTCGGTGCCGAACGGAGCACCAAAGGACCCTACACAGGGTCCGATCGATGAGCAGAACGATGCTGAGCGTTTTCGCTACCTCTGGCGCGCCAAGGAGCTGCTGGATCACGTCTCGACGTTCCTGATCGCAGTCGACAACGACGACGTTGGCCGGATCCTCGCGCTTGAGCTGGTCCGCCGGCTGGGAGCCGAGCGTTGCCGCTTCGTCACTTACCCCGACGACTGCAAGGATCTGAACGACGTCCTGAAGCTGCATGGCGAAGGCGCAGTGGCCCGGGTGCTGAACGAGGCGCGGCCATACCCGGTCAAGGGACTGTACCGGCTCAGCGACTTCCCCGAACCACCCGAAGTTCAGTCGATCGCGCTCGGCATTCCGGGCAAGCCCGACTGCATCGAACTTGTGCCCGGCACGCTGACGGTTTGGACCGGGTTCGCAGGCGCTGGAAAGACATCGCTGATGATGTTCATCATCTCGAACCTTTTGCAGCGAGGCATCAACGTTGCGCTTGGCAGCTTCGAGACCCAGGTCAAACCGATCCTTCAGAACAAGCTGCGCGCAGCGATCCTTCGGGAGTACGAGAAGAACCTCACCGCTAGCCGTCTGCCCGCGGTCGACTTGATGCTCGATCGGCAGTTCGTGATCATGTGCCAGGACATGGCGGACGAGGAACACGAGCTCACGCTAGAGGAGATCCTCGACATGTGCCGTGTTGCGGTCCTGCGGGATGGCGTCCGGTTGATCATCCTCGATCCGTGGAACGAGCTTGAGCATCGCCGACGGCAGGACGAGAGCGAGACGGATTACATTTCCCGGGCAATCCGCGCGATCAAGTCTTTCGCACGGCTGTACAACGTCGCGTTCTGGATCGTGGCCCATCCGAAGAAACCGATGATGTGGGGGCAGAAGCCATCCGCACCCGGTCTCTACGACATCTCCGGTTCGGCTCATTGGGCCAACAAGGCAGATTACGGCGCGGTGATCCATCGCCCGAACAAGGAGAGCAATCAGGTTGAGCTGATCATCTGCAAGGTGCGGATGGGGCTGCCTGGCCGAGAGCAGACTTTCAAGCTCGAGTGGAACTGGTCGACCAGCAGCTACAGCGCAGTGACTTCGGAGGAATACGAGGACGCGTGACGGCACCGCACGCGTCTAGTTTGATATCTAAGTTCAAGGGGTGGGTTATGGGTCGACCAAAGGGTAAATTGTCGAAGGGTCAGCCCAAGGGCGCTCGGTCTGCATCGGGACGCAAGCGGGAGCGCGCGGCGCAATCGCTGACACCGTGCGAGGGTGTGGTCCGGCGGCGCGAACTGTACCGCCTGCCAGCCAATGATACTGGCGAACCTGACGCATCCGATCGGCGCGAGCGGCGCGGTCGTCAGGAGACGGACACCTGCGACGCTATCGGCCGCGCCTATTGCGCTGGTCTGTTGGGGGGTGGCGAGCTGGCGGATCGGCGATTGCAGGCGGCGCGCACCATCGCCGCGCGGTACTGGTCGATTCTTGGGTTCGCCACGCCGGACAGCCTGGCTCGGTTCCAGCCGCAGCAGCCGTCCGGCCCGCGTGATGAGGAACGGGATGCACGGCGCGAGCAGGCGCTAAACGATGGGCTGGCCCTGATAGCAGCCTGTGGGCGCGATGTGCGGGTGGCATTCGACCATCTGGTGATCGACCCGAACCCGGATCAGGGGCCGCCTTGGCTGGATGCCATCGTGGCGGTTAATCGTTGTGGCGGTGTGATCCCTGAGCGCTACAGTAAGATGCTCGAGCGGGCGCTCGTTGGACTCGATGCGCTCGGTTGAGGTAAACACGGTGGAGGCAATATGTTAAGATACTTGCAGGACTGGCTCACAACTAAGGCAGGCCGCGCACCTGTTTTGGTGGCGACGATCCCCGGCGTCGGTTCCGTGCCGTACGTAATGACTGACGTCGATGGCACCGGCGTCGTCCTTGAGAACGATACGACCAACAGCATCCCAGTAGCGTTCCCGTGGGCCTCAATCAGAACCATTGCGCCAAACCCTAACGGGTGATCAGCAAACGCACGTTGACACAGCGGTACATTTGCGGCAGGCATATATGGTGCACGTTGTGCGCGACGAGATTTTAGGGATTACGTCCAGCGAAAGGAGGTGATCCTTTTCTAGCCGTGCTCCAGAGGGCCGCACCAGCAATGGTAGCGGCCCTTTCCGCATTTAGGGCCAAGCGCCCACCCTTATCGGCTTGGCTGCACGTTCCCTCCCTGGCGTGCAGCACGCCGCCTCACCCAAGCACACGACGCAAGACATAGGTCATGATACAGCACCTGCGTTCGGCTGACTGGTGGTGAGGGAAGATTGCTATGCCGTCGAAGCCACCCAGCTTGCGGCCATCCAAGATATCGTCGGGTCGCACGGCTTCGAACTGGGACAAGCGCAAGACCCGGCAGCAGCGCGGTTATGGACGCGAGCACGACGCAATGCGCCGCCAGGTGCTTGCCGAGGAGCCATTGTGTCGCAGTTGCCGCAGCACGGGGCGCATCGCAGCTACAACCGTCGCCGATCACATCAAGCCGAAGGCTGAGGGCGGCACAGACGACCGAGACAATTACCAAGGCCTGTGCACCCCGTGCAGCACCGCGAAGACAGCTGCGGAAAGCGGCCGCGCGCGCCGAGGCACCCCCCGGGGGTAGGGCGGGTCAAAAGTCAGGGGCCTGCCGCGGGTAGGACCGCTACCGAGGCCTTTTTTCGCGCGCCAGAATTAAACTTCGCGGCCCAATTAAATTTCAGGGGGGCAAAATGAAGCCCGGACCGAAACGCAAAACCCCAACCGAGAAAGCCGCTGCTGGCACCCTCCGTCCGTTCCGCGACGCAGGGATTACCGAGCTGATCGTCGCGGGGAACCCTCCGATCGCGCCAGATTACCTGACTGCGGAGGCCATCGACGTCTGGCAGGAAGCGATTGGTCGGGTGATGTCAGCCGGGGTCACCGAGGTCGATAGCTCACTGTTCGCGCGGTACTGTTCGCTCGAGGCGCTGGTGCGCAAAGCGTTCGCGGCCGGCGGGGAGCCCCCACCCGCTGCGTACCTGACTGTGCTGCGTCAGCACGAAGAACTTCTCCGCATTGCCGGACCGAAAAGCCGCGTAGGTGGCGGGGGTGGATCCGATGGCAGCAAGCCAAGCAACCCGTTCCAGCGCAACGGACACGGGGCACGCTAGGGATTACGTCGCCGTTGCGACAGCGTATGCCAAATCGGCTGCCAGCGACAAGCAACAGCGACGGCATTGCAAGTGGGTTCGCCTCGCAGCGCAGCGTCATCTCGACGATCTGAAGCGAGCGCGTACCGCAGGCTGGGGATATCGGTTCGATCCGTGGCACGGCAACGACGTGTGCGACTTCGCGGAGAAGCTGCCGCACGTCGAGGGCGTCTGGGACACGCCAACGATCACGCTTGAGCCATTCCAGATATTCATTCTGGTCATGGTCTTCGGTTGGCGGCGGCGAGACACCGGCGGGCGGCGCTTCACCTCGGTGTACGAGGAGGTCGCTCGCAAGAACGCGAAGTCGACGAAGACCGCACTGGTTTCGCTCTACTGCCTTGCCTGTGAGGAAGAGCCGGGACCGCAGGTACTGACCGCGGCGACGACATTCGACCAGGCGAAGAAGGTTTTCCACCCGGCCAAGCGAATGGTCGAGAAAACACCAGCGCTTCAGGAAGCGTTCGGTCTGATTCCTTGGGCAAAGTCGATCACCTGCGGCGACAACGGCGGCTACATGCAGCCGATGCACGCTAAGGCGAAGAGCCAAGACGGCCACAACCCGCACTTGGTCACGATGGACGAGCTCCACGCGCACTCCGATCGCGGCCTTTTTGACGTCATGAACTCGGCATTTGGCGCACGCCGGAACCCCCTGATGTGGATCATCACCACGGCCGGCTTCAATCTCCACGGTGTTTGCTTCGAGCAACGGACGCTAGCAACCAAGGTTCTGGAGCGCTCGGTCGTTGCTGAGCATATGTTCGCGATCATCTTCACGATCGATCGCGCGGAGGATTACAGCGACGATCGCAAGGTCGGCGACGACCCGTTCGACGCTTCGAAGTGGATCAAGGCCAACCCGCTGATCGAGGCGTCTCGCCCGCTCCGCGATGAAGTTGCGAAACGGGCGATTGAGGCCCAGGCCAGCCCGGCAGCCGAGGGCGAGTTCAAGACCAAGCACCTGAATATATGGCTTGGGGCTGCGTCGGCATGGCTCAACGTGACGCAATGGACAATCTGCGCCGATAGTTCGCTGACGATCGACGATTTCGTTGGCCTCGACTGTTACATCGGTGGCGATCTTTCAAACGTAGATGATCTATCGGCGCTGGTACTCGCCGCGGTCGACGCGACTGGCCGTTTGCTGGTGATGCCGCGCTTTTACGTGCCAGAGGCCCGCCTAGCGAGCCTCGACAACTCGCTGAAACAGATCACCGACCTCTACAAGCAGTGGGTTGCAGCAGATGCGCTGATCGAAACGCCGGGTGATTTCATCGACCACCGCGTGATTGAGCAGCAAATACGCGACTGGAAGGATGCGGTCGCTGTGAAGCGCACGACATTCGATCAGTGGAACAGCGGTCTCGCTATGGCGTCGCGGCTGAACGAAGACTTCAGCGACGGTAGCGAGGCCTTCGCTTTGCAAATGGGCAAAAACGCGAAGAACGCAACCGACCCTGCCAAAGAGATCGAGGCGCGCGTCAAGTCCGGCCCCGCCCGACTGCGCCACGACGGCAACCCGGTGATGACGTGGATGATCGGGAACGCCGTCGTCGATCGGCGCACCGACGGTAGCATCCTGCCCAAGAAACAGACGGCGAACTCGCCGAACAAGATCGACGGAGTGGATGCTATGATCAACGCCGTCGCACCAATGCAACTCGTTGAAGAGGCCGGCCCGGATATCGAAGGCTTCCTGTCGTCTGCGGCAATGTTCGCATGACTGTAACTTCAGTCATCACCGGGTGGATGCAGTCGGTTATAAGCGGTTCGCCCGCCAAGCTCGACGGCACGCCAAGGGACGTGCAGCACACCATCGCTTTCGGCGGTGGCGGCACCTTCGCGAACAAGCGCGTGACCCCTGACAGCACGCTGTCGCTGTCTGCGGCGTGGGCGTCGGTGCGACTGAATGCGCGCACGATCGCTTCATGCGGACGCAAGGTGTACCGCCGCACCGACGCCCTTCAGCGCGAGGCTGCGGAGGACCATCCACTGTACCGCGTGCTGGCGATCAGCCCGAACCCGGACCAGACCCCGATGGAGTTCTGGGAGGGGCAGGTCACCTCGCTTAATCTGCGGGGCAATGCCTACGCGCGGATCGGCCGACGCGGCGACAAGCAGGTTATCGCGCTTTGGCCGCTCTCTCCCGACGCGGTGAGCATGTACCGCGACGCCGATGGGAAGCGCCGCTATCGCATTGACGGCAAGGAAGACGTGCCCGCGTCGGACGTGTTCCATCTGCGCGGTTTCGGCGCTGGCGGAGATCTTGGATTGTCGCCGATCGCGTATGGTCGCCAAACGATCGCCACAGCGCTTGCTGCCGAAGAGGTCGCTGGTTCGACATTCGCGAACGGGCTTCAACTTTCTGGCTTCGTCGAGGACCAACCCGGAGCGAAAACCACCCAGGAGCAGCGTGAGAGCCTCGTCGAGCTGTTTCAGAAGTTTGCAGGTTCCACCAAGGCGGGCAAGATCATGCCGCTGCCGCCCGGCTTCTCGTTCAAGGCGCTGGGGCTGAGCCCCGAAGACGCCCAATTGCTCGACACTCGGCGGTTCTCGGTCGAGGAAATCTGCCGTTGGTTTGGTGTGTTCCCGGTTCTGATCGGCCACGCGGCGCAGGGGCAAACGATGTGGGGCTCGGGCATCGAGCAGATCGTCCTCGCCTGGCTGACTCTCGGCCTCGGCACCGAATTGGAGCGGATCGAGCAGGCTATTGAGAAGCAGCTGATCCTGCCGGCTGAACAAGGCCGCCTCTACGTCCAGCATAACGTCGAAAGCTTGCTCCGCGCCGATAGCGCGGCACGCGCGGCGCTCTACTCCTCGTTGGGCCAGAATGGCGTGATGAAGCGCAACGAGATGCGCGCGAAAGAGAATCTAGCGCCCGATTCGAGCCCCGGCGCGGACATGCTGACGGTGCAGTCGAACCTCATCCCCCTGGATCAGCTTGGCAAGGTGCCTGCGACTGCAACCCCGACCGGGCCCGGGAGCCAAGCCGACGTCGAAGCAATGATCGACGCGCGCGTGAAGGCGGCGCTGCTCGGTCGCGCCGTCGGACCTCGACTGGAGAACGAACAATGAGCGAGTTGGGCTTCGGCTTCGAGATCAAATCGATCGACGAGGCGGGTTACATTGCCGGCATCGCGGCCGGTTACGGCAATATCGATCACGGTGGCGACATCATCATGCCCGGCGCGCTGACTAAGGCAATCGCCGGGCGCACAAGCGTGCCGATGCTGCTGTTTCACGACCATAAGCGCCCGGTCGGCGCTTGGCAGAAGTTCGACGAATCCGGCGACGGGCTGAATGTCGAGGGCAAGATCGCGATCAAGTCCGACGCAGGACGCGATGCGCACGCATTGGTCGAAAGTGGCGCCCTGAGTGGGCTGTCGATCGGCTACAAGACGCTTCGCCACAAGTTCGAGGGCAAGACGCGGCAGTTGCACGAGTTAGCCCTGCATGAGGTTTCCCTTGTGCCGGTTGGCATGAATGCCCGCGCTGTCGTGACCCAAATCAAGTCTCTGGTGGAGGCTGGCGGGATGCCGTCCGTCCGCGAGTTCGAGGAGTTCCTGCGGGATGCAGGCGGCTTCTCCAAAAGCCTGGCTGCGGCGATCGCTGCCAAGGCAACGCCGCATCTTCGGGGGGAGCCCGAGGCGAAGGCGATCGACGAGCTCGAGCAGTTCCTCACCGGGCTGCGCGGCTGATCCTCATTCTCCTGCCTTGAAAGGGCAACACAATGCGAAAGACTGTTCTCATGAGCGGCGCTGTGGCGCTGCTCGGATCCATGACGCCTGCCGAACGCCTGCGCGGCCGCTACATGCGCAGCCCCGACGGTCATCCGACGTTCCCAGCGCTCGAAGGCAAGACGGCCGGCGAGATCGGCTCGGAGCTGAAGGGCTGGTTCGAAAAGTCGCTCAGCGCCGTTCGGCAGGTCGCCGAAAAGGCTGAGGGAGAGGTCAAGCGTCTGGGCGACGTCTCCGCCGAGACCAAGGAAAACGCCGACAAGGCACTCCTTCGCCTCAACCTGGTCGACGAACTGAAGTCGCGGCTCGATGACGTCGAACAGAACGTGACCCGACCCGGCGGCGCAGGCTTGGGCAACGAGACCAAGAGCTTCGGCGAGCAGGTTTCTGAAGCGAAGGGTTCCCAGATCGGCGAACGCGCGTTCGGACAGCAGGATCGTCTGCGCATCGAACTCAAGGCCATCACGACCGCGAACAACTCGGCCGGCGGCTTCATCAACTCGCAGCGCGAGACTGACGTCGTTGGCATCCCGCAGCGTCCCGACATCATCATGCGCGACCTGCTCACGGTGATGCCGATCACCACCGGATCGGTCGAGTATCCGAAGCAGTCGGTGCGGACCAATGCCGCTGCACCGGTCGCTGAAGGGACGGCCAAGCCGTACAGCAACTACGGCTGGACGAAGGCGACGGCGAACGTGAAGACGATCGCCCATCTCGCGAAGCTCACGCGTCAGGCGATGGACGACGCTCCCCGCCTTCAGGCCGAAGTCGACAGCGAGATGCGCTACGGCTTGGCGCTCGCAGAAGACGGCCAAATCCTGCTGGGCGATGGTACGGGCGAGAACCTGCTTGGGCTTTACCCCCAGGCAACGCTTTACGCCGCCCCGACCGGCATCTCGATCGCATCGCCGAACAAGATCGACAAGCTGCGCCTCGCGCTCTTGCAGGCTTCGCTCGGCCTGTACCCTGCCGACGCCATCGTCCTGCACGAAACGGACTGGGCCGACATCGAACTGACCAAGGACACCAACGGTCGGTACATCTTCGCCAACCCGCAGGGCGTTGTTGGTCCGGTTCTCTGGGGCAAGCGCGTTGCGCCAACGGTATCGATGGCGGTCGGCACCTTCCTGGTCGGCGCGTTCAAGGTCGCGGCCACGCTCTATGACCGGATGCAGCCTGAGGTGCTGATTTCGTCGGAAAACGCCGACGATTTCGAGAAGAACCTTCTGACCATGCGCTGCGAAGAGCGGCTCGGCCTCGCGGTGAAGCGCCCGGCCGCGCTGATCAAGGGGCCGTTCGCAAACGCATGATCCCTGCGCGGGCGGTACGCGCCGCCCGCGTCTCTTCGGATGGAGACCGACCATGAAGACATTCTATGCTCAGGAGCCGCATCTTGACGGCACCACGCTCTATCAGCCGGGCGACAAGCGAGAAGCCGACGAGAACGACGTGAAGCACCTCGTCGACCTCAAGGTGCTCGGCGACAAGCCGCCCGTGGTGGCCACCCAGGAAGACGACGGCAAGGCGACCGAAACCAAGCGCAAGGCCTCCTGATCGTGCGCGTCCTCGTCATCGAAGCTCCAGCCCCTGTCATCAGCCTCGAGCAGGCAAAGATGCATCTGAAGGTTGAGAATGACGTCGAGGACGCGCTGATCGCTGGGATGGTTGCTGCGGCGACGGGTAACATCTCCCGATTCATCGAGAAAGCAATTGGGCCCCAGACTTTGGAGGCTCGCTTCGACGTCTATGAGGCATGTGGGGATCTTCGCCTTCCATTCTCGCCAGTGATCAATCTCATTTCTATCGCGTGGCTAAGCGCAAGCCGTGAACTGGTGCTCGGGGAACTCGCCGACGTCGACATCACCGATCGTGACGTCTTTCCGGTTGGTACATCTCCATGGACCGGATGTTACGTTGGTCGCGACGCGCTGCGCATCACCTATCGCGCCGGTTACGACCCTGTGCCCGACGATATCCAGCACGCCATCCTGCTCATGACTGGCCACCTCTATCACAACCGGGGCGGCGTGACGGCCGAGCCCCCTGCGGCTATCGATGTACTCCTCCAACCGTACCGAGTGTACGCATGATCAACGCCGACAGCCTTGATCGTCGCGTAACTATTGAGCGCCCCGTCGCCGATCCTAGTTTCGATGGCGCCGGGTCCGGAGCGTGGGAGGTTGTCGCGACAGTCTGGGCCAGCGTGCAGGACGCGCTCCCCAGCCGCGCCGAGCGCCTCGCCGACGGCCTCAACATCGCATCCCGCCCCGCCCGCGTCCGCATGCGCTACCGGACGGACATTACACCAGCCATGCGCTTTGTGATCGGCGATCGCGTTATGCAGATTGTCGCCGGTCCGGCAGAGCTCGGCTTCCGCGAAGGTGTCGAGTTCATGGCCGAAGATTACAGCACCGCGGGCAACCCCGCGTAATGGCCACCTCCAAAGGCAGCGCCGACGTAAAGCGCTTCCTCTCGCAAATCCCGATCGACCTCGAAACCAAGATCCTGCGCGGCGCGGCGCGGGCGGCGGCAAACGTGGTCGCAGATGAGGCAAAACTCAGGTCAATCTCCAAAGAGGTCACCAACGCCATCAAGGTCCGCGGCAGCACCAAGGGCGGGCAGATCGTCGCCAAGGTCCAGGTTGTCGGCCCGGGCGCATATCTCGCGCCATGGCTGGAATACGGCACAGCGCCGCATCTGATCAGCGTCTCCGACAAGGCCCGCGAAGGCCGCAGCGTTGGCCGCATCAACCGGCTGGCGAAAGAAGGCTCGCTTCGGATCGGCGGGCAGTTCGTCGGGGAATCGGTGCAGCATCCAGGCGCGCGGCCGCATCCGTTCCTGCGCGTCTCGCTCGACACCAAGGAAGCCGAAGCGATTGCGGCGGCGCAGAGCTACATCAACGCGCGCATCTCGCGGGCGGGGATCACCGGATCGGCCGAGCCGGAAGGGAGCGACGCATGACCGGGGTCGACATCATCGGCGCGCTGCTCAGCGATAGCGACGAGATCGCCGCGCGCGTGACTGCGATCAAGGCGGGCTCGCTGCCGGACGGGATTGCCCTCCCCGCGTTGCTGGTGCGCTTGGTCAGTTCGGTCGAGCGGCAGCCATTGGTGCGCGGCGGTTCTATCCGCATGACCGATCGCGTCGCCGTCGCCGTCCGCGCGAACAGCTACCGCGAGCAGGTCGAGATCATCAAGCTCGTCCGCAACGTCTGTGCTGGCCAACTCGGCACGATCGCAGGAGCAACCGAGGTCGCCGTCAACAGCGCAGGCACCGGCCCCGACGTTGGTGGCCCGGCCAACAGCTTCGAGCAGACGCAGGATTTCAAAGTCGGCTTCAACGCCCTCACCTGACGGAGATTCCCATGAGCAAGACTGTTTCGGCGCTGGTCCTCAGCGCCTTCGAAGACGCGTCTACGGGAGATCGGTTTGCCGCGGGCGACACCGTGCCGCTCGATCGCGGCGTGTTCGACAATTTCGAGGCTGCCGGTCTGGTTCGTGAAGCCGACCCGACCGTCAAGATCGAGGGTCACACGATCAAGACCACCGGTTCGCTGAAGGTCGACGGCAACCTCACGGTTCCGGCCAAGCCCAGCCGCACCGCGAAGCGCCCCCGCGCCGCGAAGTAATTCCGTCCGCCCACCGGACCGAATCCTGCCGGACCCACCGGCAAGCCACCACTGAAAGGAAACACAATGGCCATTCAAGCATCGGCGGGCGCGGCGCTCGCCATCTCTGCCGCTTCCCCCGCAACTCAGGACGCAGCCGGTTACGCCGCCCTGACGTTCACCGAAATCGGCGGCATCGAGAAGCTCGGCACGATCGGCTCGCAGTATGCGAAGATCGAGTTCCAGCCGCTGAGGGGCGCGAAGCAGAAGCTCAAGGGCAGCCCCGATTACGGCTCGCTCCAGCCCTCGCTAGCGCACGATGACTCCGACGCCGGGCAGACCCTGCTCCGCACGTCAGCGAACGAAGAGACGAACAAGCTCTATTCGTTCATGGCGACCTACCAGAACGGGGCCAAGCGCTACTTTCAGGGCCGCACATTCGGCTACCCCGAGACGGTCGATGGTGCCGACACGATCCTGATGGCCGCGCCGACGGTCGAGATCTGCACGAAGATCGTCATCGTCGCAGGCACCTAATCCGAGATCAGCGCCCGCGACGCTGCCTTCCCCATGCGCTGGTCCGGCCCGTTATCGCGGGTTTCTGGTCGGATCAGCGCACCCGTTTCATCCCCCGCGAGGATACCACCACCATGAAGATCGCCACCCTTGCCGTTTCGCCGACCGCCTTCCTGCACCTGAAGGGGCCGGATCAGCAGTTCCTGTACGAGGACACGAAGCCCGTCGGCATCGACCTGTACGGCCCCGGCTCGCCCGAAGCTGCCGTGATCGAGACCGGGCAGTCGCAGCGCGCGCTGAAGCGCATGCAGGACAACGATAACAAGGTCGTATTGCCCCCGATCGAGACCCAGCGCGAGGAAACAACCGCCGATCTGGTCGCCTACACCGCGGGCGTGCGCAACATCGAGATCGACGGCCCCGACGGACAGCCGCTGATCGGCAAGGCGCTGTCGACCGCCCTCTATTCCGATCCCGCCCTCGGCTGGATCAAGACCCAAGTCATCCGCTTCGTCGCTGATTGGGGAAACTTCAAAGCAGGGTCGCCGACCAGCTGACCCTATTCGTCCGGCACATGGCCTGGCTCCACGCCGTGCCCAAGCCGGACGAAGGCACCAAGCGCGCGAAGAT
>Ga0265798_10009156_pt1 | contig 12451 bp, 15 predicted proteins | sample P3T30metagenome_FD_192430 | JGI IMG/M metagenome (GOLD analysis project Ga0265798, IMG submission 192430) | Plant litter microbial communities from East Loma Ridge, Irvine, California - P3 T30 | ecosystem: Environmental > Terrestrial > Plant litter > Unclassified | place: USA: California...
CCAAGCCCGAGCACCCTATGCCTCACAAGCCGGAGCCTCAGCATCCCAAGCCCAAGCCCGAGCACCCCGAACCCAAACCCGAGCACCCGCCGAAGCCTCAGCATCCGAACCCCAAGCCCGAACACCCCGAACCAAAGCCCGAGCACCCCATGCCCAAGCCCGAGCATTCTATGCCCCAGCCTAAGCTCCCCATGCCCAAGCCCGAGCACACCAAGCCACAACGACCGAATGGCGACGAGTGAGACAAGGACGACAAGAAAGCCATGGGCAAGAATGACAAGTGGGAGGACCACAGAAAGGACAGACACGGCAAGTAGAAGGACGACAAGAAAAATAGGAATAAGTACGAAAATGGTTAGGATGACAAGGACAAAAACAAGGACAAAAACAAGGACGACAAGTTATTCCTGGCGAGATCTCGCCGGGTTTGCTCTGCCAGTAGTATGGAAACGGATGACTTCGAGAACCGAAGTGGATCCTCGTAATCAGTGAAACGTGTGAACAATGCAATCGTATATTCTTTACATCATCCGCCAGTCTCGGACCATCGTGATGCTTCGAGGACACTCGAAGTGGGGTGATGTAGTTCATTATGTTGACGGGAGAGGGCGGAGGAGGACGGAGCATTCCTCCAGATCAGATGTCGTAATTCAAAGGTCACTGGTTGTTGTGAAGTGAAGAAGGTTTGAACAATCCGCACTCGCGAAATGTTGGAGATAGACAGCGCAGGGGTGGCAATGCGTGATTGGCTACCTGAATCGGGATTGGCCAGTTCGAGGGAGGGTATTGTAATGGCCAGCCAAGGAGTGAGGGACCTGCCAATTCCTCTGTATCCCGCGGGGTTTCCCATGCTTCTGCTCTGTTAGCAGCCAGTGCCGCTCGCGACATCACCCGGTTACACCGCTGACATGTCGAGCACATGTGTAGCCTCTTGCAAGGATTTTGTTACACACGCAGTCAAGAAAAATGTTCCGTCAGACCTGATCCTTATCCCGTTGAGGCGTCGGATACCCGATGGCTCTCCTGCCTCACCAACTCGAGATGTGCTGCGCCTCGTGCTAGTCTCCTCGCCGCGTCTCGAGATTCGAAGAGGTCGGCCATATCGCTGACGCGTACCGCTCCCCGAGAGAGCAAAACGAATAGAAGAACAATATGGTGATGTGGATATGGACCGGCATTTCAGACCATACATATGAGTCGCCGTCATATCATTTGATCTGCCGGCTCATCTCCCTCACAATGAATGAAAGCGTTCTTGAGATGCTCGTCGAGCTGATATGGGCGAGATTGAAGAGCGTATGTACCGTACAGCGCACCCTGGCTGCTGTGTCAAAGTGGGGGGACTATCTAGTTATGGTGCCATTGAATGACTGTATCAGTGTCCAGCTAATTACATGATGCCTCCTCAAGCTATGAGATTAGCCATTTACCCCGATCACTACATGTGCCCCCTCGCGGGGCTGTGTGTGACGCCGATTGGATGTCTCAGCCGGGATGATTTTGGCGAATGACATGAGGTCGCCGGTAGTGTTTTCCAGCCTCCAACCGGTGCGAAGCCGAACGTACGACATACCTCAGCACGCCAAGCCGGGAAAACGCAGCGACGTTCCAAGCTTCACGTGAGATGCGTACTCTCAAGCCACTCAAGAGCGAGACGATCCCGATCACAACAAGCGGAGATGGCAAACGCTTTGCGTGAACATAGGTTACCGTATCTTCTCGTAAAACCTTATAATGCCAAGACACCGAGCGAGTCGTCCTCTACCGCGATGTACGAAGCTCGTGCTCGATCACATGTCTCAAACCATGACACCGGGATACTTCCACAAGAGTGCTTCGTTGATCTTATGTTTCGGATCAGCCGGTCGGGAATGCTGGTAATCCGTGATCCCGTACGTTCTGACGAGAGTTACGCTATACTAACTTTCGAACGATGACAGTGGAGTCGATCACGACTTTATCGTCGAACCTCAAGCTACCTAACCCCGCAGGTCGTAAGTCATGATCGGAGAGGTCAGTTTAGGTGTCTTAGATGGCTTCCGAGATCGATCCGTAACTGTGGGCGTCATACTAGCTTCCTCCACAACGACAGCGTAGAGCCAAGGTATAAATGCAGTGACATCCTTGAGTATGAGCCGCTTCAACAACGCATCTTCATCTTCATCTGCCAACTCACCATTGATCTCCTCGCCGAAGCCAAACAATATGAAATTCACTTGCGCCTTCGCTCTTCTTCCACTCTTGGCTTCTGTGGCCGCAGCTCCGGCTCCTGCTCGAGCCGACTCTCTTGTCGCCAGGGAACCGCTCCTCGATGTACACTTGGGTGTGGGCCTAGGAGGACATGGAAGTGGCTGTTCTCTGACTCAGAAGCTAGCCTGCAAATTTAAGAAGTGCAGTAAGTACCAACAATGTCTCAATCACATCTAGCAAAGCTGATCCGACAGACGACAAGTGTGAAGTCGTTGGCTACGTGCCTCAGCCCCAGCACCCCAAGCCCAGCACCTCCACCAAGGCAGTACACCCTAAGCCGACTACGTCAACAAAAGCAGCCCATCCCAAGCCCACCACGTCTACAAAGCCGGCACACCCCGCCCCACAGCCCACCAAGAAGCCGGTCCCTCAGCATCCCAAGCCCAATGTCCCTAACGTCGGAGACAAGATCGAAGACATCAAGGACAAGGTCGGGGACACGATCGACGACACTACCGACAAAGTCGGAGGCATAGTCGATGGCGTACTACACAAGGTGGATGGGACCACAGACAAGGTGGGGGATATCGTCGATGGCGCTACAGACAAGGTGGGAGATCTTGTTGACGATGTCCTGTACAAGGTCGATGGTACCACGGATAAGGTCGGAGATATCATCGATGGCACCACCGATAAGGTCGGCAACGTCATTGATGGTGTTCTTCACAAAGTTGATCACATCAAAGACAAGGCGGGAAACATCATCGAGGGGGCCAAGTACAAGAGCCATGGAAAGTCAATTGGCATCAACGTAGGTATCGGTGCAAACGTTGGCCTCGGGGGAAAGCACGGCGACAAGCATCACTAGGATTTGTTTGTATATGGACAATGACGCGATTCACGATGATATGATTGTAGCTCTACTTAGCGACCGTTGTGATTGACAGTATGCATCTTTGTGGACTGTATAAGTGATTTCGCAATTGGCGGACATCGGCTTTCGCCGGGCCGGTTGATTCGCGAGAACCGAAGGTGGGCATCTGTAGGTGACACGGATTCTGTCACTGTCTTTCATTCATTCACTATGACGGTCAGCTACCTGCCACCTTCTCATCCAGATCAACCGGAGGAGATCATCCAGGATCTGCCTAGTGACCTGCCCGATGAGGACATAGACAAGCCTCAGTCCGAGCTGGTCATCCAGGTATCTAATCCACATTAAACTGGGAATAAGCTCATCGTCATTCACGACCCGCCTCAGGTGGAGATCTCGCTTTGTCGCCTGTGGTACTTGGCTGTGCTACGTTCGGATACGGGATATACCAGGACAAGACTAACATCGTTTCCACGTTGCCGGTCCGAGTGGTGAGATTAGCTCTTCGAGCGGGTATAACCACGTTTGACACCTGTATGTACAAAGTGCCGGGCATGACAAGGAGTACTCATGATCAGCTCCATACTATCATCCATCCGAAATTATATTAGGCCGAGCCTTACTGGCGCTCAAGGACGAATTCCCGCGAGAGAGCTATACGATCATCACGAAAACGGGCAAATATGGATCAACGACCAAGGATCATATTTACGATCCCGAAGTAACGAAGAAAGGAGTCGAAAGGAGTCTGAAGCGTTTCAATACAGACTATTTGGATGCCGTGTGTAAGTGATTAGGTCCTGAGCTACGACTGCCCGACTGATAACCCAGACATCCACGACGTTGAGTTCAAAGCCGACGACCCTCGATCTGCCAGCGGCTTTCCCTTAGAAGCCCTTGCCGATCCCGAGAAACGCAAATTTTACCATTTGGACCCTCCGTATGCCCCCATCGGACCTGGTGAACAGTCCATTCTCGACACTTTTGCGGCTCTACGAGAAATGCAGGTCGAAGGCAAGATTCGCAAGATCGGTATTGCCGGATTCCCTTTGCCTTTCTTGCTCCGTTTGGCTCTCTTGATCAAAGAGCAGACCGGACGACCAGTCGATATCGTTCAATCGTACGCACATCAGACGTTGCTCAATTCGACCCTTAGCGCAGGATACCTAGCTGCTTTCGAAAAGGCAGGAGTGAAACAGGTCATCAACGCTGCACCACTCTCGATGGGTTGTCTGACAACTCAGGGCGGACCAGAATGGCATCCGATTCGAGAGGTAGAAGGAGGAAAGTACTTTCAGGCAACACGGGATGCAGTAAAACTATGCCAGGAGAAGGGGACGACGCTAGAGGAAGTTGCGAGCGATTTCGGCTATCGACCTGTGCATCAATCCGATGGAAAGTTGGTACCCGTCGTCATCGGGTGCAAGAACCTGGAAGAAGTCCACCGTGCTCTAGAGAGCTATGCTAGGGTGGCATATGACAGGACCGATTCGAGAACCACTCAGCAGCAAGTACGAGAGCTTTTTGAGAAAGCTGGAGCGGCCGACTGGAGTTGGGCCAACCCCACCGCGGCAAATTTCGAGGACTAGGAGGCAGGTGTCATAAGTAATGTTTTGACAAATGTAAATACACGGTATATCATCATATACTACTGACTACAAAGACTGGCCAGCATCCTTGGCGAAATCTTGTGCCTTCTCCCACTCCTTCAGCCAGTCTGGCTTGATGTCCTGCAGGAGTGCTCTCAGCCGTTTCACATCCTTCTCCATATCCAGCCGCATGTCATCGACCGACTTCTGCTGAACTCTGGGTCGTCCAGTCCCGCTCCCCAATGTAATGATAGTCCCTGTAGCTTCTCGCTTATCTGGTCCAAGCCTGTCTGAGAATTCAGCGAAGTCCTTCTATAGTCAGCCAGATCCCACGAAGAGCCAGATTCTCTTTCACCTGCATCGACTTGATAGCCTTATTGAGCTCGACACTCTTCTCGATAAAGTCTCCATTGTCATGCCTCTCAGTCCCGTTCCATGCTTGTACCCTCACATCCTCCCAGTCGATTCCGCCCTCCCGCTCGGTACCAGAGATTGGCGAGGGTGTGATAGCCTTAGGTGAAGGGGGTGGGGGTGACATCCAATTCGAGAAAGTTTCTGATATCGATTCGCCCGTAATGGGGACAGTGTCCTTAGGTGTCATGGATCGAGGCATTAGGAAATGTGTGGTAGGCAGAAAGGGCGCTGGGTTCATGTAATAGTTGGTGTCAAATCGTCCACTGATCATCAGTTGCCTGTCATATCGTCAGGAGACCAACTCACGCCTGAACGAGCTCAGGAGGGGGTGGCCAGCTGATGCGGCAATTCGCTGCCTGCTGGTCAGAACAAATCCTTGCTCAAGTGTGCAGCACTCACATTTCCATCGTGAGCGTCCATGACGACTTGGTATTTCCAAGTCCGTGCTTCCGTTTTGTGCTCGAACTCGGCGATATAGATGGGGAACATGACCGGATACATCGCGAGCTGGACCTTCAGCTACGTGATTCAAGGGTCCGTGTAACTTACTAGCTTCTCCTTCCATTGTGTCTCGTTGAGTCTGATGCCCTGCCATGTTGTACGCCTGCCGATCTCACTTCTGATCCTTTCCAGCAGGCCGACGGGCGAGACAGTAAATGGGACCGGGACCACGTCGAAGCCTTCACCTAGCTGCTTGAGATCGGTCTCGGGTCGATAGGGCTCCAGATGATCTTCCAAAGGTGGCACTGCAAAGGACAAATATGATAGGGGAGCGAAAGGGTTGCCTGTTCGTCAGTACAGATCACCGTTTCTGTCAACCCGGACTTACCTGGAATATAAGCCTCCTCAACAGCCAGGAACGCTTCCTTCTCCTTCCTCGACTTCTCAGATTCCACTCCACCTTCGAAAATGGCGTCTATACGCCAGATCGGATACAAGACAGCCTTCATACCCTTCATCGTCACGCTTTCACCCAACCCAAATTCCTGGGCGTAGCTTGATATGCCAGGCCCGAAGAGACGTAAAAGTCCTGCATATATGATATTCGATAGCTGACCTGCCATGGTCAATCATCTTGAGTTCAGAGTGATAATCAGGGACTGACCTGAAGCTAGTAGACCAGTCATGTGTAACCTTGTCATGGCGTCCTCGGGCCTCAATCCAAACGGGACAGCGCAGATCTTGCTCGATTGAGAACCGCTTGTGGAGCTTGATGTCGCGAGTCCTCGAGCTCTGCGTGTGGCTGAAATATTACAGCGGGATATCAGACAGTGTGCTATTGGGCGTGGAGCTGCCCTGACCATTGTTGTCGCCATGATCGTGGTGCTTTAGAACGGTGCAGTCGATATCTCCAGAGTCTTGAACTGATGATCGGGTATGCCCTGGAAACACGTGGATGACCGAGGCCGGCTATACCCGGCAACACCTGACCCATTTCACCATCCCCCTTCTGCTTTCAACAACTATCTTTTGACTATCTTCAAGGGGCCACAAGGGTAGCTAGAGGTCCTGACACCTGATAGAGGTATAATATAGGTGTTCATCAGTCCTTCGAAAATGGCTCATCGCTTGGCGACTGTCGACATCGAGGTACAGCCCTTACCCCACCTGCCTTCCATACGTCTTGGCGAAAGTTCGAGCTCGACCAGCCAGCAGGACGACATCGCTTACGCGACGCATACAATCTTCGACAAGCTAATCAGAGATTTCAATGATGAGATGGAGTCTTCGAAAGCGATATACGTTGCGCTACAATGGCCGGAGGAGGGAAGGATAGCAGGCAAAGGGAAGAACAGAAGTCTGGTGATACAAGTCAGACGGCCTCCAACAGACCTAGTAGGTGGGCAGTATAAAGAGAATCGAGTACCAAACCTGATCCATCAGCGCCATGATCCGATGAGTGAATTTCTATACGTACCCCTACAATTTCTGCCCAGATATTCCGAAGTCCCGCTTCGAGCGACGATACGACTTCATCAGCCGGTCGAGCTATCACAGATCATACTGCAGCCACTTTCGGAGGACTGTTCAGTCTCAAAGATAGGGGATCTGGACCTTAGGACCTTGACTTCCCGAGAACCTACTGCAGTCTCAGAAGAATTGTACGAAGCGAATGGACACAATGCCAACGGCCATATTAACGGTGATACAGAGCCCGACCATGGGCTACTCCGGATACTACGGGAGGGCCACAACGTTTTAGTCACGACAACATTCGACAACCATCCACTTCCTTTTCGCATATTGATGCTCGAGCCCGTCGCTCAGGGCTATATCACCTGGAAAACGAGGGTCGTTCTGTCTACGACACCATATGACCCAGACTCAGAGGACGAAGACGATGCCGAAGGCTCCATATATGGCCAGAGCAGTCACGGCAAAACACATCTGTCTATGGTGGACTTCGACCCGGACACCTTCTTGTCCTCCTCTTTGGCACTAGCGTTGCAATACCCTTCGGTGAATGGTGGAGATATGGATGGAGACATGGAGCAATCTGTATCTTCGACATCTGGCTCCATCACCCCACGACCGCCTGGAGCTACATTCAGATCGCCAAGCCCACCAGCTAGACCACTTGATATGGAGGACATGAACGAGGAAGATGTTGAAGCTGTGGGCACCAGATTTGGAGCTATCGTGGCGCAAGGATCAGGAGGGCTGCAAGATGAGGTCTGTTGGGTCAGCGTGGGCGGCTTGGGGAGAGCAGGTATATTCGAAGGCGATTGGGTAGGTCTAGTTCAAGATATGAGATCAGGACTGACTGCCAGGTTCTGCTTCGATCTGTCACCACTGCTTCCACATCTGGTCGACTGGCTCGTGTGCTCGCATGGGAGCGCCTGGATGAGGACATTGATGAGCTGTCAGTCGTGCGAGACCATTCTGCCATGAGAGCTAACCTACAGCCCTTCTAATCCGATAGTAGTCCCTCCGGATCTCTTTCGATCCTTATTCCCAAGTCCAAACTCGCAGAACGAAGTCATGCTGCAACCAACATCTTTCGGCGCTCGAACACCAAATATTCCCACTGCTCACAGTGTTTCCGTCTGTCGGCTCGCCACCACCGAGGGTGTCGATAAGCGTTACGAACGATCTTGGCTTCTGGGATTAAAAAGCTTCTTCGCCGTGAAGCCAACTTCTTCAATCCACAGCGAGGAGCCGGTCGCAAGGATGAAGAGACGCGGAGATGTATTTGGAGTCCCTGTTTGGCTTGATACATCGCTTTCGACAGAGGACGACGACAACGACGATGAAAATGCGGTAGATCACCACATCGAGAGTAGCGAGGCTGCGATCGCTCTTCCACTACCTACAGCTATCGTCTATTTCAGGGTCACTGCGATCAATTACGAACCAATAGTTGCGCTAGAAGACGACTTTCGATCATCGGTCTCATCTAAAGCGAGAGCGGGAGAGCTGGGATGCTGGATCGATGTCGGATCGAATGGAAGCACGCAGATGGTGTTGGAAGGCTTGGAGCGAGAAAGAGTGGCTAGTAGGCAGTCTGAAAGAACATGGCATGCTATATGTGAGTTTCCGATGTCATCGTCTCCGAGGCTGAAACCGTTTAGCGCAAACCCCTCTGCCTTTCTCCAGAACCGCAATGACTCGTCTTCAAGATTTGTTAAATGCGTGTCTGCCCGGCCGGACTTCATCGCGCTCGTTACAATTATCGATCTTGGTCAAAGGGGCCAGAGGCGCGGGGAAGAAATCTCTCATCAAATCTGTCGCGGATGAAGCGGGACTCAATGTGGTGACGGTATGTACACTCGATTCCTGACACCGCCTAATAAGCTGATACATAGGTCGACTGCTACGACATCGTGGGCGAAGCATTGGCAGTGACTGAAGGCAGTCTGCAAGCACTTATGGAGAAAGCCAAGTCGGCAGCACCATCAATCCTGCTTCTGGACCACGTTGAAGCTCTCGCCAAAAGGTCTGACTCAGCCGCAACTGGCAGATCTCCTCCAATAGTGAAGATCATCGATGATCTCCTGGACAGCATGAGTAGGGCAGCTGCAGAAACCGGTTGGCCTCTGGTGCTCGCGGGTACAACAGTCGATGAAGACCTGGTACCTGGTGATCTATTATCTTGTTTTAAGCAGGACCTTTACATTGCTGTGCGTAATATCATTCTGTACCTATACCAGACTGATGGCAAAGGCACCAGACGAACAGGAGAGATTCGCCATCGCCAAAGAAGCCTTCAAATCATGTAATCTGGCGCCAGACGTGAATTTCCGTTCAATCGCCACGCAGACTGCCGCACTACAAGCTGGCGATATATATTCTTTGGCATTACGAGCCCACGACATGTCACTCAGACGAGCCCAGGCAGCTTCAATTCCAATTGAGACAATCCTTCAAGCCGGCTTATGTGTCACATCTGCAGACATCGCGAGCGCACTCAACGACGCCCGATCATCTTACTCGGACTCTATCGGAGCGCCCAAGATTCCAAATGTCTCCTGGGACGACATTGGTGGACTACAACACGTCAAGGACGATATACTCGATACTATTCAATTACCTCTTCAACATCCTGAGCTATTTGCCCAAGGGCTCAAGAAACGATCAGGCATTCTACTTTACGGTCCACCAGGAACCGGTAAAACCCTACTTGCCAAAGCGGTCGCTACCTCCTGCTCACTCAACTTCTTTTCGGTCAAGGGCCCAGAACTGCTCAACATGTATATCGGAGAATCTGAAGCGAATGTCCGACGTGTCTTTCAGCGCGCAAGAGACGCTAGTCCATGCGTCGTTTTCATGGATGAGCTCGACTCGATCGCGCCTAAACGAGGGAATCAGGGGGATTCAGGAGGGGTCATGGACCGAATTGTGTCCCAGCTCCTTGCGGAATTAGATGGCATGTCTTCGGGAGGAGGCAACACCCAAGTATACGTCCTCGGCGCTACAAATCGACCCGATCTACTCGACCCGGCCTTACTTCGACCTGGACGATTCGATCGAATGCTTTACTTATCGGTCGCGACCACCGATGCGGAACAACTCTCGATCTTGCAAGCCTTGACGAGGAAATTCAAGCTTGATCCTGACTTGGATCTTGATGAAATCAGTCGACTTTGCCCTTTCAACTACACTGGTGCCGACTTCTATGCTTTGTGTTCGGACGCCATGCTCAAAGCCATGACCAGAGCTGCCGACAAGGTAGACGAAATTGTCAGAAAGCTCAATCTTGATCCAGGAGAATCACAATTTCCGAAACCACTCACCGTCCAGTATTATCTAGCTTCATTGGCGCAGAAGGAGGATATCGAAGTCAGGGTTGGTAAGGAAGATTTCCTGGATGCTCTCAAGGGCATGAAGCCAAGCGTCAGCGAGAGTGAAATGAAGCACTACGAGAGGGTTCAGCAAGATTTCAAGGGCTTCAATATTGGCGTAAACAAGTGATACTCCATCTTACATGTATACTCCAAGAGGAGACTAGAGAATTATGATACAATTACAATAGAGAGGACTTCATTCATCTGTAGCAAAGATGGTATCGACACCATCCCACTGGCCCCGTTTGCCAGCCTCTTCTCTAGAAGACCAGAAGAGGACTTCGCCTCGCTCATCTCGCCTTGGCTGCCACAGTTTCTCCTGGGTGTCTTGATCAGTGGTCGGAGAGAACCACCTTGGCTCGTGAGGCGGTAGCTTTCCCTCAGCACGGAGTTTACGAGTGTGACGCTGTTTCTCCTCATTGGCGGTCTTCAGGCTGCTGATCAGCACAGGCCATGTGTTGTGACTCACGCCTGAGCCCGGTCATATTCTGCGTTCTCAAACGCTCGCTGATCTGTACGCAAACGACAATCAGTAGGAGCCAGATACTGCTCCAACCCACTTGGTATGTCGTTCTGATCGTCAGCAATGAGTCAAAACCACCGGGCACGACAGTGGCTCACCAAGGTGATGGCATATGGCGTCAAATTGAAAGGCTCCTTCGGTTTCTCGCTATTCCGCCATAATAGCAGGTACTCCTTTTGGCTGTCGGCGACTTGAGTGTTGACCTCCAAGGGGGCACTTGACCCAGCTCGACGGGCAATGAGCTGGGTATCCCATCCTGGGATATCAGCGGCATTCCGAGAAAGCAACTACCGCGACTCACGACCAGCAATATCCCAAACAGCGCTGCCTGTTGCGTCGGCAACAGTTCCTTTGATCTCGAAAGCGTTCGCTCCTCTCCAGCCCCGAGGCTTAAAGGTGAGAGTGCATGTCTCGCCTGTTCTGTGATTTGCTAGAAGAGTCAGCTTGCGCCCCGACCTCATCTGACGAATACTTACTGACTATCAGATCGCCATAGTGATCAATGATAGGGCTTCCCATGATAAAGTTGGAGACGTTTGTAGTCACTTTCTTCCAAGAGTAGTGTTCCAGGACATGACCATCGGGATACTCTGATCCGGCATCTGGGTATTGTGCGTCATCTGACACCCATTCTTTGGGGATCACGAGCTCAGCATGGGCCATCCCAGTCGGTCGAATCTCGAAACTTCGCCCTTGAAATTTGTTCTGAGCGTCGACCTCCCCAAAGTATTTCCACTTGGGCGCTTCACAGTAACACGCAGATGCGGGCTGTAGGTGTCAGTCTTACAAACATCAGACAGCAGCGGACTTACAGGATGGTGCGAAACCTGCTCTGAAATGTATCTGTACCGGTTCGGAATAGCATATTCGAAGGATTGGCTGAGTAGCGGATTGAAAGGTTTTGCGATACGCCCAATCGTCGAAGAGTAATTACTCATCGCGAACGCACCGACGAAGGCTATACGACGCAACGAGTCCTTGTCCGCTGCGGCAACAGTAAGGCATGCGTCATACTCCATGTCTTCGGCTGCGATAATCAGCGTTGTTGCATCGTCAAAGACTGACCCATCCGTTGCAGCATCGATGTACACTCGTTGAAGCTAACAGGAAACGAGATCTTGGTCAGATCTTTGCCCACTGACGATTTCAAGATACTCCATACTAAAGGTCAGCTAGATTCAAACCAGCAGCATCAGCAACTCACGGCTGACCGATGGTCTCTTGTCATCGTCGATAGGTAGCTTGCTTCTGACGTGCAAGTACGGCTGAAGACTCTCCCTGGCCAACAAGTCGCTAATCGTCTTGGATCCAGGTTGGGGTAGAGCCAACTGTTTTTCCATCATAGGCTCAGTTCTGGGCGTGCCTGCCCGTTGATTATCGGGATTGGCGATGCTTTCGTGCATTGATAGATTGGTGAAGTTGTTGGATTCGATAGCATCAAAGAACTCATCATCCTCGTCTTCGGTATCGCTCTCGGCAGCTTCAACTGCTTCCCGAGCCTGCTGAATATCTGACATTTGAGCTATAGATGCCTCTGGGCCAGGCGAGAAAGTTCCACTTGGCGGAGTTTTGAGGG
>Ga0265798_10009158_pt1 | contig 12450 bp, 10 predicted proteins | sample P3T30metagenome_FD_192430 | JGI IMG/M metagenome (GOLD analysis project Ga0265798, IMG submission 192430) | Plant litter microbial communities from East Loma Ridge, Irvine, California - P3 T30 | ecosystem: Environmental > Terrestrial > Plant litter > Unclassified | place: USA: California...
ACAGGCCGAGGCCGGACCGATCCCCACCTTCTCGCAGGAGCCAATCAAGGACGTCGTTACCCCGCCGCCCTCCGAGACGCCCACTCCGACTGCCTCGTCATCTGCTGCGGGGAGCGACAGCACCTCGCAGGTGTTCCTGTCGGCCGTCAGCGCGACCGAAGCCTGGCGCGCGACGAGCGGAGACTGCGCGGGAACGCCGGCGCGTGTCGAGCGGACCACCGACGGCGGAGCTACCTGGGACGCGATGACCCTGCCGTTCGACCTGAGGACCGTCGTGGCCTTGAGCGCGGGGTCGGAGCGCACCTCGGTCTACGGAGGAGTGGGTGACAGTTGCGCGCTCCAATACTGGTCGTCGTTCACGGGCGGTGAGTTCTGGAAGGAGTACCCCTCGGACGCCATCGGCGTGGCCTATGCCGACCAGACGGCGGTGCGGCTGTCCGACGGCAGCGTTCCCTCCCCTTGTGCCTCGCCCACCCGGGTCCTCTCGCAGGGATCGAACGCGATCGTCGCGTGCCCCGACATCCTCGAGGCCAGGACCGGCACCGGTGACTGGCTGGCGATCAACGTTCCCGGTCTCCAGGACGTGGCCGCTTCGGAGGCGGGATATCTACTGGCTGTCGGGGGTGATGACGGCTGCGACGGCATCGTTGTGCAGTCCGTCACGACGCCCATCACGGCGGACAGCGCACCCAACCCCGTTGGATGTGCTGCAAGCGCGCCCGCAGTCGAGGGTGTCGCCCTCTCACGCTCTGGAAAGACCGTATGGCTGCTTGCTGGCGGTAAGTCGTTCGTCTCGACGGATGAAGGGCAAACGTGGTGACTGACAGATGAGCACATCCCCGAGTACCCGTGAGATCCGGCAATCCAGTTCCACGGTGGGTTGGAGTAAGGCATATTCGCGACGCTTGATGGTCACGGATCTGCTCGTCTTGATCTGGGTCGTGTTCGGAGTGCAGATCGCCTGGTTCGGCATCGACACGGCGAACGTCGCCTTCCGCGGCGACCTGCGGGACGTGGCCGTCAACTACACGGTGATCAGCATCATCTTGATCGTCGTTTGGCTCGGCGTCTTGGGGCTCTACGGGTCGCGAGCGGATCGTGTCGTGGGAACGGGCAGTAACGAGTACAAGTTGATCGTCGACGTCAGTCTGCGGGTTTTCGGCGTCTTCGCGATCGCAGCGTTTCTCTTCCACGTCGATCTCGCTCGTGGCTACATTCTGATGGCATTCCCGCTGGGGACTCTCGTCTTGCTCTTGTCTCGGTGGTTGTGGCGGCAGTGGCTCATCGTCCAAAGAGGTCAAGGCAGGTTCTCGGCCCATGTCCTCCTGGTCGGCAGCCAGAACACCGTCGAACACTTCGCCAGACAACTCGCTCTGCAACCCTCAGCGGGTTACAGGGTCGTTGGGGCCTGCTTGCACGAACCGTTGAGTGCGACCGTGGCCGGCGACCTCGAGGTCCCCGTCTATGGTGATTTCGACGATCTCGCTCTCGCTCTCGTCAGGAGCAAGGCCGACACGGTCGTCATCACGAGTTCGGATCATCTGTCCCCGGAGCGAGTCATGGAACTCAGTTGGAGCCTTGAGCCAGGTGGTCAGCACCTGGTTGTCGCGCCGAGCTTGTCCGGCATCGGGGGCCCACGAATCCACACCAGACCAGTCGTGGGTTTCCCGCTGATCCACGTCGAGACCCCGACTTATTCCGGGCAGAAGCTCTTCGCCAAACGGTTCTTCGACGTTCTTGCAGGATCATTGATGGTCGTTGTCGCGTCGCCCATCCTCCTGGTGATCGCTCTGCTCGTGAAGGTGACCTCACCGGGACCCGTCTTCTTCTTGCAAGACCGAGTCGGTCTGAACGGCAAGCCATTCCGCATGATCAAGTTCCGATCGATGGTCGTCGACGCAGAGGCAAGACTCGAACAACTCTCGTCCCCGCGCGACAGGGGAAATTCCATGCTCTTCAAGATGAAGGACGATCCGAGGGTCACGAGGGTTGGCGGATTGTTACGTCGATTCAGCCTGGATGAACTGCCCCAGCTCATCAATGTTGTGAAAGGCGACATGGCGCTGGTGGGGCCGCGTCCTCCGCTCGCTCGTGAAGTAGAAAAGTACGCTCGCCATGTCCATCGCCGATTCTTGGTCAAGCCTGGCATAACAGGCCTTTGGCAGACGAGCGGTCGCTCGAACCTCTCGTGGGAAGACAGTGTGCGTCTCGACCTTTTCTATGTCGAGAACTGGTCCATGACTGGGGACCTCATTATCCTTTGGAGGACCGCTCGCGCAGTCTTGTCGCGCGATGGCGCCTATTGACGGCCGGCTGAGAGGCGATAGTTGACCCAGCTACTCCGCGGCTACCTGATCGCTATCGGCTTCTTATCGATCGAGTGCTTTAGCAACATCGGCTGCATACGTCTCGTGACCGAAGTCAGTAAGGTGCACGCCGTCAGGGCCGAAACTGAGGTCCCAGTCGAGAGCTGAAACGTACATCACATTTTCTGCCTTGGTTGCATCCATCAGGGCACGGTCAACATCGAGTTCCCCGGATAGAGCTGGTGCATCAACTGGTCCGATGACGATGACCGAGGTCGACTCATCCACTCGGCCTATCAACTCCGCGGCTGCCGCTCGGACGTCCTGCGCGGAATAGCGCACGTCGTTCAATCCTCCTTCGATAATGATCGAGGAAGGCTTGGCGTCGATTGCCGGCTTCAGCCGTTCGCCGAATGCTCCTGTTCCGCAGAATCCCTCGTTCAGGAATCCCGTTCCCCCTTCTGCGAAGACCGTCAGGTCCTTCTGGGTGTCCTTGGCGAAGACATTCACCCATGCGTGGGAGCGATCCTCGAGATGGTCGCCGGTACTGAAAGAGTCCCCGACGATCGCCACTGTCGGACCTGATCCTGGAATGTGAACGCTTCCACCCGTATCTGCGGCGTAGTCGCGGACGGACGAGCATGCTTTGAAAAGTTGTTCCGTCTTGTGGTTCTTATAGAGCGCTGCCCCAGCCCCCAGGAGCAAAGCGAAGATTGCGACGGCAATCAGAATGGTGCGTCGTCGAGTTCGGCCTCGGGCGGCCGGGCTCATTCCTGTACTCACGGGTCGAGCCTAATGTCCCGAAAACGTTGATCAACCCCGCTAACCTAAGGAAATGGACGCGTGGGGTTCTTGAGCGGCATGTCAGGTCGGCTTTTCGTGCTGGGGTCACTGTCGACGATCGCCCTCGTGGTGTTTCTGCTCTTCCAACCCCTCCTCGCTCTTGTTCTCCTAGTCCTCTGCATCCTCGTCGTTGGCGGACTGAGCATCCCCAGGTCACTACGGGCTGGTATGGGCGTGTTGGGCGCGATTGCAGCGTCGGTTTTGTTCCCCCCGCTCTTCACCCCTCTCCCCGCTGCTACCGGTGTGATTGTGGGGATAGGTTGGCTGATCTTCATGAGTGCCTCGGCTGGGAAGCGCCCTAGCGGTGTGCTGCGGTTTTGGGTCGTCGCGGCGGTCCTAGCTCTAGGAACCGTCATGAGCCTGCAATTTCTTCCAGATGCGTATCGCATATGGATTGTGGTATTCCTGATCCTGATCGGGTTTGCGTCAGGGCGTCTACACGCTTCTGAGCAACGACTGGTCAGACTCGGAATCGTGTGCGTGGCCGTTTTGGAAGGCGCGTGGTGTGCCTTCGAATTTCTTGTGCTTCGGCACCCGGTGCTCGGTTCCGAGACCAGCGGCTTTCACCCCGTCTTTCCGGACTTCATCAGATCCCAGGGCACTCTGGGGCACCCGATCGTGGCCGGTGTCGTCTTGCTGGTCGGTCTGACGCTGTTGCTTAGTTCAGATCTAGGGCGCCGGACCAAGACCCTAGGGTCACTCGTCCTTCTCTTAGGCATCTTCACGACGGGTAGCTCTAGCGTCTTCATCGTCGCTGCAGTCTGTCTTGTTCTCCCATTTGCTCTCTTGGGGGGCTGGATCGCACGAGGGTTCAAGCTGATCGCCCTGGCCGGCAGTGTGGTGCTCGTCACCGTTCAGCAGCAGAGTCTCACGCCAGTTGCGGCCGATGTCACTGGCATAAACACCGTGCATCGAGTCAATTCGATAAAAGGCATTCCTGCCCTCATATTTGAGAGGCCGTTCATGCAAAGCCTCCTTGGCACAGGTTGGGACTCGGAGCGTTACAACTACCGGGCTGGCTACTTGGTAGACGACGGTTTGTATTCGCTCGACAACATGTTTGGGACAGTCTTGATGGCAACAGGCGTCATCGGCTTGGGCTTGTTGCTTATCTTTCTCATCTGGACCTATCGAAGGAAGGCGCAGGCGGTTTCGCTAGCCATCTTTGGCCTCGTTTTCATGTTTTTTGCTTTCGATGTCCTGTCTTGGGCTTCCTCAGGGGCGCTTTTCATCTTCGTTGCCTGTGCGGCGGCTCTGCAAGAGAACAAGCGGACGAACGACTCCAGCGCAAGTTCAAGCATTTCCAAGGACGCCGAACTACTGCCCAGCTTGCGCGCTTGATCGACGGGTGCCCATCTGTACACGTCGGGGGAGACATGAAGGGCCAATCTAGAACTCCCGATTCGCCAACTGAGGATGCACATGCATCACCTCCGCTCAGGACAGATTCTGACCAATGGGCCTGGCTGGAGAACCCGCGACCTTTGAGTTAGGGGGAAGGCTCTTTGTGACGACGGAGCCAGCTCCGACTACCGAACCGCGTCCCAAGCTGACACCCGGAAGGATCGTCACATTGGCGCCAATCCAACAACCGTCTTCGATGGTCACGGGTATGCTGACCGCCTCGTCGGCCCTGCGTCCTGATGAACCGAGCTTGTGCGTGCCAGTGATAATCATGGTCCTCATTCCCAGGCTGACGTTTGCCCCAATTCTCACCTGGGCTGCACCATCTATAAAGCACCCCGAATTCAGGAACGTGCCTGCCCCTACGAAGACCTGGCGACTTCCAATGAAGACTCCCGGAGCGATGTAGGAACGCCGCACGGGGAGGCCGACGAACCTGTAGAGGCGCCACCGCCATCTGGTCGGAATCACGGAGGAAGAAAACACGCTGTTCAGGACGACGTCACGAGCTATGCGTCGAATCTCATGTTTCATGGCGTCTCCAGTGGGTGGGTAATGGTGGCCCGTCGAGAGTTCAGGAATATCCATCCTGTCGCCGCAGCTTTGATGGCAAAACCTGCGCACAGTGCAAAGGTCAAGCCCGACGTGCCGAACAATAACGTGGCAATCAGTTGCAGTAGCAAGTCACCGGACACGAGAACCAGTCGGATGCGATGCGGTGTTCGCGGGTGTGACCTGAGTCGAAGGTTGAGCAGGCCTGCGTCGAGCACGAATGCCCCGAGCATCGACGCTCCGACGGGTATGAGGAAGGGCAGGACGTTCTCGAACGTCGTGCCTTGCCAAACAGAGAGTCCGAGCCCGGCCCCGATCGCACCGGAAAGCATGACGCCCGTCGTCCCTGCCGTCATCCACAGCCGCATCACACGGCGCTTGCTCGACGATTGGCCGTCCTCTGGCTCAACCATTCGGGTCAGCAACAAGGGCGTCAGTCCCTGGATCAGGCTGAATACCGGCGCGAACACGATCGAGTACGCGAGCCGGATGCCAGCCGTGTCGGCAGGCGCACTGACCAAGAAGAGGATGAGAATGCCCAACTGGCTCGCGAGAGCTGCGTAGAGCGACTCGGCGGCGAGCCTGGTCTGTACTCCGATCATGAGCCCGGTTACTCCGCGCCCGGGAGCGCCCCGAGACGCGATCCAGGCCACGAAGGCTGCTGCCGTCAGCCCCAGAGACCATACGAGTAGAACCGACGCCTCCTGCGACGAAAGCGTCACGATGAGAACGATCAAGGCGGCCAGCAGATAGGCGGCTGCCGGTGAGAGTGCTCGGACGTAGCGCCCCTGCATCGTCAGACCGTAATGCGGTGTGTCAGCGAGGACGATGAGGCCGGCGACAACGGGAATGAGACCCGTTGCGCCGCCGGCGCCCAGATGTATCCAGACGAGGGCAGATGCGGTGGCGACGACTGCGCCGGCCCCGGACGAGACCGCGATCGTAGCCAACGATGTCGAGGCCGATGCCGACAGGGACAACTTGGCACCAGCGATGACTCGGCCGTCGATGGCGAAGGCCCTAACGCACGCGGCTACGATGACGCCCGTCGACGTGGCGACGGTGAGCGCCGCGAACTCTTCTGTGCTGAGCGTCGACGCCGCATGGAGGTTAAACAGGAAGAACGCTAGAGACCACATGCCCTGGTCGGCGAGTCGTTGAACGAGAACAGCGGCACGTTTAGGGCGATTTTGGCCCGGCGGGACGACGCTCGCTGTGTTTCTTCTCATTCGTGGCTCTCGCGCGCTCGAGCTAGCAGATACCGCTCGAACTCCCCGTACCGGTCGGCGAACCACACCTGTGAAGCGCGCCGAGGCAGTTCGAGGGCATCGATGATGGCCGTCGCCACGAGTCCGCTCCGGTCGTGTTGCGCCGCATCGATGAGAATTCCGCTTCCCTGGGCGAAGTCCAAGACGGCTGCGCCACCGGTACCCGCGAAGCAGACCACGGGGGTGCCGATCGCCGTGGCTTCGCCTACGACGCCCGAGGCTCCTTCCCGTGTCGAGGGATGGATGACGACGTCGGCACAAGCCATCTCGTCCAGCACGACGGTTCTGGGCACCTGGCCGAGGAACGTGACGCGCTCGGCCACGCCCAGGTCTCGGGCTACGTCGGATAGGTAGTTCTCACCGCCGAGGGTCTTGCCGATGATCCGCAACTCTGCCCGGTTCAGACGTGGATCTTTCAGGGCCGCGATGGCCACTTCGAACCGTTTCAGGGTGATGAGATTGCCGACGCAGAGCAACGTGGGTGCGCCTTCGGTGCGTGACTTCGCGGCATCCCGCGGTGCGCTGCTTTGGATGTGCGCCAAAAGGTCCTCGGTGAGCCGAGTGTTGGGGAACACGGCGGCCTGCGAGCCCTGCCTTTCCAGCCGCTCCGCGAGGTTATTCGACGTCGTCAGGGTCAGATCGACTCGCCGGGCGTGTTGTCTGGCGAGCAACGCACTAGCGCCGTCACGAATGCGCTGGATCATGTATTGCCGACGCCACTGCGGATGTCTCGGTTCGACGAGGTAGGCGCGAGCCTCGCCCGAGGAACCCACGGGCCCCCACACCCGAAACGTTGCACCCGTGAGGGCACTGATCGGGGTGGGAAGCAGCTCACTCGCGAATGTGACGTGCCGTGCCAAAAGGACACCGTCGAACGACTCGGACGTGAGGATGCGTCTTACCTGTCGACACCACACGAGGTATTCGATGCGCGTGAGACGGGGGTTTTCGAGGAATCTGAGGACCGACGGCAGCGCAACAGGGCGAATCTTGAGCTTCACGCTCTGGAGTCCCTCAGCAGCGAGACGCCGTCTTGTGGCGATCGCCGAACGGGCGTTCATGAACACGATCAAGTCGAGATCATTGCTCTCAACGATCTTGAGCCATGTCTTCAGGTATTCCCAGCCGATCGTCGGTTCGCTCGGCAGATCAGGGTCGCAGGCGAAAGCCGAGATGATCACCGAGCGCCTCACGATGAGCTGACCTTCATCGGTGCGCGAAGGAGGGCCACCGCGTAGTGGAAAAAGCGTCGAGCATCGTCGCGTCGAGCGGGCGACTTGCTTCGCAGTGAAGCGAGTCGAAAGGCGGCTCCGCGTGAGAAGAGTCCCAGGCTCACGACCGCAGTCCATGCTGCTGGCTGCCAGGTGCATCGGGCCAATTCGGTCGAATAAAAGTCACGCAGATTGATGATCCAGGCTGCGTTGTATTTGAACGACGATGTGGAATCACTCTGCCCGACGAGGTGATCCGCGTGAGTCTGCGTGTCGAGGATGACCCGTGCCCCGAGCTGCTGAACACGGTGGCAGAAGTCGATGTCTTCCGCGTACATGAACCACCGTTCGCTGAGGCCACCAGTGCGCTCCCACGTTTCTCGAGTGAAGAGCATGCACGCGCCCGTCACCCAGTCGACATCCATGAGACCAGAACTCAATTGATCCTTGAATAGGTAGTGGCCCCTGCTCCACGGGTATCTCTTTCCCAGACGCGACAGTCCGGAATAGTGGAACCCCATCCGCTTGATGGTCGGCATCAACCCCGCCGGCACGACTCGCTGCGGAGAACCTGGGTTGTTCAGAAGTGGCGCGACGAGGCCTGCATTTTCGGTCTCGAGGTCGCTCACGAGCGACTCGACAGCACTCGGCGTTATCGCTGCGTCCGGATTGAGGAGCATGACGATGTCGTGACGGGCTCGACGAACGCCTTCGTTGACGGCCTTGGCGAAGCCGACATTGGAGGGCATGAGCACGACGGTCGCATCGGGAAACTCCTCTCTGATGAACTCAGCTGTTCCGTCAGCCGACGCGTTGTCCACGACGACGAGTTCCACGGCGGGATTTTTGGACAAGGGGGCAAGCGCTTCGCCGACGATCGAACGGCTGTTGAACGTGACGACCACAACGCTCACTGGCCGAGGGTCCTCGACCTTCAAGGTGTCTCTCCGCCCTGGCGCTGCGAAATGAGTCGAGCAGGTACCCCTCCGACAACGGACATGCTCGCCACATCTTTCGTGACAACCGCACCGGCACCGATAATCGCTCCGTCACCGATCGTGACTCCCATGAGGATCTTTGCCCCGGCTCCGATCCAGCAGTTGTCACCGATCACCACCGGTGCCCGGACATGACCTTGATCGCGAATAGGGACGATGGAGTCATCGATGGAGTGGTTCTCGCTCACGATGACGACGTACGGACCGAGAAGGCAGTGCGTCCCGATGGTGACGCCGCCCTGTCCCCAGATGACGTTGAAGGCCCCAATGGCGGTCCAAGCCCCGACTCGAACATGCTCTCCGGGTTCGGAAATGACGCCCGTGGCAGCGATCATGGCATCGCGGCCGATTGATACGTGGTCACCTAAGGAGACCCCGGAACGACCAAACGCATCGATCGCGACCCCATCACCGACTTGAATCCCCTTACCAAGAGTGAGGTATCGCCGGTTCCTGAGGCGAACGTTGCGACCTCGGAAGAAGAAGGCGGGGCGTGTGAACGGGTTCATCAGCCTTCCTCTCGCGGCTTCAACTCCCTTGACGAACACGAACTCCGTGAGAACGCTAGATGGGAGATTCGGGGGCAGTGACCGACCCCGGAGCCTGCGATAAGCCCGTTGGGCGAAGCTATTCATGAAAGGACGCCTCTTCCCGCATGATGGCGAGGACTGAGGACCACGGTCGGAGCCCTGGAGGGGCCGAAGCCCTGTCGTCCGACCCGCTGGTGTGATGCAACCGCTTGATGGAACGCGAGATCTCACCGACATCGAGGGGATCGACATAGGTCGCTGAGCCGCCCAGGACTTCCCGCATGACGGGGATGTCGCTTGCCAAGACCGTCGCCCCGGCGGACAGTGCTTCGAGAGGCGGCAGTCCGTAGCCTTCGTCGAGCGACAAGAAGACCATGAAGCGGCAGTTACCGTACAGCCAGATCAATTGGGCATCCGGAACGAAGCCGAGGAAGACGACGTCACCTCGGCGCTCCGCGGCCAGGATCTCCTCCGTTCGATCATTCATCAGCCCGGACGCTTCGCCGACGATGACGAGCGGGGCCTCCGGAGACAGCGTCCCGGATTCCAGCGCGCCGTGGATCGTTCGCGTCAAGTTCTTACGAATGTTGAGGCGGCCGACGGAGAGTACGAAGCTGCCTGGTGTGAGGTGAGCGACTGCGTCTTGTTCGTCCTCGGTCCGGTCTCGTCCTGGCATTCCCAAACCGGTGGCTACCACGCGCTTCAGGTGTGGGTTGTGTCGCATGATGCGGTTCTTCTCGGTATCGGAAGAGGTGAGAACGCTCTTGGAAAAGCGCGCCGAGAGCGTCATCAATCCGAAGTACAGCCGTTCCTTAAAGCCGAACCACTCGGGATTGGATTGAAAGAGAACGTCGTGAATGAAGACGACACCTTGTGGAGAAGAGCTTGAAAAGTTCTGAGCTAGGACCAGATCGAACGGACCATGGCGCCGTTCCGCTGACCTCAACCCGAACCAGTTGATGAGTGGATGGAAGCGCAGATTCGTCATTACCAATGTGAATCTGTTTGGTGGGGCGACAGTGTCTGACGCCCTACGTTTCGGCATCAATACGAAGACTTCGTCGTTCGGATACTCCTGCGTCCAATGCTCGACGATGGCTCGAACCAAGCCGTGACCCGAGGGTGGTCCTGACTCCAGCCAGTAGCCGTCGAGAAGAATCCTCAAGCCTGTACCCCGTTCCGTTCGGCCTGATGACAGATGCACGAGCCTGATCTCGTCACTGCGTCCGGCGACTGTCCGCGACTCGACGCCGACAAGCCCCCGCCTGATCTCCTGCACAACTGGAGTGTCCAGTAGCGAATGTACACAAAGGTGACGAACACTTCTGACTCTTGTGGTGCACGAATTGATCTGTGTCCCCAGTTGTCTTGGTGAGACCGTCAAGTGTTCATCTCCCATGCAGAGGTCGTCAGACGTCTGCATCCTGTCTGCTTGAATGAGCACATGTCAGGTGATCCCGCGGGGAGACGACTCGCGGGGTCGGGCCGCAAGACGCTGCGCTGGATCGTCCTCGGCTTCGTCATCGTGGTGGTCGGCTCGGTGGCGTGGATTGGCATTCGCGGCTACCTCGCCAGTCAGCACCTCCAGACGGCGGTTGGCCTCGCTGCCGAAGTGCAGGGCAGCCTCACCTCGAATGATGAAGCGACTGTCGGGGCGGCTCGAGAGCTTCAGGCAGAAGTTCGCTCAGCCGTCGACTTGACGAGTGACCCGGTCTGGCGGGTTGCTGAAGTAGTGCCCTTCGTCGGTGACGACCTCCGCGCCGTTCGTCAGGTGTCGGCAGTCCTGTCCACCGTGGCTGACGATGCCGTGGTTCCCGTGGCCGAGGTGGCCGGCTCGGTGGACGTCGAGTCGTTCAAGCCCGTCGACGGTGCGCTCGACCTGCAGCCCCTCGTCGATGCGCAGCCTGCCGTCGACCGCGCCGCCGACACGCTGACTTCCCAGCTCGCGGTCGCCCGGGCCATCGACACGAGCGGCACCGTGCCGCAGGTGACCGACGCGGTCGATCAACTGGTCGATGTCCTGGGAGGCGCCAGTGCCCAGGTCGACGTCGTGGCTCGAGCGGTCGACCTGGCGCCCGGCATGCTGGGGGCGGACGGCCCACGCGACTATCTTGTCCTGTTCCAGAACAACGCCGAGCTCCGCGCCACGGGCGGCATCCCCGGGGCCGTCGCCTTGCTCCGGGTCGAGGGCGGCAAGATCTCGCTGGTCCAGCAGGCGTCGTCGGGTGACTTCCCCCGAGCGGATGCTCCGGTGTTGCCTCTGCCGGTCGAGACGCAGGGGCTCTACGGAGCCATCACGGGTCAGTACATCCAGGACGTCAACCTCACCCCGCAGTTCCCCCTCAGCGCGCAGCTGGCCCGCGAGATGTGGAAGAGGCAATTCGGCACCGAGGTGGACGGTGTCCTGTCGATCGACCCGGTCGCCCTCAGCTACCTCCTGACGGCCACCGGCCCCGTCACCCTGCCGACCGGGGACGTGCTGACGTCCGACAACGTCGTCTCGACCCTCCTCAGCACCGCCTATTCGCGATACTCCGACCCGACCCAGCAGGACGACTTCTTCGCCGGGGCCGCGGCCACGGTCTTCTCCAGCATTTCCTCCGGCAATCTCTACGCGACGGCCCTGCTCGCCGGACTCGCTCGCGCGGGGGAGGAGCGTCGCCTCTACCTGTGGAGCGCCGACGACACCGAGCAGAGTCGGATCGCCGAGACGACCCTGGCTGGCGAACTGCCCACGAGCACGGCCGATCAGCCGACATTCGGCGTCTACTTCAACGACGGCACCGCCTCGAAGATGGACTTCTACCTCGGCACCAAGATCTCGATCGGCCAGGCTGTGTGCCGTCAGGACGGCCGGCCCAGCTGGGTCGTCGACGTGACCTTGACCAACAACGCCCCGGCCGACGCGGCGACCTCGCTGCCCGAGTACGTCACGGGAGGCGGTCAGCTCGGCACTCCGGCGGGCGACATCAGCACAAACGTGAGCATCTATGCCCCCAGTGAGGGGGTGTTCGTCGCCGCGGCCGAAGATGGAGCCGAGGTCGGGTTGCAGACGGCGACGGACTCCGGATTGTCGGTCACCCAGTACCAAAAGACCCTCTCACCAGGTCAAACGTCGACGATGCGTGTCGAGTTCCTCGGTGGTGACCCGGTCGCCAACGCGACAACAGCGATTCCCGGCATCGAATCGACCCCTACTGTTCACGGGACTGAAACACAATCCCTAAAAATTAACTGTGAATCGCGCCTAAGCTGAGGGAGCGTCCAGTTTCCGCAGGGGGAACTTGAAGAGGCGCCAACCAACGTCTCAGGGGATCACACATGAAGAAGTTTGCAGC
>Ga0265798_10009159_pt1 | contig 12450 bp, 11 predicted proteins | sample P3T30metagenome_FD_192430 | JGI IMG/M metagenome (GOLD analysis project Ga0265798, IMG submission 192430) | Plant litter microbial communities from East Loma Ridge, Irvine, California - P3 T30 | ecosystem: Environmental > Terrestrial > Plant litter > Unclassified | place: USA: California...
GAAGCTGTCCCCGATCTGATGTGCAACTAACACCCCTCATCTCCCCACTATCCCACTATCCCACTCTTCCCTAACCTCGACAACCCCATTCTTATAATCCCTTCGTCCCGTATATTCTTCATTGACCATCTCAGCGCCTACTCCAGCAACAACTCGATACCTCTTCTTCTTCATCAAAAACACCATTGCTCCAACCACACCCGCCAAAAATGGTATCCCCAGTCCCACACTTACGCCAATAATAACGCTATTCTTCACGCCTCCCATCCTCTCTTTGAGCGCATTCTCGATACCGTCTTCGCCATTGCCAGTACTATCGCCATTGTGGTTGTGGGTTTCTGAGGGCGGCGCAACATACGGCACCGGACTCCCTGAAAGAGCTTTTATGGATTTCATATGATCTCCAAACGGAATTGTAGTAACGACAGCTTCCGTTGTGTCTGCCGGCCATGTAGCGTCGACACCGCTTGGCACAGCTGTCGTAATCGTGCTGCTGACCACCGTCTTCGTCGTAACTTGTTGGGAATTCGGGCAATTCGCTAGACCTGTGACTTTACAGCTGATACCGCTGCGTGTGAGTGTTGTGCTGAGTGTTGTGGTTGTGAGATCCCGTCTTCTTTCCGGCGCCGGCGTTATTGTCGGTAAACTCGAACCAGATAGAGCAGACACAGTGGCTGCAGAAGTGGCTTTTGTCGACGCGCAAACCTCTACCAAAGTCGTTGTAAATACTGCAATACTCTTCTCATTCACCGGTCCCCAGGTATTCGTCTCATCCAACCAATCTACAACGATCGATGCGCCGGCAATAGCACCAATAGCTAGGTTGTACTCTTGCACAACCTTAAGGCCACATTCTTCGTCATCAGGGGCGTATGTGACGTTTGTTTTGAATTCGGCCACGTTGGCGAAGACGGCGACTTCGATGCCGGATTGGATGTGTGGGGTCAATTCAGAGAGAATGGAGGGGAAAGGGGACTCGGGTTGTACGACGTCGACGCCTAGGTGGGCACCGATGCGGATGGCGGCAGAGAGGGCGATGCTCCCAGCCTTTAGGGTGACGGGGAGGAATTCAAACGCGCCGCCGTTGCTGGGGAAATGGTTCAATGTATGAGTCTAACGAGGGAAGAGAGTCTGAAGAAGGGGAACTTACATGGTCAAGTCTGAGACGGTGTCTCCGAAGAGGGCTATGTCGATGGCAACGCCGTCGTCGAGTTTGATATGAAATCCACTACTTATATCGACTGCTCCCTCGACAGAAAGAAGAAGGTCGACTGTTATTACGGCGCCGAGCTGCAGGTACTTGCCCATCTTTACTCCAACAGGGGTCTGCGTGGCGAAGAGTGTCACTTCGTAGGTTGCGCCTGCACTAAGCACCGTTTCAAGCTCGAGATAGAGTTCCATGCCGTCGAATTGGAAATGCAGATTAGCGTCTGGGATGGGTGGGATGTCGATGTCGAAGGCTAGCTCAATCGTGGGGAAGTCGAAATCTGAGGCATCGAGTCCATCTTTGAGGTTTTCCTTGACTCGATCTACATAACCTTCTATGTGGTTCTCAAATGTGTCTGTAAAGTTTCGAACTGTGGAGTTTACTGTGTCGATGGACTGTTCGATCAGTTGGCTGGCGTTGAAGTCGCCGTTGATATTGAGCTCGGCGGTAGCGGACCCTTTAACGTAGCAAGTCTGGCAGATGACTTCAATGCTAGCTTCGACCTCTGTAGTACCGTTTTGGCGGTCTTGGGAGAGTTCTTGCGCGATTTCTCTGGGAGGGAGCGTTAGTCGCTGATTGGGGATGAAGTGCAGTCGTTGCATAATAATTACTTACACTAATAGCAGGGTAGCGCCATTCCAACTCTTCGCTAAAGACATTTCGACCTTGTAGTCTTCACGTTTATCTAAACTTGCCAAAGCCATACCTCGTTTGATAGCGTGGTACGTATCTTGCACTGTGTGGCTAGGTGCATTCCGGACTTGGATGGAGGCATCTACTGGTGTAGTTGCAGCATGTGTCAAACACACTACACATAAAAGAAGTGATGTCCAGGAGAAATCCATCATGAGATTTAAACCCCCAGGTAAAGTTGCTCAACAGTACTCGCAGAATAGAATAAGCGTAGAGTTCTTTAGGTTCTAATTATTGTAATCAACACCAGCCCAACCTTGCCAACTTATACTCATACCCCCGTATCTCGAAACAACACAACCATGTACTGTTGGACAGGATGAGGCTTTGCGTCGTTGGATACATGGGGGCCGAATCTGCGGGATGCGACCGAGCATGCTTCAGTGTGAATGCTTAGGCACGACCATGAGACCACATGTAGCGATATGGTAGGGAAGTAGATCCTCCAAATCTGCAGTTACATCGCTCTGGCTTGGCTCACATGCATCGGATGATGCTTCTACATTAGGCCGTAAAGGTACTGAAACGTGCAGCTCCTTCTAACATGCAGGAATGGTCATCATAGTCCTTGATCGGCCATTATCCAAAGCACAAACTTGACCGGTAACTGGACTACAAGCAAATATACGATTCCACAGTCAGGATTCCTCTGCGTAGATGAATGCAATCCCATTCCGTTACGCCACGAGAATACACCTATCCTGCAATCCCAAAATCTCAGCCTTGCAGTCACGCCGCAGAAACGAGGATCCGCCATTCGAACATGCGGCCTCGTTTCGGCCCCAGCATCCCACCAAATCCTCCTAGAGATAAGACAGTTCGGCGCAGGAAGGTCTGTGTACTGCTTCCGGTACCACATGCCCACGAAGTCAGATTTCATCTAAGTCTTCAAACTCATTGGTCGAGTGACATGCCACACTAACTCTGTGGAACACAAATCATCCAGATAGCGCATGGCGTCGCTATCAATGCCTGATCTTTTCCCTTTTGCTACAGGTTTCTGTCCATTTGCGGCGCAGCAAACTGCATGGGATTGTTTCCGAACAACAATCACAGCCCGTCATTACCAACCCTTGCGCGTTTTAAATTGAAAACCGCCGTACAGGACATAACCTTCTGCAGGCATGCGGTGCGGGTGTTCCCTGTTTTCTTTTCTAGATTGCGGCACGGGTGTCATGTGCGAATGAGCAGATATGCTAGTTTAGCCGGCTGGCGGAATGTGTGAGGGTTGGGGAGAGTTATGGTGCTCTAGTTTATCGCTATGTTGCGATGGAAGTAACCCACGGTCTACAAATTCTATGGGCATTGAAAAGATCAAATGGTGGAGCCGCGAACAAGGCTATCTGCCCTGGTGGAATCAACTCTACTACAACCGAAGTACTACTACCTCCACATAGGCCTTGTAATGGGAGCAGATGAGCTCGGCTAGTTCATAATGAAGATCAATTCAGGTGGTAATAGAAACAGCAGTAGTAATAGAAACAGTAGTAGCAGTAGCAACAGTAATAATGGTGGAGAAAAGCAAGAGAGCCGGCATACTCCGCAGCTTCCCCAGACAAGGACCCGCCTACGCGCTAAACCTCTTCCGAACAGGGTCCCTTGGCAACATGCGAACGTCACATACAGTACAAGCACCCTCTCGGCGTGTTTCAAGGTCGCACATACACGAATCCAACACCACACCACACTCATCTTCTGGCCCTTACCACGCACCCCCCCACTGCCAGCCAAGCCAAGCCAAGCCAAGCCAACAACTTGGCCCGAATCCGCGAATCCAAGGCGACCACACACACCCACTTCCCCGACCGCGACGCGCAACTCCCAACGTCCAAGTGACACCACACCGTACCACACCCATAGACAAGAACTCTGAGAAGAGAGGCTATAGGCTATAATGTCGCAAGCCTACGAGCGCGAGCAGCAAAATAATTCCCGGCTAGACGAACTCGCCTCCAAAGTCTCCGCGCTACGAGGCGTAACGATAGACATATACGACAATGCACGAGACCAACATGTCATCGATAGCACTGTATGTTCCCTCTTCTTTGCCAATCTCTTGTAAACGTCGCTCCTGTTGTACAGGTAGGAAGTTTGATATGAAATAAGATGTAAAAAACATGATATGATGGGAAAAAAGAAAAAAAGAACCTACACTGACCAAATGAACAGTCTGATACCTTCTCATCCTTCTCCACGACGCTCAAGGGATCCGCGACACGGTTGACGAGGATGGCGTCGTCGGGGAATAAAGTTGCGATTTTGAAACTGGCGGGTATAATAATAGCGAGTGTGGTGGTGTTGTATTGGATATGGCATTTGATCTTTTAGATGGGTGACTGGGTCGGTTGATGCAAGGATAGTAGTAGTTGTATCCAGTATGCATTCAAGTCAAGAGATGGAGAAAGCACGTTTGCAAAGGTCTTTGGGCATCGAATGCGACGCTGGATATTGGGTGTGTTAGGTAAGAAAAGCAGGGTGGGACAGACTGTCCTACGTCCATTGCGATCACTTCATCAAAGGGCACAAGAACACATATTTCCTCTGCATATCTGGCGCTGGGACAAGTTGAGGGTTGAGGGTTTATTGCGTAGTACAATTCAGCGGTCTATAAGAATTATGTTCATGTATAATATAACCCAGTTTTGGTATCTGTTCATACATGGTCCTTCGCATACGAAATACACGCTCTGTTCTGCAAGTTCACCAACTTTTCCCCATCCTCTCACTCCCAGACATTCGAAAAGAGATCATCGCTTCCACCCCCAAATCCTCCTGCAGGCTTACTTTGAGTTGTGGCGGCATGTGTGGTTGTAGTCGTTTGTGTGGGTGCAGCGCTGCTCCAGCCTCCAAAGTCATCATCTTGTGCTACCGACGGTGCACCCCATGATGAAGTCGATGCCTGAGTATGGGAGGCGGTCGCGTTGGTTGCAGGTTGACTGGGCGCAGGAGATGACCAGACGTCATTCCCACCCCAAGCATCCATATTGGAGACGCCGGCATAGTTGACTGTTGCAGGCGCAGGTGCGGCCTTGGCAGCTGGAGTCGGTGCAGGTGAAGAAAGGTTGAAGGCGTTGTTGACTGGCGGAGATGTGGCGGGCGCAGATGGCATGGACAAGTCCAGCAGATCATTCATCCCGGACATGGATGTGGCTGCAGGCTTGGATGGTGCTGGTGAGGAGAAAGCACCAAAGTCACCCAGACCACTGGACGGGCTCATGGTGCGTTGTGACTGGCTCGGTGCTGCAGGCTTAGAGTCAAAGAAGTTGCCTCCGCCCCCAAACATATTAGACGACGATGTCGCAGGTGGCGATTTCGTGCTTGAGAAACTGTCGAGGCCAGAGAATGGTGAAGGCTTGGGTGCCGGAGCTGCGTTGAACGAGAGGCTGCTGAATGCGTCATTCATACCGCCAAAGGACGACTGTTGCGGAGATGTCTGTGCTTGTGGAGATGACATTCCACCAAACGAGTCGCCACGTGCATGTTGCAGTGGTTGGGCCGCTGCAGCAGGTTTCGAAGCATACAGCGACAAGATGGACTGTTTGAGGTCTGGTCTTGATGGTGCTGCCGCCGTAGGGCCTGTACTAGACGGCCGAGTGGGCGCCGCAGATGACCCTCCACCGAGGAAGTCTAGTCCTAGCAATGAATCTCCGGCTTTGTGCTGTTTAGGCGGGGCTGTTTCTGCCTTTGGAGGCCCTCTCGCTGCCACTGGCGGTCCGGTGCTCGGTCGCTGAGGAACAGGGTCGTCGCCAAACAGATCAATGGCCGGCTGGGGTTGCGCTTGACGAGGAGGCTGGCTGGAACTTTGAGCGAGGCGTTGCGACGCTGAGCGTTCTATCTGTACCTTTTCCTGGACCTTCTTCAGTGGCTGGTGGATTGTCAGTCACTGCCCCTTTTTCAAAGTGCAACATTGTCCATGGGCACTCACCACATCGTCATCGTCGGCTTCCAAAGTCGAAGGGTCCGGCATAGGACCGTCCATGACCCAGCGCTTCGACTCATACTTTGTGCGGATGAAGTTCTCAATCTTCGCCTCCGACGGGACGTGACCAGGCGCCAACTTGGACTCCCAGTACTTGTTCGCCCGCGCATTTCCCCACTTCAGCACACTCTGCAATTGTTCGTCGGTCCAGGTATCGAGGTCGACAGACTTGACTTTGCTAATGTGTGTCCCCATGCCACGGTGGATACCCGAGCATCGAATGCAGATAAAGACGCCGAGGTTCCAGCTCGCCCATCGCGGGTCTGAAGTGTTTGTTAGTCAAATGGCATCATGAAAATGCAGAAAGACATCGTACGTTTGTTCCTCTTGCAGTCCGAGCATGTCTTGTTGCCTTCGAGCTTTACCAAGTTCTTCAACGTCGCCCGATTCTGTTCCGCCCGATCAGCGGCAGGGTTGGGCCGTCGAGACATTGTGGGGTAGGCGGTTGTATGCGGACGGCGTATTCGGAGTCGCGCAGGTATACGACGTGGTATAAATTGTCGCGCAGGTGGGAAAAAGTGCTGTCTCGTGATCGCACGTGTCAAGGTCGAGGGATGTGGGTGAGTGGGGTTCCAAGGTTGGGTTCTCTTATTCGTGCCTGAAGCGTTTGATGTTCCCTAGCAATGACGCTCGTCTTGGCGCTACATACCGCCTCTCACATGTCTGGACATTGCCGTGGCTACGAGGCTGGTGAAGAATTATGGGATTACAATTTACTTGTCTGCAGCCGTGACATAGGCGGTGTGCTGCTGAAGGAGCCAGAAAGCAGCAGCCCTACTGGAACTCAATGGATTGGTGCTTGCGGACGCCTACCTGGGTATCACAATGGCGATATGCTACAATATAGTACAGGATGAAAAGCTCACTCGATGTAATGCAGTCCAACAGTTTAAGCAGGGTGGAAACGCCAGTCATCCCAGTCGTCTTCATCGTCTGACTCGCTCTCTCCGTCCTCTTCGACTTTGGGGGCCTCGGGCCCAATGTCTACGACATCTGCTGAGCGAAGAGACGTAGATCGTAGCGCCTCTCTCTTTTCACGTAGCCTCTTGACCCTCTCCTCAAGACCTTCCATCTCGTCGAACTCATCTTCTAGCGCCCGCGCTGCGTCTTCCTTCTCGCCCTCCATCTCCTCGTCCCGTTTCGCCCGTTGCGCGCTGTGCTCTTCTCGTGCTTGTGCTGCAATTTCGGCAGCAGTCATGGGCGCAGCTTCTATGACGGCGCCAGCGTATGTGGGTTTGGCGGGTGGTGGTTCGGGTTTCTCGGCGCTCATTGCCTCCATAAAGGCGTCGAGTTCCGCTTGTGCAGCTGCGTCTAGCGGTGGTTTGGATGGCGCGGGAGGCTCTGCGGGCTGTGTCTCTGCTGTGTCCTCGGGGGCTGCTGGAGCAGCAGGGTCGGGCGCGACCTCCTCCTCATCCTTGGTAGCGGCTGCATCAAAGAAGCCGGCTGGTACACCCGCCTCCTCCTCGGTCCGGGTGCGTTTCCTCTCTTCCGCAGTCTCGTCAGACGCTTTGCGCTTCTTCGAGACAGGTGCCGTCGCGGGCGCGGCCGACTGCTTCTGGGGCTTTTGCGCCTGCTGCCGTGCTGCACGCTGCTGGCGCAGTAGCGTTCGTGCGTCGGCCATGGTGAGTCAGCGCGTCTGGTACAAAGGCGTATCGCTTGGACGTGTCTCTGTGTGTGCTGTGTCGGTCTTTGGTTGTGGTCCTGGTCTGGTCTTGGTGTTGGTTTATCGATGCTCCGTCTCCATTCTCCATCCCCGGCTGCTTCGCGTACGATTGTTGGCTAGCGGCCAGGATTACGCGGGCGGTGCCAAGCTATCGGCAAAACGCTGCGTCCAAGCTCCACCTCCTCACTGACACCACTCATTCCGACACCACACGACACACTGCGCCTCACACTGGCAACCCTTACATCTCCCGCAGCTGCCGCACAGTGCGCCCACGACTACGCGCAGCTTCTGAGCCATCTTTCACTCGACTTTGCAGTCTCCGTCGCGCCCTGCACATTGTATTGTGCGCCGTCAGCTCCGCTCTCGCCCGCAAGGTACGCGCAAGAGGAAGCGGCGACTCATAATCGGCAGTCACACGTTGCATCGCGCCTTCTGCCTGTACAAATTGGCAGGAGTGCTGTTCGCGTCGATTTACTAGTTAGAGGCCGCCTCATACGGCGTGGGCGCTTGACGGCAGTGCAACGCGCAAGGCAGGATTGGGGCTTCCGTAGAGACTTTTTTGAATCTTGTTACCCACCTATTAGCATAAGCTGCACCCGTGGTATCGTCTATATTGAGCCCATCGCCCGTGCCCGACACCATGGCCGGTAAGCAGACACCATCTACTCGCGCCCACACGATGAAGCTGGCGCGCCCCGCACGCCGCCGGCACGCGCACGACAAGCTCGCTCCCTCAATTGACGCTGACCCAGCCACTACAGAAGAAATCAGGCGCTCAGGACGCGCCAACAAAGGCCACCACACAAAGAACCAAGATACGCTCGAAGAGCCCTCCCCCGCCCCAAAGCCCAAGGCGCAGCCAGCGGCCGAGAAGAAGGGACAGGCGCATGGCAAGAAGGGCCAGCCCAAGGGTCAGACACAGCGCGCGCAATCAACGCAGTCAGCCGAGCAGGACGACGATGAGGAAGAAGATGCCATCATCCGCTGTGTGTGCGGTGACCAACGCGACATTCGCGGACGCCAGATGATCTGCTGCGATAGCTGTGCCGCCTGGCAGCACAACAAGTGCCTAGGCCTGCCCGAAGGCGACTTCTGGGAGGGCAAGGACTACTACTGCGAGCAATGCAAGCCCCAAGACCACGTAGAGCTGCTCGCTGCCATGGCGCGCGGAGAGCGGCCGTGGGCACGCAAAAAGGGCTCCAAGCCAAAGCCCCGCCCCAGCGATGTCAAACAGGATACCGCCAGCGAGAAGGCAAGCACGCCCCAGCCCGCAACCACACCGTCGCAGGCCCCGCCGGCTCCCGTTGAAGTGTCGACTCCTACTCCCGCCCCTATAAGCGTGCCAACTCCGGAAGCATCCAACGGACACGCCGATCCAAAGGTAGCCTCTCCCGCCCGGGCCAATACAACTACAACTCCAACTCACAACCTCAAACAGGGTACCAAGAGCCAGCCACAGTCTCCTCTTGGCGAGAAGCGTCGCCATGAGGCCAGCGCAGAAAAGCCAAACGCGAGCAAGAAGCGCAGAAAGTCTAGCCACGTAGAAAGCAAGCCCACCCCCCAGACCGCGCCTGTCAGCGACATCGACGCCCTTCCGCAGAACCAAAAGGCCGTTGCGGAGAAGCTCCGGGAGACACTGACCCCACTGATCAATGCTGCCTCTGACAACAGGGGATACCGCATCCCCGATGGACAGACTGCCAAGTCTCTTGCGACCAAGTACACCCTCCAGATGAGCCATGCCGCCTTCGAGCTCTACGGTGAGCCCACTGGAGGCTCATCACCCTACTTCAACAAAATCCGCACAATCATGTTCAACGTCAAGAAGAACACGGTCCTTGTTGATCGTCTGCTCTCGGGGAGCTTGAGGTCTGAAGATCTCGTCAGCATGGAGGCTGAGGAAATGGCAAGCGAAGATAAGCAACGCGAGTACGCCGCTATGCGAGAGGCAGCTGAGAAGCAAATGATCCTGACCGAAGAGACTGGACCGCGACTACGCAAGACGCACAAGGGCGAAGAGATTGTCGGCGAAGACAACTTTGACAACGACGAGTACCCCAGTGTTCGCGACAGCATCACTGAAGACCCAACACTACAGTCACCTACAGGTACACGCCCACCAGAAACGCCAGCTTCTGCATCACGAGCACCTCCGGAGATAGACACGACTCAGCAGGACAGCGCACGACGAGCATCAAACAATTTCGATATCAACTCAGTCTTTGACAAAGTCCGATCACCGCAGCATGATCAGCAAACTTTCATCCATCGCCGTCAAAGCTCCATGCACACACAAGACAAACCTCAATCGGCTGTCGATGATGCAGACGTTGATAGGCTGCTCAAGGATGAAGATAATGATGTTGAAATGTCTGGCTACTCATCCGACCCAACTGTATGCTGGCAAGGATCCATCAATATGCAATCCATGGAGCCGTTTGATGCTGTCGCTCGCTTCGTTGCTGGTGGCGACTTTGGTCAAGTTGTGCCGTGGGAAAAGCTGCTGACCAATGTCGTCGCAATTCAAGGACGTATTGAGAGCGGCAAGGGCAACGATTACATCCAAAGCATCGCACACACCGAGAGCCACGAGGTCAGCATCCTTGCCATTAGCCCAGTCACTACAGATGGGCGCTCGGTCATGGATCATCTATTCCAATACTTCCACTCGCGTGGCAGATGGGGTGTGGTGCCGGTCGAGGACAACGACATACTACGCGATCTCTACGTTATTCCGATTGAGGAGGGCGGAAGCAATCTGCCTCCCTTCATAGACATGCTTGAGTACTGCACCATCGAGACACCTCGCAAAGAGCACATGTTGATCCTGGCCCTTGTCGCGAAGCTACCCGAAATGAAGCCTCGGCTTGCGCCAACAGAGCATCTTGAGCGATATTCTACACAGGAGATTGCAACTAGCCAAGCAAGTCTACATGCCCACAACGGCCCGGCCCAGTCTCCAATGACCAATCCTCACGCACCACAATTCTCGCCCGTTAGCGCAGCCTATCCTCCCTCAGGGCAGTACGGAAACCCGTTTGCGCCACCTCCAGCCAACATGATGCCACACCAGCAACCCACGCCGCCCATCAATGCGCCACCACACCACCAGATACCCAAAGCGCTCGAAATCCTCGGTCCTTATATCGATGCACCCGTTATCGTCACAATTCTCGGATCTAGCTTATCCCAAAATTCAGTCGTTTCGGAGCTGCAAATGATCAACCTGAGGCACATTGTAGAAACCGTACCTGAAGCCCGCGACAACATTGCCGTGCTTACAAATCACCTTCGCTCGAAGACGGAGACTAATGGACAGCAGCAACAACAAGTTCAGCCGTCGGGTACCTTCTAGGCAAAGGATCCTGTCGCGCTGGCGCTTTTGAACTTTGGTCTGCTTTCAATGCTGTAAGTAGAAAGGGTAGTAGGCGTGACTTTTGGTTGGGTCGGTGTGTGTTTTTGCGGCGCTTGTACATGACAATTCTTCTCCTTTGTGGCTGTAGGAAGGGCGGGAAGGGGAATGAAGGGAAGGGTGGGACTGGGTACAGATCGGCCTATGTGCGTGGTTGGGACCTGAGGTTCTTTATGGTGGGGCTGTCTCTTTCAACCGATCTTCTCCTTCATCTTCCTTTTTTTTATATATTCTTGATACCCTGATGTGGTGTTGTTCTATAAAGGTTTTTGGTTCGTTCCTTCGCGGGGGGAGGTCAAGGCGGAAATGGACAAGGGGGGGAACTTTCAACATATAACCTGTTTCCCGCTCACCGCTACATTTCTGAACACACGTGCGGTACTTGAAAAAATCCATGGTTTCTTTTTGCTAATCTGCGTACACCTCGCGATGGTGTCTCATGGTGTGTATAGCTAACAATGTAGTTGGTGTGACAATACACACATGGGTAGTGTATGTCATAGGACAATATGCGCATACTGCTAACGTACGGTGCAGTAGCACGGGCAAACCTACCAGATCAAGGAAATCTAACCTGGTGACGAAAGATGAACGTTGAACACGAGGAGAAGTGACAGACAGTGCGTCACGTCATGCAAGCTCCGGCATTGCAGGTTAGAAGGAAAGAAAAGTAAACAAATGGTTCAATTCAATTCGTTTTTTTTCCAAGGTTATGCGCTCAGCATTTTCATCGTCACTATCACCCTCTTTCAACATGCCTATATATAAATACTACAACGATAACAATAACAACGAAAGGAAATCCCTGTCATGCCAGACTGTGCGACTGTGTAACTTTCCATGGCCACTACTGATACACCCCCTTGTGTTTCGTTCGGAGAAGAGCGCGTATTGTACTACACTACCTATGGGAGGCCAAGAGAAGAAGAAGCATGGAGAAACCATCAACGCCACAACCCACACCCCATGCATGCCCCCAATTTACCCAACTAGGTATATATTGCAAGTGGGCCACGAACGGGGCCAAAAAAAACAAACCACATGGTACGTACTCACAAGCGAGTTGACCGGCGCCGGGTAAGTGGGTAGAAGGGGCGATCACTACAATCCACAGCTTTTTTGTTCTTTGCCAAAAAAAAATTCCGCAATTCGGCAAGGCCAAGTGCAATCCGGCCCTTTTTCTTTTGTTAAGGAGCGAGAGGCGGGTAAGTGGGTGAGGGAGATTCCAAAGCATCATTTGTCTTGAGCGTGGGGGTGAATGGAAGCAACTTTGAATCCACAAAGATAGCTGCAATCAACAAAGTAGGATGAACCAGAACTTTGCGTTGTTCAGGTTGGAGGGGAGGCGGGTTCGTTGACACATTTGCCTGCAGCTCGCCCACATCTTCACCACCATCAATGGGATTTTACAAAAACTACCCAAAGCGGTATTCTTTTTTTTTTCTTTGCTTGGGTTCAAAGTTGTTGAGCGAGTACAATGACGGACAACGCAA
>Ga0265798_10009160_pt1 | contig 12449 bp, 27 predicted proteins | sample P3T30metagenome_FD_192430 | JGI IMG/M metagenome (GOLD analysis project Ga0265798, IMG submission 192430) | Plant litter microbial communities from East Loma Ridge, Irvine, California - P3 T30 | ecosystem: Environmental > Terrestrial > Plant litter > Unclassified | place: USA: California...
ATGATTTGCACAGCTCGATGTACACGACGCCTCCGCTGACCACGGTGCGCCAGCCGCTGTACGAGGTGGGGAAGGGCATCGGACGGATGATGCTGGCGATGCTGGGGCAGAAGCAGGTGGAGGTCGAGGCGCCGCAGCTGGGCTTGATGGTGAGGGAATCGGTGCGCAGGATTGCGTGAGCAGGGCGCCTGGCACGATGTTGCTGGCGGGACGAGCGTAGAGGGTTGAGCCCAGGTAGGATGTGCATGCGTGTTCCCGGGCCTGGGCGGCCGGGAAGCTGACTGTCGCAGCCCAGGCTGCGTGCTATGCGATGATGCGACAGTAATTATCGCGCCGCTTTCTTGATGGGATTTTCGGCTGATCGTTACGCAACGGTGCTCAATGACATGCCAAAAGGCGCCAAACAAAGAACTCGACATTAGCAAATATATTGTCGAGTTCCACAAATCCCGATGTCCCTTCCTGGAGAGAGCGGCAATCGCTCTTGCAATCAGCACTTCCGATCGGTGCCAAGACATGTCAATTGATTGGCCAGACATCCATATCGCCTCATTGGCGGAGCGCCGCACAGGTCTTCCTGGTTGCCTTGCTGGCATCGATGGTGCTGTACACCGTCGTCGATGCCGCTCCTGTAGTGCGGGACCTCTGTCGGTTCAACGTCTATTTTTACCAGATTCGCCAGCTGGAATCTGCACACGACCTCAGTGAGGCGCAGGCGCTCGAACAGTTCGCGTTACCGGCCCTGGTGCTAACGGATAAATGGCTGGGACTGCGCATCGAGCGCATGAAACTCCGGCTAGGCACACACCTCGGAGGGTCGGACAAGGCTGCATTCCTTGCTGTCATGGTCGGCGCCTGGACGATCTGGCACAACTTTCCGCGTAGCCGCAGCGCGTTCGAGCAGTATTTGTACATGCTGGGTGGTGCGTTTCCTGGCGGTGTGGAATTGCTGGCTTGGTCGTAAATGCGACGCTTGCTCGCATGGTTACCAGCGCGACCTGTTGGCGTTGGCGATACATCAGCTGACGACGAGAGCGGCTAGCTGATGTAACGCAGCCGTGCACCGGCTCGGGCAGTGTGTTCGATTAGTACGCTGTGAACGCATGGACCGGTGTCGACGCAGCAGCGTACTCCACGCCCAGGCTTACTGGCAGAGGGCAGCTTCTGCACCGCGGATTGACAGAACGCCTACCATTACCAATCGCGTATTTGACATAATATAGATTATGCGCAGACCATGGGGGACGGACAACGCACATTGTCAGCTCCCTCACCATGCCGGCACGCACAGACCGGCGCCCAAAGCCAGACCACAATGAGTCTGGCTTTTTTTACAACTCGACCACGGAGGCTTAGTGCGCTACCCGAATCTTAGATACGGAAATCCTACCGAAATGGCTTACTACGCAATGGGCGTCCCACTGCCTATCCTCGCCAAACGCCTACGCCGCGACGAGCGCACCGTCCGCGACTGGCTCAGCGCCCGCACCCGCGTTCCATGGTGGGTGCCCGAAATCCTCAGGCTTCAGCGCATGGAAGCCGACCTACGCCACCGCCAGATGGGTTTTGGCGCCCTGGCGCCGCGCCTCGGCGTCGTGACCGGCGACGTAATCTCACTACCGATGCCGGACGAAAAAAAGCCCCAGGATGGTGGCCTGAGGCTTGTCGATTCGTCGCCCGCTTCAGCGATTACTTGCGTTTCTTGAAGCGGCCGTCCGCGCGGCGTGGCGGCGTCTTGCGGCGTTTTTGCTTGGTCATGGTTCGATCCCCGTTTTCAATTCGATCTTCACCAAGCGTCGCTCGACGCCTAGCCCCCATTTGAATATGCCCACGCCGCCCGCCAGCACGCCGCTTGCGAGCGCGCCGACCACAGCGAGCGCGAACTGTTCCATTTACTCGCCCGCCTTCAGCGCTTCAGGCAGCACGACGGCCAGCGCGGCGGCGACGCCGCCCACGGCCTGCGCGATGACATTGGCTTTGATCGGGTCTACGCCGAACAGCACGGCGAAGCCAGCGAGGCCCGCCCAGGTGGACGGCTCTTTCAGGCGCTTCAATACGTTTTTCATTTTCTCTTCTCCCTGTTTTAGTAAAGGTTGTTGCCCTGCTTGTCGTTGACCGTGATGCTCGCATCGGTCACGAATTTCTTGAGTGCCGGGAACCGGCTAATCACATACGCCGCGATCAGCACGCCGCCCAGGACGATGATGCTTTCACGAAGAATTGCTGTAGGCGCCGGAATGATGTCCTTGACGATGGCCGGCAATTTGATGTTCGGTGCTTTCATACTGTTCTTGCTCTAGTTGAATGGGTTGATGTAGCCGAGGAAGTCCAGCGCCGGACAGTCGAACGACGCGTCCCACGTGCGCCCTTCCGCTATCGCCTGCTGGCACTTGGTCAGGTTGGTGCGCGGTATGCCCACCTTGTCGCCGATTGCCAATGCGCCGCCCGACACAAGGCCGTCTGCAAGGTCGATCACTGCGCCACCAACAGCCCCGCCCACACCTGTACCTACGTCTTGAAAGAAGCCGGTCGATGCGTCGTCGTCGGTGAAGCGCCAATACACATAGCCCACCGCGCACAAGGCGGCAACGCCCGCATACAGCATCAATTTCGGGTTGTTCATCGTGCGGCTCACATCCACGGATATGCAGGTGCATACAGCAAGCCGTCGGCCTTCTGGTCGAACGTCGGTGGGATGTAGCCCCAATCGTTATCGGCTACGCCTTTGATCAGATCATCGGTGGTCACGTAGTTCCCCGGATTCACCGGGTCGTATCCCTTCTCTTCGTTACTGGCGGTCAGCGCGGTATCGTTGTTGAAGGTGAAGCTCGGCCACGGCACGGACGAGAGAGTAGTTTTCTTGAGAACGCCCGTTTTTTGTGCCACCAGCAGGCCGGCGAAGGCCACCGCACCAACGAGAATCAGTTGATCGATTTTCATGCGGCCACCACTTCCTTGCCGCCAGCGCTGGCGAACACGCTTTGCGCCGTCGCGAGCGAAATCGTCGGCTGGCCGTAGGGCGAGAACGGCAGCGACGCCCACTCCCAGCCGCACTTGCGGATTGCCGCTTCCAGGCGCCCTGCTTTGACGTCGGCCAGCGCGCCGCGCATGGCGATCAGGCCCACGGCGCCCAGGTCCTGCGATGCCGGCGAGAAGTCCGGCAGCTTCATCACATCGGCAGTTTGGTCCCAGGTCGACTGGATGAACTGGTACGCGCCCGCCGCCGTGCTGGTGTAGCCGCTTTTCTTGACCAGCACGCGCGGGTGATCGGCGAAGCTGGTGAAGGTGCCGCCGCCGAAGATGCGCTTGTAGCCGCCTTCGTCCGACGTTCCTTCGCCGCGCCGGATCACGCGCAGAAACGCTTGCACGTTGCTGTTTTGCAGATCGTTGCGCGTCACGCGCGCCATTGCAGATAATTTCATGACACCCCCTGTTATTCGGTCTACGACTGTCGCCGCATCTTCCAAGACACCGGGCAGTGCATCGCCGCCCGTTTCGTCATCGAGTACTTCTTCTTCCCTGCCCCACCACCACGCCGCCGCCACCACCACGACAGCCGCGGCTACCAGCGTTTTGTTCATCAGACGGCATCCTCATACCACTCGAAAGTGGCCGTGACATCCGCGTTTGCAGCTTGCGGCAGCAACAGGTATCCGAACCCGGGCGGAATGACGATTGGTTCATTCGGCTTGAACGTGCCCGTTACGGAAACAGGCGCATTTACCAGCGTGATCACTTGGCCGATTTGAGTTGCACTCTTCGCCTGGCGAAGCTCTGCTTTTCCAGCGTAGCCGGTGCCGATTCGCTTTGGTGTAATGCTCGCCGCCGTGCCAGCACCAATAGCCGCATCCGTCACGCCATGCCAGATTCCCGTAGAGACACTGGACACGGAAAGAATCTGTTCGATCACCAGATTGCGCACCGAGTTGGCCGGGTTCCACAGCTGTAAATGCGAAATACTCCCGGCAGCCGCATTCGATGTGACCATGCCGATGTACGCGATTCCCGCCAGCGAGCGGGCTTTGCCGCCGTCGATTACTTCTACCGCTCCGGTGATCCGGTTATCCTGAAACTCGCCCTCACCCATCAGCACTTGGCCGAGGATGGTTGCTTCGCCCTTCTGGTTTTTCATCACCCAGGTAATGCCCATGCCGCGCTGGCTTTCCGGCAGCTTGAAGGCCTGGCCCGGCTTCAGATAGACAGTCTCGCCGCCCGAATTCGGCCGAAATTCGATAGTCGTATCCGCGCCGCCCGCACTTCCGTTCAGGAAGTAGATGTAATCGGCCAGAACATGAATCTGGCGCGATTCGCCAGCCTTCAGCGCAATGTCGTATACCTGCATATCAGCTTCCCTTCCGATTGGCGAAGGCCAGCGCGCCGGCTGCGGCCACGCCGAGGATGATCATGGTTTTGTTGTCGATGCCGCCGGCGGTCGTAGTGCGCGCGCCGTCGTAGGCCTGCGCAACTGCGTCCGATACGCTGGACGCCATCTTCGTCAGGCTGCTGGTGTTGTTTGTCGAAAGCCGTTCGGCCAGTCCCAGCATGCTCGACAGGCCGGCGCCCAACGTGGCGTCGTTCCCTTTGGCGAAGTCGAACGCCGCCTTTGCGATCTCGGGATCTGCTGTCACGTTGTACGAGCCGGTCGTGGTGTTCGTGTTCGTGTTGGTCGTACTGGAGTCCCACGACTTCAGCGAGTTGTCTGTACGGCTGGAGTCCCACGACGTGATCGAGTTATCGCTCCGGTCCGAAAAGTCCAACGAGCCATCGCGCACGACGATGCCCGAACCGTTCGTTACACGGCTATCGAGCAGGTTCGTCGTCGTCGTCTGGTTCGCCTGCGAACTGCTGCCACTCTTACCCATGCTGTACCTCTTTTTCTAAAATGATTTCTGCCACCCGGTAGCCCAGGCCCGCCATTTTGCGCACCAGTCCCGGACGTTCCGTATGCATCGAGATCGCGTCGCACCCGTAGAACATGTGCTGTTCGATGTACGGCACAACGGAGCGCGTCAGGTCGATTCCCGGCTCTGCGCCGGCAGCGGCGACGATCACGCCGATGGTGCGGCACGCCAGCCGGTCGACCCGAAGCACGAAGGCTGCGGCTACCTGTTCACGGTCGTTGACCACTTCGAATAACTGCGCGCCGTGCTCCACCTGGAACTTGATGTCGGCGAGCGTGGCCGTGGCCAGCGCTTGCTGAATCAGTGCCTCATTGGCGGGTGTCCAGGTGGCGGCGCGGATCTTCATTGGCTGCGCTTTTTCTTCAGCACCTTGACCGCCACCAGCGCGACGGCCAGCAGCAGAATGGTGTTCGTGTTGATGCCGCCCAGGGCGCTACCCAAGCCGCCTTCCATCGTGCCGCCGTTCGTGGTGACACTCGGCGTGGTCTGCGTGCGCATCGCGTCGATGCCGGCGTTATCGCCGAACGTGACGTTCCATCCCGAGGTATCCAGATTGGTGCCGATGCTGCCCGATGACTTAGCGTCGCTCGGCCCAGCCGGTGGCGCCGTCACGGCGCCTGCAACGGCGCCGATTGCCGCACCCCACGGACTGGCGTTACCCAACATGCTTGCGATCCCGCCTGCTGCGTCAGCCACGTTCAGTCCCCCATCAGGACGACGAGCGCAATTACGCCGCCGATCAACAGCCACGAAGTCGGGATGGCCGCTTGCACGACAGGCGTAGCGCCGCCGGCCTGGCCTTCCAGATACGGTTGCCCGTACGGGCCGTACGCGGCGAGCTGCATTTTTTGAATCTCATACGGTTGCGTATAGCGTTGCTGGATAGCGCTCGTCGCCCACAGCTTGCTTACGTCTTGGAGCATGTCTGACCAGCTCTCCATGGTTTCCCCTTAATCGGTTACAAAAAAGGCCCGCTTATGCGGCGGGCCTCGGCCTGGCAGCGCGTGGCTTACAGGTTGCCCAGGGTGTCCACGTACTCGACCAGAATGTTGCCGGCGTCGGCGCCCGAGAAGTCCACCAGCCATTCCAGGGAACGCGCGTCGCGGGTATCGAGTGCCTTTTTGATGTCGCCATCGATCACGAAATCGATGGTGTACATGTTCGCCTGCGGCACGCGGCCGTTGCGGGTCTGCATGAACTCGTTTTCGTCCTTCACGCTTTCATGCACGACCAGGCTGTCTTGCTTGACGGTGACGCCGGTCACGGTGCCGTTGTTGCTGATGATGTGCAGGCGCTTGATAATCGCGCCATTGGCCGGGCCGAATGGCACGGTCACAGGCAGGCGGCCACCGGTCGAAATGTTGTACGGGTAGCGCAGCAGCTTGGTCAGCAGTCCGGCGAACGGCAGGGCCTCGCCAGTGCGGGCTTTCTGCGCAGCCGATTCGACCAGAATCGGGGTCAGCACTGGAGCGGTGGCGCCGGCGATGGTGACTTCGGTGGTCAGGTTGGCGATGCCCATGGTGGTGTCGAATGCACCCACCTGGCGGTCGAGTTCGTTGTTCAGGCTGTAGTCGGTGAAGAACACATCCAGGAACTTTAGCGCGGTCGTGCCGGTGCCGCGATAGGCGTTGACCTTATCCAGTTCGGTGCCGGTCGCTTCGATGACGGTCTTGCCGTTCGCCTTGATGCGCAACAGCGTGATCATGGCCTTGGTCAGGGTGCCGGCCAGCTTCAGCTGGAAGTTTTCCAGGGTGCGGCCTGGCGTGATCATGTTAGTCGCGGTGCCGTTGGCGACGACGTTCGAGAATGGCAGGCCGTAGCGGGTCAGTTTGCCGACGGACATTACAGCACCTCTTTCACGTAAGGCACGCGTTTGGCGACGGCGATAGCGCCGATGGAAATGGCAGCGGCGGCGCCGTACTTGCCACCGAATTTGTATGCCGCGAACAGCGCGGCGGCGGCGATGCCGTACTTCATCATGTCAGCTTGACTCAATTGATTCCCCTTATTGGACTGTGAACAGGCACACATCGCGCCCTCTCTGTTTCAGCAAAGACTGCATGTTCAGCCTGTTCGATCCAACCCGGCAAACCCCGTAACGGATACCGTTACCGTTACAGGGTTTTGCCCACATTTCACTTCCTGAACGAGAGCTTTTTTTTCTGTATTTCGTGGGTTACAGGGTCCACCATGAAGAACTCGAACGGTGCCAGCGTCTTGAGTTGTTCGATTTCCAGCCCGGTCGAATTGCACACGTACTTAATGTCCTTCGGCCTGGTGGTAAACACGATGTACGCCGATGCGTTGCCCATGGCGGTCTTGTCGGCCTCGGACCAGCGTTGCGAGATCGCGTAAATGTTGATGCCGCGCTTCAGGCCGCGCCGAACGAGGATTCCCCACTTTTCCGGCGCCTTGCTGGGCGTACTTACGTCTGCCAGTTCCTCGGCCACGAAGTCGAGCCCGCCAATGTGCCGACCAGCGGCGAACACGCACCCGCAAATGAAATCGAATTCTTCCTTGAGACTCCCGCCTGCCACGTAGGCAAGGCGCATGTGTCCAGGCGTGCGGATCGCGTCGAGAAGCTGTTTCCGGGTCGTGACCTTGCGCCACCCAGGCAGCTCGCACCACTGCGCCTCAGGGTCCCATGCGACGGCGCGACGGCTCATTCGCATCATCCGCGCTACCTGCGTCGTTTTGCCGCACCGTGAAGCCCCTGAAACGACGTACAGGCGTCCGTCGTCCGTTTTCATGCTATCGGTGCTCCAATGGTCACGGTGTCGGCGCCTGGCGCCCTGTAGGCGCCCTGCGGCGTCTTGGTGAGCTGTTCACCCTTCGGACGCTCCTTTTCCTTGCGGGCTGCGATATCGCCTTGCACGGCGCCGTAGGTCGCAAATGCAATCGGACCGACGACGCACAGGCACATCAGTTCCGGGCCGTATTCGCCGCCCACGCCGCCTTGCAGCCAGCCGTACTTGTCGCACACGCCCGCCACGGCGCCACCGACCGCCCCGCAAGCCTCTTCGGTGTAGATGGTCGCCAGACTCGGGAACGCCGGTGCCAACACCTTCGACATCATGAACAGCATTCCCGCTAGTTCTTCGCCCAGAGGTGCCGGCGGTGGCGGCGGCTCGGGTGCGTTCGGGTCTGGCTGCACATTCGGATCAGCGGCGGCGAGTTGTTCAAGCGCGCCCCAATCGGCGGCGGCTTCGCTGGACAGCGCCGGGGTGCCGTTTTCGATATCGGTATCAGGCTGCATGCTTCCCCCCCAACAGGCCCAGCGCGTCAGCGAAGTTGGCGCGGCGCTTCGGCGCCGGCGGTGGTGCCGTTACAGGCGCAGGCGCCGCCGGCGGCGCTGTTACCGTTACAGGGTCGGTGACGCCGACAGCGGGTTTCGCCGCCCATGGATATTTTGCGATGAACTTGCGCAGACGCGCCGGGTTACCGCCCACGCGGAGCTGGCCGGCGCACTCTTCACAGTGCCCGAACGGGTCTTCGTTCTTGTCCCGTTTGACGTTCATCGTTTCGCCGCAATGCGGGCATGGAATGGTGCCGATGGTCGGCTTTTGTTCGCGTGGCATGATGTTTTTCTCTCTCAGGATTGGACAGCGGGCCGTCCCCCAACGGCCCGCCGGGTCTTACTCGTCGGCGGGCGCGTTGACCGCCGCCGCTACTTCGAGCACGGTCGCTTGCGTGGCGTCCTGCTCGGCCTTCAGCGCGGCGTACAGGTCCCACAGCGACAGCAGGGCCGTGCGGTGGTCGTTGTAGGCCATTTCGGTAAAGTCGTTTTTGTCCATCGTTCTCTCTCTTCGTCTTGTTCGCGGGTCCGCCGCGCCGGTTACAGCAATTTGCTGAATTCTTTCCAGTCCAGGCGGATTGCCACCTTGCGCAAGAACGCCGCGAGCGGCTTATTCATACGCACGGCAAAGCCATATTGCCGAAGCAGGGCGCAGCCCTCGCCTTCCAGTTCATCCATGGGATTTCTTTCGTAGTTCGTTGAGGTGATGGCCCGCGTAGCGCGGGGAATGCTGTTTGAAGGTCTCGGCCCTGGCAATGTCGTCGTCCACGCTCCAGCGCTGGCTTCCCGGCTTGCCGTCGCCCCGGTTTTCCATGGACATACCGCGAGGCATCCGGCCATCGAATTCCGGTTCGCCCGTACAGTTATTCACACCAGTCCGAGGAGAGGCAAAGACCGCGCCTGCGGCGTCGGCCTGTTCGACCGTCCACCGATAGCGCACCGATTCATAGACTTCATGCGGGAATGCCGAAGCAAAAACGCCCGCCGGCCGCTCGTCTTCGTACGTGGCGTAGCGGCCTTTGATCGTCACCGGGCGCGCAGCGATGCGCACGGCCAGATGGCGGCGCGCGACGGTCGGCCCGCCCTGCGCAAGCATGTACGCGCCGAAGTCGGCCTGCTGGGCCACGGCTGGATCGTCGCTTTCGATCTTTTGGCAGGCGGCATGCGCAGCCTTCAGTGCCTCGGGCGCGTTTTGCACCGCCGCGGCGGCAACACGGCGAAGCTCCCGCCATACACCCACAGGTGCTCCACCGATTTGCTGAAACTGTCGGATGCCCCATACCTGAGACCAGTAAGTGACGCGCTGACTTGGAGTGATAGACACATTGCCAAAATGATCCTCTGCAATGACATAGGTAGTGCCGTTCTCGAATGATTTGTGGTCGCCGACGCCATAGCCGTCAATGTTTTTGCTCACGTACTTGGCTATGTATCCGGCAGCGGTGCCCTTGCCCGCTTCGATGTTCACCAGCTTCACGCGGTTCTTTTGCGCGCCGTCTTCCTCGCCGTCTTCCAGCAGGGCATAGCGCTTGACGATTTCTTCCATGGTCGCGGCGTGGTCGCGGTCCACGAACAGCAGCATGTGCCAATGCGGGCATCCGTCGCCATGCGGCTCAGCGATGCGGAACCCGTAGGGACGGACGCCAACGCGGTGCAGGGCGGCGCGGATCAACGCCCATACTTCCACCAGATAGGCTTGCGCCTGGCGCGGCGTGGCGCCGTTGTATTTCGCGTTCGTGCCGCCCACGCTGTGATATTTCGATGGGCAGGTGATCGTCCAAAACATGCCGACATCGCGGCGGCTGTCGGCCACTTCCTCAAAGCCACGAATGCGCGTCATCAGCTCGCCTCGGCGAAGCGTCTTGTTCGCCATTCCCATATCCGACAGTTCGGCCACGGTGTACGACTGGCCGTGCTCATTGGTCGCAATACGCTGTTCCAGCAACTTGCGGTTCGCCTGGTTCTGCGCGTTCTGTAACAGCGCGGCTTCGCGGCTGATATACGGATCGTTGCGCAACGAGGTCAGGCCCAGCTGAATCGATGTGTGCTCCAGGCGGCGCTTCCACTCGGTGCGCAGGTGCTTGCGCCACCACGCCTTGTCGAGCGCACGCGCAAGCTGTTCGTTCTCGGTGTCGCCCTTCGGCGCGGCGATGCCGTGGCGATCGCACAGCACGGCCACGGCGTCGAGGATCGCATCGGCTGTCTTCAGTTCATCGCAAAAGCGATGCACTGCGCGGGCGGCTGTATCGGCAGCGTTCCAGATGGCCGGCTCGCCCAGCATGGCGCCGTTGTTGTCGGCCAGTGGGATGCGTTGATCGTCGGTGGTCAAGTCGCGGATCAGGTCCAGCTTGCGCTGATGCTTCGCGCGGCCTTCACGCTTGAATACGGCGTCAATGGCGCGCGCCATGCGTTTCGGGATGCCCCATGCAGACAAAAACATCAGTGGGTTCGCTTCACTTCTGGCGGGTAGCCGTTCATCACGGCCTTGCGGTCGATCTCGTTCGGCGGCGCCGAGGTGCCGCCGTTCATGCACTTCTGTACCGTCAGCAGGTCGGCGATTAGCTTGTCCAGGCACACCCAAATACGGCCACGCTCGAACGCGTTGAACTTGTTCAGGGTGTCTTCGGCGCGGGCCTTGTGCAGGCCAGCCGACATGACGGCGACGGTGCGAACGCCCATCGGCATACGGAGCCAGAAAGCGGCGCGCACGGCTTCAGCATCGGCAGGGCGCACAAGGCCCATGCGGACGGCGTGCACGCGCTCCATGCGCTGTTCTACCGGGATGGCAGCGATCTTGTCGCAGATGGCTGCGAACTCGGCCAGATAGGCCGAGGTTTCGATTTCTTGCGGCGTGGCGCGCGGGCCGGCGACAGCGGCCAGCGCTGCCAATTCGATGCGTTCAGCTTTCATGGGAACTTTCGTGGATACACACCCTGCGCGGCGCGCTCAACAACCGGGCATTTGATTCCAAGGCCGCGCGATACGAATTCGGCGCCGCGTTTCGCCTCTTCAATCGCCTCGGCCTCGCTTTCGGCCTGAACCCTCACTGAATTCGGGGCCGGGCCTTTGAACCAAACCGTCCACGTCGTTTTCATCGCTTCCTCAGGTATTGAGTGCGCAGCAGGATTTCCACGGCCTGATTCACGCTGTGGCCGCGTTTTTGCCGCATGGCGTGGAACTCTTCGACCAGCGCTTCCGGCAGGTTGACGGTGATGGCCTTCAGGCCGCGCGCCGCGCGCATCTTGTCGCCGCGCGTGCGCTTTGGCGGGCGCTCGCCGGCCAAGTCGTGGGCAGGCAGAAGGTCGGCGGTGTTTTTGTCGTCGGCGGCGCGCATTACAGTCCCCAAGCCCAGACAACGAACGGCGTTGCCAGCAGGAGCGAACCGGCGACGACGCACACGATGCTGATGAAGGTGGAATCGTGCTCAGGCTGGAGAGGGCACAGGCGCCCTTGGTGGCAGTCGAAATTGCAGCAGGCTTTTTTCACAGGGCCTCCAGACGCTTGATTAGGTTCCGGACAACAGCTAGATCACGTTCGCCCTTCGCTACCGATTCTTCCCATTCGACCGCCTTGTTTCCTTCGATTTCGCGCAGGAGTGTTTCCTCTCGCTCGAAGAGTGATTCGTAAATGTTCGATATTTCGTCTGGAGAAAACTGGACGTTTTTGTAAACTTGTGTAACGGACATGACGGCCTCCTCAGGCTGTTTTCTCTCTCAGGGCGGGAAGGTCGCGGGGGCGGCAAAGCCGCATGGCGCCTGAGGAGAGGTGAATTTCCCCGCGACAACGGGAAGATACACCAAGACCATTGTGTAGGTAAAGGCCTATGTGCACAAAGGATTTTGTGGTGTTGTCTACACATAGCCCTTGAAGTATGCTTCGGCCATCAACTGGCCCTGAGGAGAGCTACTATGAATACCCTGGATTACCTGGCCGCCTGCAAGAGGCGCTTGAATATTGAGAGCGATTACGCGCTCGCAAAAGCACTTGGAATTACTCAGCAAGCCGTCTCCAGCTACCGCGCCGGGAACAGCAAGATCAACGATGATGTGGCCTTGAGTGTGGCTCAGATTCTGGAAATTGAGCCTATTGCGGTGATCGCCGCCGCGAATGCGGAGCGAGCAAAAACACCTGAACAAAAGGCGCGCTGGACGCACCTGATGGAAAAATTTTCCGTACCTTTTAAGTCCCGCCGGTCAGTATGGGACGGGCGCGAACGCAGGCTAGAGGCCAGTTTCGCGCATTGATCGGTTGTA
>Ga0265798_10009161_pt1 | contig 12449 bp, 3 predicted proteins | sample P3T30metagenome_FD_192430 | JGI IMG/M metagenome (GOLD analysis project Ga0265798, IMG submission 192430) | Plant litter microbial communities from East Loma Ridge, Irvine, California - P3 T30 | ecosystem: Environmental > Terrestrial > Plant litter > Unclassified | place: USA: California...
CCTTGGAGAAAAACTCAACGGATGCTGGAGCGATAAGCTCTTGAAGGGTCCAGCCTCTCGTAAACCACCTGCTCTTCCGAATCACTGGTTTCCGCTTCCTGCGCGCATCGCTGCCTTCCCCGGGAGGGTTGCTAGAAACATCGGAAAGATACACGTAGCACCTTTCTGCGTTCTTGTACCAGCGAAACATAGAAATGATCGCTTCCGAAAGTTCTGCATTGTTCGACTGGTTGATGCAGCACGTGTCTATCCAAAAGTAGTCCAAACCATCGCGCTTGGCCTGTGATGCGCAAAAGCGGATCTTGGCGTATCCTGTCTTGCTCTTTCTGGTGTTCTTTGTTAGATTGTTGAAGGTCACTTCTTGTCCCTCGTCCTAGGTATGAGAGAGTATCGCGTAGGACGGGATCTTATCGTCACCGATTAAGTCCTTTGTCTAGGCGAGCTCGTCGCTATTTGTGTAGTGTAAGAGTCGCATCGCGTTGTGAACAGAGGCTGTAGGGCTAGCGATGGCGGCAGAAGGATCGATGGGGCATAGCAGCCTGTCCGCTCGTGAGGGACAACGGTCGTCGCTGGTAGGGGTGGTGGACAGAGTACGTCGACCTGGGTGTTGGATTTGAATCTAACTTAGCAGCTGCGCAGAAGGTTGGTGATGGCGACAGGCTGTGTCGCGGGTGCGCAGGATGTGAGACGCAGCCTATGCTGTGGGTGAGGCTGCGACATGCCGAGCAGCCTGCATGTTTCAGCCACACTAACGGACGGGCAGGTACTCCGAGCTGGGCCTATCGAGATAGGATAGTACAGGAAGTAAGATGTAAGTGCGTTAAGCTAGCTCGGCTAATAAGAGCAAATGTGGCTATGGTTACTGGGCATCGAGGCGTGTATTGCCGCTCGAGAAAAATCCGGCACGTCGCAGCCGTAGAGCGCTAGACAAGACGCGCTATATTAGATGTAGTTAAGGCCTTGCATAGCTACAGGTGTGTTACACTCTTATGCACTTGCAGTTTCCGCTTTGCACACGCAGTTTAGTTGTTATCCTACGCTAATCTCTGTCTTGCTTAGCACAGGCTTTTCCTTAATTGCTCTAGCATTCTTTAGCACAACCTCTCGCTTCTTGCCTACAAAAACTGCTAGACTTGTTTCTTACAAGTATTACTAAGCATCTTACACGGTATCGTACAGTTCTCTTAGCACAGGTAGTCTTTATAGGAAATAGAAGATACACTCTAGATCTAATAGAGTCTAGCTTTGCTAGTTCTTTGCTTTAGAGCTTCTATATATTGTATACAACAAACAAATGCGCGCTGTTAAAACACCTTTCTTACGAGTCTCTGTATCGATAGTCTTAAGCTCTTCTTTATTCGGCTATGCTGTAGTGCAGGACTCTCTCCTACTGTTGGAAGTTTTAACTGTCTTTCCCTCTCTCTACTAGCACTTAGCAAAGCGTCTATCTTCGCGGCTAAACTTATGCACCTCTCGCTTAACTAACTAAGCACGCTAGTTAGCCTAGAAAGAGCTCTTGCGTACATAGCTCGAGCTTTAGCACTCTTGTTTTACTTTGCATAGAGATTACCTATGTTCTGTAAGGTATTAAGCGCTAGCAGGTACTGCTAAACGCGAACACTGCTGAGTGCTTTATATCCTCGCAGCGCCCGCTCGTACATCTTCTCTGCCTCGCTCAGCCTGCCTTAGCTGTAGTAGAGAGCGCCTAGGTTATTAACCGTGTCTAATGTTGACGTGTGGTTAAGCCTAAGTGCCTCCTCGTACTCTTGCAGCGCCTGCTCGTACATCTGCTCTGCCTTGTCTAGCCTGCCTTAGTCCTTGTAGAGGTTGCCTAGGTTGTTAACTGTGTCTAATGTTAACGTGTAGTTAAGCCTGTATACCTTCTTGTACTCTCGCAGCGCCCGCTCGTACATCTGCTCTGCCTCGCACAGCTTGCCTTAGGCTGCGTAGAGGTTGCCTAGGTTGTTAACTGTCTGCAGTGTTGACAAGTAGCTGACCCTAAGTGCCTCCTCTGTCCCTCGCAGCGCCCGCTCGTACATCTGCTTAGCCTTGTCTAGCCTGCCTTAGTCCGCGTAAAGAATGCCTAAGTTGTTAACTGTGTCTAGTGTTAACGAGTAGCCGACTCTAAGTGCCTCCTCTGTCTCTCGCAGCGCCCGCTCGTACATCTACTCGGCCTTGCCCAGCCTGCCTTAGGCCGCGTAGAGGTTGCCTAGGTTGCCGACTGTCTGCAGTGTTAACGTGTAGTCGAGCCCGTATGCCTTCTTATACCCTCGCAGCGCCCGCTTATACATCTGCTTAGCCTCGCCTAGCTTGCCTTAGTCCGCGTAGAGAAGACCTAACATATGCACAGTATCTAGAACTATCTCTCGCTCTTTGTCCTCGTCGACGTCTCTATTACTACCTCTCTTAGCTTCTCTACCCTAAACTGCCTCCCTCTTAACTATCTGTCTAGAGCACGCCTGCGCGTGTAGGAGAAGTCGGCGTTGCAGAGCAGCGTAGTCTTAAGTAGAGCTCTCCGGCACAGCCTAACTAACAGCAACTACTGCTAGTCGACTTAGTTCCGCTGCGAAGCGCTTGCCTTACGAGTAATGCGCCTACTAGTGCACTACTAGATGTATTGCATAGCTCCCCGTCTTTTGCATCTGCTCTACTAGGGAGTAGTTGCATAGCAGCCGCATTGCTCCGCTAAACTTAATCTCGCTGCTCGCAATGTCTCTAACCTACCCTAACAGCATTATCGCAGCTACAGCAGACCTGCTGCATGCTGCAGTGAATAAGCTGTGCTACAGGTCTTTGTTGTCTAAGAATAACTACAGCAGCAGCAAGTTAGCTGTGCCTTCGTGCCTGTTGCGGATCGCCTAGTATAAGATTGCCTATGTCGTCTACACGCTGCGCTCTGGGTAGTCTTAGAGCGGCGCGTTAGCTACGTAGTCTAACGCTATTAGCTTGCTCTATTGCTGCTCGTAGAACCTTAAGTAGGCTGTTAGTTCTACTCTGCTCTTCTGTAGGTACGCACCCGCCTGCGCAATAGCGAGCAGTAGGCCGTCTAGCAGCGCTAGCAGCGGCTGGCTCTCGGTTGTATCTACAACTGCCTTATTAGCTTTACTGACCTATCTCTAAGTACTCGCTACTTTTAGCTTACTGTGCGTCCTCTTGTACTAGCTCTCTAAGATAGCCCGTCTCTACTCTGTAGAGACCTTGCCTAGCTGCTGCGACTCGCCTAGCTGCTCTAGCCGTGCTAATTAAGTTGTTACTAGCACTAACCTGTAGTCTGCGCCTAACAGGTACCGCCTTACGTTGTATGCATTAGGGTCGCCCTCTTGCGCTGTGTACTCCTGGTTAACGTTATTAACAATAAGCAGCTAGGCCGTGTTGTCTGGCCGTGCAAGCTAACCTATAATGTCCTTTATTACTATATTAATGTCAGCACTAGCATCTGCTGCATATTGCCTGCTTGTCTTAGGAATCTAGCCTTGCGGGATCCTGCTAGCGCAGCTTGCAATGCTGCGCTTAAGAATATTCTCGCTGCGTCTGTCTAGCTAGAACACTAAGCTAAAGCGGTAGTTATGTTGCTGTGCAAACTCTACTGCTAGCTGCGTCTTGCCTATCCTACTAAGGCTACGCAGTACGTGTGTCTTCTAGCGCTAGCGCAGGTTCTGTCTTAGTTGCGGCAGCAACACACGTTTAAGCTCTGCTATCTCTGCTAGCCTGTCTATAAACTAACGCGTTTTAGAGATGCTCTTAAGGCTAAAGCTAGTTTTGTATTCTCTAAAGTCTAGATACACTTTAGCTATCGGCTCAAAACGAAGACATCGCTTACACTAACACTCTCGGCCGGCGATGCTGCCTACACACGCCTGTATCTGCTTGTACACCTTCTGCGAGCTAATGTATTGCTGCGTTGCTGCCGCTATCTCCTTAACCTTTGTTGCCTTCTCTAGCCTAATGTTCTCTAGCCCTTGCGCTACGTTAAACTAGTAGTACTGCTCTGTACTGTCTAGCAGCCTCTACTTGCGCTAGAACTGCTCCGCTGTCTGCTCTGTTTCTGTAGCTATCGCTGCTAGCGTCTTACTAATGTTAAAGACGTCGTCTTTAAACGCCTTAAGAGACGGCACCCCTGTTCTAATTAAGACTACGCATTTAATCTTGCCCTCTAGCGGCTCTAGTCCCTACGCTAGCTGCGCCTAGTTCTACACCTCCTGCACTAGGTTGTTCGCCCCTGTTGCCCTGTCTACAAACTGCTTGCTAAATTAGCTAACTGCAATTAAGTTAAAGAAGGAGGTCGCTGCTAAGGTAGCCTAGCAGGCCTCTTATATTATTACGCTGTTAAGCAGGTCGCTGCTGTTACGCAGGGTCTTGTAGCTTGTAAGACAGACAGTCTTGCTTGTCTCCTTGCTTATCGCGCACACAAGGTTATACTTTATAAGTCTTTTTATTCTTACTAATATAAGCTTTATCTTTTTATTTTTATTAAATTACTACTAAGTAGTTTAAGTAACTTAAAATAATAAGTGTTATGCTAGTATGCTAGTGTACAAGGTGTTCTGAGATAAATTAGAGCTTTAACAAGCTAAGAATTACCTAGAAAAAGAACGTGTTTCAACAGAACCTCTTTAAGATTATAGAATTATAGATAAATTCTTTTTTAACTAATACGTTTTCAATAGTTAATACTTATTTAATACTTTATATATTAGAATCTCTCTATAAGAGAACTCTTTTCTACTAAACTAACGCCTATATACTTTCTCTTCTATACTACCTTACGTTCTTATAGTAGTATATCTTTATTTTTTCTATTACCTATATAAATATCGAAGCCCATAGAGATATACTTTACTATATAGTATAAGAAGTAGTTAGTATATAATAATATAACATATATAGTAATAACAATTACTATAAACACTATAAGTGCAGACTTATCTCTTTTCTTTAGGTTAGCTAGAACCATTATAATAGTTATGTTTAGGCTAACCTTAGTCTTTCTCTTTATATAATATTAGATAAGATAATTATTTTAATAAGGCAACTATTTAGAAATAATAGAGAATACTAATATTACTAATACCTAGAATAGTAACATTAGAAGTATAATAAAATACTTAACTAGCTAGGTTAGCACAATACTATAATAGTATATTTAGAACGTAGACTAGTGCAGAACTACAGTTTAATAAAACTAGTAGACTTAAAGAGTATTATCGTAAGTAAAGCGCTAAGCTAGCTTACCTATGAAGGTATTTAGAAAAACCCTTCTAATATCAGATAGAAAGAATTAAAGACTATTAAGCATTAGGTCTTATAACTATTCAGGTATATAATCTCTATAGAATAATATCTATTAAGTATTTAGCCTATTAAGTAAAGATATATTAGCTCCTTCTTAAGTTATTTAGAACTAAAATCACTACTAAAGAAATAGAAGAAGAAGCGTAAGGCGTTAAGAGACCTAGTAATCTCTTTACCTAAGCATTTCTTTACTACTTTTTCTTCTACTCTAATATAGAGAATACTAACTCTAAGAGGTATTTTTAAAGTGTAAAGTATATTATTATCTATAATAGTATCTAATAATTTAGTTCTATAGTTTACTCTAAGTATACTGCTCTAGTCTTTACTAGTAAGAATATTACTAAGTTTCTTAAAAACTATAACTAATAAGCTAATAATAGAAGCTTCTTTAACTAGATAAAAGTCTTTAGTTTTTAAGACTATATTAGTAATAAGAATTGCTTTATTACTAATATTATTAAGCGTCTTACTAGTTACTAGAAGAGGAACTAGACTAAGGTTAAAGTAAATTTAAAGAAATACTAGACTAATAAAACACTTCTATTAAGATAGGTAAACGCTTATACTTATAGGCTTTTATTTAGAAGTATATTAATAGTCTACCTAGTCTTACTAAGTGTTACACTTATTTCTAAGTAATAGCTAAAGCTTGCGTTACTAGTAGAGAGGTGCCTTATAAGAAACTTGGTTCTCTCTTCTATTATAGACTTCTGAAACATAATAAGTAAATAGCCTTTTTTATAATACCTAACACTTTTAAAAAGAATAACTAGGCTAAGTATACTATAGACAGAATCTATACCTTTTTTCAAAAAATACTGTAGGAAGAATAATAATATTTATTATATATAGACTTAAGACTGTAGTAGTATAGACACTAAGATAAGGCGAATTATACTTACTAATAAGCGCGCTACTTTTAACCTAGAGAAGATAAAGAACGCTATTACTAATCTTAAGAAGTAATACAATTAGTATAAGTCTATAATTCTTTCTAGCGTAGATCTAGAGGTAGAAGAGTTTATAACTATACTAAAGAGAATAAAACTTAACGCTACTATAGTTAAGAGCTTTATAGCTATATTATCTATAACTCTTATATTTAAGTACTCTTATAATACTTTTTACTCTATAGAATGCGTGTCTAAACAAAACGCTCTAGTTAGAAGAAATAATAATTCTATTATTACTAAGGCGTCTAGAAGCATAGCTTCTAAGAGAGAAAGTGTTATTTATTATATTATAGAGTATACTAATACTTACTATATATGTAATATAGAAGAATATTAGATTACTAACTATAAACTATATAAAGACCTTTATAATCTTAGCTAGATTAGTTATATTTAGAATAATAAGTGTAAGTAAGAAACGTACTACTTTAGCATGCTCTATAATTGTTTTAACTAGGTCTCTGGTATTTCTTTACTAATACTAAAGCAAAAGTAGCTAAGGTCTAAGATTAAAAAGTATTTTAACTTTACTAATAATATAACGGAACAGCTTATATCTAATATTATTTCTAAGAATTTTCAAAGAGACTCTTATCTTGAGCGTATCTTTAAGTAATAAGACATAGCTAATATAGCTACCTACTTAGACTATTGCTTTAATTTTAAGAACGCCTACTATTAGTTTTCTTTGTTCTAGAAAAGTATAAAGTACTCTAAGAAAGTTTAGCTGCTTAATAATACTAATTTTAATAATAATAATATTAGTAGTAAAAATAGCGCGTTTCTCTATAGTACTAAGAGTAACGCTATTAGTTACCTAGATAAGAGTATTTTTGATAACTCTAATTATGTCTGCGATGGCTATATTGAGAAGAAAGGTTAACATTCTAAGTAATTATAGAGCTTTTAGCTATTACTTAATAAAGATACTATTAGAAATATTCTTAACACTTAGTTATTATATACTATAGCGTAGGTGCATACTTTGTAGGTTAGCATACTTTGTAGGTTACCTATACTAAGACTGTACTAAAACTACCTCTACTCCATAAAACTTTATTAACTATACTAAATAGAACTATTAAAGAAAGCTAACATACAGACTTTACTTTAAGCTATTAAATAAGACGTAACTCTTCTATTATAATGCGTTATAGCTATCTATAATGTTCTTTAAGAGATATTACGCTATAAACGCGCTAGATGACTATTATAAGTAGATTATAGGCTAATAATAATAAGTTTGTATAAAACTAAGAAGAGAGTAATTATTTAGTATATACGTAACCTAGTTAAGTAAGAATTTCTCTCTTACCTTGTAGATATAGCTAATATAGCTAATCTTTTACGCGCTAAGTGTAATCTAGCCTAAGTTAGCCTAAGATAGCCTAGTACGTTTGTAAAGCGCTAACTAAAGCTCTAAGTAAAGTTTAATTATAAGTACAACTATAAGAGAGCTCTCTACAAAGACTCTATAGCTATCTAAGCCTAGTTTTAGCTAGTAGCTAATATAAAAGCTAAGTACAGCATCTAGAATAAGAATACCTACAACTTTAATAAGACTAGCTTTATAATAGGCATAATATTAACTAGAGCTGTTGTTATAGCTTTAGAGAAGCAAGAAATACTAAAGTCTATTTAGCTAAGCAATTGCAAGTAAACTATAGTTATTTAAGGCATTAATACAATAGAATAAGCTATTCTGCTCTATATTATCTTTAAAGAGCGCTATTACCTCTCTACTTAGTATAAAGAGAACGCTATACTTTAGAATTAGTTAATCTTAGTCTCTAAGAATAGTTAGACTATAAATAAGATTAGTTTCTAGTAGTTAGAGTACTTTAATATCTATATAGAGAAGCGTACTATAGAATAGTACTAGCTACTTATAATTAATAGATATAAGAGCTATAACGCTCTTTTATTTAAGTAATACTATAAAGAGAAGAAGATTATTACTCTCTACATACCTTTATACTTATCTTACCTACTATAGCTACTTAATATAGATTGTTTTAGGCTATTAAAGAAGGCGTATAACTACTAAGCTAAGAAGCTAATAGATAACTAGATTAGCTATATTATAGAACTTAAGTTTCTACTATACTTTAAGCGCGCTTTTAATATTATAATTACTTTTAGTAATATCTAAAAAGAGTTTAAAGGCGCTAGATTAGTTTTATTTAACTTAGAGAAAATTTTAATAGACCTTAATATATAGTTGCGTACCTCTTTACTACTACTTGTTAGCAACTCGCCCTAGCTATTGTAAACTTCTAGTAATACTCTTAAAATAGAGTTATAGTTAACGCTAGTAAAGTAGAAAATTTAGAGGTATATAGATAGCTCTCTAACTTTTATAGTAGAGGCCTTAAAGAAGGTCTTAAAGAGCGCAGCACTAATTATGCATAAGCTAGTGTTAGCCTAAAAAGAGATTACTAAGCTTTAAGTAGCTAATAAAGCTACTACGCAGCGCAAATTGCACAAAAAAAAGTAGGTTAGAGTAGAAGACTCTATAATAGTAGAGAATAGCTAGCGCAGAACAGCTTTAAAAGAGTTTAGAGCGCGTAGTAATAAAAAAAAGGTAAAGAAGTAGATATACGCTAAAAAAAGTAAACTATTGTAAAGACGCTGTAGACGCTGCAATAACATAGAGTATAACGCGTAAACGTATAATTGTAAAGTAGAAGTAGCCTCTTAATTTTATTTTAGTATTTTTTATACTATATTAAACTAAAGTAGGTTGTAGTAGGCTGTAATAGAGGGGGTTTTAGTAGGGTCTTAGCATAGGTAACCTACAAAGCATGCTAACCTACGAAGCATGCACCTACGTTATATAAAGAAAGACTAAAAGTATTTAACTACGTTCTAAACCTAATTTAGTCTATAAAAGAGCCTAGTAATACTATTTAGCCTATCAGAAGTACTAGCTACTTTCTAGAGGTTTATTAATCATACCTTAAGAGAAAACTTAGACGTCTTTTATACTATCTATCTAGATAATATTTTCATTTATAGCTAAACTAGAGAATAATATATATAGTACCTATGTCTAGTACTTACTATACTATAAAAAGCTAGGCTGTACGCAAAGATTTAAAAGTGCGAGTTCTTCAAGAAAGAAACTACCTTTCTATATATTAATATAAAATATAAGAGAGTTTATAAAAACTTAGATAAGATTAAGATAATATAGAAATAGAAGACTTTGTTCTACCTAACTAATATATAAGCGTTTATTAGCTTTAGTAACTTCTACTACTAGTTTATATAAGACTTCTTAAAGATTATTACTTTACTAGTTACTCTTATAAGAAAGAGTATTAACTTTACCTAGAATAATAACTACTAAAAGGCTTTTAACTATCTAAAGACTGCGTTTACTAAAGCTCTAATTCTAACTAGAAAAAAGAGATTATTCTAGAGATAGATATATCTAACTATGTCTCTGTAGAAGTACTATTCTAGTATAAAGATTTTAAAATACTATAATCTATAGCGTTCTTCGCTAAGAAGCACTTTATAATATAGTACAACTATAAGATATATACTAAAGAACTAGTTATAATTGTATACTATTTTAAGAAATAGAGACTTAAGCTAGAGAAAACTCTATTACTAATTAAAGTTATTATAAAGTATAATAACTTTAAATACTTTACTACTATAAAGCTACTAAGCTAATAACAAGCCTACTAGTCTAAATTTCTATTCTTTTCTAACTTTTAGATCACGTACTACTCTAGAAAGTTAAACGTAAAGTCTAACGCACTAACTAAAAAGTTAGAGAACCTACCTAAAGAGAGAAATAAACGCCTATAGTACTAGAGCTAAGTTGTACTAAAAAGGAAAAACTTTAACTTACCTCTAACTCTACTAGATACGCTTACTATGATAACTATACTAGCTACTACTTACCTTAGTAATATACTACTAATACTACTAGCGTTTCTGAAATCTAAAAAGAGAGTTTGCTTTACTATTAACTACTTTATCTATTTATTTTCTATTATGCAAGTAAGTACTATAGAAAGCCTAAAGCTAGTAGCGCTTAAACTAACTACTAAACTAGCCTATCTAATACTACTATCTAATAGAAATATACTCTTACTACTACTAACTATAAAGAACTTAAGAATAAAAGAATATTAAGATAATATAAAACTAAATTCTATTCTAGAAGCTTTCTACACTAGACAAAGCTATTATAAGAGAATTATACATGCTAAATACGTAAAGTATAAAGGCTATCTATATACCTAAGATTACTTATACGTGTCTAATAACTCTAAGCTATATACTAAGCGACTACGTATATACTATAAAAGTTCTGTAGCTAGCTATAAAGGCTAATTCAGACTTATAAAGTACTCTTCTAGAAGTACTACTAGCCTAGAATACTAGACTACGTTAAATAATACACTTAGAAGTACTACACTTATAGATAAGTAACTACTTTATAAGAAGTAAAGTAAGAGGTTCTAAGACTATTACTAATATCTAACTAAGCCTAGCAAAACCTACTTATAGACTTTATTACGTACCTACCTAAGAGTAGTAGATTTAATACTGTCTTAGTTATAGTAAATAAACTTACTAAGAGAAAGCACTTTATTACCTAGAATAGTACTTATAATACTAAGAAAGTAGCGTAATTATTTATAAATTATATCTAGAAACTATATAGCCTACCTAAGACTATTATATAGTACTAAGAACTATAATTTATATCTAAATTCTAAAGCTACTTAACCTAACGCTATAGAATATAGTCTCTCTTATTAACTATATACTACCTAAAGACTAATAAGTAAATAGAGAAAGTAAACTTCTTTCTAGAATAATATTTGCAAAGTTAAGTCTTATACCTACAGAATAACTAAGTAAGATAGCTACTACTAGCTAAATTTGCAGTAAACAACGCTAATAACAAGAGTACTTATACAACGCTATTCTTTGCGAACTATAGCTTTTGCTTCTACTTTAGATTTAAACTAGTAGAACCTAGCTAATAACCTACTACTTAAGACGCTACGGACCTAGCTCTAAAAATAAAGACTATTTAGAAATACTTATAATTAGAGATCTATATTATATAAGTCTAGTATAAGAAGTGCGCTAATAAAAAACGTACGCCTACTTGCTAGTTCTTTAAGAATAATATAGTCTAGTTAGACAACTAGTATATTAAGACTACCTACCTATAGTAGAAGCTTAACTATAAATTTCAAGGCCTCTTTAAGATTACTAAAGTAATAAGCCTATAAATATACTAACTAGAGCTACCTACCTCTATAAGAATCTACTCTATATTTTACGTTAACCTTCTCTACTTAGCTACTATCAACTTATTACTAAGATAGTACTAAAAGCTACTCTCCTCTATTTAAGTTAAGAGAGTTAAGAAGTAAAAGATTAAGAGTATTCTAAACTTAGTTTAGAACTGCTGTAGCTATAAAGGCTACTTCTAACTAAGGTATACTATAAAATAAGCTAGTTAAAATAAGCTTACTAAGGTACTTGCTAACTACGTTAAGAACGCCTAAGAGATTATTAAGAACTTCTACTTCTACTATTTATATAAGCCTAGTTAACTGCGTTATTAAAGCTTTACTTAGAGAAAGAAGTACTATTATAGTAGTAGCTAGTAAGAAGCGCTAAGAGTTACGCTGTACTCTAATTAGCTGCATAGATTTTAGGTAGCTTGCTAGCTTACCTAAAATATATAATACTAAAATTTCTGCGTAAACGTATTATGTTAGAAGCTCTTTAAGCTACGTTTTTATCTTAGCCTAGCTCTATACTATTAGCGATACGTAGTAAATACACTAATTACGTGTACCTATCTTCTCTACCTACCGCTTCTATAATAAGGCTCTAGTTACAGACCCAAAGCAAATTCTTAGCTATCTTCTTAATATTAGTAAGCTAAGGTAGATATTCTTACTCTAATAGCTTTTAAATATAGTATATAATTACTACCTCTTCAAATTTTCAAAGAGCTGTCAATTTATGTATACTTTTATATTAAAAGAGCGTTTTAGCGCGTTATTATCTATAAAGATTATTCCAAAATAACCTAAGAGTTAGTTCTTAGAGAATAAGTAAGTAAGATAGAATAGGTTAGTGTACTAGTATAATTAGTAGATTAATGTAATAGTGTAAGAGTATAATAGCACGTTTAGTAGAATAATATAATAT
>Ga0265798_10009163_pt1 | contig 12447 bp, 9 predicted proteins | sample P3T30metagenome_FD_192430 | JGI IMG/M metagenome (GOLD analysis project Ga0265798, IMG submission 192430) | Plant litter microbial communities from East Loma Ridge, Irvine, California - P3 T30 | ecosystem: Environmental > Terrestrial > Plant litter > Unclassified | place: USA: California...
CGGGCTGTCCACTCCGCACGAAAAGGCACACCGGAGTCTACTGGCACCGCCCCCGACCCGAGCCGGGCGTCCGGCGCGCCGACCAGGCGTCCGGCCCGCCGAGCCGCACCCGCCGCCCAGCGCCGCTGTAGGTCCGGCGACTCGGAGACAGTAATGTCCCCCGAATGAAGCCCCCTGACGTCCTTAGGTGACAGCAGACGCAAGCTTGCACGTTTTGGGGGCCAAACTGGGTGGGGTACAGACGGAGGGCTGCGCGCGCGAAGCATTCGTTTAAACCCTGATGCAGGGCACGCGAGAAGTCGTGGGCAAACCGCTGCCAACTCGGATCACCCTCATGTACTGGGGCGGCGATCTCGCCTGCTGCATCTTGGGCGAGGGTCTGCTTGTGCAACGTCAGCGGTCGGGCGAGGCGCGTCGGCACCGATTTGCCAGACCATTAGCGACGGGAGAGCCATGCTACTCAAGTTGGCAGTTCCAGCAGTTTGCGACGACCGGACACTTCTACAGCGCCGGTGTTTCTCGGAAGTGTCGGGCCGTTACGCAGTGCATAGGCGATGCGGCAACACCTCGGATTTACAAACCCAGGCTCCCTAAGAGTGAATCCTGGCTAGGTGCGGAACGAGGTCAGGACGGGTCCCGCGTTCTGCCGAGTCGACTTCCTCCGCTCGTAGGATGTCGAGTGTCAGCTTGACCTGAAGCGTGCTCAACCCGAGGTCGCCTGCTGTTCCGCCGTATTTCCTATCTGCCTTCGCGTCTCGGCGAATTGCCTCTGCCTCCCTGGATGTGCAGAGGCGTCCCGGAAGCGCATTGCTATCCACTAGATCCAAGGGTGGTTCCCAGACAACTGGTTCGTTCAGGCGCTGGCTCACCAAGAACCGCTTGGCTGACCGATGGATGACGGCGTACTGCGAAGTCGTGAGTGAGCGGTGGAAAGAATCGTAGGCAGGTCGCAGCGTGGGCGGGATGGCCACGTCGCCCTTGGCCATGTGTTCGAGGCTGCCTGTCATCATTTGCCATAGGTATGTGTTGGCGAATCGGTAGTCCTGCAACCGATCCCTAGGTCGCCGACGGGGTCTTGCAACCGTCTCCCAGTCTGGCCTGTCGACGGCATTTTCCAGGGACAGTTCTCTTCGCGCTCGATAGTCGATCGGCGAACCGTGTTCGTCCAAGTAGTCCGCTAGCTGGCAGATCGCTCGCAGGATGGGGCCTGTGGATCGCTGCCCGTTCGCAAAGAACTTCGTACTGAGCCGAAACGTGTCATCGAGTCCTAGGAGGGTGTTCAACCGAGAGATGTCTGCTTTGTTGGTGCCAGGGAGCAGAAGGGCGGCGCTGAGTGCAGCTCGGATGGACTGAGGCTCGCCTGTTCGGTTTCCAGCCAGAAGGAGCGTCCAACTGGGCCACATGCCTTGGGGCACGTGTCCAGCACGTTTCACGCTGACGCGGGCGCTTGTCTGCGTGTGGAAGCTGGCACCGGAAGCCGAGTAGAGACGGAGTCGGTCGACGAAACTGATCGAGTCTGGCGCGGTCAGCACGAGTGCCTTACGCAGGCGCTCGGAGGCCTCGCCGGAGGCAATTTCAAACATCGAAGCGTCAGCTCGTCGGCTTTTGAAACGAGCCATAGCCGTTATATCCGCCAATCCATCCGATGCCTTGTTGTTCGTGTCGGCCTCTAACAAACTGAGCGCCCATGTGCACGTCGCTGCCATGTAGAGACTGTCCTGAGGTGCGGCTTTGGTCGGGCTCTTCAGCAGCTGCGGTCCTAACCCGACGAGATCGGTCGTGGCAAGTCTGGCAATCTGGGCCATTCGTGATTCGTCGTCGAGGCTCAGGACCCCAACAGCGACTGCGCGCAGATCTGTCAGAAACAAGTTGACCTCGGCATCGTTTCGAGCCCCCTCGATGAAGGCGGCGATTTGCATCTGGGCTCGTAGAACGGGGTGCTCAGGCTCAAGGCGTTCAGTGTGGACTTCCCGCAGGTCGTGGCGGCAGACGTGGCCCGCCTTGGGGAGAATCGTGCCGCATGACCAAGGCGAGCGTCGATCGGCCGGCCTGCCGGGTACCGCTGAGATGAGTTGTTGGCAGTTCGGGCATGCGTCGAGCAGGAGACACTCATGTCGAGCGCACGCGAAGTACCAAACTATTCTCCACGACGTTTGGCGTGAGCCGCCTGCTTCATCAAGACAGTCGGGACAGACTCGCGTGGTTAGCGTCTGCCCCCAGAGGCGAGTAGTGGTTATTTTCCGGCCGTCGCGACTGAGCCGCAAGGAGCGATAGTCCTGGCTCTTCATCGTGGTGTCATGAATAGTCTGCGTGGAAAGCCCAAGAATGGTCGCGAGTTGCTCGGCGTCTGAGGAGGGGATGCCCACGCCGTAGGTTTTGCTTCTTGTCATTTGTGTGGGCGAGAGGCCGAAGTGATTAAGAAGCGCGGTTCGGGACACGCCTAGCTTGTGCGCGAGGCGAGCGATAAGGCTGTCGAAGCTCTCCCGATAAGTGGGAAGAACTCGGATCGCCATCGTGCGGATGTCAGGCACGAGCACTCTGACGTCGACCTGATTTGACTTCGGCGATGTAGTTGATGTCGATCGAGTCGAGCATCTCTTGGGTGAGGACATGGGCGCCTGTCTCGAGGGCTTGCCAGCATCCTTCCGTTAGGAGTTCGATCAGGCCGCCGATGAGACCCTGGGTTCGCTCGTGCAGGTAGTCGTGCAGATCGTCAGAGAGCATGCCGGGGTATTTTCCCGGTAGCAGAAGGCGGTCTTCAAGAGAGGCGAGCAAAGTCCACCAGTCGTCCTCTTCGGGGTCTGTCGCAAGGTCGAATGGCGCCATATGGTGAACAGGAAAACGTCGTCCAGACTGCGTGTCGTCAGGGCCTACCGGCAGGCCCTCGTTGAGAAGCCCACCGTCTTCCACGTCTACACCGATGAGGATGAAGACAGCGGGGATGATCGACATCAGGAACTTAATGTGGTTGCCCATGTCGTGGTGAACGCTGTGTTTTGAGGCAAGGAAGTGGTAGTCGTCCACAACGACGACCCGCACTCCGCAGTCGATGGCGCGGTCAGCTGCCGCTATGCCGATGTCTTCTGCGGTGCCCGAGGTGGGCGGGATGTGCATGAAGCGGTGGAGGTCTTTGTTCATGCCTTTCGCAAGGGTCTTCTCGCTGAGTGACGTGAATATGGCAGGCACGAACTCGTTGCCATTGGGGAGATGGGTGATCGAACCGTTTCGAGTAATTCTTCGGTAGTACGCATACAAGAAATCAAGGGTCGTTCGGGTCTTTCCAATTGATGCGGGGGCGTCGATGATGAGACCGTTTCTGACGCTGGCGTCGAGCTGGCGGCTGGTGTCGACTCTCCTGTGCAGGACCTTCTTCAGCTCCTCGTAGCGCGGTATCGGCAGGGCCGGGATGTTGGCGTGCCAGTTATGGCAGGCGTCGAGCCAGTCCCAGCGTTCCGACTGCGATAGCTCGCCGACCTGGCCTTGGTCGAGGAATGGGGGCTGAGTTGCAGGGGCTCGTAGGGCTGCTCCACGAAACCCTTCCTTGGTCCACTTCTTGAATCCTGTGGCGGGGAGGTCTGTAATCATCAGTAGGTCTTTCGGTCTTCGCGGCGGTGCTTGGAGGGGGTGCCCCGACTCGGTGCGGCCGGCTCAGTCGCAGTCTGGGAATCGAATTTCGGCAGCATATTCGTGGTTTCAATGCCGTTCGATGCGGCCGCGAAGGTTGCTTCATTGCGGCGTTTTCTGATTGCTGCACGTCGTTCCTTCGGGGTAAGGCCAATGCCCATGTCCCACTTGTCGCTGAGCTTCTTCAAGGCGAGGTAGCGCGCAGCCGCGTGCTTGCGCCGCTTGCTGCGTCGAACCCCGTGGTCCGCCTCCTTCAGGGCCTGCTGTTGCAAGCTGAGACTGAACGGCTCTTCGTAATCGAGTGCGTCAGCGGAGAGCAGTTCATGCCATTGCTGATCACGTGGGTCTTTAAAGAAGATCGATCGGATGTTGTCTGGGTTGTAGGCGAAGGGCCAGGCTCCATCCTTTTCATCCCAGCCGCTCTTCTTGCCGACCCAGTGGGCTATGGCCTCGCCCCGATACAGAGAGTTGTTGATGTGGATGCCGCCCTTGTTGATCGCCCGCCATTGGACAGGAAGTAGCTCAATGGCGACCTCTGCTTGGTTGGGGACTATCCGGATTCCGGCGCGTGTCACGCCTTCGTCGAACTTTTGCAGGGGCGTCATGTCGCCGACGGGGAAGTTCGCTGGATGAAGCGATCGATGGACGCTTAGGTGGTAGATCGTGGCGATATAGTCCCGGATGATGGCGTCGAGCTGCTGCACGGTGTAGCTGATGCGGCGGTGCGAGAATCTCCCGCGGGTAAAGATGTTGTTTCCCTTATAGCCAGGAATCTTCATCAAAAGCTGCTGACGCAACGTCCTGAAGAACCGTTCCACCTGGGCCTTGTCAGAACCTTTATAGGGGCGCCCGAGACGTAGATTCGTTCCGAAGGCCAGGCATACGCTCATGACTTGCGGCGAGACGTATACCTTTCCGTTGTCCACTACGAGGGTCTCGGGGAGCACGCTGGGCTCGTCGTAGGTGGCGAAGGGGTAGTCGCTCAGGGTCAGATCCAGAGCCTCGAAGTCAAGGTCGTCATCGTCCGTACGGCCTTCATCGTCGAGTGCCAGTTCCTCGCTTCGCTCCGGGATGATGATATTTTCTGGAACTCCGTGGAAAGGCCAGATGCCTTTCCGGCGCATTTTTCGGTTCATGGGGCGGGAGCGGTAGACGTCGAAGAGGAGCGTCGCGATGTCTATCCCGTTCGTTGAGACGGGGCTCACGCGTATTGCCAGGATGCAGCGGGAGAAAAGGTCGATCGCGACGCTCAATTCGCAGTTGACCCAGGTGCCGGTGTTCCAGTCCATGGCTTGTACGTCGAGACGTGTCGAGTCGATAAGGACGTACTCTCCCGGCCGCGTTGCGTGCACGCGCCCGTAGGGCTGCCTCAGGACAGCTTCCGATGCCTGACGCTGGGTCGACCAGTCGAACAAGCCAATATCACGGGTGATCCAGTGAAGCGCTGCCGTGTCGTTGCTGCGCTCTGACGCATCAACCCCGATTTTATCGAGATGCTCGTTGAGGACGAGGAGGAAATCACTAAGTTGAGGCGTCGACTCGCCCTCCGATATGTACTCCCAGGCCAGACGACGAGCTTGGACTTTCCAGATCTCACTAATGTGCGAGAATGGCGCTGGGTCCTTCTTGGCCTTCCTGCCGGTCAGTGCAAAGCGCTTGCCCTGAGTGTGTGCCTTAAGTCTTCGCCAAATGGTGGATTCACTGAGGCCATAGTCCTCCGCTGCGTGCCTGACGCGCGTGGACTTGTCCGTCTGAGATGGGTCGTAACGGGGGTTCGGTAAAGATCCGCTATCCCACCCTTCCACGCGAAATCCGGTGTTGATCTCTCGAATCATTTCATTCGCAACATTGAGGTCCTTCTGTGCCGCGGGACCCAGAAGGGACCATTCTGCTTCGTCGTCCGGAGCTGGGGTGACATGCTCGGGAAAGCTGAACTCGTGGTCCCGGTTCAGAGCCAGGTCCTGGATGTCCAAGAGTCGATCAGAGCCATCACCGACGGCTACGAAGACCTTCGTCCCCCAGCGATAAGCGACGCGGGCCTCCTGGTCGTTCCAACGGAAGGAGAAGCCGACATCGACGTCCATGTGCCTCATCGACACATCCGTTCGCGTGACCGGTTCGCTGCCTCGGTGCGCTGTGCTCCCAAGAAGCCCTCGCGAGCGATGGCTTGGCTCGTAGTCTCATGCATGTGACGTGGTTTCCGGCCGGTGCAGGATGCTGGAGACCTCCAGTGGGTAGTCCATCTCGATGGCCAGCCGGCGAGTCCACAGCAGGTGGTCCATTGCTGGCCTAGAGAAGAGAGAGTGTCCCGTTTGCCAGAGCTTCTCCTCCAACGCGCCGTAGGTGTCGCCGTCAGCGAAAAGGGCGAGGGCGGACGCAACTGCGTCTTTCGAGACGGTTTGCTCGTCCCGAACACGGGAAATCCACTTAAGATTGGCATCGGCCTGCGCGTCGGGCTCCGACCATATTTCGTGTGCGATGCCGGTGCCAGCTAGGCACCGCTCTAGGACTGTGAACTTTGCCCAGACCTCGGGCTGGACGACAATTGTTCGTGGTTTTACGTTGATGAGCGTGTAGGAGCCGTCGGCAGATCTCATGAGGAAATCCGGTGTATGGGTCAGCCTGTCCCCATCCACTGTTCCCGTGATCAGCAAGGGCTGAGACGCGACCTTGGCTGTGGGCTGCGTCCATTCGATCCATCGCAGCCATGATTGCTCGAGAACTGATTCAAAGGGGACCAGTGACGTGTGCTTGCCGAACCACTGAAAGCCCGTGATGTTCCTCTGGCCGGGATAGTTTCTCGAAGTTCGGGACGGAAAGCCGGCCAAGATCTTATGGAGGTCATCCGCGTCGGCCGGTGAGCGCATGACTCGCCGATCGCGGCCGATATACGTAAAGGTGACGTCCTCGTCATGGCTCCCTTTGGCAGACCGGTCCGCAATCTGCTCGATGGCCTTTCGAGCTTGCTTCAATGGGGGAAGGGCAACGAGCTGCTGAGCCCGGAAAAGCTCAGGGTCCGCTCCCATCGGCGTCCTGTCCGGGGTCTTCCGCGCAGACGGGTCTCGCGAGATTGGTTCGTTGACGATCTCACCGTCGCAAATGGTCGATCCGTTTGCTCTCATGTGGCGGCCACTCATGCGAGAGCCTGAATCCACGTCGAGCAGTTGGTGCTCACCGACGGTGAGGCTGCAGCTAGATGCAGCCCACCGACGTGATGCCTGCAGTGACTTGCGAAGAGCGCAAGCTCGCAGCGCGTTCGGCCAGCTGAGTGGCTCGTTCGTCTAACCAGGAGTGTCTGAATATCCCGCACGGTGCGACCATAGGGGACCTCTGGACAGGGTAAAGCGCGTGACTTGACGCGTGTCAACGACGCCGTGTACCCAAGCTTGCCCTTCATACCCTCTAGATGCCTGATACCGCCGAGACAGAAGGGTGGCCTGGGCTCGAGCTGCAGGCAAAAAAATCTTCGAAGTGCGTGCGCTTCGTACTGTAGGAAACGTCATCGACGGCGTGTCGGCAACGCAGTCCGTCCATCGTGACTGTCTGGTTCTTCAGACAGGGGTGAGGCACTCAGTCAGCGATCCCCTCACCGCCGAGCTATATTTAGGATCAAACTCAAATAGCGGACTGGGCCACAGCCCATCCGCATTCGTTCCGGCAGCCACCGGATCGCTCTTCAGTTCACGCCAGGATGAAAACGGCAGCGCGCCTCGAGTTCATCCTCAGCTTGCCATGCCTCCGGGGCGTGGCGGCGACCAAAACCGCGAACCGAGAGGCAACTGTCGTGAATCAAGCATCAGTAGAGGAGGCTGCTGCACAAGGACTGATGTTCTTGCGCATCCGGGCCGCTGCGCAGACTCGACTCTTAGCGGCAGCTGAGCACCGCCGCCTCGTGTTAGAAGCACATGAGCGAGGCATTTCGGTTCGGAAGCTTGCCCAGGCAGTCGGAGAGCGACCGGGAACGGTCCACGAGTGGATCAAGCAAGCGCGGCTGGATCGCCAAGTCCAGCCTCATATCTCCACGCCGTCGGACAGCTAGGCCGATGCTTAGCACTCACTTCACGTCGTTTGGGGAGGCGTAGTCTGCCTGGAGCGTTTGGCGTATGGCCTCGTTGTCTCGCAGTGCCCGTGCCGTGTCGAGATAAACTCAGTAAATGCCTTCGTATCGGTTTGAGATGGGATCCACGCACCACGGCGTTCTGTTCGCCGACGAAGTCGCCCTGGGAATACCCGCAACGCTCGACGTCACCTCTGCTGGGCCAAAGTTCACGATTGCGTTCGAGAGCGATCGGACTCACACGACCGCCCCTACCAATTGGTTCACAAGAGGAGGAGGCGTTCCCCAACATCTCGTCTTCCGCACGAATAGTCTGCGCCTGACCTGCTTTGGGGTACCAAGTTGGTCTCAAAGCGTAGGCAGCATTTCAATCGCAACCCTCGAGCCGTCTGCTGTGGTTGCGGACCTCTGGCACGGCGAACACACCTCGACGCTGACGGCTGCCACCGTCCAGTCCAAATTGGACTACTTGTCGGAGTGGACACAGTTCCAAGCGTCCAAGCTCGATACCGACACGGACGAACGCAATCGGGTGCGACGGCTCGTGATCGAACTTGGCTCTGGCGGGAAGCTCTCATGGAGTCAGGGTGAGGCGTACACGTACGACGGTGCCGGGAACCTGACCAAGAATTCGACGACAGCGTTTACGTACAACCAGGCGCAGCAGATGACCAAGGCCCTCCGGGGTGGCGTCACTACCGACTACACCTACGCCGGCGCCGACCAGAAGGCCGTCCTGTCCGAGAGTGTCTCGGCCGGCACCGAGTACCGCACCGTCTACGGCAAAGCTGATGGGAACGGCAACCCGCAAATCGTCACCTACACCGGCGGAAACAGCTCCTCCCACGTGTTCAGCGACCCCGTCACCGGACAAGCATCTCTGCTGACCACGTCGACAGACGTTGTGTCGATGTATCTCTGGGACGGACTCGGCAACCCCGTCGGACTTCTTACCGACGGTGCTTCCAACCCAGTTCTAGCAACGTACGACCCGAATGGGCTCCGTGCGCTGACGGCAGCGAACTCGGACACTGGGGTGGCGCAGAACCCGTACGCGTTCAAGGCCGGCATCTACGATCGCGGCACTGGCCTGGTGAAGTTCGGGCTCCGCTGGTACGACGTCGCCACCGGCGCCTGGACCCAACAAGATACCCTCGACGCACCCCTGGATCCGGGTAACGCCAACCGGTACGGATTCGCCGCCAACGACCCCGTCAACAACACCGATCCCACCGGAAAAAACGCTTGCGGGCAGAACATAGCTGGCGCAGTAGGGGCGACTATTGGTATCGGTTTGGCAGTTGGCGGGATTGCTTTGGCAGCTTCGAACCCTGTAACTCTTGGAGCCGGCCTCGCGGCAACAGCGACTCTCGCAACAAGCGCAGGGGGATTTGGGGCTGGAATTGTAGGCGGCGGGGCGTCTATTTACGGCTTGGGTCAATCAATTGGAGGAGTGGCATCGACATGCAATTGAAGACCCATCGGTACCTAAGCAAAATTTTGATTGTGAGTAGTGTTCTTCTCATCGCATTTGCTGTGACCCTGCTCGCGGTTGGAAGCTCCATTTGGCTAGGAATCATGGTGATAGGTGTGGGAATAATTGTAGGATTTTCTACTCTTAGGAACATGCCACCCAAAAAGGGAAAGTAGGCACGAGACGAGTCGTGCCCGTTGCCGGTGGCTTTAGTCTCGCTGGCCACGCCACTCGGTCTGCGGGACGGGGAGGCTGACTGGAACGGGGCCAGGAAATCGTCACCTTCACCGGCGTGACCAACATGTGCGTCCAGTTGAGGTCCGTCGGGGAATTCAATCAGCGGGTCTGCTAAACAAAAATGGCTAGCTTTGGCCAGCGGGATGCTCGTCGCCCTTGTGCATGGTTGCTCGGTGCGCTGGGGGCGCCAGCTCGATAGTGGCTCGTGGCGCATGCTTGCTGCGGTGCATCCCGACTCCGTTGTCGGGCGCTGCCGCGTGATGCTCTTGGTTAGTGGGCGGCGTTGTACGCGTCTCGAATGGTTCCGGAGACGCGGCCTCGGTCGGACACGTCGTGGCCGTTGGCGCGGGCCCACTCACGAATCTTCTGCAGTTCGGCGGGGTCCGACTTCGTGCTCGACGTGGAGGTGGTGGCCTTCCGTCCGGTTTTGCGGCCGGCGGAGACGTAGGGGGAGAGGCTCTCGGTCAGTTCCTCGACGTGTGCGTCACTGAGGTCGATCTCGTAGGTGACCCCGTTCAGGCCGAAGGTAACTGTGCGGCCTTTGCCGTCGGCGATGGGCGTTCCGTCGATGTCATCAACGAGTTGAATCAGAGTCTTCTGGGCCATATCGATCCTTCTATCTGTTGTGGAGGTCGTGCTTCTACCGCAATCACTATGGCGCAAATCGCAGCCTCCCGCAGTGAGCCCGTTGCGCTAAAGACATAAACGCAGGACCGCCGCGAAGGCGAGTTGTCGTCCATGCCGTGATACGGCCCGGTATCGCCGCCCTGGGGTATCCGCCGGCCCGTCCTGAGAAGCTATGAGGCCGGGGGAGTAGCGTCTGAGGCTGCCTCCCCGGGGATTCCTAGCCCTGACTTACCCAATGTCAACCTGCCAAAGACGGTGGTGCTGTCGGGAGGCCGGGTGCTCTTCTTGCCCGAACTTGAAGAGCGCCCTATCTACTCAGCTCGATGTCGAGCAATACTCGCAACACGTGTCGCCGGAAACAGGTATCTTGTGGCGCGCACCGGTGACGAGTTTCACTCGATGAATTGGGGTACAAGGATTCGGGTCCTCGTTCCTCACGGCGGGGCCGCCACGCAGGGGTACGTGACGCCGGCCCCGCCCCCGACCTCACGTGAGGCGAGGGGGCCGGGCTCCGGCCATGCCCGCTAGGACGCGCAATATTTGGTTACGCAGTAGCGGGGAAGTGCTTACGTCTTGTCGTGTGACAGAGGCGGTATCGCCGGCGCCGGTGTGCCCAAGGCCGCTATTCGTCGGTAGAGAGTCGCACGCGACATCCCGAAATCTCTCGCTACTTGAGATGCCGGTTGGCCGGATTCAAGCAGTTGGATCGCCGAGCCGATCTGACTGTCCGTGAAGACGGCTCGGCGACCGCCGAGGTCTTTTCCTGCCCGGCGTCTTTTCGAGACGGAGTCGCGTACTCGTTCACGCTTGATCTCGAGCTCCATTTGAGCCAGCGCCGCCATGACCGAGAACACCATCGAACCCATCGGCGTCGAGGTATCCACGTCCCCGCCGCCGAGGTTGAGAACGCGAAGGCCGGCGCCCTGGACTCGCAGCTGCTCGGCGAACCCGAGCATGTCGATAGTGGACCGACCGAGCCGGTCGAGGGTCGTCACCACGAGAGTGTCGCCGTCATGCAGCGCCGCCAAGGCCCCATCAAACGCCGGCCTCGAAGCTCGAGCACCCGAGACTCCGTGGTCAAAGTAAAGGTCGTCTCGCCGGACTCCCGCGGAAAGTAGATCCTGTTCCTGCCGATCGGTCTCCTGGTGACGCGTCGACACGCGCGCATACCCGATCAAGCGCATGGCTGCGCCGAAAGTGTCTCGTAACTGACCTTCATGACACCAATTCTGGCGCCTACTTGCGATACATGGTTACGAGACTCGCCGCCCCGCTGAAATGCTCGCCAGTATCCGTCGGACTGGCGAAGGCGACGAGACGTCTCGCAACCGTACGTTTGCGAGACGTGCGGTGAGGTAGATCAACGATTTACGTCGCTTTAGCAGGTTGCTGAATGGCCAGGTGTAGCCCGTCCTGAGTCTGAACGGCGAGGGGATATGTCCGAGTCGGCACAAAACGACCCTCGATCCCAAGCGCGATTTAGTTCGCTCAGATCGAGGGTCGTCCCGGTGCGGCGTGCTAGCGCTCGGGGTCTTCCTCGGCGAGCAGGGTCGCGACGCGCTCGCGCTCGGGGCGGCCCCAGGTCTCACGGGTGGTGAGGATGCCGACGAGGCCGATCGTCGCGGCGAGCAGTACGACGAGCGAGGCGCCGGGCCAGCCGAACAGGCCGACCATGAGAGCGGCGATGAAGGGCGCGAACCCGCCGATGGAGGCGGCGATCTGGTATCCGAGCGAGGCTCCCGACGTGCGCGTCGACGTGCCGAACTGCTCGGTGAGAAGCGAGCCCTGCGTCCCGGTCAGCGTCGCGTGGATGACGCCGATCCCGATGATGAACGTCAGGACCACCAGCGCCGGTACCGCGTCGTTCGTCAGTAGATACATCGGGAACGCGAAGAGCATCGCCGCGATGCTGCCACCGATGTAGAGCGGTTTGCGGCCGATCTTGTCGGTCAGCGCCCCGGCTCCGAAGGTGACGAAGATCGCCACGATGCTCGCCGCCGTGATCGAGCCAAGGGCGAGGGGTCGGATGTCCGGGTGCCGCTCGGTCAGGTAGCTGAGCAGGTAGGTGGCGGTCGAGTAGTAGGTGAACGATTCGACGATGCGGAGCGACACGACCCGGAGGATGCTCTTCCAGTCGTTGCGGATCGCGGAGAGGAACGGGTTCTTCACCGTCTCGCCCGAGGCCTTGGCCGCCTCGAACTCGGGGCTCTCGCTGAGGCGTGACCGGACGATCAGGGCCACGATCACGAGCACCGCGCTGAGCAGGAACGGCAGGCGCCATTGCCAGTCGCCCTCGAGGCCCGAGCTGACGACGAACATCGCGCTGGCGAGGGCGATCCCGAGGGGGTTGCCGGCCTGGGGGATGGCCGAGTACATGCCGCGACGGTTCGCCGGGGCGTGCTCGTAGGCCATCGTGATGGCGCCGCCC
>Ga0265798_10009164_pt1 | contig 12447 bp, 11 predicted proteins | sample P3T30metagenome_FD_192430 | JGI IMG/M metagenome (GOLD analysis project Ga0265798, IMG submission 192430) | Plant litter microbial communities from East Loma Ridge, Irvine, California - P3 T30 | ecosystem: Environmental > Terrestrial > Plant litter > Unclassified | place: USA: California...
GGCGCCTTGCCGAGCTGTCGGCGCGGCGTCGCCGGCGGATCCGGACGATCCCGTCAGCGCGCTGTCGACGCGTCTCGCCGGTACGCCCCTCGAGAGGAGCGCACCGGCCACGGTCATCCCCGCACGAACGCGAGCAGGTCGGCGTTGAGCACCTCATGGTTCACGGTCAGCATGCCATGCGAGTAGCCCGGATAGATCTTGAGCGTCGCCTGGGGCAGCAGCTCGGCGGAGAGTAGGCCGGCGTTCCGGTAGGGGACGATCTGGTCGTCGTCGCCGTGCAGCACCAATGTCGGCACCGTGATCGCGCGCAGGTCGTCGGTCTGGTCGGTCTCGGAGAAGGCCTTGATGCCCTCGTAATGCGCCTGGGCGCTGCCCATCATCCCCTGGCGCCACCAATTGTCGACCACCGCGGGCTTGGCCTCGGCGCCGTCGCGGTTGAAGCCGTAGAAGGGGCCGGCGGGCAGGTCGCGGTAGAAGGAGGCGCGGTCGGCGGCGAGCGCGGCGCGCAGCCCGTCGAACACCTCGATCGGCAGACCGCCGGGATAGCGCTCGGTCTTGACCATGATCGGCGGCACCGCGCTCACCAGCACCGCCTTGGCGACCCGGCCCTGCGGCAGGCCGTGGCGCGCAACATAGGCAGCGACCTCGCCGCCGCCGGTCGAGTGACCGATGTGGATCGCATTGCGCAGGTCGAGGTGTTCGGCGACCGCGGCGGCGTCGGCGGCATAGGTGGCCATGTCATGGCCATGATCGACCTGGGCCGAGCGGCCGTGGCCGCGGCGATCGTGCGCGATCACGCGATAGCCCTGCGCCAGGAAGAACAGCATCTGATTGTCCCAATCGTCCGACGACAGCGGCCAGCCGTGATGGAACATGATCGGCTGCGCGTCCTTGGCGCCCCAGTCCTTGAAGAAGATCTCGGTCCCGTCCTGCGTGGTGATCGTCGGCATGGCTCGCTCCCTGTCTCGTGACTCTCGCCGGAAGGCGTCCGGCGATCAGAGAGTTACGCCAGCGGATCGAGTCGTGGGAGCGCGATAAGGTCGCGCTATCCGTTCGAGAAAATCGAACAGGCGCGGCGCGCGGACGATCGGGCAAGCCTCACGGACGAAGCGGTTACCGCCGTCGCGCGGGCGGTGCCATCTCGGGCACGAACCCGAACCGGAGGCACCATCCATGACATCCCCCACCGCGCTCACCGACTATCGCCTGCTCGGCCGCTCCGGCCTGCGCGTCGCGCCGCTCGCGCTCGGCACCATGACCTTCGGCGCCGACTGGGGCTGGGGCGCCGAAGAGGCAGAGGCGCGCCGCATCCTCGACCTCTACCTCGATCACGGCGGCAATCTGATCGACACCGCGGTGAACTATACCAACGGCGAGTCGGAGCGGCTGCTCGGCCGCTTCCTGCGCGGCCGGCGCGAGCGCGCGGTGCTCGCCACCAAGTTCACCATGGCGCGCGACCCGGCGAACCCGAACTCGGGCGGCAACCACCGCCTCAACCTCGTCCGCTCGGTCGAGGCCAGCCTGCGCCAGCTCGACACCGACCGGATCGACCTGCTCAACCTCCATGCCTGGGACTTCACGACCGGGCCCGACGAGGTGCTGCGCGCGCTCGACGATCTCGTCCGCGCCGGCAAGCTGGTCTATATCGGCCTGTGCAACACGCCGGCGTGGCGGGTGGCGCAGCTGCAGACGATCGCCGATCTGCGCGGCTGGTCGCCGCTGGTGGCGCTGCAGATCGAATACAGCCTGGTCGAGCGCACCGTCGAGCACGAGTTGATGCCGATGGCGGAGGCGCTGGGACTGGGCGTGCTGCCCTGGTCGCCACTGGGTGGCGGCATCCTCACCGGCAAGTACACGCGCGCCGACCTCTCCGACGAGAATAGCGCCGACGTCGCGGCGACGCGCAAGGGCGTGATCGCCTCGACCGGTCACCTTAACGAACGTTCGCTCGCAATCGCCGAGGTGGTCGGCGCGGTGGCGGACGAGACCGGGGCGTCGCGCTCGCAGGTCGCGCTGGCGTGGACGCTGCGCCACCCCGCGGTGACCGCGCCGGTGATGGGCGCGCGCACGCTGGCGCAGGCCGAGGACAATCTCGGCGCGCTCGCGGTGGTGCTCGACGACGACCAGCTCGCCAGGCTCGACGCGGCGAGCCGGCCCGCGCCGATCTTTCCCGAGCGCTTCATCGGGCGGCCGATGGCGCAGCAGCTGATCTTCGGCACGCACCCGGTGGCGACGCGGCGCTGAACCGCGGCAGCGGCGCGCTCACCCCGCCGCGGCGGCGCGCAGCCGCCCGGCGTCGGCGGCGGGGGGCGCGCCGAACAGCCGGACATAGTCGCGGCTGAACTGCGACGGGCTCTCGTAGCCGACGCGATAGCCCGCGCTCGCCGCCTCGATCGCCTCGCTCAGCATCAGCCGCCGCGCTTCCTGCAAGCGCAGCCGGGTGCGGAAGGCGAGCGGGCTCAGCCCGGTCACTGCCTTGAAATGGTGGTGGAAGGCCGAGCGGCTGAGCGCCGCCACTGCGGCCGCCTCGTCGACCGGGCAGCGCTCGCGATAATGGTCGCGGATCCACCTGATGGCGCGGCCGATCTGGCTTAGCCGCGTGTCCGCTTGCGCGAGCTGGCGCAGCGCCGCCCCCTCGGGCGCGGCCAGCAAGCGGTAGTGGATCTCGCGCCGTACCAGCGGCGCCAGCGCCGCCGCATCGGCGGGCGTGTCGAGCAGCGCGACCAACCGGGTCGCGGCGTCGAGCAGCGCGGGCGCGGTGGTGCCGAGCGTCAGCCCGGGCGGCGCGGCGGCGTCGCCGGGCGCGGGAGCGGGATGGTCGAGCGCCAGCTCGGCGAGCTCGCCCGCATCGAGGTCGAGCTGGAGGCTGAGATAAGGGGCCGCCGGCGACGCCGCGGTCACCGCGCCGACCACGGGCAGGCCGACCGAGGCGATCAGATGATGCGCCGGATCATAATCGTAGACCGCGGTGCCGAGCAGAGCGCGCTTGCGCCCCTGCGCGACGAAGCAGACGGTCGGCTCGTATACCACCGGCATGGGCAGCGTCGGCGTCGAGGCGCGGATCAGCGTGACGCCCGGGAGGGCGGTGGCGACGGTGCCGTCGGTCGGCAGGTGGCGCGCGATGGCGCGCGCGAGCGACTCGCTGTGGGTCATCCTCACTCCGTGATGCCGCGCGCCGGTCGCCGCAAGCCGCGGCCGCCCGGCCGAGACGATCAGGCGAGGATCGCGGCGGATCCGTCTCCGCCGAGCGCGCGGACATGGTCGATGAAGGCGCGTAGCGGCGGCGGGACGAGGCGGCGGCTCGAATAATAGAGGAACGGCCCCGGGAAGCTGGGCCACCACTCGGCCAGCACCGGCTCCAGCGCGCCGGTGGCGAGCGCGGGAGCGAGCCACTCCTCGAAGAGATAGACGATGCCGCCACCGCCGGCCGCGGCGTCGACCAGCAGGTCGGCGGCGCCCGCGACGCGCGCGACCAGCCGCGCGCGCGGTTCGATCCGCACCGACTCGCCATCGCGCTCGAACTCCCACGGGCTCGCCAGCGCGCCGCTGGAGAAACGACCGACCAGACCGTCATGGTCGAGCAGCGCGCGCGGGTGCGCGGGGCGGCCGCGACGGTCGAGATAGGCGGGCGCGGCCGCGGCGGCGAAGCGCTGCACGCGCGGCCCGATCGGCACCGCGATCATGTCCTGCTCGAGCCGCTCGTCGTAGCGGATTCCGGCGTCTGCGCCCGAGGCGAGGATGTCGACGAAGGAATCCTCGGCGTCGATCTCGACGCGGATATCGCGGAAGGCGGCGAGGAAGCCGGGCAGGATCGATGGCAGCACGAGCTTGGCCGCGCTCACCGGCACGTTGAGCCGCAGCAGGCCGGTCGGCCGCTCGCGCAGCTCGTCGACCGAGCCGAGCGCTGCGGCGACCGAGTCGAGCGCGGGCGCGAGCCGCTCGAGCAGCCGCGCCCCGGCCTCGGTCGGCGCGACGCTGCGCGTCGTGCGGTGGAGCAGCCGCAGACCGACGCGCGCCTCCAGCCGGCGCAGCGCTTCGCTCAGCGTCGAGGCGCTGCGCCCGGTTACACGCGCGGCGTCGCGGAAGCCGCGCGCGCGCGCCACCGCGACAAAGGCTTCGAGGTCGGAGAAATCGGCGTCCATCGTTCGGCATTCCGCACGGGTCGTCCCGATCTTCCCGGCTAATCCGCACAATCGCAAGCGCTTATCTGCGTTTTCCGAGAATGAGGAGATGCAGCTTGGACGGGAAGATGACCTACAGGCTCGGCGACCGCGACGTGCGCCGGCTCGGCTATGGCGCGATGCAGCTCGCCGGCCCCGGCGTGTTCGGCCCGCCGCGCGACCGCGACGCCGCGCTGGCGGTGCTGCGCGCCGCGGTGGCGGCGGGGGTCGACCATATCGACACCAGCGACTTCTACGGACCGCACGTCACCAACCAGCTGATCCGCGAGGCGCTGGCGCCCTATCCGGAAGCGCTGACGATCGTCACCAAGGTGGGCGCGGTGCGCGGGCCGGAGGGATCCTGGGACCCGGCGCAATCCCCCGCCGCGCTGCGCGCCGCGGTCCACGACAATCTGCGCAACCTCGGGCTGGAGCAGCTCGCGGTGGTCAACTTCCGCGTCCACGACGGCAGCCACGGCCGCAGCGAGGGCTCGATCGCCGAGAGCTATGGCGCGCTCGCGGCGATGCGCGAGGAAGGGCTGATCCGCCACCTCGGGATCAGCAACGCCACCGAAGCGCAGGTGGACGAGGCGCGCGCGATCGCGCCACTGGTGTGCGTACAGAACATGTACAATCTCGCGCACCGCGAGGACGATCCGCTGATCGACCGGCTCGCCGCCGACGGCATCGCCTATGTCCCCTTCTTCCCGCTCGGCGGCTTCAGCCCGCTCCAGTCGGGCGCGCTCGACGCGGTCGCAACGCGGCTGGGCGCGACGCCGATGCAGGTGGCGCTGGCGTGGCTGCTCCAGCGCTCGCCCAACATCCTGCTGATCCCGGGCACCTCGTCGGTGGCGCACCTACGCGAGAACCTGGCGGCGGCGGAGGTCGTGCTCGACGCGGCGGCGCTGGAGGCGCTCGACACGATCGGCGCGGCGCGGTGAGCGCCGGCCATGCCGCGCCATGGCCAAGCGCGGCGCGGCAGGGCATAGCGCCGACGCCATGACCGACTCCGCGCTGGCGCTCTACGTCCACTGGCCGTTCTGCGTCTCGAAATGCCCGTATTGCGACTTCAACAGCCACGTCCGCGCCGCGGTGGACCAAGAGGCGTGGCGCGACGCGCTGCTCGCCGACCTCGCGCATGAGGCGGCGGCGCTTCCGGGGCGGCGGCTCGGCTCGATCTTCTTCGGCGGCGGGACGCCCTCGCTGATGCCGCCCGCCACCGTCGCCGCGGTGATCGACGCCGCCACCGCCGCCTGGGCGCCGCTGCCCGACCTAGAGGTGACGCTGGAGGCCAACCCCTCCTCGGTCGAGGCGGCGCGTTTCGCCGATCTCGCCGCCGCCGGCGTGAACCGGGTGTCGCTCGGGCTGCAGGCGCTCGACGACGCCGCGCTGCGCTTCCTCGGCCGCGCGCACGACGTCGCCGAGGCGCTCGGCGCGCTCGACGTCGCGCAGCGCCACTTCGCGCGCGTGAGCACCGACCTGATCTATGCCCGACCGGAGCAGTCGCTCGGCGCGTGGGAGCGGGAGCTCGGGCAGGCGCTGGGCTTCGGCACCGAGCATCTGTCGCTCTACCAGCTCACGATCGAACCCGGCACGCGCTTCCACACCGAGGCGGCGGCGGGGCGGCTGACCATACCCGACGGCGACGCCGCCGCCGACCTGTTCGAGGCGACGCGCGCGATCACCGCCGCCGCCGGGCTGCCCGCCTATGAGGTGTCGAATCACGCCCGGCCGGGCGCGGAGAGCCGCCACAACCTGGCTTACTGGCGCTACCGCGACTATGCCGGCGTCGGCCCCGGTGCGCACGGGCGGCGCCAGGCGAGCGCGACGCAGCGCCACCGCAAGCCCGAGAATTGGCTCGGCGCGGTCGCGCGCAACGGTCACGGCCTCGTCACTGAGGAGCCGCTCGCGCCCGAAGCGCGCGCGCGCGAGGCGCTGCTGATGGGGCTGCGGCTCGCCGAGGGCGTCGACCTAGCGCGGGTGAGGCGGGTGACGGGGCTGGCGGTCGAGGCAATCGTCGACGACGACGCCATCACGTCGCTGCCGGGGCTGATCGCGCTCGATGGCGAGCGGCTGCGCGTGACCGAGGCAGGGATCCTGCTGCTCGACTCGATCTTGCCGCGCGTGGTGCGCTGAGCGATGGGCCCCGACGCCTCCACGACGGAAGAAGACGGGTGCCAGCCTCACCCGCCCGCGCATCCCAGCTGCGCCGCGTCGATCGCGGTTGGTGCGCCCGCGAGCGTGTAGCTGTCCGCGATCGGCCGTCCCGCGCGGTCGACAGTGGTGAGCGTCATCAGCCGCCCCGCGCGCAGCGCCGCGACGATCGCGCGGTCGGTCGCGGCGTCGGGCGCGCGCGCGCTCGTCAGGTCGCCCGCCAGCGCGAAGCGGCGCTCCCCCACCGCCAGCGTCACGCGCGCGTCGGCGCTGCGCGGGCGCGACAGGCGGAAGTACACGCTGGGCGTGCGCGTCGCGCGCGCGCGCGCCACCACGCTGGCGAAGCCGCCGCGGCGATCGGTGGCGCCGTCGTCGCGCACCGGCTGCGCGATCGCGAAGCAGCGCGGTGGCGCGCCCTCGCGCAACGCCGCCCAGCGCTCCCATACACCGAGCGCGCCGCGCTCCGCCGCCAGCGCCAGTGCTGCCGCGATCAGCAAGACCCTGCCCCCATCCGCGCCTCCTCGCCCCACCTACGGAGCGCTGTGGCCCAAGAGCAACGGTTTTTCCTGTTTATGTGAGGTTCATGCAACGACGCACGCGTTAACTAATTGACCCTCCACGCCCCAGGGTCGGGGCGAGAGGACTGGAGTGAGACATGCGTAAGCTTGCATTTGCCACCGCCGCGGCCGCGTTCGGCGTCGCGCTGGCAACCCCCGCGCTGGCACAGAACGGCGACTTCAGCGGTCCGCGGCTCGAGGCGCTCGCCGGCTACGACAATCTGCAGGACGGCGGCGACGGCGATTCCGAGGGCCGCGAGGGCTTCACCTACGGCGCGCTGCTCGGCTACGATTTTCAGCGCGGCAACATCGTCTACGGGATCGACGGCGAGATCACCGACGCGACCACGAAGAGCCGCAGCTACAACGAGGTCACCGCAGGCGACCGCTTCTCGGTCGAGGCGGGGCGCGACCTCTACATCGGCGGTCGGCTCGGCTATGTGATCTCGCCCGCGGCGATGATCTACGCCAAGGGCGGCTACACCAATGCGCGCGTCGAGAGCCGCTATCAGCCCACCACCGGCGCGGACAGCGAGCTGGTCGACAAGGCCGATCTCGACGGCTTCCGCCTCGGCGCCGGGCTCGAGTACAAGCTCACTCCGACCGCCTTCGTGAAGGGCGAGTATCGCTACTCGCACTACGGCGAGATCGAGGGCTACAACATCGATCTCGACCGCCACCAGCTGATGGCCGGTCTCGGCATCCGCTTCTGAGCGAGCGATCCTCCCCGAAGGGAGGATCGCAGCCGCTTCATATAGACGCGAGGGGTCGGGGCGCTTGCTCCGGCCCTTCACTTTTGGCTAGGACGAGTCGGCCAATTGCCCCTGGTGAGTGACCTGCGGGCCCGGGGGACGTGACGATGAAGGCGACGATCGAACGCGCGACGCTGCTCAAGGGGCTGAGCCACGTGCAATCGGTGGTGGAGCGCCGCAACACCATCCCGATCCTCTCCAACGTGCTGCTCGAGGCCACCGCCGAGGGCCAGCTGCGGCTGATGGCGACCGACCTCGACCTCCAGATCAACGAGAGCGTCGCCGCCGCGGTCGACCAGCCCGGCGCCACCACCGTCTCGGCGCACACTTTGTTCGACATCGCGCGCAAGCTGCCCGAGGGCTCGCAGGTCTCGCTCGCCGCCGCCGAGGGCCGCGTCACGATCGTGGCGGGCCGCGCGCGCTTCTCGCTTGGCACGCTGCCGCGCGACGATTTTCCGGTGATCGCCGAGGGCGAGCTGCCGGTCCAGTTCGAGCTGCCGGTCGACACGCTCAAGCAGATCATCGACAAGACGCGCTTCGCCATCTCCACCGAGGAGACGCGCTACTATCTCAACGGCATCTTCCTCCACGTCGCCGAGGGCGTGCTCAAGGCGGCGGCGACCGATGGCCACCGGCTGGCGCGCGTGACGGTCGACCAGCCCGAGGGCGCCTCGGGCATGCCCGACGTGATCGTGCCCCGGAAGTGCATCGCCGAGCTGCGCAAATTGCTCGACGAGGTGGACGGTTCGGTCGGCGTGTCGCTGTCGGGCACCAAGATCCGCTTCGACCTGGGCAGCGCGATCCTCACCTCCAAGCTGATCGACGGCACCTTCCCCGATTACAGCCGCGTGATCCCGACCGCGAACGACAAGATCCTCAAGCTCGACCCGAAGAGCTTCATGCAGGGCGTCGACCGCGTCTCGACCATCGCCACCGAGAAGACGCGTGCGGTGAAGATGGCGCTAGACCGCGACAAGATCACGCTGTCGGTGACCAGCCCGGAAAACGGCACTGCCGCCGAGGAAGTACCGGGCGACTACGCCGCGATGCCGTTCGAGATCGGCTTCAACAGCCGCTACCTGCTCGACATCCTCGGCCAGATCGACACCGACCTGGTGGAGGTCCACCTCGCCGACGCCGCGGCGCCGACGCTGATCCGCGAGAACGACAAGAGCCCCGCGCTCTACGTGCTGATGCCGATGCGGGTGTGAGGGTTCGTCCCGCGAGCCGCCTGGCTCGCGGGATGAGGGTCTTCAGTGGGCGGCAGATCGCGCGCCGGCATTTGCGCCCGCCAGCGAGTCGAGCGCGCGGTTGAGCGCGAGCAGATTGACGTGCGCCGCACCGAGGACGGGATCCTCCACCTGCGCCGCGACGAGCGCGCGCACCCGCGCCACCGCCAGCCCGCGCACCCGCGCGATCCGGGGCGCCTGCGCCAGCGCGCTCGCCGGCGACAGGTCGGGGTCGAGGCCCGAGCCGCTCGCGGTGACCAGATCGCCCGGGAGCGGGTCCGCGATGCCCTCCTCCCGCCGCCTCGCGGCGTCAGCCTTGACCCGGTCGGCGAGCGCCTGGCTCGCCGGTCCGAGGTTGGAGCCCGAGGAGGACAGGCCGTCATAGCCCTTGCCCGCGGCCGAGGGGCGTGACTGGAAGTAGCGCTCGGTCGTGAACGCCTGACCCACGACCGTCGAGCCGATGACGGTACCGCGTGGATCGTGCACCAGGCTACCGTTGGCCTGGCTCGGGAAGATCGCCTGTCCGATGCCCATCATGGCGAGCGGATAGGCGATGCCGAGAAGAGCGGCGAACAGGATTGTCATGACGATCGCCGGTCGCAGTGCGGAAGAGAAATCCTTGCCCATCTTCTATCTCCTTAGGCGAGGCCGAGGCCACCGACGACGAGGTCGATGAGCTTGATGCCGACGAACGGGGCGAGCAGGCCGCCCAATCCGTAGACCGCGAGGTTGCGCGCCAGCAGCGGGCCCGCCGCCATCGGCCGGTACGTCACGCCCTTGAGCGCGAGCGGCACCAGCAGCGGGATGATCAGCGCGTTGAAGATGATCGCGCTGAGGATCGCCGACTGCGGTGTCGCCAGTCCCATGACGTTGAGCACGCCGAGCCCGGGATAGAGCGCGACGAACATCGCCGGGATGATCGCGAAATATTTCGCCACGTCGTTCGCCACCGAGAAGGTGGTGAGCGCGCCGCGCGTCATCAGCAGCTGCTTGCCGAGCCCTACCACCTCGATCAGCTTGGTCGGATCGCTGTCGAGGTCGACCATGTTGCCCGCCTCGCGCGCCGCCTGCGTGCCGGTGTTCATCGCCACGCCGACATCGGCCTGCGCCAGCGCCGGCGCGTCGTTGGTGCCGTCACCGCACATCGCCACGAGCTTGCCGCCGGTCTGCTCCTGGCGGATCAGCGCCAATTTGTCCTCTGGCGTCGCCTGGGCGAGGAAGTCGTCCACCCCCGCCTCGGCCGCGATCGCCGCGGCGGTGAGCGGGTTGTCGCCGGTGATCATCACGGTGCGGATGCCCATGGTGCGCAGCTCGCCGAAGCGTTCGCGGATCCCGGCCTTGACCACGTCCTTGAGGAAGATCGCGCCGAGCAGGCGGCCGTCCTTCGCCACCGCGAGCGGTGTACCGCCCGCCCGCGAGATCTCGTCGGTGATGCGGCGCAGCTCGGTCGCCGCGGCGGTCTCGCCCGCACCCGCGTTGGCGCGCAGGATCGAGTCGACCGCGCCCTTCTGGATCAGCGTGTCGCCGATGCGCACACCCGAGACTCGGGTCTGCGCGGTGAAGGGGATCACCTCGGCACCCGCGGGCATCGGCCGCTGCAGCCCGAACGTCTCGCGCGCCAGCACGACGATCGAGCGGCCCTCCGGGGTCTCGTCGGCGAGACTGGCGAGCAGCGCCGCCTCGGCCAGCTCGACGTCACTGGCGCCGCCGACCGAGCGGAACTCGCTCGCCTGGCGGTCGCCGATCGTGATCGTGCCGGTCTTGTCGAGCAGCAGCACGTCGACGTCGCCCGCCGCCTCGACCGCGCGGCCCGACTTGGCGAGCACGTTGAAACGCACCAGCCGGTCCATGCCCGCGATGCCGATCGCGGAGAGCAGCGCCGCGATCGTGGTCGGGATCAGCGTGATCAGCAGCGCGGCGAGGATCGCCACCGGGATGCTGCCGCCGGTGTAGGCGGCGAAGCCCGGGATGGTCGCAACCGCGATCAGGAAGATGATCGTCAGCCCGACCAGCAGCACGGTGAGCGCCACCTCGTTGGGGGTCTTCTGCCGCTCGGCGCCCTCGACCAGCGCGATCATGCGGTCGAGGAAGCCCTTGCCGGGCTCCACCGTCACCTCGACCCAAATCTCGTCGGAGATGACGCGCGTGCCCGCGGTCACCGCCGAGCGGTCGCCGCCGGCCTCGCGGATCACCGGCGCGCTCTCGCCCGTGATCGCGGCCTCGTTGACCGAGGCGACGCCGGAGACGACCTCGCCGTCCGAGGGGATCAGATCGCCCGTCTCGACCAGCACCACGTCGCCGACCCGGAGCTGGCTCGCCGCCACTTCGTCATAGGCGCGCCCGTCGCCCTTCAGCCGCTTGGCGCTGAGCTCGGCCTTGGTGGCGCGCAGGCTCGCCGCTTGCGCCTTGCCGCGTCCCTCCGCCAGCGCCTCGGCGAAGGTGCCGAACAGCACCGTCAGCCACAGCCACACCACCAGCTGCGCCTTGAAGGCGAGCGTCAGCCCGTCGCCGCCGATGTTGATCGTGACCGTCAGCAGCGTCGCCACGCACGCGGTCACGAACATGACCGGGTTGCGGATCAGTTCCTTGGGATTGAGCTTGAGGAAGCTTGCCGTGATCGCGGGCACGACGAGGTCGGCCGTGAACAGGCTCTTGGTCTGGGTCTTCGCCATGATGGCCCCCGTGTCAGAACAGCTGGCCGCGGATCATCGCGAGATGATCGGCGATCGGACCGAGCGCGAGGCTCGGCAGGAAGGTGAGGCCGCCCAGGATGAGGATGATCCCGACGAGCAGCCCGACCCACAGGCCGCCGGTGGTCGGGAACGAGCCCGCGCTCTCCGGCGTGTATTTCTTGGCGGCGAGGCTGCCCGCGACGGCGAGCATCGGCACGATGATGAAGAACCGCCCGATCCACATCGCCACACCGAGCAGCCCGTCGTAATAGGGCGTGTTCGCGGTCAGCCCGGCGAAGGCCGAGCCGTTGTTCGCCACCGCACTGGTGAAGGCGTAGAGGATCTCCGAGAAGCCGTGCGGCCCCTTGTTGAGCGGCCCCGCCAAGCCCTGTTGCAGCACCGACGACAGAGCGGTGAGGCCGAGGATGACGAGCGGCAACACCGCGATTGCCAGCACCGCGAGCGTCACCTCGCGGCTCTCGATCTTCTTGCCGACGTACTCGGGCGTGCGCCCGACCATCAGCCCGGCGACGAACACCGCCAGGATCGCGAACAGCAGGAAGCCGTAGATCCCCGCGCCGACGCCGCCGACGACGACCTCGCCGAGCTGCATGTTGAACAGCGGGATCATCCCGCCCAGCGCGGTGAAGCTGTCGTGCATGGCGTTGACCGCGCCGCACGAGGCCGCGGTGGTTACCACCGAGAACAGCGCCGACGCGGCGATGCCGAAGCGCGCCTCCTTGCCCTCCATGTTGCCGCCCGCGACGCCGAGCTGGTGGAGCACGGGATTGCCCGCCGCCTCGGCGGCATAGGTCACCGCGGTGCCGGCGAGGAACAGGATCATCATCGCCGCCAGGATCGCCCAGCCCTGCCGCGTGTTGCCCACCGCCTTGCCGAAGGTCCAGGTCAGCCCGGCGCCTAGC
>Ga0265798_10009166_pt1 | contig 12445 bp, 10 predicted proteins | sample P3T30metagenome_FD_192430 | JGI IMG/M metagenome (GOLD analysis project Ga0265798, IMG submission 192430) | Plant litter microbial communities from East Loma Ridge, Irvine, California - P3 T30 | ecosystem: Environmental > Terrestrial > Plant litter > Unclassified | place: USA: California...
TTCGCCAAGCATAGCGTGTCCGACATCTGGAAGCAGAGCGATCACTGGATCGAGGACCAGGGCCGCGTCACCGAGCCGCTCCGCTACAACGCCGCCACCGATCACTATGAAGTCGTGAGCTGGGCGGACGCGATGCGCGAGATCGGCGCAGGCCTCGCCGCCGTCCCCGATCCGAACCAGGCCGAGTTCTACACCTCGGGCCGCTGCTCGAACGAGGCGGCGTTCCTGTTCCAGCTGTTCGTGCGGCTCTACGGCACCAACAACTTCCCCGACTGCTCGAACATGTGCCACGAGGCGACGTCGGTCGGGCTGCCGAAGTCGATCGGCATCGGCAAGGGCACCGTCAGCCTTGAGGATTTCGACCACGCCGACCTGATCCTGTCGATCGGCCATAACCCCGGCACCAACCATCCGCGGATGATGGCGACGCTGCGCGAAGTGTCGAAGCGCGGCGGTAAGATCATCGTCTTCAACCCGCTCAAGGAACGTTCGCTCGAACGCTTCGAATCGCCGCAGTCGGTGGTCGAGATGGCGACGATGTCGGCAACCCCGATCGCGAGCAGCTATTACCAGGTGAAGGTCGGCGGCGATGCAGCCGCGCTGAAGGGTATCGCCAAGGCGCTGGTCGCGCTCGACGAGGCGGCCAAGGTCTCTGGCGGCGAGCGCGCGCTCGATCACGCGTTCATCGCCGAGCATACCGCGGGGCTCGACGACTATATCGCCGATCTCGCCACCACCGAATGGGCGGATATCGAGCGCTCCAGCGGGCTCTCGCAGAAGGACCTCGAAGAAGTCGCGCTCGCCTATTCGAAGTCGAAGTCGACGATCTGCTGCTACGGCATGGGCGTCACGCAGCATCGCACCGGCACGACCAACGTCCAGCAGATCGCCAATCTGCTCCTGCTCCGCGGCAATATGGGCCGGCCAGGCGCGGGCATCTGTCCGCTGCGGGGCCACAGCAACGTCCAGGGCGACCGCACCGTCGGCATCACCGAGCGGCCGATGCCCCTGCTGCTCGACAACATGCGCGACGTGTTCGGATTCGAACCACCCCGGGAGCATGGCCATTCGGTGGTCGAGAGCATCGCGGCGATGCGCGACGGCCACGCCAAGGCGATCGTCTGCCTCGGCGGCAACCTCGCTATCGCCTCGTCCGATCCGCAGGCATGCGCGGAGGGCTTCCGCAACCTCGACCTCGCGGTCCACATCACCACCAAGCTCAATCGCACGCAGTTGCTGATGGCGAAGGCGACCTACGTCCTGCCGTGCCTCGGTCGGACCGAACTCGACATGCAGGCGACCGGCCAGCAATCGGTCACGGTCGAGGATTCGATGTCGATGGTCCACGCCTCTCGCGGCTTCCTGATGCCACCGGGCGACAACGTGAAGTCGGAGATCTGGATCGTCGGCGAGATCGCCAAGGCGACCTTCGCCGCCAAGGGCCGCGCGCCGGTCGAGATCGACTGGGATGCCTATGTCGGCGACTACAGCCTGATCCGCGACAAGATCGAGGCGGTGTTCCCCGCGTTCGCCGACTACAACGCACGTATCCGCAAGCCGGGCGGCTTCCACCTGCCGAACTCGGCGGCGATGCGCGAGTGGAAGACGGATAGCGGCAAGGCGAACTTCATCGTCGCCAAGGGCGTCGAGGAGGACGAAAGCGCGGGCGATCCGACCGTTTTGCGTCTGACGACGCTGCGCGCGCACGATCAGTACAACACCACCGTCTACAGCCTCGACGACCGCTATCGCGGCGTATTCGGGCGCCGCGACATCCTGTTCATGAACGAGCGCGACATGGCACGGCTCGGGCACAAGGAAGGCGACGTCGTCGACATCGCCACCGCGCTTCAGTTCGCCCGGCCCGACCGCGTCGTGCAGAAGCTGATGCTGGTCCGCTACGCTTTGCCCGATGGTTGCGTCGCTTCCTACTACCCCGAGACGCAGCCGTTGATCGCGCTCGAGGATCACGATCCGCAGAGCTTCACCCCTTCCTACAAATCCATCCCGGTGACCGTCCGTCCCGCCGCCGCCGACATGGGTTCGGATCGCGGCGTGGTGCGCGCGGGGATCGTCGGGCACGAGAGTAAAGTACACGCATGAGCACCGGCTATTCGTCGACGATCGACACCTACGCGACCCTAGCTGCGACCAAGGCGGAGGCGTTGCGGCGCTCTCCCGCGGGGTTCTTCGCTGGCGCGATCCTAGCGGGCACGTATATCGGCATTGCGATGATCCTCGCGCTCAGCACGGGCTCGGGCCTCGAACCCGGCGTGCGACCGTTGGTGATGGGCGCGACCTTCGGGCTCGGGCTCATCCTGACCGTGTTCGCCGGGGCTGAACTGTTCACCGGCTATGTGATGTATCTCGGCTTCGGCCTCGCACGCCGGACGATCACGATCGGCGACGCGCTCAAGCTCGCCGCCGTCGTGTGGATCGGCAACCTTGTGGGCGGCGTCGTGCTGTCGGTGGTGTTCGCGGCAGGCGGTGGCGGTGCCATCTTCGCCAACGCAGATACGATGTTCCACGGCTATGTCCTGCATAAGGTGTCGGTCGACGCGACCGCGCTGATGGCGCGTGCGATCCTGTGCAACTGGCTCGTCTGCCTCGCGATCTGGACCGCGGCACGGATGACCGGCGACACCGCCAGGTGCATTGCGATGGCCTGGATTCTGCTCGCGTTCGTCGCCGCCGGGTTCGAGCATTCGGTCGCCAACATGACCGCGCTGACGCTCGGCCTGCTGGTGCCCAACTCGTCGATCGACCTCGCCGGCATGGTCCGCAATCTTGCCATCGTCACCGTCGGCAACACGATCGGTGCCTTGGTCTTCGTCGTCGGCGGCTATCTGGTCGCGTCGAAGACGGACGCGGTGCAGGCCGCTAAGTAACCGCGTTTTCGCGTAGCAGCGGCGGCCCTGCTGCTACGCGAACATCTCCCACGGATCGTTGACGACAAGGATCGCGTCGCTGCGGGCGAGCGCGAGCAATGTCAGGCCGTGCTCGCGCGCATGATCGATCGCCAGGCTGGTCGGTGCGGAGATGCCCACCAGCATCGGCGCACCGGCGATCAGTGCCTTATCGACCATCTCGAAACTGATTCGCGACGTGACGAGGATGAAGCCGGCGATAGGCTGCCCCGTGATCGCGATGCCGCCGACGAGCTTGTCGAGCGCATTGTGACGGCCGACGTCTTCATACGCTGCAACGATCCGACCCTCGCGATCGCAGGCGGCGGCGGCGTGGATCGCGCCCGTAGCCGCGTTCAGAGGCTGGTGGGCGCGTAACCCACCCAGCGCGGCGAACAGCGCGTCCACAGGCGTGCCGGGCTTGGGCGGCGTCTGTGGGACCGGTTTGCGGATCTGTTCGAGCCCGGAGATCCCACAGAGCCCGCAACTTGTGTCGCTGGTCCGGTGGCGAACGCGGTCGTGAATGCGGCCCTTGCATCGCTCGGACAGTCCGACGCGGACGATCCAGCCAGCCTCCGCCTCGAAGACATCGATGTCGCGCACGTCGTCGGCGCTGTCCGCGAGCCGCTCGGTCAGCAGAAAGCCGGTCGTGAATTCGGCCAAGTCGGCGGGCGTCATCATCATCACCGCATAGCCGAGCCCGTCGATCTCGATCGCGACCGGAACTTCGACGGCAATGGCGCGCTCGCCCGCGGTAATCGAATCAGGCCGCAGGATCTTGATCGCTTCGTTGCGCGACGTACTCATAAGATATCGAGGTCCTGCGGCGTGTTGACGTTCGGAATAGGCGCACCCGCCGGGATCGGGATAGCGCCAATCGCCTCCGCCCATCCGCGCACCGATCGCCGCGGCACGGCCTCGATGTGGGTCAGCAAATTGCCGAGCAAACCCGTCTCCCAATGCCCGAGCACCGGAGCGTCGGGGCAATAGGCAGAGGCACGTCGGGACAGCACCGTCAGCAACCCGTCCGGCAGCCACGGCATGTCGCACGCAATCGTCAGCACCGAGGTGAACCCGCGCGAGCCCGCATAACCGAGCGCGCCAGCGATGCCCCCCAATGGCCCAATATTCGGACTTGGCAGGTCAGGTATCGCGCCGTCGCGTCCCGCGATCACCGCGGTCTCGACATGAGGCGACAGCAGCGCCCGTGCATGCTCAGCCAGCACGCGTCCGTCCAACACCGCCATCGCCTTGTCGGACCCGAAGCGCGACGACCTCCCGCCAGCCAGTACGACACCCAGAATGCGCTGCTCGGTCAGCGCGTCTTCTCGATCCGCACCGGCACGGATTTCGCTGCCGGAACATGGCTTTCGCGGGCATGGTGAGCAACCGGTATGAGCAAATTGCACTCGGGGTAATACGCACCGAGGCAGCCCTCGGGGATCGCATATTCGACCACGCGGAGCTTGTTCAGGCGGCGGTCCGAATTGCCGCCGGCGTCACCGACCAGATCGACGTCGTCGCCATCGGTGATCCCCATCCGGATCATGTCGCTGCGGTTCATGAACACGATGTCGCGCGTACCCTTCACGCCGCGGAAGCGGTCGTGATAGCCATACACGGTCGTGTTGAACTGGTCGTTCGACCGCAGTGTCATCAGCCGGAAGCGGCCCTCCGCTTCCTCGAACCCGGTGACGTTCAGCGCCTGCGGGACGTTGATCTCCGCCTTGCCGCTCTTCGTCTTCCACTCGCGATGTGCCGCCGGAACGCCCTTCCAGAAGCCACCGGGCGTGAACATCTGGTCGTTGAAGTTCTTGAACAGGCCTGGATACGTCACCTCGATCGCATCGCGAACCCGCGCATAATCGCGCACCCACGCATCCCAATCGAGCTTGGGATTGGGCGCGAGCGTCGCCTTGGCAATCCCCGCGACGATCGCAGGCTCCGATAGCAGCGTCTCGGAAGCCGGCGTCGCCTTGCCCTTCGACCCGTAGATCTGGCTGAACGAATCCTCGATCGACACGCTCTGCGGCCCGGTGCCCTGCATGTCCGTCTCGATCCTGCCGAGGCAGGGGAGCAGATACGATGTCTCGCCCGGCAGAAGGTGCGAGCGGTTGAGCTTGGTCGCGATATGCACCGTCAGGTCGAGCGCGCGCCACTTCGGCTCCATCCGCGCATGATCCGGGATCGCGCGCACGAAATTGCCACCAAGACCGACGAACGCCTGCGCGCTGCCGTCGAGCACCGCTTCGCACGCCTCGACCGTATCCCAACCCTTCTCACGCGGCGGCTCGAAGCCATATTGCTCGGCAAGCTTGTCGAGCGGCGCGAGTTCGGGCTTCTCGGTGATGCCGACGGTGCGCTGGCCCTGCACGTTCGAGTGACCGCGGACCGGCCCCATGCCGGCACCCGGCTTGCCGATATTGCCGCGGAGCAGCATCAGATTGACGAGCATGTGCACGTTGTCGATCCCGCCGACATGCTGCGTCAGCCCCATGCCGTACACCGCGATGACCGCCTTGGACTTGGCATAGACCTTCGCCGCCGCCTCGATCTCGGTACGGGGCAGGCCGCTCTCATGCTCGATCGTCGCCCACTCGGTTGCGCGCGCGACATCGGCGAACGCCTCGAACCCGGTGGTGTGCTCGGCAAGAAACGCATGATCGAGCACCGGCAAGCCGTTGATCCGCTTGGCGTTGTCGTCGGCTTCGATCAGGTATTTGCACATCCCCATGATCGCGCCGACGTCGCCGCCGGTCTTCAGCTGGTGATATTGCGAGGCGATCGGCGTCGACTTGCCCGTCACCATCTCGATCGGGTTCTGCGGATCCTGGAATTTCTCCAGCCCGCGCTCCTTTAGCGGATTGAACACGACGATCTCGACGCCACGCTTCGCACAATCGCGCAGCGGATGCAGGAACCGGGGGCTGTTAACCCCGGGGTTCTGCCCGAAATAGAAAATCGCGTCGCACTTCTCATAGTCCGACAGGTGGATCGTGCCGACCGCCGACCCGATCGCCGACTTCAGACCGACCGAGGTCGTCTCGTGGCACATGTTCGAACTGTCGGGCAGGTTCTGACTGCCGTACATCCGCGCGAGCAGGCTATACATGTACGACGTCTCGAGGCTGGCGCGGCCCGACGCGTAGAAGATGACCTTGGTCGCATCATAGGTCTTCAGCTTGGCGCCAATGCCCGCGAACGCCTCGTCCCAACTGCACGCCGCATACTTGTCCGTCGCGGCATCATACTTCAGAGGGTGCGTCAGCCGCCCCGCCTGTTCGAGATCGTAATCCTTCCAGCCGATCAGCTCGCTGACGGTGTGCTGCTCGAAGAACGCCGGCGTCACGCGGAACGAGGTCAGCTCCCAAGCCGTCGCCTTCGCACCATTTTCGCAGAACTCCGCGACATGTGGATGCGCGGGCTTGCCCCACGCGCAACTCACGCACGCAAAGCCATCCGGCTTGTTCTGCCGGGCGAGTTCGCGGATCACCTCAGGCCCGACCTTCTCGCGCGCGGAAATCTCGACGAGCGACTTCATCGACCCCCAGCCGCCTGCTGGTGCCGTGTAATCCTCGATCTCTACGGTCCGGTCGTCGCTCATGCTTATCTCCGCTTTTATGGTCCAACGCAGTGGCAAAGCTTTCGATGCAGGCACCACAGATTTACCGGCGGTTCAAATCCGGACGCGCATCCCCTAGATGCAGTCTCGAATCTCCAAGGAACTCCGATGACGACGCACACGACCCGCATGCTTATCCTCGGCTCGGGCCCCGCCGGGCTCTCCGCCGCGATCTATGGCGCGCGTGCCGGGATGGCGCCGATCGTCGTGCAGGGCATCCAGCCCGGCGGCCAGCTGACCACCACCACCGATGTCGAGAATTATCCCGGCTTCAAGGACGTGATCCAGGGGCCGTGGCTGATGGAGCAGATGCAGGCACAGGCCGAGCATGTCGGCACGCGGATGATGTGGGATACGATCGTGCAGGTCGACCTGACCAGCCGCCCGTTCCGCCTGATCGGCGACAGCGGCGACGTGTACGAGGGCGATACGCTGGTGATCGCGACTGGCGCGCAGGCGAAGTGGCTCGGCATCGACAGCGAGGAGCCGATGAAGGGCAAGGGCGTCAGCGCCTGCGCGACCTGCGACGGGTTTTTCTACCGCGGCAAGAAGGTGGCGGTGATAGGCGGCGGCAACACTGCGGTCGAGGAGGCGCTGTACCTCACCAACCATTCGCCCGACGTGACGCTGATCCACCGTCGCGATTCGCTGCGGTCGGAGAAGATCCTCCAGGAGCGCCTGTTCGCGCACAAGGGCGTGACGGTGCTCTGGAACAAGGAGGTTCGCGAGTTCGTCGATGGTGGCGGCAATGCGGGGCTCGTCGCGCTGGAGCTCGAGGACACGGTGACGGGCGAGCGCTCGCGGCTGGCGGTCGATGGCGGGTTCGTGGCGATCGGGCATCACCCGGCGACCGAGCTGTTCCGGGGGCATATCGCTCTCGATTCGGACGGCTATATCTCGGTCGAGACTGGCTCGACGCGGACCAGCGTCGAGGGTGTGTTCGCGTGCGGCGACGTCGCGGACAAGGTGTATCGGCAGGCCGTGACCGCGGCTGGCACGGGCTGCATGGCGGCACTGGATGCCGAGCGCTTCCTCGCGGCGGCCGAGTTTGCGGAGCTTGCCGAAGCCGCTGAATAAGCGGCGTAATCGGGAAAGTAGTTTAGGCCAGGTTACGCCTAAGTGCGGTCTCCAGCGCGGCGCCTGCCGGGCCGGTGAAGCTGTGCGATTCGGTGTCGATCGTCTCGGCTGGGACGATGGCCCCGGCGGCTGCGGCGAACGCGATGGCGGTCGCATCGCCGCGGGCCAGGATGACCGCGGCGTTGGTGTGCCAGCGCGCCAGTTCCGTCAGGACTCGCGTCGTGAGTAGCTCAGGCCGAGAGGCATATATGCGCTGTAAGCCTCTAATTAACTTGCGAAAGCTTATGCTGCCCAGCAGGGCCCTGCGCCACGTCGCAGGATCGCGTAGCGCTGTTCTGTAACGGGCGCGGATCGCGGCGGCGGGAGGAAGGTCGTCGATCGGTTCGACGACCCAGGGGTTGGCAACGATGATCCGGTCGATCGCTGCCGATCGGCCGAACAAGGCGAGCGTGGTGGCGGCATCGCAATTGCCGAAGCCTATCAGCCGCGTGAGGTGGGGAGCGGCGGATCGGAAGGCGGTGGCGGCGGCGATCAGGTCGGGTTTTGCGCCGAGGAAGCCGCGATTGTCGCCGGTCGAGTCGCCGACACCGCGGCGATCGTAGCGGAACACGGGCGTGCCGGTGGCGGCCAGACGGTGCGCGAGCATCGCCATGCCGCGGTGCGCCCCGCTGCGAATTTCATTGCCGCCGGATACGATGATCAGACCGGTCGAGCCATGTCCCTCGTCCAGCGTGGCGGCGAGGCTTTCGCCTCCGCAAGTGAAACCGATCAGCCTTCGCACGATGCGATCCAGTACGAGATATCGTCCGCAAGGTGCTGTGCGAGAACGACATCGTTATCCGGTTCCGATCGGCGCCAGAGCGGTGCGCCGGCATAGGTCGCATCGGAGGGCCGGGGATCGGTATCCAGGCGCACGACCCGGTATCGGCCATCGTCACGCGGTGTGGCGCCGCGCAATTCGTCGAGCATATCGAGGGACACATGGTTGCCTGCGTATTCGCCCTCGGGCGCGCGGGCGGATTTGCCGGTGGCGCGCGTACGTTCGAGGTCTCGGACGAGGTTCCCGCCCGTCTGAGGTGCAAGGTGCCAGCGACCGGCGACGTCCGCGTCGACATCGAGAAGCGCCCCGCTTCTTATCGAAAGCGCATAACTTCGCGTGCCAAGGTGTTGGGATAGATCGGTATAGGCTCTGCGCTGGTCGGACAGTCTGGCTTCTACGGTCGCGACCTCGCTCTCACCGGTGCCGGGAAAGTCGGGGAGGACGCTGGCGATCCCGTGGCCTACCAGCGCGCGCAGGATCGTGCAGGCGAACTGGCGTGTGCGATTCGCTTCCTCGAACAAGGGGAGGGCGGCGATGACGATCGGGCCGGTATCGGGGCCGAATCGGAGCATCGCTTCGCGGCCACCGGTCCAGTCATATGTATCGAAGCGCAGACCGGACATCATGGTCGAAGCTAGACCAGCGCTTTACCCGCGGCAAACGTCACCAGCGCGCCGAACGTCTCGAGCATCTCGCCATCGATCTCGTCGTCCTCGATCAGGATGCCGAGCCGGTCTTCGAGTTCGGTCAGCACGCTTGCCACCGCCATCGAATCGAGCTCGGGCAGCGCGCCGAACAGCGGCGTGTCCGGCGTGAACGCAGCGACGCGATCGGCGCTGAGACCGAGGATATCGGCCAGGACGGCGCGTACCGTCGTTTCGACTTGGGAAGTGCCTTCGAAGATCACGAGCATCGCCTGAACGGTTAGGAACCCGGCCCCGCTAGCGTGTGGGGGTGAATTCGGCAACGGGTTCGCGCTAACGGGGCTTGGCGCTATTAGGGGCGCATGATCGCGCTCGACCCCAAGCCGTACCCTATCGACCACATCGCGCTGCGTGGTGCGCCTGACGCGATTGCGCTGGTCGACAAGGCGGGCGCGATGACCTTTGCCGAGCTCGAGGCAGGGGTCGGTGAACTGGCGGGGTGGCTCGCTGCCCGGGGGCTGTCGGCGGGCGACCGCGTCGCGACGTGGCTGCCGAAGACGCGCGTCGCCTGCCTGATGCCGCTCGCGGTGGCGCGAGCGGGGCTGGTGCATGTGCCGGTCAACCCACTGCTCCGGCGAGCGCAGGTCGCGCATATCCTGGGGGACAGCGGCGCTCGCTTACTGGTGACCCAAAGCGCGAGGGCCGGGACGCTAGACGATGGCGACGTACCGGACGGCTGCGCGATCGTAGACGAGATGGATCCTCTTTCTCTGTTCCCTCGCGAACGCGGGGGCCCAGGATTGCAGAACGCGACGCCCGTGATTCCTGGCCCCCCGCCTCCGCGGGGGAACGGAATGATGGGTCCCTCCGACGCTGACCCCGATACCCTGGCCGCAATCCTCTACACGTCCGGTTCCACCGGCCGGCCGAAAGGCGTGATGCTAAGCCACGCAAACCTGTGGCTCGGCGCGATCTCCGTCGCGCACTATCTGAAGCTGAAGCCCGAAGACCGCGTGCTCGGCGTACTCCCCTTGTCGTTCGACTACGGCCAGAACCAGCTACTCTCCACATGGGCGGCCGGCGCGTCGGTAGCGCCGCTCGACTACCTCGTCGCACGCGACGTGGTGAAGGCGGTCGAGCGGGTCGAGGCGACGACGCTCGCGGGCGTGCCGCCCTTGTGGGTTCAGCTACTGGAAGCGGAGTGGCCGGCGGAAACCGCCGCTCGGTTGAAACGCCTGACCAACTCGGGCGGCGCATTGACGCCGCGACTCGTACGGGGCCTGCGCGAGCGGTTCCCGGCGGCGAAGATGTACGCGATGTACGGGCTGACCGAGGCGTTCCGATCGACCTATCTCGACCCGGCGCTAATCGATACGCATCCCGACGCGATGGGGCGCGCGATCCCGTTCGCCGAGGTCTCAGTGGTGAAACCCGACGGCACGCGCGCCGCGCCGGGGGAGGCGGGGGAACTCGTGCATGCGGGCCCACTCGTCGCGCAAGGCTATTGGCAGGATGCGGAGCGGACGGCGCAGCGGTTCCGCCCGGCTCCCGGTGGCAACGGCATGGCGGTCTGGTCAGGGGATACCGTCGTCGAGGGCGAGGACGGCTTGCTCCGATTCGTTGGCCGCGATGACGAGATGATCAAGAGCGCAGGCAACCGGATCAGCCCGCTCGAGGTCGAGGAGGCGGTGCTGGCAGGCGGCGAAGCGCGCGAGGCGGTCGCGGTCGGCGTGCCGGACGAGCGGCTGGGGCAGGCGATCGTCGTGATGCTGGCGGGGGATGCGAGCGAGGAGGCGACGTTGCGGGCGCGGTTGCGGACTGCTCTGCCGAGCTTCATGCAGCCGGGGATATACCTCTGGCGGGACGAATTACCGCGTAATGCCAATGGGAAGTTGGATCGGTCTGCCATTGCGTCGGAGGTAAAAGCTTGTTCTCCCGCGAAGGCGGGAGTCCAGTCTGGGCCCCCGCCTTCGCGGGGGAACACGGAAGGGAGCGCGTCATGAAACCGATGGGTGCTCTTCCTCCTGAGTTTGCTGCGCAGTCGGGGGCGCTAACGATCGGCGATCGGCCTGCCGATGGTTGGGCTGTAGAGGCCAGTGACACTCCGCTGTTCGTCTACGACATGGCGATCGTCGCTGCGCGCATCGCGCGGTTTCGTGCGGCGATGCCGGCGATCGACCTCCATTACGCGATAAAGGCCAATCCGCACGCCGACCTGCTGACCGCCATCGCACCGCTGGTCGACGGGCTCGACGTCGCTTCCTCGGGCGAACTCGCGAAGGCTATGATCGTCAAACCCGCCGCGTCGATCAGTTTCGCGGGCCCCGGCAAGCGCGACGACGAACTCGCCCCCGCGATCACCGCCGGCGCCACGCTCAACGTGGAATCTGAAGGCGAGGCGGCGCGGGCGTTCGCGATCGGCGAGCGGCTCGGCCACACACCGCGCATGGCGGTCCGCGTAAACCCCGACATCGAACTCCGCGGTTCGGGCATGCGAATGGGCGGTCGCGCATCGCCGTTCGGAGTCGATGCGGTACGGGCGGCAGCGCTTGTGAAAGCGATCGTCGCAGCGGGCGCGGACTGGCGCGGGTTCCATATCTACGCCGGCAGCCAGGCGCTCGATGCCGGTGCGATCATCGAGACGCACGCGGCGACGATCGCACTCGCGGCACGCCTGGCGGACGAAGCGGGCGCTGCGCCGCCGCTCGTCAACCTCGGCGGCGGTTTCGGCGTGCCCTATTTCAACGGCGACATGCCGCTCGACGTCGAGCGCGTCGGCGAGGCGCTAGCCGAAGCGCTCGCATTCCGCCCCGCGATCCTCACCGAAACACGATTCGCGATCGAACTCGGCCGCTGGCTCGTGGCCGAAGCGGGCGTCTACCTGACCCGCGTCATCGACATGAAGCAAAGCCAAGGCGAGACCTTTGTCGTCGTCGACGGCGGCCTCAACCACCAGCTCGCCGCCAGCGGCAATTTCGGCACCGTGGTCCGCCGCAACTACCCGATCGCGGTCGCGGCGCGGATGGGCCACGCGCCGACCGAAACCGTCTCCGTCGTCGGTCCGCTCTGCACCCCGCTCGACCGGCTCGGCGACAAGGTCGCGCTCCCCCCCGTCCATGTCGGCGACCTGATCGCGATCTTCATGGCGGGTGCCTACGGGGCGAGCGCCAGCCCGAGCGCGTTTCTCGGGCATCCACCAGCGTCCGAGATCGTTACTGGTATATAAGGTGCAGTTGCAGTGCCTTGGCGGGGCATGGTTACGGGGCGCTCCTAACGCTATCTTCACCTGTTACTTGCATAGCGAAGGCTGAGTTAGCCGCCCGTCGGGCAACCGATGGACGGTGCGGCGCCAGGAGAAAGTTACCCATGCGTTCCG
>Ga0265798_10009167_pt1 | contig 12445 bp, 10 predicted proteins | sample P3T30metagenome_FD_192430 | JGI IMG/M metagenome (GOLD analysis project Ga0265798, IMG submission 192430) | Plant litter microbial communities from East Loma Ridge, Irvine, California - P3 T30 | ecosystem: Environmental > Terrestrial > Plant litter > Unclassified | place: USA: California...
TGAGCAGGTCGCGGTCGTCCCGCGTGATGATCCGGTTGAGGTGCGCGTAGACGAAGCTCAGCGCGGGGCTCGTGCCCCAGTGCCCGAGCAGGCGCGGCTTGATGTCGTCGCGCTCGAGGGCACGCTGGGGGAGCGGGTCCTCGCGCAGGTAGATCTGCCCCACCGTGAGGTAGTTCGCGGCGCGCCACCAGGCGTCGACGAGCTCGAGCTCGTCGGCGGTGGCGGGAGCCGGCGTCGTGCCGCGTCCGGTCATCGGTCGTCCTCCCTCGGGGTGCGGTCGGTGGCGCGCCCGCCGTCGCGCGACATCTCGTCGATGGTCACGGCGGCGTTCACGAGCGCCAGGTGGCTGAGGCCCTGCGGCAGGTTGCCCACGAACGAGCCGTCCGAGGGCTCGATCATCTCGCTGAGCAGGCCCACGTCGTTGACCTGCTCGACGAGCTCGTCCATGAGCTGTTCGGCCTCGTCCTGGCGGCCCACGCAGGCGAGCGCTCCGGCCGACCAGAACCCGCAGGCCGTGAAGGTCCCCTCGACCTCGTCCATGCCCGTGTAGCGGTACATCAGGGGTCCGGCGCCCAGCTCGCGGCGCAGGTGGTCGATCGTGCGCGACATGCGGTGGCCGCGGTCGAAGCCGCTGGCGGCGTGCAGCAGGACCGAGGCGTCGACCTTGGTCGTCCCGGGGTGCATGACGTAGCTGCCGAGCTCCTCGTCCCAACCGTGCTCGTCGATCCACTCGACGATGAGCCGCTGGTTCTCCCGCCAGTGCTCGAGGTCGTCGGGGCTGGGATGGATCTCCCCGGCCTCGGCGAGCGCGATGGCGGCGTCGATCGCCTGCCAGCAGCCCATCTTGCTCGACGTGTAGTGCTCGAGCTCGTCGAGCTCCCACATGCCGCTGTCCTCCTCCTGCCACCGGCGGCACGCCTGGTCGGCGAAGTCCGCGAGCAGCGTGCTCGTCGCGGCGTCGAGGATGTTCCCGCCCTCGACGTAGGCGCGCATGATGCCCAGGATGTCCGCGAAGACGCCGAGCTGCAGCTGGTCGGCCGCGCTGTTGCCCGCGAGGACGGGCCCGATGCCGCGCCAGCCCTCCGAACCCGTCTCGTGCATGCCGTCGGGGAGGCTGCCGTCGAGCTCGAAGAAGATCTTCATCTCTCCGTCCTGCGCCTTGAGGGCCTTGAGGATCCACGACACGGCCGCGTGCGGCTCCTCGCGCAGGCCGAAGCGGAGCAGCGCCTCGACGGTGTAGGCGAGGTCGCGCACCCAGGCGAACCGGTAGTCGTAGTTCTTCTCGCCGCTGGGGCTCTCCGGCAGGCCCGTGGTCGCGGCCGCGGCGATGGCGCCCGTGGGCGAGAAGATGAGCAGCTTGAGCGCGAGGGCGCTCCGGTGCACGGCCTCCTGCCAGCGGCCCTCCCAGTGGAACTCCTCGCTCCAGAAGGTCCAGCTGTCGACCGTGCGGTCGATGCCCTGGTCGACGATGCGCGGGTCGGGCAGGTGGACGGGCTCGTCGTCGACGCCGCAGACGCAGATCAGGTGCCGTGAGCCCGGGGCGGTCGTGAAGGCCCCGCGGAACTCCACCGGCCCGTCGGGGTGCCCGTCGCCCGGCCCGTGGGGGTCGGTGCGACCGTGCTCGAAGCCCACGAGGGCGAGGTCGATGCTCCCGGCCCGGAGGATCGGCCCGTGCTGGGTGTCGACGCGCTCGACCGGCTCGGTGCCGAAGGTGTTGCCGGGCACGACGGCCCAGCGCATGTCGACCGTGCCGTCGACGCCCTCGATGCGACGGGCGAGCTCGCTCCAGGGCAGGCGGCCGGCGATGCCGACGACGAGGGCGTCCGTCACCTCGACGACGCCGGTCTCCGTGGCGAAGCGGGTCACGAGCACGTTCGTGCCGCGCACGTACTCGCGCGTGCTCGTGAAGGCACCGACGGGTCGCAGCTCGATCCGGCCCCCGTGGCCCGCGTCGAGGAGGCCCGCGAAGACCGGGGGCGTGTGCAGTGCCGGGACGGGCAGCCAGTCGACCTGGCCGTCCCGGGCGATGAGGGCCACCGAGCGGCCGTCGCCGATCGCGGCGTACGACCGCAGGTCGACGTACCCGTCGACCCGGGCCTCCGGCGTCCCGGCGCGGTCGCTGGAGTCGTGGTCGCCGAGGACGTCGTCCCCGGAGCTGGCGTCGGTGTCGGACGAGTCGGTCGTCAGGTCGGTGCTCACCAGACCACCGTGCACCGCGCGGGCGGACCGTGCCCGCACGCGTGGTGCGATTCACAGCGATCGGCCGGAGGCGCGAGCGGCCACCCTGCACGGGTGCGGCCCGCGGGTCAAGCCCGAGCGCGCCTCCGGCCCTCCGACGCCCTCGGCGGGTAGGCCGGGAGGACCGCTACGGAAGGACGCTCCATGCCCGAACCCCGCCTGTTCCTCGACGCGAAGGCCACCCTGGTCGAGAGCCCCGTCTGGGACGTCGACGCCGGCGTGCTCTGGTGGACCGACATCACGGCCGGCGTGCTGCACCGGACCACCGTGGACGGCCGGGACGAGCAGGTGCAGGTGGACCCGCCGCTGCCGTCCTTCCAGCTCTGCGAGGGGGGCGGCTTCGTGGCGGCCCTCGAGGACCGGGTCGTCGTGCTCGAGCCCGACGGCGACGAGGTGGCGACCCTGACCACGGTGCAGCACGCCCACGACGGCATGCGCTTCAACGAGGGCAAGTGCGACCCGTTCGGTGCGTTCGTCGTCGGCTCGATGGACGACGACGAGGGCGCGGAGGACGGTGTGCTCTACCGCGTGACGTCCGCCGGGCAGGTGGCGGTCCTGGCCGACGGCTTCGGCACGACGAACGGCCTCGAGTGGGACGACGACGGCAGCGTGCTCTACGTGACCGACACGGGCGACGAGACGATCTACCGGGCGCCGTACGGCCCGGACGGCGTGACCGGCGACCTCGAGCCCTTCACGGGCGGCAGCGCGCACGACGGCCTCGCCCGCGACTCGCGGGGCGAGTTCTGGGGCGCCGTGTTCGGCGAGGGCGTCGTCGTGCACCTCGACGCGGAGGGCGACCTGATCGAGAAGATCGCGTTCCCGGTGCCGCAGCTCACGGGGATCGCCTTCGGGGGCGACGACCTCCGGACGCTCTTCGTCGGTTCGTCCCGTGAGGGCATGGACGAGGCGCAGCTGGCGGAGCACCCGCTCAGCGGCGGCCTCTTCGCCCTCGAGCTCGACCGACCGGGCCTGCCGCCGTACCGCTTCGCGCGGGTCGGCGGCTGACCCGGTCGGGAGCGCTGCGGCGCAGGCCCCGGCCGACCGGCCGTCAGGAGGCTCGGACGCGGCCCGGCAGGTCGTCCCGCGTGAGCGCTCCCGCCTCGGCGAGCACCTTCCGTGCCGCGTCGCGCGCGCCCTCGACGTTCCACAGCAGCACGCCGCGGACCGTGCCCTCGTCGAGGTAGTAGGCGACGGCCTCGTCGTCGCCCGTGCGGTCGACGACCGTCTCGAGCGAGGCGTCGAGCGTGCCGACGGCCTCGTACGACAGGTCGAAGACCTTGGAGTAGTAGTACGGCGTGTGCTCGTGCCGCTCGTCGCTCCCGGCCATGATGCGGCCGACCGTGGCGCCCTGCTCCTTCGCGTTGTCGACGTGCTCGACGCGGCGGCGACCCAGGATCGGGTCGGGGTACGACGCGACGTCGCCCGCGGCGAAGACGAGGGGGTCGTCGGTGCGCAGGGTCGCGTCGACGACGATGCCGTCGTCGACCGTGAGCCCTGCCGCCTCGGCGAGCTCCGTGGCGGGCGTGATGCCCAGGCCGAGCACGACCGCGTCGACGTCGAGGGTCTCGTCGCCCGCGTCGGCGCCGTCCCCGGCCGGCTCGAGCGCGAGGTGCACGCCCGCGTCGTCGACGGTGCCCCCGGCGACGCGGTGACCGCCGACGAGCTCGACGCCCGCCTCCTCGTAGCGGCGCGCGAACGACGCCGCCAGCTCGGGCGGGAACACGCTGCCGCCGAGCACGGCGTCGGGGAACACCAGGCTGACGCGGGTGCCCTGCTGCACGAGGGCCGCGGCGAGCTCGGTGCCGATGTAGCTGCCGCCGACGACCGCGACGTGCCGGCCCTCGCCGGAGAGGGCCCGGAGCCTCCTGTAGTCCTCGGCGGTGCGGAACGCGACGACGCGGTCGTCCTGCGGCAGGCCGAGGTCGCTGGGCGTGCCGCCGGTCGCGAGCAGGAGCCGGCCGTAGCCGACCGTGCTGCCGTCGGACAGCGCGACCGTGCGGGCCTCGCGGTCGATCGACTCGACGCGCGTGCGCAGGCGCAGCTCGGCGCCCGTGGCCTCGACCGTGCCGAGGTCGTTGTCGGCCTCGGTGTAGTCGGGGTCCGTCCAGAGCTTCTTCGAGAGGGCGGGGCGCGTGTAGGGCGGGTCGACGTCGGGGCTGACGACGAGCACCGACGCGTCGGGCGTCGCCTCGGCGAGGGCCTTCGCGGCGGCGTCGGCGGTCATGCCGCCGCCGACGAGGACGTGGTCGTAGTGCGAGCTGGGCTGGGTCACGGGGTGCCTCTCGGTCGGGTGCGGTGCGGGGTGGACGCACGACGCGGGCCGGGCCCAGGAGGCACGGCCCGCGTCGGGTGGGGTCGGGTCAGTTCGCGGGCACGCGGTCCAGCGTCGACTCGTCCTGCGCGTCGGCGTCGGGGTGGCGGTTCTCCGCACCCGTCATCCAGGCGAGCTGCTCGAGGCGCTCGAGGACCGAGTGGAGGACGTCGGCCGTGGTCGGGTCCTCCTCGTCGACGTCGTCGTGCACGGTGCGCATGGTCGCGGTCGCGGCGTACATGCGCTCGACGATGAGGTCGACGACCTTGGTCGTCTCGACCGGCCCGGCGGGGAACTCGGGCAGGCTCGTGCCGGCCGAGACCGTGCTCGTGCGGCCGTCGGGCACCAGGTAGACGGCACGCATGCGCTCGGCGATCTCGTCGGAGAAGCCACGGGCGGCCTCGACGATCTCGTCGAGCTGCAGGTGCAGGTCGCGGAAGTTCGAGCCGAGCAGGTTCCAGTGGGCCTGCTTGCCCTGGACGTGCAGCTCGATGAGGTCGACGAGGACCTTCTGGAGGTTCTCGCGGAGTGCTTCGGATCCCTTGAACACGGATGCTCCTTCGGTCGGGGACGGTGTCGGTGGGCACCGGATCGACCGGTGCGCCGTGGACGGTAGACCCCGGGACCCCGAACGCGCCCTGTGAACGGGACGGCCCTCCTGCTACGGTGCCCCAGTCGGCCACGGGCCGACGGACGACCGCCGAGCACCCGAGCCCGGCCGGTCGTCGCCACGGCTCTGAGGGGGGCGACCATGGCGACGGAGGACGCACGACGCGCGGGGCGTGCACGGACGGGGACGGTCCTGACCGGCCCGGTGCCCGTGCCGGGGCGGACGACCGACGTCGTTCTGCGGCTCGGCGCGGAGCTCGAGGCCGCGTGGACCGCGGTCGCGGTGCCGGGCCCGGGCGGCCGACCGCGGCGGGCCGAGCTCGTGCTCGGCGACGTCGCCGACGCCGCGAGCCGTGCCGCGCGCGAGGGCAGGGGGCAGGAGGCACGACGCCTGCTCGCCCACGCGCTCGCCGTCCCCGTCGGGCCCGCCGCGAGCGCCCCGTGGCAGCAGCTCGTGACCGCCGCGCTCGAGGTCGTCGACGCGGTCGCCTGGCCGGACGACGAGCCCTGGGGCGTGCTGCCCGCGGAGCGCCCGGAGCGGGGGACGACGTCCAGCGACCGGACCGCGCCCCCGGTCTAGGGTCGGGGCATGGCCGACCGCTCTCCCCGCCGCCGGACCGGGCCGCTGCGCGTGCTCCGCACGCTCGCCCTCGACTACGTCTTCGTGGTCCGGATCCACCTCGTCGGCCGGGGCGCACGCACCGTGCCCCGCACGTGGAAGAGCGGTGACCGCGCGCCGGTGCTCCTGCTGCCCGGCGTGTTCGAGACGTGGCGGTTCCTGCGCCCCGTGGCCGAGCGGCTCGCCGCGGCAGGGCACCCGATCGTCGTCGTGCCGGGTCTGGCGCACAACAGCCGGCCCATCCACGAGACCGCCGAGCGGGCCCAGGCGGTGCTCGACGCGCACGACCTCCGTGACGTCGTCGTCCTCGCCCACAGCAAGGGCGGGCTCATCGGCAAGACGATGATGGTGCAGACCGACGCCGACCACCGGATCGACCGCATGGTCTCGATCAACAGCCCGTACTCGGGCAGCCGCTGGGCGCTGCTGCTGCCCGCGCCCCAGCTGCGCGTCTTCTCGCCGCGCGACGCGGACCTCCGGCACCTCGCCGAGAACCTCGAGGTCAACGCCCGCGTGACCAGCCTCTTCTCGGGCTTCGACCTGCACGTGCCCGAGGGCAGCGTGCTGCCCGGCGCGACGAACGTCGAGCTCCCGGTCGACGGGCACTTCCGGCCGCTGGGGCACCGTGCCAGCCAGGACCTCGCCGTGCTCGCCGTCGAGGAGGGCCCCGCCGCCGCCGGGTCGGCCCCGGGCGCGCGCCTCGTCTCCGCCCCCGACGCGGTCGTCGACGACGCCGCCGCGACCGACGACCCGGCCGAGCCCGCCCTCCGCCGCCTCGACCCCCGCTGACCCGGCCCGCCCGGCTTCAGGAGGCCCGGGTCGCCTCCGCCACCCCGCCCGCCCGGAGCGCCGCGAGGGTCTCCTCCGGCCGCTCGACGTGCGCGAAGTGCCCGCAGTCGGGCAGCAGCACCGCACGGGCCCGGGGCACCAGGGCCACGAGACGGTCGAGGTCGTCGTGCCGGGCGAAGGCGTCGTCGGCTCCCGACACGGCGACGACCGGGGACTGGATGCGAGCCCACGCCTCCGTGCCGAGCGTGCGACCGGACCGGGCGGCGTCCAGGAACGCCCGCGGCCGGATCTCGGCGACGAAGGCCTCGAGGACGCCGCGGTCGACGGCGCGCACGTGCCGGAAGACGGGTGCCGAGAGGGCCCGCAGCAGGCCGAGGCGCGTGGCCGCGCGCAGCAGGACCGGGGCGGCGTCGGGCACGACGGCGAACGCGGCGCGCAGCAGGGTGAAGGCCGGCAGTCGCCGCAGTCCCCGCCAGGGGTCCCGGACGGCGTCGATCGCGGCGAAGGTCGTGCCCGACACGACGCCCACGCCGGTGACGAGGTCGGGCCGGGCCGCCGCGAGCTGCAGGGCGACCGAGCCGCCGAGGCTGTGGCCGACGACCTCCAGCTCGGTGGCGCCGAGCTCCTCGGCCACGCGCACGACGACGTCCACCGCGTCGTCGAGGGACAGGGGCGCGACCGGCGCGGGCGAACCGCCCCACCCGGGCAGGTCGACGAGCACCGGGCGGTCGACGGGCGCCCCGACCTCACGAGCGGCGCGCAGCAACGGGGTCCAGGTCGTCCACGAGCCCGCCGCGCCGTGCAGCAGCACCGTGGCCCGGCGGCCCCGGCGGCCCCCGCGGCGCGGATCGTGGTGGACGAGCACCGGCCCGACCGCGGTCGTCACGACCAGCGGGACCAGGCCCAGCCGTTCAGGCTCGAGGTCGAGGCCCCACGGGGCGTAACCCGTCGGGGTCGTCGGGCAGCTCGGCATCCTCGGGATCGTACCCGCCGACCAGCTCCTCCCGGACGCGCCGGAGGTCCTCCAGCAGCGAGCCGATCAGCACCCAGTGCACGGGGTCCGGCTCGGGCACCGCGAGGGGCGCCGTGAGGGCGGGGGAGTCGTCGGGGCCGTCCGCGCCTCCTGCCGGTCGTTGCACGGGGTCGCGGGCGAGCAGGCGCACGTCGTGGGCGGCGCGGCGGAGCTCGTCGGCGAGCCGCTCGACGACCGCGTCGTCCGGGAGGTCGGGGGAGTAGTGGTCGTGCAGCGACCGGGTCATCGGCACGACGCGGCGGAGGACCATCGTGAGGGTCGCGAGCAGCTGCCGGTCGGCGTCGAGCACCGCCCGGTTGCGCGAGCGGCGCGGGTTGAGGCGCAGGCTCTCGTCCGCCGTCGCGATCGCGGCGACGGCCTTCGGCTGGAGCTCGCGCAGCCCCCGGGCCTTCTCGAGCGTCGCCTCGAGCGCCCCGGGCGGGGCCGGCGCCTCGAGCGCCGCCGCCAGCTCGTCGAGCACGGCCGCCAGGTCGCGCGCCAACCGGCCCACGGCGAGGTGCGCCGGCCCGAGCAGCACGGGCGGCACGACGAGGGCGTTGACGACGAGCGCGACCGAGGCGCCGATGATCGTCTCGAGCACGCGGTCGATCGCGTAGGCGGGCGTCGTCGCCCCGATGGTCAGCACGAGCATCGCCGAGATCGGCACCTGGTTCGCCGAGCTCGGCGTCAGCCGTGCCAGCCAGGCCACGACGAGGCTCAGCACGACCACGGCCAGCACGAGCCAGGTGGCGTCGCCGAACGCGAGGCCGGCACCGTAGGCGATGGCCACGCCGACGACGACGCCCAGGCTGCGCTCGAGGCCGCGCACCAGCGACTGGTTGACGCTCGGCAGCACGACGAGCAGCGCGGCGATCGCCGCGAAGATCGGCAGCGCCTCGCCGAGCAGAGCCAGCGACAGGAACCAGGCCACGACCACCGCGACGCTCGTCTTCGCCACCTGCAGCAGCGGCGTGCGCGTCTGCTGGCGGAGGGGCGCGACGAGCTTCACCCGCCCAGGCTAGGCCTCGCCCGCTCCGGGGCCCGCCGCACCGGGCGTCGCGCGCCGGTCACGGAACGGTGACGACACGCGCCCGATCGGCCACGACCGTCGTCGATCTCCAGCTCGGACCTGCTTGACTCGACACGTGTGGCCAGACTCGGCGGCGGTGCTCCCGCAGGCGTTCGCGGGCACGGGCGTGACCGTCGTCTCGTTCCGGCCCCACTCCGTCGAACCCTCGGGCAGCGGGTTCCTCTACGGCTACGAGGTCGACACCGTCGACGCCGTCGGCACCCAGGCCACCGTCCTCACGTTCGTCGACACCGACGTCGTGCGCCCCGCGTCCGGGTCCGTCGTCACCACCGACCCGTCGACCGGGCGCCCCGTCTCGGTCTGGGCCTACCCGCACGACCCGGTGCTCCCCGCGCTCGCCGGGGTGACCTACCCCGATCGGGTGCAGCGGTCGCTGGCCGAGCTCGGCGTGCACGTCGAGCAGCCCGTGCTCAGCGTGGCCGCCTACCGACCGGGCAAGCGCGCCGTCATCCGGCTCGACGCCGAGGGCACGACGCTCTTCCTCAAGGTCGTCCGGCCGGACCGCGCCGAACCGATCGCCGCGCTGCACCGGGCGTTCCTCGCCGCGGGACTGCCCGTGCCGCGCGTCCTCGCCACCCGTGCGGACGGCCTCCTGGTGCTCGAGCGCGCCCCCGGCGTGGCCGCCGGGACGCGCGTGCTCGCCCTCGCCGAGGACGACCGCTTCGCCGACGCCGTCGCCGAGCTCGGCACGCGCACCGGGACCGTGCAGGCCGTGCGGGCGGCCCAGGGCGACGCGCTCGACCACGCCGCCTGGCACCGGGCCACCCTCGTCGGCGCGCTCCCCGAGCGGGCGGGCGACATCGCCGCGCTCTACGACGCGATCGACGCCCGGCGCGCCACCTGGGCCGGGGACGCCCTCGTCGTCGTCCACGGCGACCTGCACCTCGAGCAGCTCTTCGTCGACCCCGACGAGCCGTGGCGCGTCACCGGACTGCTCGACGTCGACACGGCCGGGTGGGGGCACCCCGCCCGCGACGCCGCCGGGCTCGTCGCGCACCTCGTCGTCACCGCGCAGTGGCACCGCGGCAACGGCGACGAGGCGGAGGCACGGGCCTGCGAGCACCTGGCCGACCGCTCCGGTCGGGCCTGGGCCTCGCGGCACCCGCAGCTCGCCGACCGGCTCGCCCCCGGCGTCGCGTCGCAGCTGCTCGCCCACGCGGGCGGGCAGGCGACGCTCGGCACCGAGTCCGGCCACCGCAAGGCGTCCCAGCTCGTCGACGCCGCGGCCGGCGCCCTCGCCCTCGCCTGAGCGCGCAGGAGGCCCGTCCCCGGTCGCCCCGCGACACGCTGTCCGTCGAGTGGCGGGCGGGCGCGGCCCCGGCGTAGGATCGCACCAGCGCCGCGTCCCCCTCTCGTGGGTCCGCTCGCCGCCGTCCGGCCTCCTGGTTCGATCACCCTCGACCCCTGTGCCGGCTGGCCCGGGTCCGAGTCGTCCTCGGCCGGTCCCGCGCTCCACGGTCCGCTCGTCACGAGCCGGTCCGCCCGTTCCGTGCTCCGGGTCGTCGACCCTGTGGCGCGACGCAAGCACTGGCCGCCCGACGCGGCCACGAGGAGGAGCCTTGGCTCGACCAGGCCAGACCCGTTCCGGACAGACCCGCGCCGGCGGCGCCCGCACGGGCGGCGGCCGCGCCCAGGCCCGACCGCACCGTCGTCGCGGTGGCGACGACGAGGGGCTGATCCCGGTCCTGGCCCGCGTCGTCCGCGAGGTCGAGGCGTCGGCCCAGCGCGGACAGGTCAAGCCCTCCGCGCGCACCAAGTTCCAGGTCGTCGCGCTCCTCATGCGCGAGGAGCGCGCACGGGTCAAGGCCGACCGCGACGTGACCGACGCCGAGCGCGCCGAGCAGCTCAAGCGGCTCGACGGCGTGGCGCAGATCCTCGCCAAGACCGCCGCCCGCGACACCTCGCTCATCGCGCTGCTCGCGGAGGACGCCACGGTGTCCGAGACGGCGCGCGCGCTCAAGCGCGACCTGCAGCTCGCGGCGGGCATCGAGCTCGCGCCCGAGGAGCAGGTCGTCGTCACGGAGGCCGCGCCGGTGCCCGAGCGCACCGAGCGCCAGGTCGTGCCCCGCTCCGTCGTCTCGCGCCAGCTCGCCAACCCGTTCCTGCCGCCGGACTTCTCGCTCGCGGAGGCCGCCCGCGAGGTGCACCCCGTGCGCCTGGCCAACTGGGAGCTGTTCGGCCCGCTGTTCAAGTCCTTCGAGCACGGAGCCGGCGGCGGACCGGCCTGCATGCCGCTGCCCGAGCCGACGAGCGTCGCCGCGGCCTCGGGCGCCGTGCTCATGCGCCACCAGGCGCAGCTCGTCGAGTCGGCCCGCGAGGGCCACCGCACCTACCTGCTCGCCGACGAGCCCGGCCTCGGCAAGACCGCGCAGTCGCTGCTCGCGGCGCAGGCCGCCGACGCGTACCCGCTGCTCGTCGTCGTGCCGAACGTGGTCAAGACGAACTGGGCCCGCGAGGTCTCGCTCTGGACCCCGAACCGTTCCGCGACCGTGATCCACGGCGACGGGGCCGACCTCGACGCGTTCGCCGACGTGGTCATCGTCAACTACGAGGTGCTCGACCGGCACGTCGGCTGGCTGGGCGACCTCGGCTTCAAGGGCATGATCGTCGACGAGGCGCACTTCATCAAGAACAAGGAGTCGCAGAGGTCGCGGCACGTCCTGCAGCTCTCCCAGCGCATCCGGTCGCGCACCGCGCACCCCCTGCTCATGGCCCTCACGGGCACGCCGCTCATCAACGACATCGAGGACTTCCGGGCCATCTGGGAGTTCCTCGGCTGGATCGACGAGAAGAAGCCCGCCGCCGAGCTCATGGAGCGCCTCGAGGAGGCCGGGCTCACGCCCGGCGACCCCGGCTTCTTCGCCTCGGCGCGGGAGATCGTCATCGACCTCGGCATCGTGCGGCGCCGCAAGGTCGACGTCGCGGCCGACATCCCGGCCCGCCGCGTGGCCGACCTGCCCGTCGAGCTCGACGACGAGGCCGGACGCTCGATCCGCGAGGCCGAGCGCGAGCTCGCCCGCCGCCTCGTGGCCAAGTACCGGACCGCCCTCACGACCCGCGCCTCCGGCAAGCGCGTCGAGGGGATCGACCACGACCTCGTCCGCCAGGTCGCGCGCTGGGAGCTCGAGGACGCCCAGGCCAGCTCGGGCGAGAACGTCTTCAGCATGGTCCGCCGCATCGGCCAGGCGAAGGCCGGGCTCGCGGCCGACTACACGGCGCAGCTCGCGCGCAACGTCGGCAAGGTCGTCTTCTTCGCCAAGCACGTCGACGTCATGGACATCGCCGAGCAGACCTTCGCGAAGCGTGGACTGCGCTACTCGTCGATCCGCGGCGACCAGACGCCCGCCGTGCGGCAGCGCCAGATCGACGCCTTCGTGGAGGACCCGGACGTCTCCGTCGTCGTCTGCTCGCTCACCGCGGCCGGCGTCGGCCTCAACCTGCAGGTCGCGTCGAACGTCGTGCTCGCCGAGCTCTCCTGGACCGACGCCGAGCAGACGCAGGCCATCGACCGCGTGCACCGCATCGGGCAGGAGGAGCCCGTGACCGCGTGGCGCGTCATCGCGGCCCACACGATCGACACGAAGATCGCCGAGCTGATCGACAGCAAGGCCGGCCTCGCCGCCCGCGCCCTCGACGGCGACGACAGTGAGCTCGTGGCGTCGACGGACGTGCAGCTCGAGGCGCTCGTCGCCCTGCTCACCGAGGCGCTCGGCGGCTGACCCGCCCCGGCGTCGGCCCGCTGGCCCCGGGCCGGGCCGTCCTCGCACCGCACCC
>Ga0265798_10009169_pt1 | contig 12443 bp, 15 predicted proteins | sample P3T30metagenome_FD_192430 | JGI IMG/M metagenome (GOLD analysis project Ga0265798, IMG submission 192430) | Plant litter microbial communities from East Loma Ridge, Irvine, California - P3 T30 | ecosystem: Environmental > Terrestrial > Plant litter > Unclassified | place: USA: California...
CGTGGCCGCCCTGCATCACCGGGCAAGGTTCGAATGGAATCGCAGAGCGCAATACCCTCGCCAACTAGCTCACGGCTGAGGACGCGGGCCCAGCCTGGAAGCGAACCCCATGACGCACGACCGCACCCTGAAGATGGCCATCCGAGCCCGGCGCGAGGAAACTGGAGAGCGTCACCCCGACGCCCGGCGCTATGTCCTCCAGCTGCGCGAGGTGCAGCCGTTCCTCGCCGTGCAATCCAACTCGTACAAGACCCATGCGATCCACGCGAGTGCCGATCGAAACGACGGGCGCAACCCAGTCCTCTTCGGCCGGACGCTCTGTGGGCGTCGCAACGGCGACAGCCACTGGCGGCCACTCTGGGCCGACAAGGCGCCCGCCAGTCGCCTCATCCCTGCGCGAACCGAAGGCGGGCGCCCTCGCGTGCGCTTCGCGGTCGAGCCAGAAGACCCGAGGGAGGTGCCCTGCACGGACTGCGTCGCCCGCTACGAGGAGAATGTCCTCCCCGACGTTGGCGCGAGCAAGACATGCCGTTCGTGCGGCGACACCCGACCGCTGAACAAGTTCCGGCGAAACGCAAGTGCCCGAGACGGGCGCGCGTCGACGTGCGAGCGGTGCCGCCGGGAGGTGAAGGCGGCGGGGGAAAAGGCCGTGCAGGACGCGCGCAACGCGGAAGTGCAGGCCCGGGTCGATCAACTCGCCATCCGCCACGTGTCAGCCATTGACGCCTACCAGGCGGACCCGGCCACGACCACCTTCACATGCCCCCGAGGGCACGCCTTGACGCCCGGCGCATCGCCGGAGTGGAAGTCCATGGGTCTCACGTGGTCCTGCGACTGTGGGACGACGGCTTTGGGCAGTGAAGCCCGCCGGATCGTCGTCCTGCACGACGAGATGGTCCAGCTGGCCGCGCTGGAACCCTTCACCGTCGAAGTCTGACGGGGGGGTGGGGCCCCAAACAGGCATTAGTCGCAACCTGCTACAGTAGATCGACGCAGAAGGAGCGACATGACCACCATTCCCATCACCCTGGACCGCCCCGAACTCGCGCCCGCCTACGCCAGCGAGGGGGACGCTGGAGCCGACCTGCGTGCAGCCAAGAGCGTCACGTTGGCCCCCGGCGAGTACAGCATCGTCCCCACGGGCGTTCGGGCAGCCATCCCGGAGGGCCTCGTCGGCCTCGTGCACCCCCGGAGCGGCCTCGCTGCCAAGCGAGGCGTCACGGTGCTCAACGCGCCTGGCACCATTGACTCGGGCTACCGGGGGGAGATCGGCGTCATCCTCATCAACCACAGCGACGAGAGCACGACGATCGAGGAGGGCGACCGGATCGCGCAGCTCGTTCTCCAGCGTTTCGAGCGTGTCGACTTCGACATCGTCGAGACGCTCGACACCACCACCCGCGGTGATGGTGGGTTCGGGTCGACCGGGCACAACTAGGTCGACCGAGGGCCCCGGGCCATGACGACGACAGCCCTCCGGGCGCTCACCGAGAGGACCGAGGCCCCAGGCCCCGCGCCCGATGCCGCCGTCCGGCGCCACAAGCGCCTCAGGGCCGCCCTGGGCGTGTCTGCTGCGCTCCTTGCTGACGCACGCCGAGGTGGGCGCGCAGACCGCATCAGGGCCGCCGAGGGGCGCTTCCACGAGGCGCAGCGGGAGTCACAGTTGGCTCACTTCGAGGTCATGCTGACTGCGGACCGTCGAGTCGCGCTTCGAGGCCGTCTCGCGCGGCTGCCTGCGCGCGCGCCCGAGCGGCCACTGCTGCTCGCCACGGCCCAGCTACTCGACGCCGCGGCGGCCGAGCGCGAGGCGCTCGCTCACTGCCATCCAGCGCCAGTGCCGCGCGGCGCGGACGCGGTGCTCGTCGACGCCGAAAGCGGCACCGCCCGTGCGTTGGAAGTGTCCGACCTGGCCGGGATCGCGCCCCGGTACTTCTACTCGCCCGGCATGCCAGTCGATGGGGGATGGCTGACGCTGCGAGATGGACTCGATCTCGTCCTAGATGTCGCCATCGACGCTGTCGGCGGCGTTCACTGCGACTCGCGCATCGTCAGCTCGGCTCCGGCGCTAGCGCTCTAGCGGTACTGGGCCAGCACCGGGAGGCGCGTCTCAACCAGGCGTGCCAAGTCTGGCGCGAGCTGTCGCGCGTACGCCCAGCGGCCATGAGCAAGCTCGTTGCCGTCGACGAGGAGCCCGACCCTGGCTCGGCGCTCAGGGATGCCGAGGCGTATCTGCTGCGCGTAGAGGGGGTTGAGTGGGACGCCGCGGCCCGCGAGGTAGGCGTGGACTTCGTCGTGTTCCCACTGCCAGATGGGGGCGGCGGCAACGCGGTCCAGTTGTCCTTTCGTGTGGTGGGGCACGACGCCCTGGTGCTTCGCGAGCAGTGCGTGTCGCTCCTTGGATTCGGCAGCCCGGAGCCCGTAGATGCTGAACATGCCGAGAGACTTGGTGGCGCGACGAAGCGGCCTGTTGATCAAGGCCTCTTGGAGGTTCTCCTTCACCTTGAAGCGGCCGTGCTCCCAGTAGCCGGTCCGCTCCAGGATGGTAAGCGCGTCGGGGAAGGCGGGGTAGACGGACAGCTCCAGGCCGAAGCTCTCGACGAGGTCGTTGACGTACTGGGTCGTCTGCGGGAACTCCAGACCTGAGTCGAAGAAGGCCACCTTGACCCAAGGGTTCACGCGCCGGGCGAGGTCGAGCACGGCGGTCGAGTCCTTGCCTCCCGAGAAGGCGACCCAGGCACCGGGGTGCTCCGCGAAGAAGGCGTCGAGGATGTCCAGGGCGGCCTTCTCCCGGCGGTCGAGGCGTGGGGCGTACCGATTGGCCTTGGACCCGAGGGGGGCCGCGATCTTCTTCGCGGGGTCACTCATCAGCCATCGCCATCTCTGTCAATCGGTTCGGGTTCCAGCTCGGGGGGCGGATGGCGTAGGCACCCACCCTGTAGTCGACGCCCAGAGCCTCGGCGACAGGGATCGGGACCGGGCGCAGAAGCTGGTCACCGTCACCGAGATGGAGCGTGCGCCATGGGTCGCCAGGGGCATCCTCGATGGACCAGGACAGCACGACACCCTCCCCGGTGGCCCTCCGGCGGCCGATGGCGCGCAGGGGGCGCAGGGCCGCGGCGATGCGCTCCTTGTCGCCGATCGCGAACCAGGTGAGCGTCGATGCGAGGGTGACGGAGCTGGGCATCATGACGTCTCGGTAGGAGCCCTTCCGTGCGTAGACCTCGGGCAGGGGGCGGGAGGCGAAGTCGCGCGCGTGGGCGGATGCGACGTTCTGGAAGTAGGTGCGGGCCTCGGGAGCTTCCTCGGGGTGGACGTCGGGCTGGGCGCACGAGGCGGCCCAGTACCAGTCGTCACCGGACACACAGCGCGCGAGGGGGAGGTCGAAGTCCTCGGGGTCTTCGTCGTCGGCATCCGAGTGCACCCGTCGACCCTGCGACACCGCTTCTGCTTTGCGGAGGCGGTGCGCGTGCGTCGCGAGAAGGGCGGACAGCTCCAGGCCGTAGGGGCGGTCCATGGCGACCCCGCCGCGAAGGCGGGCCTGGATGCGCAGGAGGCGGTGTTCCGGGCTCGCGAGCAGAGTCACTTGTCACCGGCCTTCGCCACGGCGGTGAGGACGTCAGAGAGGGCCTGGGCGAACTCGGCAGAGTCGTAGTCCACCTCGCTCTCGGCATCCATGTCGATCTCCCACTGGTGACGCGGGCGCGATGACTCGTGCTTCTCGCACCAGAAGCGCTTGCCATACGAGGAGTAGTACGTCGGGGCCGAGCATTCGACGCAGCGCTCCAAGGGCTCCAGGACGTCTGGGGACCACATGCGGCAGTGCTGGCACACGCCAGAGCCGTTCCGCCAGACACCGTGCTCGAAGTCATGGCCCCGGCACGACCGATAGGCCAGGTAGCGGCCGAAGGCCTTTGCCTCGGCGTGCCGCAGGGAGACCGTGCTCTCGGCCCTGATGAAGGTGTTGACGGCGCCCTCGTGGATCGCGACCTCGACGAAGGCCCGCGTACGGCCCGGGCTGACGTCTCTGCCCTGCATCGAAGTGACGCTCTCCGGCCAGGCGCAATGAGAGAGGGCCGGGCCGTGGCCGATGCGGACGGCCATCAGAGCCAGCCCAGCGCTTCGCGAGCCGCACCGCGGTGCTCGGCCACGTGCGCCAGCCAGTCGCTCTCGGCGAGGGCCACGGGGTCACCGAGGACGTCCGTGACAGCGAGGTCGTAGTCGACCCGCACTCGCCCGTGGCCTCGCGCCTTCTGTCCGCCGATCATGGCTCCCACCTTGCCGCCCGTCTTCGACCATGCCTTCAGCAGGTCCTTGATGAAGCTGGCCTCGACGGGAGTGACGTCCTGGAACGTGAGGCTGTGCCAGATGCGCGTGCCCGCGAGGAGGGACTCTTGGGCCCACTTCATCTGGCCTGCGCCCGGAGCAAGGAGCTGGGTCTCGTCGGACGGCGCTACCCAGTGCGCGGCGCTGCCGTTCAGGACGTCGGCCACGCGTGAGTAGGGCTCCCGGGCGACCAGCGACCAGATGCTGCTCAGCTCGTAGTCGACGGGCACATCACCCAGGAAGGCGGTCTCGGTCGCGATCGGGATGCCCTTGTCGACCGAGAGCTTGCCTGAGAGGATGCGGCCGCCGCCCGCGACACCGAAGATGGCGAGCATCGGGACGAGGTCGCGGAGGACCGCTTGGCGCTCGACGTTCAGGACCTCGCCGCTCGTTCGCGTCTCCGTCAGCGAGCCGCCAGTGGTGAGGGCGTGCACGTGGTGGAACGCGAGGCGGTGGTCGGCCCCCTCCTCGGCGAGGGCTGCCTGCATGAGCTTCGCTGCCGTGCGTCGAAGACTGCCGCGGATGACGCTTCCTGAGATCACGGGAGTGCCGGGCATCTGCCGCCCGTTCACGTCGAGCAGGGTCTCGCGGCGGAAGCCGTGGACGGTGCCACTGTCGCGCCCGCCGTGGGCGATCGACGTCAGGGCTGTGAGTGTGCCGTCGTAGGTGAGCGTTTGTGGTCCGAGCATCAGCCCTGGCCCTTCTGGAGGTGGGGGAACGTCAGGGAGTCGCTCTCGACGCGGTCTGCCTTCGCGGCGCGACGAGCGACGTTCCACATGCGGGTGCGGTCGACGAGGTCGCGGGGGTAGGCGCGGAAAGTGGCGAGCACGAGGCGGTCCTCGACGGCGGGGCTGAGGGTCGCTGGACGGCACAGCTGGTTCTTCTCGTGCAGCGACTGGCCAGCGCGAAGCGGGACAAGGGGCCCCTCATCACTCAGGTACTGCCAGAACTCCTTGACCGTGGGGGAGTTGACCGCTCCCTCGATGCGCTCAAGGAGGCCATCCCAGTAGCGATCCAGGCGCGAGCCCCAGACGGCCGAGTCGTAGCTCAGGTGCGCGAGCATCAGAAGGCGCTCGGCGACACTCTCCTCGGGCGCCTCCAGGGGCGCGTACGGCGAGATGTCGAGAAGGGAGTCGGTGAAGGGCAGGTCCCAGCCGAAGGCGTTCACGCTGCGACCTTGTCCTGGCGGGAGAGGCGAACGAGAGCAGGCCATGCCGCGACGTCGCTGCGCCAGGCCGCGAGCGACTGCCACAGCTCGCGAACACGCTGATGGCGCTCCGGGGCGATCTTCGACAAGACCCCGAACGGCGGAGACGGGTAGCTCAGGAGCCCCTCCGTGAAGCCGAGTGCCCCCAGTTCCTCGATCGACGCGAGTGCTCGACGATGCGCTCGCGTCCACTGGATCGAGCCTGCGTCGGTTGACAGGGTCCCCCACCTGGCGGCCGCCAGGACGGCCTTCCGCCCCTCGATGGGAAGGGTGATGGCGACATCGGCGGGGATGCGGTCGCGCAGTGCGTCTCGCAGCTCCTGGTAGGTGGGCATCGACATCTCTCCGCGCTTCGTGATCGTGATGGGCCTGCGGCGCAGGTCCTTGTCGCGCAGGACCGCCCCGCAGGGCAGGCACAGCCACCTCTTGGCGGATTCCGCGTCGACGTCGATGTGCTCCCAGGACCCGTAGTAGGCCGACAGGATGGTGCGCGCGAGGGCCGTCTCGACGGTCCTCTTGCAAGAGCCGCAGACGTGCCCCTGCTCCCACGAAACGACCTTGCCAAGGGGCATGTTGTCGCTTGCTTCGTAGACTGCTATACTAACAGGAGAGTCGCTATTCACAACACCAGCCTAGATCGGAAGACCATGACCCAAGGAGCCGCAAACGGGGGCCCCGTGCCCGCTTTTCCCGTGCTCACAGCGGTCCTGGCGAAGTACTACCCGAGCGAGGCAACCGGCGGCGTGGACAAGACGCCCGAGCTGATCGCAGCCTTCAGGGCTACGGGAGGGACGGGGTTGGAGTTCGAGGGGCTGGTCGAAGAGATCAAGTCCGCCGCTCGCCAGCCCGAGGCCCGCGCGGAGGCCTTCGAAGTCGCCTTCGGGTTCGTCCCGGATGCCGACACTCAGCACGAGGCGCTCGTGGAACTTCACGACGTACTCACCGAGACCGGGCGCTTCTCTCCTGATGCAATCGCCAAGCAGGCCGAGGAAGAGGTGGAGGCGCGAAAGGCAGCCAAGCCCACAACCGACGAGCTGCTGGCGGCCTACGCCAAGCCGGTCGTGCCACTACCCGGTTTCCTCGCCCGCTTCAGCGCCCCCTTGTGGGTGTATTTCGGCGCCTCGCTAGCTGCCATGATTTTGGCAGCCGTGGTGCTGAACTTCACCCCGGCGTCATGGGGAGTCGTGGGAGAGGTGATCAGGTGGCCGTTCATGCTCATCGTCGTCGTCTCGGTCATTGTCGCCGTGGCCTCAGGGGTGACCATGGCGGGACTCAGGAAAGACGCCCTCAGGACAGACGACACCAAGCCGGGCCGCGTCTCGCGGCTCTGGAAGTTCAGGTAGGGGGACTGGGCGCGTCCAGCGCCCAGGCCAGCAACACAGCCGCCGCATGCACCGCGACGGCACTCACAGCAGAGACAGATCACGCAAGGGGAACTGCACCATGAAGACCATCGCTCGCATCGCATCGACCGCAGCCACCGCCGCCGCCCTCACGCTGGGCGGTCTGGCTCTCGCGGGCCCGGCGTTCGCCTCGTGCCCCCCGGGCTCCTACCCGATCACCGACTCCGGGGGCGGCGTCTCGTGCTCGGCTCCGGAGATCACCGCGCCCGCCCCGGCCCCGGCCCCGGCCCCGGCGCCCGCGCCGCGTCCGGCGCCTGCCCCGGCTCCCGCCCCTGCCCCGGCCCCCGCACCCGCTCCGCGGCCGGTGGCCCCCGCTCCCGCCCCGGCGCCCGCTCCGCGCCCGGCGGCTCCTGCTCCCGCGCCCGCCGCCCCGGCGCCCGCTCCGCGCCCCGCGGCCCCGGCCCCCGCCCCCGCCGCTCCGCGCCCCGCGGCTCCGGCTCCCGGCACGGGCGCTTCGACGGGCGGCGGCTCCAGCGCGCCGACGGGCGGCACCGCCCCGGGCGCGACGAGCGGCTCCGGCTCCTCGGCGCCCACTGGCGGTGGCGCCGGGGCCAGCTCCGGCGCAGGCACTTCCAGCGAGGGTGGCGAGGCCACCGACGACGTCACGACTCAGTCGACGGACGAGGACGCGAAGGGCGACAAGTCCGAGAAGAAGGGCGACCCGAAGAAGGGCGACGTCAAGATCACCAAGCAGACCGAGGGCTCGAACTCGAAGACCGGCTCGGACAGCGGTTCGACGACGTCCGCCGACGCCGGTCCGTCGACCGCTGAGCGCATCGGCTGGGCGGGCTCGGCCATCTCGGGCGTCCTCGGCTCCGTCTTCTGGGGCCTGCGTCGCCTGAACCTCCTCCCCTCCCTCTAGGGCGACAGCACCACCACGCACCTTGACCAGCATGGAGAACGCGATGACCGACACCACCCTCGACTCGACCGAGCAGGCCCCCGACCCCCTCTTCGCCGGGGAGCTGCCGCCCATCATGCTCAGCGTCCAGCGGGGCGTGTCGGGCCTCGTGGCCGAGATGGGTGCGTACGTCGCCCAGAGCGAGCGGGACCTGGAGCTGGCGCGAGCAGGCAGTAGCGCCGAACTCGCGGCAGCCGAGGCTGAGGCGGAGCGAGTCCGCGCTGCCGCAGTGCAAGAGGCCGAGGCGGCCCGCGAGACGCAGCGCGAAGCCGCTACCCGGGTCGCGGCTGCCGAGGAGGCCATGCGCAGCGAGGTCGAGCGGGCCGAGCGGGAGGCGAGCGAGGAGATCGCCGCCGCCCGAGTGGCCGCCGAGGCGGAGATCGAGGCAGCCCGCTCGGCCTCCGCCGAGGCGGTGCAGGCCGCCACCGAGGCCGCCGACTCCCGCATCGCGGAGATGGAAGCGGATGCTCGTGCGCGCATTGCGGCGATCGAAGCGGATGCCCGCGCGCGCATCGAGACGATCGAGCGCGACGCCCAGGCGGCCATTGAGGTGGCGCGAGTCGAAGCTGCCGCCGCCGTCGAGGAGGCGCAGGCCCGGGCGGCCGCGATAGTCGAGAGCGAGACGGCCGCCGCGCGCGAGTCGGCCCGAGTGGCCATCGACGAGGCCTCGCAGAAGCACGTGATCGAGATGGAGCGAGAGGTGACGCAGGCGGACACGAATGGTCGTCGCGCGGGTCGAAGCGTCACCCTGCGCACCCTCGACGTGCTCGCTCAGGATGCGAGCGACCTGCCCGTTGGAGTCGTGGCAACGCTCATGACCGACGCGCTCTCGCACGACAACCTGCCCGCCGGATTCCCACCCCTGGAGATGCCGGTACCCGCGTCGAGCTAGCTCGACGACGGCCGCGACCGCGGCGCGAGTTCGGTTCCTGGTCATGCTCATCACAGTACATGGACCCACTGACATTCGTCAGCGGGTCCATGCCTGCGTTGCAGGGGGTGGCTAGGTTCGCTGCATGAGCCAGGTGCTCGTCTCGACGAGTGCGCGTGACCGCGTCAGGTTCGTGAGGGCTCCGGGGATGAGCTTGGCCACGCCGCGAGTCTCGTAGCTGATGCTGCTGGCGAACTGGGTCGCATCGAGGGTTGACAGGATGGCCAGAGCCTCGACGATCGGGCGGAGGTCGGCGGGCAGAGCCTCGCGAGCTTCGGCGCTCAGGTAGTCGGCGCCCGAGGCCAGGATGCGTTCGGTGGGGTCCATGTCCGTGTCGACGCTCGGCGCGGGCCCGTCGTCGGGGATGACGATGTCCCCGGCGAAAGACATCGGCTGCGGCGGGCCATCACCCTCGCCATCGGGGTCGTGGTCACCCGAGTGCCCCTTCTTCAAGAAGCAAGGCAGCCCGTCGACGTCGAGGCCGCAGAACTGGCCATTGGACCAGCCGTTCGCAGCGACGTCCTCGTCGAGAGTGACGTCGTCATGGTCTTCGTCGTGAGGGTCGTCGAAGCGCTGGCGCTGGGCGCGCTCGGCGCGGACTTCGGCGACTGTGTCCCCGAGGATGGTCTCCTGCTCGAACTTGTCGTCGATGCCGCTGACGCGTTCGGCGACGCGTTCGACGACCAGCGCTGCGCCATCGACGCCGAGGTCCTGGATGGCCTTGCTGTCGACGTTGATGCGGACGTCGTCGAGGACGATGGCGCTGAGGGGCAGGTAGATGTCGCGGGCGCCCTGGACGTAGCGCCGAGCCATGGAGGCCGACTTCTGTGTGACGTCCTGGACGACCTGTGTGAGGTTGTCGTAGTGGGTGCCGTCCTCGCGCGTGATGAAGCGCCAGTCCTCGTCGCGGTACATGACGGCGACGACGTGCATCATCGTGGCGAAGCTGCGCGCGAGCTGGCTCAGGCGCTGTTCGGCGCGGTCTTCAGCTTCGGCCCGATCCGTCGGGTCCATCGAGGCGAGGTACTCCTCGTTGCTGAGCTGGATGGCGGCGGGAGCTTCGGCCTCGACAGGCTCGGTCTCGATGACTGCGGACATGGCTGCCTCCTGGTGTGCGGGAGGTGTGACAGAAGGGGCCCGGCTGAGCCGGACCCCTTCTTCGTGACCAGTAGGTCAAGGACACCTCAGTAGCCCCATGCTATTCGGCTAGCGGGGGGTATCCAAGGGCCTGAGTGGCGCGATCGATAGCTTCGATGCCCCTTTTTCACCGGAATCCGTGAGTAGCAGGCCATCTCGCCAACCCGTGAATGCAGTCGGCAAGCGCTCCGCATCACCGGCGCCCAAGGGGGCCCCGGTGAGGGCATCAATGGCCGTGGGCGCCTCGTCGCGCGCGGTGCCGTAGACCACGCCTTCGAATGCGGCCGACGGGGTGAATCCCGCCGGAGCGGCCGTTGCCGAACGCGTGGCGATGTCGAGCAAGCGGGACCCCACGGCGACGGCTGAGCCGTCGTCGGCGATCACGACGGCAGGCAGCTCGCCCTCGGGCGCTTCGATGGCGCCGAGCATCTCGCCGTCATGCAGGCGGAGGGCTCCGATCGTGTCGCCCCAGCGGACGACGACGATGCCATGGTTCTGGGTGACGTAGGTCGGACTGGAGCCCTTGGATGCGCCGGGCGCGTGCTCGGCAGCGGACCAGCCGCCCCGCTCGGAGAGAAGGCCGCGGAGGCCGCCCTCGGCGGTGACGAGGACGCCGTCGCTGGTGGCGGCGACGGCCGACTCGCCTGCTCCAAGGCTGATCCGCGTCAGGTCTCCCGCGCCGCTGTTGACGATGGCTGGCGCATCGGTCATGAGCCTGGTGCTCGTGGCGCTGATGGAGGCATCCCCGACGGGCACGATCCGGTGGGGCGAAACCTGCGTGCCCGTGGATGCCGCGTTGAAGAGCAGGAGGTCTGGTCCGACGCGTGCGGTCACCCAGTCCGCGTCATCCTCCCGGGTTCCGTAGACCGCAGACGCCGGGGCCGAGAGGGGGGCGGACCAGGCGGTTGATCCGTCGGGGTCGACGAAGGTCAAGGTCGCGCCATCACCGGAGGCTGAGGCAACGGCCAGGCCCGTCGGCGTCGCCGTGAAGGCCGTGACGCCCGTGGTCGCGATGGAACTGCCAGTGAACGTGACGGGGAGGCCGTCGAGCTGCGCGGCGGTCGCGGCGGCAGGGTTCTCATCCACGGGCGCCGAAGAGCAGCCCGCGATCAGCAGGGCCACGGCCATGGTGGAGGCGGGTAGGGCGCGCATGGCCCACCGCGAGGCCCCGGTCATCGTCCCGCGCTCCCGTCCTTGATGGGCATGAACACAGCCTCCATGCGAGTGCCGCCTTCAGCCGTGTCGTCCTCGTAGACGTAGACCGGGGTCGTCTGCTGGGGCCCGGCGCCTGCGGGGCGACGCATGATGATCGTGTCCGTCCGAACGGCAGAGAGGATCGGCTTCAGGCTCTCGTAGGCGGCGGTGAACGGGGGGATCGCGTCACCCATCATCGGGATCGCCATGCGGCCAGAAGACTGGCTGGCGGGGACGCCATTGACGGGCTGGCTGGAGACGTAGGCCTCGTCACCAGTGGGCTCGACCCTGAAGTGCATCTCCCTGGTCAGCTGCGCGAGGTTGATACCCGACTGAAGCTCGTCGAGGTCGAGGGCCATGCCCTCGGCCAGGGAGCGGCCCGGGGTCAGGATTTTCTCCCAGGGTGGCGGTACAGCCGCGAGGGGGAGGCCGAGAGAGCTGGTGGTGCCGTCGGCGACGCCGAAGAGCCCCTCCTCGCTGGTGACGAAGGTGGCCTCCTTCGCGGAGATGACGCCTAGGGCATCGAGGGCGGTTGCGGGACGGATGAAGGTCGTGAAGTCCGCGTCCGCCTGGGCGCCGATCGCGGTGAGGATGACCCGGTAGCCGTTCGTCGAGCTGAAGCTGATCTCCCCGCCCTTGACTGTGACTCGGACACCCTGGAACCGCTCCTTGCCCCGGTCGGACGGGCTCGCCATGACGTTGGCGGCACTGCGGAGCGCCCAGATGGCCTGCTCGCGATCGACGGTCGCCACGGGGGACAGCTCGGGGGTGTCTCTCCACTGGTCGGGCTCTAGGGCGACGCCGAGGGAGAAGGTGGCGCGGCCGCAGGTGCCGATGATGTGGCTGGATGCCTCGTCCATCGACAGCTCGACCAGGGCATCGCCAAGGCCGCCGAGCATGCTCGCGAACTGACCGATGGGCGTGTAGAACTCGCCCTGCTCCAGGACGCTCTCGACGTGGACGTCCGTCTTCAGCCAGTACTCCGAGTCGGACCCCTCCAGAGTGACGCGGTCGCTGCCTACGGTGACGTGGACCAAGGTGCCGGGGGCCTTGCCAGAACGGGAGACCCAGTCGACGGCTTCTTTCAGCGACGCGCGCTTCACGATGAACTTCATGCACATCCTCTCTCCCGCTTAGTGTAACAGGTTGTGAATACAGCGAGGCCCCCAGCAGTGCTGGGGGCCTCGCTGTTGCCGCGTGCGATCGGCTAGGGGGCGATGGGCTCGCCGTTGATGCGGCTCGGTGTCGCCCCGACGCTGAGGAGCTTCGGGTCGACGTTCAGCTCGCGGGGAGCGTCGTCGGGCGTCGCGTCGATGTCGTCGTTGATGCCCTGCCACTTCGCCTACT
>Ga0265798_10009171_pt1 | contig 12442 bp, 9 predicted proteins | sample P3T30metagenome_FD_192430 | JGI IMG/M metagenome (GOLD analysis project Ga0265798, IMG submission 192430) | Plant litter microbial communities from East Loma Ridge, Irvine, California - P3 T30 | ecosystem: Environmental > Terrestrial > Plant litter > Unclassified | place: USA: California...
CCGCCGCGACCGCCGCCGCCGCGACCGCCGCCGGCGTCCCGGCCTGACGACGGAGGAGGCGCGACTTGCGCGGTCGCGCCTCCTCCGTCTACTCTGTACGAAGCCCAAGACCGCCGGTTGTCTCCGCATGCTCGCATGCAGAGACCGAAGGTTCTCGACCGAGAGCAGCCAGCGCAGGTGTGTGAAGTCGTTCCTCGCTCTCCAGCGAGATCCAGCTCCGTGCGCTTGCGCCGGAGCTTTCTTCATTCCCCCCGCCTCGGCGGTGGACGTGAGCGAGTGCCCAGGGGCTGCCGGCACACCCACGTTTTAGGAGAGCCATGGCGAACAAGGAAGCATCGGTCGCCGAGCTCACGGAGAACTTCCGTGACTCGACCGCCGTCCTGCTCACCGAGTACCGCGGTCTCACGGTGGCGGAGCTCAAGGAGCTCCGCACGATCATCAGTGCAGACGCGACGTACGCCGTGGTGAAGAACACGCTCAGCAAGATCGCGGCGAACAACGCCGGCATCTCGTCGTTCGACGACGAGCTCGTCGGACCGTCGGCGATCGCCTTCGTGCACGGAGACCCCGTCGCCGTCGCCAAGGGCTTGCGTGACTTCGCCAAGGCACACCCCGCTCTGATCGTGAAGAACGGTTACTTCGACGGTAACCCGCTCACGGCGGACGAGGTCAAGAAGCTCGCCGACCTCGAGTCCCGGGAGGTGCTGCTGGGCAAGCTGGCCGGCGCCTTCAAGGCCTCGCTGTTCGGTGCGGCCTACCTGTTCCAGGCTCCGCTCTCGCAGGCCGTCCGTACGGTCGAGGCGCTGCGCGCGAAGCAGGACGCCGACAGCTAACGAGCTGTCAGCACCACCCCCACTTCAGTAAGACAACAAGGAGAAAACAATGGCGAAGCTCACGCAGGACGAACTGATCGAGGCCTTCAAGGAGCTCACGCTCATCGAGCTCAGCGAGTTCGTGAAGAAGTTCGAAGAGGTCTTCGAGGTCACCGCTGCTGCCCCCGTGGCCGCCGCCGGTGCCGCCGGCCCCGCCGCCGCTGCCGAAGAGGTCGAGGAGAAGGACTCCTTCGACGTCGTCCTCGACTCGGTCGGCGACAAGAAGATCCAGGTCATCAAGGAGGTCCGCGCGCTCACGAGCCTCGGTCTCGGCGAGGCCAAGGCCGTCGTCGACGGTGCCCCCAGCACCGTCCTCGAGGGCGCCAACAAGGAGACGGCCGAGAAGGCCAAGGCTCAGCTCGAGGCTGCCGGCGCCACCGTCACCCTCAAGTAGTCTCCGGGGCCTCGCGCCCCTCGCGGCCCCGGCCGCATCGCAGCACCTGAAAGGCGTCACCCTCCGGGGTGGCGCCTTTCGGCGTTCCCGGGAGGGCGGAGCCCGGCGGGGGAGGGCAGAGCCTAGGAGGCGCGACCGACGACCGACCGGCGGCGTCCGTACCCGAGGTACACCGCGCCTCCCACGGTCATCCACACGGCGAACGCGACCCAGGTCACCCAGCCCAGCGTGACCATGAGCAGCACGCACGAGGCGCAGCCGAGGATCGGCACGACCGGGTAGAGCGGCACCCGGAAGGTGCGGTCGAGCTCGGGCCGGTGGCGCCGTAGCCACATCACCGAGAGGTTGACGAGCGCGAAGGCGAAGAGGGTGCCGATGCTCGTGGCGTCGGCGAGGGCCCCCAGCGGCACGAACGCCGCGGTGGCGGCGACCGCCCCGCCGACGATGAGGGTGCCCGCGACGGGCGTCCCGGTGCGCGGCGAGACGCGGCCGAGCACGCGGGGGACGAGGCCGTCCCGGGCCATCGCGACGAAGATGCGGGTCTGGCCGTAGAGGACGGTGAGCACGACGCTCGCGATGGCGGCGACCGCGGTCACGGCGAACAGGAAGGCCACCCACGGCTGGCCGGTGATCGTCGCGACGATCGTCACGAGGGTCGCCTCGCCGTCGGTGAAGGCCGTCCAGGGGCGGGCGCCGATGGCCGCCACGGCGACGAGCACGTAGAGCACCGTGATGACGACGATCGAGGCGATGATGGCGCGGGGCAGGTCGCGGCGGGGGTCGCGGGCCTCCTCGCCCGCCGTCGAGGCGGCGTCGAAGCCGATGTACGAGAAGAACAGGCGGGAGGCCGCGGCCGAGACCCCGGCGGCGCCCATCGGGGCCAGCGGCTCGAAGTTGCCCGCGGAGAAGGCCGTGGCCGCGACCGTGACGAAGAAGACGAGCAGCCCGACCTTGACGACCACGAGCACCGTGTTGACCCAGGCGCCCTCGCGGGCGCCCGGCAGCAGCACGGCCGTGGCGAGCAGCACGAGCACGGCCGCGGGCAGGTTGACGATGCCGCCGGCGCCGGGCGGGTCGGCGATCGCGGCGGGCAGCGAGAGGCCGACGACCTGGAGCGCCTCGTCGACGTACTGCCCGGCGCCGACGGCCACCGCGGCGACCGAGACGGCGTACTCGAGCACGAGGCACCAGCCGCAGACCCAGGCGACCCCCTCGCCGAGGGTGGCGTAGGCGTAGCTGTAGCTCGACCCGGAGACGGGCACGCTGCCCGCCATCTCGGCGTACGAGAGGGCCGAGAGCAGGGCGGCGACGCCCGCCAGCACGAACGACATCCAGACGGCGGGCCCGGCGAGGGGCACCGCGGTGCCGAGCACGACGAGGATGCCCGTGCCGAGCGTGGCGCCGATGCTGATGGCGGTGAGGTGCCAGACCCCGAGGGTGCGGCGGAGGGGCGTCGCCGACCCGTCGACGTCGGCCGCGAACGACTCGAGCGGCTTCCGTCGACGCAGCTGCGTCGTCAGGGGCAGGCGGGCGGGAGCGGGGGAGGGGCTGTCGTGCGGCACCGCGAGAGGCTACCGCAGCGACGGCGGCGGGTCAGTCGTCGTCGACGTGCAGCCCCAGCTGGCGCACGCGGGCCATCGCCTCGCGGCGGGAGCTCGCCTGCAGCTTGCGGTAGATGCTCCGCACGTGGCTCTTCACCGTGTTCACCGAGATGTAGAGCTGGCTGCCGATCTGCCCGAGGGTCTGTCCCGTGGCGAGGTGGCGCACGATGACGAGCTCCCGGTCGCTGAGCGGCTCGGCGAGCTGCGGCACCGTCTCGGCGGCGCGGCCGCGCAGGCGCTCGAGCACCGACGTCATGAGCGGCGGGTGCGCCCGGCGCGACGCGCGCTCGACCAGCTCGCGCAGGTCGTCGTCGGGCAGGGTCGCGAAGGGCCAGATCGAGCCCATGCGCCCGGCCGAGAGCAGGGCGCGGTCGAACTCGATGTCGGCCCGGGCCGTGTCGCCCGTCGCCAGGTGCGCGGAGGCCGTGATGACGTGCACGTGGCCCATCGAGCGCTCGCTGTGCAGGTCGCCGAGCACGTGGCACGCCTCGAGCGCCGCCAAGGCGGCCTCGGGCTCGCCGGCCTCGAGGTGCACGAGGGCGACGACGCGGGCCGGGCAGAGCACGTGGCGGGCGTTCGGCACCACGGGGGCGGCGAGGCGGCGGGCCTCGTGGGGCTGGCCGAGCTGGCGCATGGTCTCGGCGCGCAGCACCGCGCTGGCGGCGGGCAGGTCGCTGCGGCCCGAGAAGCCCTGCGCGAGGCGGGTGATGCGGGCCAGGTGGTCGAGCACCTCGATGAAGCGTCGCTCGGCGAAGCAGACGCTGGCCTCGGCGAACGAGCCGAGGGGCTCCCAGTCCGTGCCGCGGGTCGACAGCAGCACGGCCTCGACGATCGCCGGCAGGTCGCGGGTCTCGTCCTGCTCGAGGGCCAGGTGGAGGCGCGTGATCTGCGACAGCGCCGCGAACGCGCTCGTCATGAGCTCGGTGCCCTCGGCGAGGCGCTCGGCGCGGCGGACGTGGTCGCCGGCGAGGGCGAAGTCGCCGAGCAGCATCGAGACGTAGGCGAGGGCCGAGTGGCACTCGACGCGCTCGGCCGGGCTGAGGTGCTCCTCGCCGAGGCCGGCCGCCAGCCCGAGCGAGAACTGCGCCTGGTCGTACTCGCCGTAGTGGACGCGGACGAGGCCGAGCTGCAGGGCGAAGGAGGCGCTGAGCGCGACGCGCACGTCGATCGAGCTCTCGAGGTCGGTCTCGATCATCGTGCGGCAGATCTCGAGGTGCTCGTGGGCGACGACGAGGTCGCCCATCGTGCGGAGGGTCGCGGCGAGGTGCACGTGGTAGCCGGCGCGGACGTCGAGGGGCACGGTCGGGTCGGCGTCGATGGCCTTGGCCACGCCGCGGAACCAGGGCAGGGCCGCGCTGTGCGAACGCGAGCCCACGGAGCGGTGGCTCGCCGCGAGGGCCAGGAGGATGCGCGGGCGACCACGCCACTCGGCCTCGGGCGCCGAGCGCACCGCGGCGCGCAGGCGGGCGCCCTGGAGGGGCGCGACGTGCGGCCAGGCCGCCTCGATCGCGTCGAGGGCAGCACGGTGGTCGGTGTGGGCTAGCTCGTCGCCGGGTCTGTCCGCGGCGGTCGCGTCTGTCGGGTTCACGGGTCCTACCTCTGCCGCATCGGGGGGTCCCCCGTCGGGTACGGGGACTGCAGCTGCGGAGCGTCGGTGAGCCGCCCCGGCCTCATCCTAAACTGAGTGTTCTTCCCGGTCCTCGTCTTCGACCGTCTCGACCCCGAACTGGGGTGGGCTCGGGGGCCTGCCGAGCAGGCGTACCGTGGCGGGATGAGCAGGATGGACTCGGTCGCGGGCGGCGGCGGGATGCGCGCGGGCGGCGGTCGCCTGGGCGGCGGGGGCGGGCGCGTCTCGAGCGGCGACGCCCGGGCGCAGAAAGCGGCGAACGCCCAGGCGCCGCGCATCCCCGACCTCTTCCGGCGCATCCGCGGGCTGTTCTCGCCCCACCGACGGGCCCTCGTCGTCACGGTGGTGCTCGTCCTCGTCGGCGCCGCCATCGGCGTGGCCCCGCCGCTGCTGACCAAGCAGGCCTTCGACCGCGGCCTCTTCCCGGCCGGCGGGCCCGACGTGCCCGTGCTGCTCGAGATCGTCGGCGCGATGGTCGCGCTCTGGGTGGTCTCGGCGGGCATCGGCGTCTGGCAGACGTACCTCACGGCCACCGTCGGCAACAAGGTCATGGGCGCCCTGCGCATCCGGCTGTTCGGGCACCTCCAGCGCATGGAGCTCGCCTTCTTCACCCGCACCAAGACGGGCGTCATCCAGTCGCGCCTCCAGAACGACGTCGGCGGCGTGGCCTCGGTGCTCAGCAACACGATCTCGAGCGTGCTCGGCAACACCGTCACGGTCATCGCCGCCTTCGTCTCGATGCTCGTCCTGAGCTGGCAGATGACGGTCGTGACGGTGATCCTGCTGCCGCTGCTCGTCGTGGCGCAGCGGCGCGTCGGGCAGGTGCGGGCCCGCATCGCCACGAAGACGCAGGAGTCGCTCTCCGACATGACGGCCATCACGCAGGAGGCCCTGAGCGTCAGCGGCATCCTGCTCGCGAAGAGCTTCAACCAGCAGCGCGCCGAGGTCGAGCGCTACTCGGCCGAGAACCGCACGCAGATCGGGCTGCAGGTGCGGCAGCAGATGAGCGGGCAGTGGTTCTTCGCCGTCGTGCAGATCTTCCTGTCGGTCATCCCCGCGCTCATCTACCTCGTCGCCGCGTGGCTGATCCTCCGCGACGTGCCGGTCACGGCCGGCACGGTCGTCGCGTTCACGACCGTCCAGGCCCGGCTGACCTTCCCGCTCATGGGGCTGCTGCGGGTGGCCCTCGACCTGCAGACGTCGGGCGCGCTCTTCGCCCGCATCTTCGAGTACCTCGACCTGCGGCCCGCCATCACCGACGCGGGCACCCCCGTGCGCGTCGACCGCGCTCAGCTCGGCCGCGTCGAGTTCGACGCCGTCGAGTTCGCCTACCCCGACGCCGAGCCGGGCGCCCGCACGCTCAAGGGCGTCTCGTTCGACATCGAGCCCGGCCAGTTCGCGGCCTTCGTCGGCCCGAGCGGCGCGGGCAAGACGACGGTGTCGTACCTCATCCCGCGCTTCTACGAGGCGACCGGCGGCGCCGTGCGCTTCGCCGGGACGGACGTGCGCGAGCTCGAGCAGGACGACCTCGTCGCGAACATCGGCGTCGTGAGCCAGGAGACCTACCTCTTCCACGCCTCGATCGGCGACAACCTCCGCTACGCGCGGCCGGGCGCCACCGACGAGCAGCTCGTCGACGCGGCGCGACGGGCGAACATCCACGACACGATCGCGTCCTTCCCCGACGGCTACGACACGATCGTCGGCGAGCGGGGCTACCGGCTCTCCGGCGGCGAGAAGCAGCGCATCGCGATCGCCCGCGTGCTGCTCAAGGACCCCGCCGTGCTGGTCCTCGACGAGGCGACGAGCGCCCTCGACACGGTCTCCGAGCGCGTCGTGCAGGAGGCCCTCGAGACGGCGGCGCGGGGCCGCACGACCATCGCCATCGCGCACCGGCTCTCGACCGTGCGGAGCGCTGACGTCATCTTCGTCGTGGCCGACGGCGAGATCGTCGAACGGGGGACGCACGCCGAGCTGCTGGCGCGCGGCGGCGCCTACGCCGAGCTCTACGGGCAGCAGGTGACGCAGGCGGGCTGACCGCGCCTCCCAGTCGAGGGGGGCTACCCGCGGGCGGCGAGCATCTGCTGCATCGCGTCGATGTCGCTCTGCTGCGTCGCGATCATGCCGCGGGCGAAGTCGTCGACCTGACGGTCGTCGCTGCGGGCGACGACGGCCTCGGCCATCTCGATGCCGCCGCGGTGGTGGGCGATCATGAGCGTGAGGTAGAGGCGCTCGGCGTCGACGCCGTCGGCGGCCCGCAGCTCGGTCATCTGCTCGGCGGTCGCGAGGCCCGGCATGGGCTCGCCCGGGACGTGGCTCGGCGCGGGCGTCGCCGACCCGTCGGCACCGGTCGTCGCGCCGCCGTGGGAGTGGTCGCCGTAGGAGCCGTCGAGGGTGGGCCGGGTCATCCAGGTCATGCTCGGCTCGGAGGGGGCCTGCGGCACACCCCAGACCTCGAGCCACGCGAACATCTGCCCGGCCTGCTGGGCCTGGGCCGTGGCGATGTCGTAGGCGATCGTCCGGACGTCGTCGGCGTCGCTGCGGTCGCGGACGATCATCGACATCTCGACGGCCTGCTCGTGGTGCACCTGCATGTCGCGCGAGAAGCCGGCCTCGACGCTGTGGTCGCCCGGCACCACCGGCGACGGCGACGTGAGACGGCCCACGGCGACGCCCGCCACGAGCACGAGGGCCAGCGTGATCACCGCGGCGACCACGAGGCGGACGCGACGCGACGAGGAGGCGCGGGTCGCGCCTCCCTCGCCGGTCGCGTCGTCGGGGGCGTCGGTCACGCGACCCGTCCGGGGCCGTCGACGCCGCCGGTGCAGGCCGCGCCCGGCTCGGGGGCGTTGGTCGACTTCCAGTACTTCGTGACGAAGTCGGCGACGGCGGGGTCGGCCGGGTCGTCGAAGGCCAGCTGGGCACCCCAGGCGCTGACGTACATCGGGGAGTCCATGCCCTCGTAGGGCGAGACGACCGAGTAGGTCGAGGGCGCGAGGTCGGTGACGGCCTCGATCTGGTCGTCGGTGACCTGCGCGGGGTCGTAGGTGAACCAGATCGCGCCGTGCTCGAGGTCGTGCACGGCGTTCTCGTTCGGCACCTGCTCGGTGTAGACGCCGCAGTTCATCCAGACGCCGGCGTGGTCGCCGCCGGCGGGCGGGGTCATCTCGTAGTCGACGGTGCCCGTGACGTGGTTCGCGGTCAGGTCGTCCCAGGTCTGCACGCCGGCGACCACGACGTCGTCGGGGTCCTGCCGGGGCTGCCCGCTCGTGACGACGAACGACACGACGAGGGCGACGGCCGCGGCACCCGCGACGGAGGCCACGACGATGCCGATGCGGCGGTTGCGCCGCGCGGTGGCCTGCTGCTTCTTGAGCGCCGCGACCTTCTCCTGGCGGCGGGCGTCGCGCTGCTGCTTGACGCTGGGCTTGTTGTCGTTGCTGGCCACGGGTTGGTCCTCTGCTGGGGGGATCGGGTCGGGTGGTCGGGTCGGGTGCCGGCGCCGGGCTGGCTCCGGTCCGGTCGGGTCGGGCTCGGGGACCGAGCCGCCTGATCGGGGATGCGTCACCAATTTGTTCCACAGGTGTCTGGGAAGTCGGTCACAGCGCATCCCGTGCACGGCACGCTACCGCGGGCCCGCACCTGCCATCACCCGTCACGCGCGGGCGGTCGCCGGTAGACTCGACAGACGGGCCACCACCCGTCAGAAAGCCCCCTCTCACCCGATCCGGTCGCCCCACGACGGCGCCGGAGAACCCGGAGCAGCCGTGAAGTACGCCGAGACCGTCCTCGACCTCGTGGGCGACACCCCGCTCGTCAAGCTCAACAAGGTCACCGAGGGCATCTCCGCGACCGTGCTGGTCAAGGTCGAGTACCTGAACCCGGGCGGGTCGTCGAAGGACCGCATCGCGACGCGCATCATCGACGCCGCCGAGCGCGAGGGGCTGTTGAAGCCGGGCGGCACGATCGTCGAGCCGACGAGCGGCAACACCGGCGTCGGCCTGGCCCTCGTGGCCCAGCAGCGCGGCTACCGCTGCGTGTTCGTGCTGCCCGACAAGGTCGGCGACGACAAGCGCAACGTGCTGAAGGCGTACGGCGCCGAGATCGTCGTGACGCCGACCGCTGTCGAGCCGTCGAGCCCCGAGTCGTACTACAGCGTCTCCGACCGCCTCGTGCGCGAGATCCCGGGCGCGTTCAAGCCGAACCAGTACGCGAACCCCAACGGGCCGCTCAGCCACTACGAGACGACCGGGCCCGAGATCTGGCGCGACACCGACGGCCGCGTGACGCACTTCGTCGCGGGCGTCGGCACCGGCGGCACGATCAGCGGCACCGGCAAGTACCTGAAAGAGGTCTCCGGCGGGGCCGTGCAGGTCGTCGGCGCCGACCCCGAGGGCAGCGTCTACAGCGGCGGCACGGGTCGCCCGTACCTCGTCGAGGGCGTGGGCGAGGACTTCTGGCCGACCGCCTACGACCCCACCGTCGTCGACCGCATCATCGCCGCCTCCGACGCCCGCTCGTTCGCGCTCACCCGTCGACTCGCCCGCGAGGAGGGGCTGCTGGTCGGCGGCTCGTCCGGCCTCGCCGTCGCGGCGGCCCTCGACGTCGCCCGCGACCTCGGGCCCGACGACGTGGTCGTCGTGCTGCTGCCCGACAGCGGCCGCGGCTACCTCGGCAAGATCTTCAACGACTCGTGGATGCGCTCGTACGGCTTCTCCGACAGCGTCGACGAGCGCACGGTGCGCGACCTCATCGCGTCGAAGTCGGGCGAGCTGCCCGACCTCGTCCACGCGCACCCGTCCGACACCGTGCACGACGTCATCGGCATCATGTCGACCTACGGCGTCTCGCAGATGCCCGTGCTCTCGGCCGAGCCGCCCGTCGTCATCGGCGAGGTCGTCGGCGCCATCGAGGAGAAGGCGCTGCTCGAGCACGTCTTCACGAAGGGCGCGGCGATGAGCGACGCCGTCGCCGGCTTCGTCGGGGCGCCCCTGCCGCTGATCGGCATCAACGAGTCGATCACCGCGGCCCGCGCCGCGCTCGAGACCACCGACGCGTTGCTCGTGACCGACGACGGCAAGCCCGCCGGGGTGCTGACGCGCCACGACGTGCTCGCGTTCCTCTCGGCCTGAGCCGCGCCTCCTCCCCGCACGCCCCCACGCACGACCCACCACCACCACGCCCGCCCCGACCGGAAGACCGCAGATGAGCGACCCCACCACCCCCCAGCACGGCTTCTCGACCCGCGCCATCCACGCCGGGCAGGCGTTCGACCCGACGACGGGCGCCGTCGTGCCGCCGATCTACCAGTCGTCGACCTTCGTGCAGGACGGCATCGGCGGGTTCCGCGGCGGCTACGAGTACGCCCGGTCGGCCAACCCGACCCGCGACTCCCTGCAAGAGCTGCTCGCCGCCCTCGAGGGCGGCACCGCCGCGTTCAGCTTCGCCTCCGGCCTCGCCGCCGAGGACGCCCTCCTCCGTGCCGTGCTGCGGCCGGGCTCGCGGGTCGTCATGGGCAACGACGTCTACGGCGGCACGCACCGCCTGGTGAACCGTCTCTGGACCTCGTGGGGGGTCACGCTCGAGACCGTGGAGATGACCGACCTCGACGCCGTCCGCGCCGCGGTCCGCCCGGGCGAGACCGACGTGCTCTGGGTCGAGACGCCCAGCAACCCGCTGATGAAGATCAGCGACGTGACCGCCCTGGCCGAGATCGGCCACGCCGCGGGCGCGCTCGTCGTCGTCGACAACACCTTCGCCTCGCCGTACCTGCAGCAGCCGCTCGCGCTCGGCGCCGACGTCGTCGTGCACTCGACGACGAAGTACATCGGCGGCCACTCCGACGTCGTCGGCGGCGCCCTCGTGGTGACCGACGACGAGCTGGCGGAGAAGATCGGCTTCGTGCAGTTCGGCGCGGGTGCCGTGTCGGCCCCGATGGAGGCGTGGCTCACCGTGCGGGGCATCAAGACGCTCGGCGTCCGCGTCGACCGGCACTCGTCGAACGGGCTCGCCCTCGCGCACGCGCTCGAGGCGCACCCGGCGATCGACCGCGTCTACTACCCGGGCCTCGAGTCGCACCCGGGCCACGAGCTCGCGGCACGGCAGATGAAGGCCTTCGGCGGCATGATCTCGGTCTCGCTCGCCGCGGGCGCCGCGGCGGCCCGCCGCTTCGCCGAGTCGACCGAGATCTTCCAGCTCGCCGAGTCGCTCGGCGGCGTCGAGTCGCTGATCGGCTACCCGACCGAGATGACCCACGCGTCGGTGCGGGGCACCGAGCTCGAGGTGCCCGACACGATCGTGCGCCTCTCGGTCGGCATCGAGGACGTCGACGACCTCCTCGCCGACGTCGAGCAGGCGCTCGGGCGCGCGAGCGCCTAGCTGCCCGGCCGGACGGCCGCACAGCCACCTGGCCGCGCGGCCGGCGAAAGACGAGACGGGCCTGGCACCGCATCCCTGCGGTGCCCGGCCCGTCTCGTCGTCGCGGGGGCGGTCGCCCCGCCTAGAGCGACGCCTCCACGGCGGTGCTCACGGCCACGGGCCCGCCGAGGACGACGATCCCGTCGGGGTCGAGCGCGTCGAGGCGCTGGCGCACCACGGGCGGGACGGCGCCGGGCTGGGTGAGGAGGACGGGCGCGCGCAGGCGACCCGCGGCCGAGGCGCCGGCGAGGGCGTCGGGGAACGACGACCCCGTCGCGAGGAACGCCGTGTCGGCGCCCTTGCCGTAGCCGTACTCGGCGATGCGTGCCGACGTCGCGAACCGGTTGACGCCGGAGAGGCGCGTGACCGGGGCGACCGTCGCGAGCTGGGTCGCCACGGCCGCGCTGACCGCCGCCTCGCCGCCGAGGACGACGATGCGCGCCGGCCGCAGGCGGGCCAGCTCGGAGGCGACGCTCGGCGGCACGCGGTCGGGGCGCGTCAGCAGCATGGGGCCGGCGTCGGCGCCGCTCGCGAGGGCTGCTCCCGACAGGGCGTCGGGGAAGTTCGTGCCGGTGGCGACGTAGGCGGTGCCGCCCCGACCGGCGGGGAAGGTCGCCGCCGACACGACCGCGGACGTCGTGAACCGATCGCTGCCGGAGAGGCGCGTGACCTTCTTGCCCGAGCCCGTCGCGAAGGCGGCCAGCTGCTTCTCCACCGCCGTGCTGACGGCGGCGGGGCCGCCGAGGACGACGATGCGGGCGGGCTTCAGCAGTCGCAGCTCGGCCTGGGTCGGCGCCGGGAGGCGGTTGCCGAGCGTGAGCAGGACGGGAGCCTTGCCGTAGCCGGCCGCCGCGCCTCCGGAGAGGGCGTCGGGGTAGCTCGCGCGGGTGGCGACGTAGACGAGCGGCACCGAGCCGCCCGAGCGTGCGGGGCCGTCGACGACGACCGGCGGGGTGAAGGTCGAGGCGGCGATCGAGGCCGCCGTCGCGAAGGCGTCGGAGCCGGCCACGCGGCCGACCGCGGTCGCGGCGGGGCGGGTCAGGGCGTCGAGCTGCGCGGCCGTGCCGTTGAAGACGTCCTGGTTGCCGGGGAAGGGCGAGTTCGCGGTCTGCGACCACTGCCAGAAGGTCCACGTCGCGAACGACGACTTCGGGGGAGCGACGGGCGTGTTCGTGGTGGACGTCGGGTAGTAGGCGACGAAGAGGCGGTCCTTCGGGAAGGCGGTGCTGTTCGCCGTGCACTCGGACCAGAAGTCCTGGTTCGTGTAGATGATCGGCTGCACGCCCTCCTGGGCGACGACGGTGCCGATCCACGACTGCATCCAGAGGACCATCTGCGACGGCGACAGGCCCCAGCAGCGTCCGCCCTGCTTGTCGGGGACGGTCGAGACCTCCATGTCGAGCACGGGCGGGATCGTGCCCGGCTGCCAGGCCGGGGTGGAGTCGAGGAAGAACTGCGCCTGGGGGGCGCCCGCCGAGTAGAACGGCAGCGCGTAGTGGTAGTAGCCGGTCGTCAGGCCGGCGGCGCGGGC
>Ga0265798_10009174_pt1 | contig 12439 bp, 15 predicted proteins | sample P3T30metagenome_FD_192430 | JGI IMG/M metagenome (GOLD analysis project Ga0265798, IMG submission 192430) | Plant litter microbial communities from East Loma Ridge, Irvine, California - P3 T30 | ecosystem: Environmental > Terrestrial > Plant litter > Unclassified | place: USA: California...
CGAAGCGCTTACCGCCCCGGGTTGCCGTCGCGCAGGGTGCCGGTCGGCTCCTGGACGTGGGCCTCGAGGAACCAGAGGTGCTTGTCGACCGCCCGCGAGATCTCGGTGAACAGGTCGGACGTGCCGTCATCGCCGGCCTCGTCGGTCTCGTCGATGTTATCGCGCACCGCGTTGGCGTAGGCGGCATAGCTGTCGATCAGCGCGGCCACGTGGTCGGCGATGGCGTAGATCCCGGTCGGGTAGGCCGGCAGCTTGGTCTTCTCGGCGACCGCCTGGGTCGAGCCGAACGCCGTGGCGCCGAGCTGCACCGCGCGCTCCGCGACCTTGTCGTTGAAGTCGTCGAGCTCGGTACGGAAGCCATCCAGCATCTCGTGGATACCGATGAACTGCGGGCCCTTGAGATTCCAGTGCGCCTGCTTGATCGCCAGGGCGAGGTCGATGCCGTCCGCCAGCCGGGCGTTCAGCGCCTCGACCGAGACCTGCTTGGCGTTCGAATCGGTGTTGTTACGGGTCTTGTGCGAGCGAACGGTGTCGCCTTTGCCGGTCTCAGCCATCAAATCTGCTCCGTGACTTTGCGTGCGGGCCTCCGCGCAGATGCCGATACGGCCGCGGGTCCTCATCGAACGCGATTGCGTTGCACAAACGCGACGGCGCGCCCGGTGTTCCGAGCGGCGCCGACACGTCCGGGCGCGCTGTCTCGTCCCGACGGCCGATGACGGGCCCGGGGACGAGGCTCAGCGGCGCCGGCCGGGCTTGGCCATCCAGTCGGAGCGGTTGCCGCGGGGCAGGGCCTCGCCGACCGGGATCCGCGACAGTTCGGCCGACCGGGTGGCGATCCAGCCGGTATGCTCCGCCACCGGCGTCACCGCGGTGAAGCCGCCGCAGGCGGTCCGGCGCGCACCCTGCTGCAGGGCGCCGCTCGACCAGCTGACCACGCCGACGATCCGGTAGCCGCCGGGGCCGCCGATCAGGATCGGGCCGCCGGAATCGCCCAGGCACGCCCCGGCGCCCGAGGTCTCGGCCATCCGCCGCCGGTCGGTCACCACGGTCACCCGGTTGGCGACCTGCAGCGAGCCGATCGACACGAGGTGCGCCAGCCGCAGGATCCGCGCCGAGTCGCGCCGGTTCTCGGCCACGACGCCGAAGCCGGCGATGTCGACCGGCGCGCCGGTGTCGATCGTGGCGGCCCCGCGCGGATCCAGGGGCACGTAGTCGGCGCCGAGCGGCGCCTCGAGCTTGAGCAGGGCGAGGTCGACGCCCGGCTGGTCCTCCGGGGTCGTGCCGGGCACGAAGTCCGGATGCATGGTCGCGGCGATCACCGGGGTGCGCTGCTGGCGGAAGCCGCGGTCCACGCTGATGACGGTGTAGCCGGCCGGGCGCATCACGCAGTGGGCGGCGGTGAGCACGAGGTCCTGGGCGATCAGCGTGCCCGAGCAGATCTCGCCCTCGGTGCTCTCGATCCGCACCGCGAAGGTCCGGGCGCCGTTGGGGTCGCGGGTGGTGGTGCCGTTGATCACCGCGGATGCGGGCGCCGGCATCAGTCCGGCCACCGCGCCCAGCAGGGCGCTGCCGAGCCCCAGGCCGAACAGACGCTCACGGGGGCCGGCCTTGCGCATCGGGCGACGGAACATCGGGCACTCCGGGGGCGCTCGCGGCGCAAGGTTGGACGTCGCGGCCAGGGGCGCGGCGCCGAGGGAGCCTAGAGCAAGGCAATGAACCGGCCAAGCTGCGGTTCCGGATGGGCAGGTGATGCGAGTTGGAAGAAGACTTTGATCGGCAGCGGTGGAGCTTCGATCGCGTGGCCGATCAACGGTGGATCTGTCGGCTCACACCCCAACCCCGTCATTCCGGGGCCGCGCAGCGGAGCCCGGAACCCAGAAACGCGGGTTCAGCCAGGTTTTGCGCCGTCCACGGTTCTGGATTCCGGGCTCGCCTGCGGCACCCCGGAATGTCGATTTGAGTTCTCAGCCGTCATCTCAACTCACAAGAGCGCGAACCGCGGCCTTGCCTCGCGATCGCACGTCACGGGCGGCCCGTCAGCCGCCCCACCGCGCATCCCGGCCCCATCCCACCAACACCCGGTCGATCCAGCCGCGCTGCGGTCCCACCAGGACACCCTGGGTGAGGCCGCCGCAGGTCCCGCCGACCCAGGCGGCCAGCGCCAGCACGGACCCGTCCGGCGCGGTGATCGGGCCGCCGGAATCGCCCTGGCAGCCCCCACCGGCCGCACCCTTCAGCCAGACCAGGATGCGGCTCGGCCCGTGCGGCTCGATCACCGGCAAGCCGACGCTGCGGTAGGTTCCGGTCGAGCGCGGGTCGCCGGACTTGGCGGCGCCGTAGCCCGACAGGGTCAGGCGCTCGCCGGACCGGGGTAGCGCGGCGCCCAGGGTCACCGGGGCGAAGCGCGCCGGCAGCGGGGTGGCGGTGCGCAGGAGCGCGAGGTCGATGGACCGCCGCCGGTTGGAGGCTCCGCCGGCATCGTAGCCCGGATGGATCGCCCGGCCCGCCACCTCGACGAGGACCGGCGCCCCGGACTCATCGCGAAAATGGATCCGGTGCTCCTGCCCGGCGGCGGCGCAATGGGCGGCGGTCAGCACCGTATCGGGGGCGAGCACCACGCCGGTGCAGACGCCGCCCTTCGACGACAGGACCATCACGGCCCCGCCGGCCTGCGCCTCGGCGCCGCCGACGATCGCGCGGGCCGGACCGGCCGCCAGCGACAGGGCCGCAGCCAGGACGGTGGCCGGGACGGTGAGGGCCGCCCGGCGGCGCTTCGGAACCGGCATTCGGAACAATGACCTGTGAGGGGGCAACGCGATGATCCCGATACGCGCCGACGGGGCCGTGGTCGAGCCGGTGACCGTCGCCGAGCTGCGGGCCTACCTGCGCCTCGACTCCGACGACGGCGGCACCGAGGACGGGCTGCTCCAGGCCCTGATTACCGCGGTCCGGGCCAGCCTGGAGATCGAGGCCCGCCGCATCCTGGTCCCGGGCCGCTACCGGATCGCCCTCGATTCCTGGCCCGCCAACGGCCAGCTGGCCGTGCCGCTGAGCCCGCTCGTGGCGCTCGTCCGCGCCGGCTTCGCGGACGCGAAGGGCGTCACCGACCTCGCCGCCGGCCTGGTCCGCCTCGGGCCGGAGCCGGTGGAGGCGCCGGGCCTGCTGATCGACGCAAACGTTCCGGACCGGGCCGGCCGGACGATCCTGATCGAGGTCGCGGCCGGGTTCGGGGGCGACGGCCCGCCGCTGCCGGCGCCCCTGCGGCTCGCGATCCTGCGGCTGGCCGCCGCCCGCTACGAGCATCGCGGCGACGAGGCGGATGCCGTCCGCACCGATGCCGCCGACCTCGCCGCGCCGTTCCGACGGATGCGCCTGTGATCCGCCGCCCCGCCCGCATGCGACCGACCGGAGCAGCCCCGATGGCGCCCAATCCGCACCACCCTGCGCTCGGCGCCCGGCGCCGCCGCTTCGTGCTCGAACGGCCCCTGGAGCAGCCCGACGGGTTCGGGGGCGTGCTGCGCCGCTTCGTGGCCGGCCCGGTCCTGTGGGGCGCGATCACCCCGGCGGGCCTCGCCGACCGCCCGGCGGGCGGCCGGACCGACACGCTGCCCGCCTACCGGGTCACCCTGCGCGCCGGGGTCGCCCTCGACCCGACCATGCGGCTCGCCGCCGGCCCCCGCCGCTTCGCGATCCGCGCCGTCGGCGAGCCGGACGCGCGGGGCCGCGACCTCGTCTGCCACGTCGAGGAGCTGGTTCGGGAGAGCGCGTCGTGAGCGACCCCAGCCCGCTCCTGGCCCTGCGCGCCGGCCTGATCGCCCGCTTCTCCGGCGACGCCGCGCTGGCCGCCCTGCTCGGCGGAAAAGTCCGGCTCCACGACGAGCCACCCCGGGGTTCGGTGCCGGTCTACGCCCTGTTCGGCGACGCCGAGAGCGTGGACGATTCCGTCGACGGCGCCGAGCGCCACCGCCACAGCCACGCCATCGCGGTGATCGCCAAGCCCGGCTCGGTCCGCACCGCGCTGGACGCGGCCGCCCGCATGGCCGCGCTCCTCACCGACGCCGCCCTGCCGCTCCAGGGCTGCCGCCTCGTCACCCTGCGGGTCCGGGCGATCAGGGCGAGCCGCGACGCCCGCACCGGCGAGGCCCGCGCCACCCTGACGATCGAGGCCGTCACCGAGACCCTTTGAGGTGGGCGCGGTGCCTGACACGCACGGCACGTTCGATTGCGATGAGGCAGGAGGGAACCGATGGGCGCACAGAAGGGCAAGGATTTGCTGCTCCGGGCCGGCGACGGCGCGGGCGGCTTTCTGGCGGTGGCGGGCCTGCGCACCCGGCAGATCACCCTCAACGCGGAGACCGTGGACGTCACCAACGCGGACTCCACCGGCCGCTGGCGCGAGCTGCTGGCCGGGGCCGGCGTGCGCCGGGCCGCGATCGCCGGCGCCGGGGTGTTCCGCGATCAGGCCTCGGACCTGCGCCTGCGGCTGATCTTCTTCGAGGGCGCGATCGAGACCTTCCAGGTGGTCGTGCCGGCCTTCGGGACCCTGGAGGGCCCGTTCCAGATCGCGAGCCTCGAATACCGGGGCGACCATGCCGGCGAGGTCACCTTCGACATCAGCCTCGACTCGGCGGGCGTGCTCGCCTTCACGGCGGCTTGAGCCATGGCCAACCGGATCCGCGGCGAGGTGCCGCTCCAGCTCGCCGGCCATCGCTACACCCTGTGCCTGACCCTCGGCGCGCTGGCCGAACTGGAGGGCGCGCTCAAGGCCGGCGACCTCGTCGGCCTGGCCGAACGCTTCGATGGCGGCCGGGTCTCGGCCCGGGATCTGATCGCCCTGCTGGGCGCGGCCCTGCGCGGCGGCGGCCACGCCCTCGACGACGACGCGGTGGCGCTCCTGCCGCTCGCCGGCGGGCTGGAAGCGGTCTCCACCGCCCTGGGCGAAGTGCTCGCCGCCGCGTTCGGGGAGGCGCCGGGCCCCGCAAACCCTCGGTAGGGCCGGCGCCCGACGGTTATGCGTCGGCGCCGGCTCGAGCCACGGCCTTTCCCTGGGACGACGCCCTCACCCTCGGCCTCGGGGCGCTCGGCTGGAATCCCGCCGCCTTCTGGGCGGCCACGCCCCGCGAGTTCGCCGCCGCGCTCGGCCGCCGCCGCGGCCCGGAGCCCCTGAGCCGCGACGGATTCGAGCGCCTGCTCGCCGCCTATCCGGATCCCGGCCCGTGAACGGAGCCGGGGCTCCACCCCTGACCCGGCCAAAGGGCTGAGCCCTTTGGGATCCCGGGTGTTGGCACCACGCTGACCCCGACCAACCAGGAGGGCCGCCCGATGAGCGACGCCGATCCCGATCCGCAGGATGCCGCCCGGATCAAGCAACTCGAGACCTTGGACCAGCTCGCCAAGAATTTCGGGCGCAGCCTGGATTCGGCGCTCACCCGCGGGGCCGCCTCGGGGCGCAGCCTCGACGGCGTGCTCGGCACGATCGGCAGCAAGCTCGCCGGCGCGGCGGCCCGGGCGGCCGCCGGCCCGATCCGCTCCGGCATCTCCGGCCTGGTCAACGCCGTGCTCGGGGCGGGCGCCGGCAGCGAGACCGGCTTCGCCCGGGGCGGGGTGTTCCGGGGCGGACAGGTCCAGCCCTTCGCGGCCGGCGGGGTGGTGGCCGCGCCGACCTACTTTCCGATGGCCAACGGCACCGGCCTGATGGGCGAGGCCGGGCCCGAGGCGATCCTGCCGCTGAACCGCGGCCCGGACGGCCGCCTCGGCGTCGCCGCGGGCGGCGGCGCAGCCCGGCCGGTCTCCGTCACGGTCAACATCGCCACCCCCGACCCCGGCGCCTTCCGCCGCTCGGAGGCGCAGGTGACGGCGAGCCTCGCCCGCGCGGTCGCGCGGGGGCAGCGGGCGACGTGACCGCCCCTCACGCCGCCTTGCTGGCCGCCGTCTCGCGGGGGCGGCTGCGGCGTCCGTCGACGCTCACCGCGGGGGCGCCTTCGAGGGTCACGCGGCGGACCACCCGGGGCTGGTCGCCGTAATCGTCCACCGCGCGGTGCACTGTGGCCCGGTTGTCCCAGATCGCCACGTCGCCCAACCGCCAGGACCAGCGCACCGTGTTCTCCGGACGGGTCGCGTGGTCGTGGAAAATCGCCAGCAGGTGCTGCGAATCCGAGGTCGTGAGCCCGAGGATGCGCTGGATGAAGTGCCCGACGATCAGCGAGCGTTCGCCGGTCTCCGGATGGACGTGCACCAGCGGGTGCTCGGCCTCGTGGACGGTCCGGGTGAACACCTCGTCGTGCCGGCGACGGCCGGCCTCGGTGACGTTCACCCGACCGCCGACGTAGTCGTAGACGTTGGAATGCAGCGCCCAGAGCCGGTCGGCCAGCGCGCGAAGCGGCTCGGGCAGGTCCGTGTAGGCCGCCGCCGTGTTGGCCCAGAGGGTGTCGCCGCCATAGGCCGGCAGGGTCACGGCGCGCAGGATCGAGATCGCCGGATAGGCCGGCACGAAGGTCACGTCGGTGTGCCAGGAACTCGCCCGCTCGCCCCGGCTGGCGTCGAGGTCGAGGATTCCCGCGGTCCCGGGGAGCGACGGCACGGTCGGGTGCGGGACGAGCTCGCCCAGGCGCCGTCCGAACGCCTCCTGGCCGGACTCGTCGAGGCTCTGGTCGCGGAAGAACACCACCTTGTGGGTGAGCAGCGCCTGGCGGATCGCCGCCACCGTCCCGGCATCGAGGTCGCCCGAGAGCGCGACGCCGCGGATCTCCGCGCCGATGCGGCCGGCGACCCGGCGGATGTCGAGATTGGGGTGCAGGGACTGCAGGACGGCACTCATCGGAAAACTCCTTCGGTCGGTCGGTGACGGCCCGTACTGATCGCGCAAGAGTTTCGAAGCCTTTTCGAGCATCGAGATCTTCGGCGGATCATGGCGCGTCTTCCATGATCTTTGACCGGTGTGTGCCGATTGTCGATGAACGGCATTTTCGAAGTTCCGGTGTTTTCCGAAAGACTTTTCCCGGCCGCCGGCTGCCGGCAGGGGGTGCCTTCTCCCGTCGCCCGACCGGGATCGGGTCTTCGCCGGATCGGGCTCCAACACGGGATCATCGCGCCATGGCCGACGCCTTCCACGAGGTGCTGTTTCCCCTCGACGTGTCGCTGCGCGGCAGCGGCGGGCCGCAGCGGCTCACCGAGATCGTCACGCTGGCCTCGGGGCGGGAGCACCGCAACGGCCGCTGGGCCGATTCCCGGCGCCGCTACGATGCCGGGTTCGGGGTGCGCGGGCTCGACGCGCTCCATGCGGTGCTGGCGTTCTTCGAGGAGCGGCGCGGAAGGCTGTACGGCTTCCGCTACCGCGACCGGGTCGATTTCCGCTCCGGGCCGCCCGGGCGGGCGATCGGCCCCCTCGACCAGCCGCTCGGCGCCGGCGACGGCGCCACGGCGACGTTCGCGCTGACCAAGTCCTACGGGTCCGGCTTCGCGCCCTACCGCCGGCGCATCGCCAAGCCGGTCGCCGGCAGCGTCCGGGTCGCCCTGGCCGGCCGGGAGGTCGGCGCCGACGCCTTCGCGTGCGACCCGGCCACCGGGCTCGTCACCTTCGCGGGCGGGCACGTCCCGGCCAAGGGCGCCGCCGTCACGGCGGGCTTCGCCTTCGACGTGCCGGTCCGGTTCGACACCGACGACCTCACCATCGACCTTGCGGCCTTCACGGCCGGCGAGATCCCCAAGGTGCCGCTGGTCGAGATCCTGCCGTGAGGGACAACGATGCGTGCCATCCCCGATGCCTTCGCGGCCCATCTCGCGGGCGGCGTGACCACCCTGTGCCGGTGCTGGACCCTGCGCCGGCGCGACGGGGCCGCCCTCGGCTTCACCGACCATGACCGCGACCTGACCCTCTCGGGCCTGGTCCACGAGGCCCGGACCGGGCTGGACGCGGCCGAGGCCAGCGCCGAATCCGGCTTCGCGGTCTCCGGGGGCGACGTGGCCGGGGCGCTGAGCGCGCTCGGGCTCACCGAGGCCGACATCGCGGGCGGCCTCTACGACGGCGCGTCGGTGGAGACCTGGCTGGTCGACTGGGCCGAACCCGGGACGCGCCTGCTGCTCGATGTCGGCACGATCGGCGAGGTGCGCCGGGAGGGCGACGCCTTCGTGGCCGAGCTGCGCGGCCTCGCCCACCGGCTCGATGCCGAGCGCGGCCGGACCTTCCGGGCCACCTGCGGGGCCGACCTCGGCGATGCCCGCTGCCGGGTCGATCTCGCCGCCTGGCGCACCACCGGCCGGGTCACCGGCCTTCCGGAGCCGGCGACGCTTGCGGTGTCGCTGGCGGGTCGCTTCGCGGACGGGCTGTTCACCGGCGGGACGCTCACCTGGGAGACGGGTGCCAATGCGGGGCTCGCCGCGGATGTGCGGCTTCAGCTCGGCGGGCTGGTCGAGCTGTGGACGGTCCCGGCCCGGCCGGTGACCCCGGGGGATGCCTTCAGCGTCACGGCCGGATGCGACAAGCGGCTGGCCACCTGCCGGGACCGCTTCGCCAACGCGATCAACTTCCAGGGCTTCCCGCACATGCCCGGCAACGACGCGGTGATGCGGGCGGTGCCGGGCTCGGAGCCCGTCCTCGACGGCGGGAGCCTGTTCCGATGAGCGCTATGCCGCGGGATCTCGGCCAGGATATCGGCGTGGCGGCGCTCGGCGAGGCGCGGCTATGGCTCGGCACGCCCTACCGGCACCAGGCCTCCCTGCGCGGGGTCGGCTGCGACTGCCTGGGCCTGCTGCGCGGGGTCTGGCGCGGGCTCTACGGCGCCGAGCCGGAACCGGTGCCGCCCTATGCCGCCACCTGGGCCGAATCCGCCGCCCCGGGGACCGATCCCCTCACCGAGGCGGCGGCGCGCCACCTCGTGCCGGTGCCGTCCGCCGGAGACCCGCCCCGGCCGGGCGACGTGCTGCTCTTCGCCTTCCGCCGCCACCTCCCGGCCCGCCACTGCGCCATCGCCACCGGCGACGGTGCCATGATCCACGCCCACGACCACGCCACGGTCGCCGAGGTCGCGCTCACGGCGTGGTGGCGCCGGCACCTGACCGGGGTGTTCCGCTTTCCGCAGGCCCCTTACGAGGCGCCGGTCGCCACGGTCAGCTTGACGCCGAGCGCGTCCATGACTTTGCGCACAGTCTCGTAGCGCAGCTTCGAGCCCGGGGTCAGCGCCTTGTACAGGCTTTCCCGCCCCAGGCCGGCCTCCCGGGCGATCTGGCTCATGCCGCGCGCCTTGGCGACATCACCGAGCGCCGCGACGAACAGCTCGGGATCGGGATCCTCAAGCGCGGCCGCGAGATATTCGGCGATCGCTTCCTCGCTGTCGAGGAACTCCGAGGCGTCGAAAGGCGTGAAGGACATCAGGTGATACCGTAGAGATGTTTGGCCAGGGCCTTGGCTTTCTGAATATCTCGATCCTGACTGGACTTGGCGCCGCCGTTCAGAAGTAGGTAGGTCACCTCGCCCCGCCGAACGTAGTAGAGGCGATATCCTGGGCCGTACGAGATTCGCATTTCGAAGACGCCTTCACCGACCGGTTTGACGTCACCGAAATTACCGAAGCCCGCAGCTCGGATCCGAGCGACGATACGCGCCTTCGCGCGGTGATCCCGCAGGTCGGTGAGCTACCGACGAAAGCTATCGGACAGCAGAATCGTAGCCACGATGCAACGTATCCGACCGGATACGGATCGGCAATCCGTGAGCGTCATGTCTTTCCACCCCCACCCCCGGAGCCCGCCATGGCCACCCTGATCCTGTCCACGGCGGGCGCCGCGGTGGGGACCGCGCTCGGCGGGCCGATCGGATCCGTGGTCGGGCGCGTGCTCGGGGCGGCCGCGGGGGCGGGGCTCGACGGGATGCTGTCGGGCTCCGGGCGGCACACGCGCTTCGTCGAGGGGCCGCGGCTCGCCGACGTCGCCGGCTTGTCCTCCACGGAGGGCGATCCCATCCCCCGGGTCTACGGGCGGGCGAAGATCGGCGGCAGCCTGATCTGGGCGACGCGCGTCCGCGAGGTCGCCAACACGACGGTGGAGCGCGCGGCCTCCGCGTCCAAGGGCGCGGGCGGGCAGAAGACCGTGCACACCCGCTACGCCTATTTCGCCAACCTGGCGGTCGGCCTGTGCGAGGGCGAGGTCGCGCTGGTTCGCCGGATCTGGGCGGACGGCAAGGAAATCGATCAGGTCGGGATCACCCTGCGGGTCCATGCCGGCGGCGCGGACCAAGCGCCGGACCCGCTGATCGTCGCCAAGGAGGGCGCCGAGAACGCCCCGGCCTATCGTGGCCTCGCCTACGTGGTGTTCGAGAACCTGCCGCTCGCCGACTTCGGCAACCGCGTGCCCCAGTTCGCCTTCGAGGTGGTCCGCCCCGTCAACGGCCTGTACCACCGGATCCGCGCCGTCGACCTGATCCCGGGGGCCGGCGAGTTCGCCCTCGACCCGAACCGCGTCACCGTCGATCTCGGCCTCGGCCGGACCGAGGCGGCCAACCGGCACCAGCTCCAGCGCGCCACCGACGTCACCGCCTCCCTCGACGCGCTTCAGGCCCTGTGCCCGAACCTGCGCCGGGTCGCCGTGGTGGCGACGTGGTTCGGCACCGATCTGCGCGCCGGCGCCTGCCGGGTGGTGCCGAAGGTCGAGACCCGGGGCAAGCGCACCAAGCCGGAGGCCTGGGCCGTCGCCGGGATCACCCGTGACAAGGCCGAGGTGGTCTCGACCCTGCCGGACGGCACCCCCGCCTACGGTGGGACGCCCTCGGATGCCGGGCTGACCCGGCTGGTGGCCGACCTCGCCGCCCGCGGCCTGGACGTGCTGCTCTACCCGTTCGTGATGATGGACGTGCCGGCTGGCAACGGCCTGCCCGACCCGCGCGTGCCCGGCGCGACCCAGCCGCCCTATCCCTGGCGCGGGCGCATCACCTGCGACCCGGGCCCGGGCGTCCCCGGCAGCCCGGACGGCACCGCCGCCGCGGAGGCGCAGGTCCAAGGTTTCTTCGAGGGCGGCTATCGCGCGGGGGTGCTGCATTATGCCGGCCTCGCGGCCCTGTGGGCGGCCTCCGGTATCCGGATCGCCGGCTTCGTGATCGGCAGCGAACTCGTCGGCCTCACCCGGGTGCGGGGTGCCGCCGGCTACCCGGCCGTCCAGGCGCTCCGGTCCCTCGCCGCGGATCTGCGCGGCCGGCTCGGGCCCGGCGTCACGCTGGTCTACGGGGCGGACTGGACCGAGTACGGCGCCCATGTCCGGGACGGGGGCGCCACGATCCGCTTCCCGCTGGACGACCTGTTCGCCGACCCCAACATCGGCGCGGTCGGGATCGACTGGTATCCGCCGGTCACCGATTGGCGCGACGCCCCGGACCACGCCGACCTCGCGGTCGCGGGCGACATCAACGACCGGGCCTACCTGAAAGCGAACGGCGCCTCCGGCGAGGCGTTCGACTGGTACTACGCCGACGCGGCCGGGCGCGCCGCCCAGGACCGCCGGCCGATCCGGGACGGCGCCTACGGCAAACCCTGGATCTTCCGGCCCAAGGACCTCATCGGCTGGTGGTCGAACCCGCATGTCGAGCGCGACGGCGGCGTCGAGACCCGCGCCACCGCCTGGGTGCCGAAGGCCAAGCCGATCTGGCTCACCGAGGCCGGGGTGCCGGCGGTGGACAAGGGCACCAACGGCCCGAACGTCTTCCCTGACCCGAAATCCGCCGAGGGCGCCTACCCGCCGGACTCGCGAGCCCTGCGCGACGAGCTGATCCAGCTGCGCGGGCTCGAGGCCGTGATCGCCCGGTTCGACCCGGCGGCGACCGGGTTCTCGGAGGCCGACAACCCGGTCTCGCCGGTCTATGGCGGCCGGATGGTCGATCCGGGATCGATCTTCGTCTGGTCCTGGGACGCGCGGCCGTTCCCGGCCTTCCCGGCGGTGCAGAAGGTCTGGGCCGACACCGCCAACTGGCGGGTCGGCCACTGGATCACCGGGCGGATCGAGGGCTGCGACCTCGACCTTCTGGTCCTGAGGATCCTGGCCGATTTCGGCTTCGACGCGCCGGTCGCCGTGGAGGCCGCCGCCTTCCTCGACGGCTACGTCGTCGACCGGCCGCTCTCGGCGCGGGCCGCGCTCGAGACCCTGGCGCAGGTCTACGGGCTCGACGTCTCGGCGGGGGCGGGGCGCCTGCACCTGCGCGGACCCCGCCGCGAGCGGCCGGTGGTGCTCGCGGAGGCCGACCTCGTCCGCCTGTCGGAGGCGAAGCCGGTCCTGCGGCAGGTCCGGGCCGAGGAGAGCGCGCTGCCGCGCTCGGTCATCCTCGGCATCACCGAGTCCGAGAGTCCGGATTACCGCCGCGCCGCGGCGGCTGCGATCCGGCCGGTCGGCCAGCGGCGCCGCGAGACCCGGATCGAGGCCGCCATCGTCACCCGCAGGGAGACCGGCGACGATCTCGCCA
>Ga0265798_10009176_pt1 | contig 12437 bp, 14 predicted proteins | sample P3T30metagenome_FD_192430 | JGI IMG/M metagenome (GOLD analysis project Ga0265798, IMG submission 192430) | Plant litter microbial communities from East Loma Ridge, Irvine, California - P3 T30 | ecosystem: Environmental > Terrestrial > Plant litter > Unclassified | place: USA: California...
GGGGAAATCTTCGCCTGGACCGTAAGTCACGCCTGGTCCACGCTGGGCGCCTGGCAGCTTCGCGAGGATGCCCCTAGATACCATGTCACCGAGAAGTCGTGACACGCTTTTCGCGTCAAGGTCGAGCATCACCTTAATCATCCGAGCATTCACTGTGTGAGTTTCCCTGACCAGTTCGATGATTTTCCTATCGAGCTGATCTGTAGTCCGTCTTCGGTAGGAGACTGCCGATCCGAGGGCCGTCAAGGGCTCCTCTCGAAGACGATATTTAGGAAACGTCCGCCGCCAAGTCTCGCGCGTCGGTTCAAGAAGTTGAATACGGTCGCCAGCACTCAGACGTTCTAGAACGCTTTGCGCTTCTTCGATACTGACCTTCTGAAGAAAAACCATAGCCTCTTGGGCGTTGATGGTGCGTGTTGACAGAAGCCTGAGAAGGACAAGCATTGTGTTAGCATCTTCAGCTTCTTCGGGAGGCAACGTCGCAACGAACCGCGTGATCAAGGAGTTTGGGGCGCCTCCGATGAGAGACACTCGAACGGAGTCGCCCTCAACCGTGAAAGCTGGTGGTTGGTGACCCACTCTAACCATCTCCGCGAACATTTTGTCCACACCGGAGCCCGCTGTTTCGGCCAAGTTGAGAGATCTAAGAGCTTGCGCCAGCTGGCCATTACGGGTCCGAGACGACGTGGTCAACAAGTTGTCCGGGCGAACGCCGCTGACGAACGCGCCGGGCGACGTCACTACAAGCTGAGTTTGCGTGTGTTCGATCGTCACTCGCCCCTGTTGCCGATACTCGCGGTGCATTGCCGCATTGACGACCGCCTCCCGAATGGCCGCTTCTGGGAGGTCGGCGATATGGACTTGCTGCCCACGACCGATCGACACGGGCGTCCGGTCCAGGCGCGCCTCGATGAGTTCGAACGTCCGCTGCAGGGCGAGAACCAAGGGGGCGGCGAGCTGCTCGTTTGAGGTAAGCGCTCCGGCCGGCGTGCGGCGGTGAATATAGGAGATTTCGACGCCGCGGCCCAACGCAGAGGTGAATAGGAGGGCGCCCGCGTTGGTGAGGGTCCCTCGAGCGGTGAGTACTCCTAGCCCACCTAGAAGGTCGCTGTCACCCTTGGCGGCGAGTCGCCTGATGGTTTCTTTCGGGTTCCTCAATACCATCTCTCGTGCCGCGACCAAGGCGATTGGGTCCGAGGCGGCGGCAGGAATATCGGTTTCTGCAGCTGACCAGTCCTGACCCTGCCGCTCCGCGACGACCGAGGCGATTCGGTCAGTGGTCATCGGTTGGCAGTCGTCATCAATGCGCTCCGTCGGAAGCTTTCCTTTCACGCTGTGCACCCGCACACCGCGAACAACGGAGATCATCAGCAGGCCCGCTCCTTCGTACTCGAAGGTTTCGGCCTCGACCTGCAAAGGCGGGTCTGTGACTTCGTAAATCCTGGACCGAACCTTCTCCGCTTCCAGATTGGATCCTCGAATGGCCAGGGGCCCCGGTGTTCGATCGTCTACGCCGACTACGACGGTTCCTCCATCCGCGTTGGCGAAGCACGCTGCGGCCGATGCGACGACCACCAGGGTGTCGTCATAGGAGCGACCGTCGCTCTTGAAGTCGACCTTCAGCCCTTCAAGCGATCGAGCCGTCGAACCCGCCGAAATTTTCTGGAGGAGGGACGCCACGAGGTCCCGGTTGTTTTCCACGAGTTTTACCATACCCTGTCGCGTGCAGGGTAGGGGAAAACAACTGGAAAACATCTGCCGGTCAAGACGCGAGACTACGGCTTACGTTGCGCTCGCCCGTGTCGATAGTTCAGGGCATGAACCCTGACATGACCGTCCCCCCGGAAGCCTTGCCACTGATCGCGACGGCGATGGGCGTCTCGGCAACCATCGCGTTCAAACTTGGTGCCCTCGGCAACGAGTCCTATGTCTCGGAAGCGTCGGTGACGATTCTCGACGAGGGCGCTCGCGCCATCGTGGTCATCGATCTCAATGCCCAGCACGGCCCTTCCGGCTTCGATGAAACTCTGCAGCTCGCTCAGCACACGATTGCCGACCTGGGCGGAACCCTTGACCTCGACGACGGGGACATCGAAAATCCCGCGACGGTCGACATCATCTGGTCGTGATCAGAAGCGCAGCCAACTCTGGCTGCGATTCCACGACGGGGCACGATTCGAGTGACAAGCTGCTCTTGGCACCCGACGCCCCCCTCCCGACACACCGTCACCCGCCGCGTTTTGAGGACCGGTCGTCCAGTCGGCGAGGGCCTCGAGAGCCTCCCTGGCATACCGAGGCAAGGCCAGGAGCTTGGCTCAGGAAGCCACCGCAGGGTCGAGGGCGAGGCGAAGCAGTTCCTTGGCGCGCTGATATCGGCCCTGTGCAGTCGATGCCGGGATGCCCAAGACCTCTGCCGCATCGGTGATCGTCAAACCGTCCCAGTGCACGAGACGGACCAGCTCGGCCATGTCCGGCTCGAGACGTGAGATGGCGTCCCTGATTTTAAGGTGCTCATCTGCTGGCGGCGCTGTGGCCGACGTGAGGGCGGCCCAGTGCCCACCGCCGGTGGACGCCCCGAGCATGGTTGAGCAGGACCCCCCGAGCGGTGCCGAAAAGCCACATGCGGGCCCGCTCGGGGTCTTTGGGCAAGTCGTCGATGCGGCGCCACGCGACGACGAAGGTCTCGCTCAGCAGATCGGGCGCCTCGTGGGAGTCCGTGCGCCGCCGCAAGTAAGACAACAGATCGACCGAGCTGGCTTCCAGGGCAGACTGCAGGGCTCGCTTTCGGCTCCCCATCACGGGGTGGCCGTCTCGCAGAGGATCGACTCGTCGCCCGTGTAGTCGTAGCCCCCGTCGTACGTGGCAGCCTCGGCATTGATGACGTCGCGGACGGCTTTCGACACTGCTGCGGCGTAGATGTCGTCCTCAGTTGGGCCGGACGGTGTCGCGTAGACGTCTTCGAGGCTGCCCTTCGGAAGGACTGCCACGTAGGAGACGCTCGTGTCGCGCTGCCGCACCTCCGTGATCGAGGCCTGCACGTCAGCTTGGTCCACGAGGTCGAGGTCTCGGAGGTGGCGGGCGAAGTCGCTGTCGTTTGCCGGATCGGACCGCGTGACTGCGCCGTTGATGTCGATGCTCTCGATGTCGTAGACGGTGACCCGGGCCTCGCAGGCGCGACCACTCGGCAGGATGAACGGGTATGCCATGTCAGGGTCCTGGGCCCACGGCGCCCAGTCGAAGACCGAGGCTGCAACAGCTGTCCCGGCACCGCTGACGAGCAGCGTTGCTAGGCCCGCGGTCGCGGCAAGTCGGAGCGGGCGGCGTCGGAGGTGCAAAGCTCTCCGGGCCTCGGCCGCCATCACGGCGAGGTCGTGGCGCAACGCTGGGCTTGACGCCGTCTCCGCGGGTGCACTGTCGGTGAGGAGCACGCCGAAGTGATCGGGGGTGGGGGTCATCGTGTCTCTAAGTTGGGTTCACCCTGTACGTGTCCGTCACACGAAGAAACGTCCATGCCCACAGCCCGATGGACTACCCGCCCAACGACTCCTTTATATGACCGCTCCACAGAGAGGGAAGGTCACGAGGGATAAATCTCCCGTCCGGCCCTACGTAGATTCCCAAGTGTTCCCACAGCAGACCTGCCTGGTCAACAAAGTGATCTCCGTATCGCTCTGTCACGGGTTCCTGGTAGCCCAGGCCTTTCTTGGCGAGGTAGATCCGCAGAACCAGCGTTCCCAGCGCTGCGACGCCGTGGCTCTCGAACCCTGACGGTAGGTCTCTGTTGGGGTGCTTTATGGCGTTGTATGAGTCCGCGATTGCTCGCGCGAGCCCGACGGGCGAAGCGGCAAATCGATCCGTGGCAATCCCCACCTCAGCGAGCACCCGAAAAATGGAGGTCGCAACAGTTGTGTTTCTCATCGCCGGCCGACGATACGTCTCTCTCTCGCCCTCGACTTTCGGTAGGCGCGCGCCTGCTGCTTCCAGGGCCATGCCAACGGCGACAACTCGGTCCTCCGCAAGCGCCTGGGGACGCTGCAAGATTCGGACGAGCGGCCGGATGACGCGCTCCAACCTCTCGTAATTTTGCGCCCAGTTCTCAAAGCCTTCGGGTCCGAACTGTCCGGGGTAGACAATGGCGAAGTCTCCGGAGTTACGAACTGGCTGCGGGTTGCCCTGTTCGTGAGCGGCGAAGCCTCCGATCATGTCGACCGGATGGCTGTACCGCGTCTCACTCGCACTGGACTGCTCGTAAATAGACTCGGAACGGACTCGGTGGCGTCGGAAGTAAGCGGGCGCATTGCGCATGACAATGAGTAGATCGCGCACCTTCTGTTGTTCGAGCATGTGCTCGCGAACCGGCCTGTCACCTTCGAAGCGAGACTCCAGAACGACCCTTTCGTCATAGTGCACGCCCGTCATCCCCGGGGTGGGCTCCCAATTGGTGGCAAGCGTCATCGACGGTGTATCTGTGCGCGATGTGAAGAAGGCCACTAAGCCCGGCTCGGTGCCAGTCCATACTGACAAGAGTCGCGTCCCTTTTGATGCTGACTCGGCAGACGAGGCCAACAGCGGTGACGTCCACTCTTCTGAGTGATGGGCGTTAGGTTCTGGCGTCTGTATGTGAGGTTCTTTGGACGCGCTCCCGTCTCGCGGGAGTTGGGCGTCATCACCGCCGATGGACGTCGGTTCCGCGTCACAAACCATGGCGATTACGGCCCCACACTTGTGGCGCACCTGCGCCCCTACCCGACACGTCGGGAGCGCGTCCGGCACCTCTTCGGCAACTACCTCGCCCCGAGCTAGCCCATCCCACCGTTCGCCGTCTACGGCGTCGTTGTTTTCGTCAGGCCCAAGCGCCGCCGCTGAACGAAGGTGACCAGTCAGGCTTGCTGCCCACGCTGAATGGCCCGGCAGACCGTCGAGCGGGCTACGCCGAAACGCTTGGCGATCTGGCTCGTCGCCTGAGCGTCAGTGCCGTGCAGGTCTGCACGAAATGCCTTTCCTGCGAGGGGGTGAGCTTGGGTTTGCGGCCGCGGAGTTTGCCAGCGGCCTTGGCGATCGCGATGCACTCGCGGGTGCGGGCACAGACGAGGTCGATCTTGAATTTAGCGACCACACCGAGGACGTTGAAAAAGAGTCGGCCGACGTGGTCGGTGGGGTCGTTGAACGCTCCCCGAGGATTCGCGCGACGCTCTTCATCGTCAGCTCGTCGGCGGTCTTCGTCGCGTCGCGCAGGTACCGGGCGAGACGGTCGAACTTCGTCACCACCAGGACGTCCTCGGCACGGCACGCAGCTAGGGCCTACCGCAGGCCCCGGCCGGGCTCGAGTCGTCCCCAAGAACCCGTAGTCAACATGCACGTGATGATCGTCAACACCGAGCACTGCAAGCCAGTCAGGTTGTGCGGCGAGACCTTGTCCCGAGGTCGAGACGCTCGCGTATCCGGGACTGAGCCGCCCACGCCGATCGCCGCGTTGGCGTCCTCCCTGTCTCTCGCGGCGTACGTCAAGCTTGTGTTCCACCGCTACTACAGATGAGAGACGTTGTGATTGAAGCAGACGCCGCCAGCTCTTCGGCCGAGGACGAGATCGAGTTCCGCGCGCCGTACAACGATGAGGCGAATGACTACCTCCGCGGACGCGGGTGGGAATCGCGCCGTTCCGACACAGATCGCGATTGCTACAACGACTACTGGGAATGGCCCCCAACCCAGAAGCACCCCTGGCGTTCGCCTTCGTGGATCCAGTTCACCGGCGAGGTCTTCCAGATTTGGCGTGCCGACCACGAGGGCTTCTTCTCCACCGAAGCCTTTCACAACGAGGCCACTTCGGTCCTGGAGCTGGCAACGCTGATCGACGCGGCCGAGACGTGGCCCCTCACCAGAGCTGAGGCACAGCGCGAGATCGCAGGCCATCGAGTTCGGCACCGGTGGGCCGAGGAAAACAATCTGGCCCAGCGAGCATTTCCAATCAGTGAACCTTTCGCTACCCGGATCAACCTTGCAAGACAACAAGCCAGAGCCGGCCTGCGGGCCCAGGCCGAAGCCACCCGCACGATGACGGCCCTGCATGAACAGGCGTGGCTTGCTTACGCGTGTGCCACCTTCGCCAGCTCAAGCGAAGGCATCCAACGCCTGCAGCACATGAGCTCCCAACCACTCGAGCGCGGCTGAATGGTCACCGTTCACGGCACAGCAATCTCGAGCGCGACTGCGTCACTGGCCTAGGGCGAGATAACTGCCCTGCCCAGGTCCTGCCCGAACCACGCTGCTGTCTGGCTAACAGCCTGTCGGCCGAACAGCATCTCGCCACGAATAAGCACCCGTAGTCCCGATGGGAGCGCTGGCAGCAACTGCTAGCCGCACCTCGGCGACAGTCACCCTGACCCCCGAGGTGACCTCCGAAGGCGCCAAGTGTCCCGGGGTGCTCGCTGGCTTCCGGTCTTGCCTGCGCACGTGTATTGCGCGCAAACGCAACGAAGTCAGTAGCCGAGCCAACGCTGCCAGGGTGTAGCGGTGACCTGACGCCAATCCCCGGTGGTGGCCAGGCAGGCGGAAGCGGGCCGCTACATGACTTCGCAGCTTTATAAGAAATGAATAAAGTGGACTAAAGACCAAAAACGAGGCTAGGCGAGTTCGAAGTCACGGGCAATGTTGTCGATGACTCGCGCAGTCTCAGGCGTGCGAGATGATGTCCCGGTTACACGAACACTGGCCACCTCTCACTTGCCTCTACGGAGTGGACGTCGCTGACAGGTCGCCTCACCAGTGAAACGTCACCCGTCACGAACGCCGGTATACCAGACGCACTATGTGGCAGGATGTGTTCATGCCGATCCCTTCTTCCTCTCCCGATGCGGGACCTCGCCGCCTTCTTCGTGACGTCGTGTTCGACAAGATGCTGGCGGCGATCGTCGACGGCACGCTCGAGCCCGGTGAGCGCCTGAATGACGAGGAGCTGGTGAAGTGGCTGGGGGTCTCACGCACCCCGGTCCGTGAGGCGATCGCGCAGCTGCACACCTACGGTTTGGTCGAGATTGAGGCCAACCGCTACACACGCGTGGCAGCACGGGACGATGTCGTCCACGCCGAAGCTGCACAGTTCCTCGCTGGGCTGCACTCGCTGGCCAGGGAATGGGGTACCCACAACCTCGACACCGCGACTCGCAAGAACCTGTCGAAGTCGATCGAGGCAGCCCGGAAGCAGCTGGTCGCGCACGATCTTGCCGGCCCTGGGTCTCTCCTCGATGCACAGGGTGAGCTGGCGAAGGCCTCAGGCAATGCGTTGCTCGCCGGCACCGAGGAACCCCTGCGGATCCGGGTGAACTTCCTCCGCCCCCGAGATGCAGACGCCTATGACTGGGATGCGCTCGTCGATACGGCGGACGAGCTAGCAGCAGCTATCGAGAGCTAGCGCGACAGAAGCGTCAGGGGCTGCATGGAGCGTGGCAAAACCCCGTTCGGAGTGAACCCCACTTTTAGCCGATAATGTACGTTATGTCAGATATGAATCGAAGCTTGTATGCAGCGGCTGGCTGCATTGCGAGGGCCTCACTACCCGCCCAACGCCTGTCGGCACGGGACCGCTACATTTGGTGAGTTGAAGGACCGATCCTCCTTCTCCAGCCGGTGGTTCTTGCCTCCCTGCCCGTGAAGCTCATTGCAAAAACCATCGGCACCTCAATCGACCGAGGCCCTTGCGGTGCCCGAGCTCCTGCGCCGACGCAGGCAGCCGGCGAGCACAAGAGGTTAGCCACCACCATCAAAATCCTGCCGTGCCCATCAAGCAGCCGTCACAATCACCGCAACCACCATGCACGCCGAAGGACCCCGAGGCCTCCGCGTCCGCGTGCCACAGGACGCCGAGATCTAAACAAACTCCAACAGCACCGAAAAAATCTGACCACTCCGGCGGCGCCGGACCAGCCGACTCGTGCTATCTCGCAGTGAACGCGGCCGGGGGTTGGCCGGTGTGGTTCCGGAAGAACCGACCGAAGTTGGCAGGGTTCGAGAACCCGAGGTGGGCGGCCACCGAGCGTGCATCCCAATCGTCCTGTCCTAGCAGACGTCGCGCTTCCAGAAGGCGCCGCTAGTCGATCACTTTTCGCGGCCCCTCTCCTACGGCTTGGCGTGTGATGCGGTTCAGTGTCCGGCTCGAGCAGCTCAGGAGGGCGGCGTAGTCCTCGACGTGATGCAGCTCACGGAAGTGCACCTCCAGGGCATCCTGGAATCGCCCGTAGGTCGTCGCTTCTCCGACGGGTACAGGACGGTCTCGCGAAGTGCCCGGCGCATCGGCCAGGCGCAGGAGGAGCGCTTCGAGCAGGCTCTGGCGCAGGGTGTTATGCACCTCGAGAGGTCGCCGACCCAGGGCTTCGTGCTCATCGAGTAACTGACGAGCTGTCTGCTCGAGCCACGGTGCGTCAGCGGCGTGGGGTGTGAGCACGGCGGGCGCGTCGTGGGCGAGCACATGAACCAGGAGTCTGGCGACGCGGGCCGAGAGCACGGTCGGCTCGAACAGGATGAACGGGCCTGTGTTCTCGGCCGGCGGGTGCCAGCTCTGGGTGTGCCCGGGCCTCACCCAGAGCCATTGCCCGGTGTGCACGGTCTGCGTGACGTGGTCCACGTCGTGGAGGAGCTCACCTGAGGTCACGAGAATGAGGTAGTGGAACGTCGCTCGCCCAGGCCTGTCCGTGCGCCAAGGCCACGGGTCGTGCTTGGCCGAGAACGCCTCGAGGGTGGTCACTTCCAGACCGTACGGGGTCCCTACAGGTGGCTGGAAGCCGTAGAGCCGCGCCTCCGGCCCTGACCCTGTTTTCGCATGCGGGCGGTGCGTCATGATCACGAGGCTACGACCGTCAGGGTGGGGCGCTGCACTCCTAGAACGGTGAACGTCGACGCCACGTCCTTACTGCTTGGCGAAGGTCTCTGGGTCGACGGGCTGTCTATTCTTCGGGAGCCCTTGAACGACCAAAAGATAGGACTCGGTGACCAGTTCGTCGACGAGGCCTGGCTTGAGGTCGCCGCCCGGGTGGAGCGTGATCCAGTGCTGTTTGTTCATGTGGTAGCCGGGGGTGATGTCGTCGTTGTCGCTGCGGAGGGCCTTAGCATCGGCCGGTGACGACTTGACGATGACGATGGGTTCGCCAGTGATGGCTGTCTGCAGCATGAAGACCTTGTCTCGGACCTTATAGACATCCCAGTCCTCTCCGAAAGGGTGGGTCAGCTCGGCGCCTGGCAGCTCTTCTGCCCGAGCTGCTGCTTTTTCTTGGAGCTTTTTGCCCTGCATGATGTGTTCTCTCGATCCGGTGGTGGTGGGGAGCTCAGGAGGCGATCGCGTCCGTGACGGTCTGGGCGAATGCCCAGTTCGAGTGAGCGATGCGCCATTCGCTGTCGACGAGCTGGTAGCCATGCGTGGCATTCCAAGCGCGGAGCTGCTTCTCGGTGCCGTCGTCATCGAGGACGAAGGTTTTCAGGTTGTAGCCGAGCACGGCGAAGTCGCCGCCGTCGCTCACGTGCACCGAGGGGTTCAGATACTCGCTTCGGGCGATGTTCGGGTTCGAATAGATCGAGTCGATCCACGCACGAACCTGGTCTCGGCCCGTCACCATGCGTTCGAGGATCGGGTCGAAGTAGCTGACGTCGTCGGTGAAGGCGTCGAGGTAGCCGCGGTTGTCTCCGATGCTCCAGCGCTCGTTGAATGACTTCTCCAGCTCGATGATGCTTCGGCTGATTTCGTTCTTGTCCACGGTCATCGTTCTCTCTCGTGTTCTTCTATCCGGACAGGGCCACATGTCTCAGGCGTGCGCCGGCGCGGCGACATGCTCATCAAGCCTCACCCGGGATCGCGGGCGCAGTCTCTTCCCTGTCGGACAAGGCGTAGTCATTCCCAGACAAGCGATGAGTCAGGACTGCACGCACCCGGCACCACGCGGTCTCGTGCCCTCTCGAGAGGCGCGACCGGGCCGTAGTGGCGGCGTCAGCTGACCTGGCCTCAGCTGCCGCCGTCCATAGGTGGAATGGGACTACTCCGGAACGACGACGAGCTTGCCGACGGTGTGACCGGTCTCGGCGGCCCTGTGCGGCGGCTGCCTCGGCCAGGGTGTAGCGGCGTTCGATGTGCAGGCTGAAGCCCGACAGGGATCGGGCCTCGGCGAAGCCGTCGCGTGGGTTCGTCGTACGCGCAGCGCCGGTGGAGACCCGCGCACCGAGTTTCGGAGCGGTGAAATCAGAGATCGAAATCACCTTGGCGGGGTCGCCGACGAGCTCGATGAGGTCGCTGATGACACCAGCACCCGAAAGGTCGAGGGCCCCCGCGATGCCTTCGGGCGCGACGGCCTTGACGCGCTCAACGAGGCCGCCCCCATACGCGACTGCGACAGCACCCAAGCTCTCCAGGTAGATGTGGTTCTTGACGCTGGCAGTGCCGATGACTCGGAGACCGCGGCCTCGGGCCAGCTGAATCAGGGCGGAGCCGACTCCTCCGGAGGCACCGCTGAGGACGATCGTCCCGGCATCGATGCCGAGTTCGGTGAGGAGCCGGTTCGCAGTCTCGACGGCTACGCCCCATGCCCCCGCCTCAACCGGGTCCACACCATCCGGGATCAGGGCCCATTGGGTCAAGATCGCCTGTTCGGCGAGGGTGTTCCGGCCGATTCCGAAGACGAGATCGCCGGGATGGACGTCCTCGACACTCGAGCCGGTCTCAAGGACAGTGCCGGCGGCGTCGAATCCGGTCCCGGACGGTGAAGCGAGGGCGGCACCCTGGGCCATCGCGCCGGACCGGATCTTCGTGTCGAGCTGGTTGATTCCTGCGCCGGCGACGGCGATCACGATCTCACCCGGGCCAGGCGTGGGGGTGTCGACGTCTGTGAGCGTCAGGACGTCGGGGGTTCCGTAGGAGGTGAACTGGACAGATTTCATGGTGTGCTCCTTGCTCGGTCGTGGTCAGGAGTGCTCAGGACGCCTGGGTGTAGTCGACTGCGTCGAGCCACTGGGGAAGCGTCCAGGTGTCGGGGGCGATTCGGCGGATCTGGTCGAGGTCGGCCTGGTAGGCGGGGGTCTCGGCGAACCAGCGGAACATGGCCTGCATGTCGTCCTGGCCGTCCATTACCGCCAGGGGCAGGGCCTCGTAACGGGTCGTCATCCCGGTCTTATTCGCGAAGGCGGCGGCGATCTCGCTTCCGGTTAGTGCGTCGTCGGCGATTTCGATCGTCGCGGGGACCGCGGGCGGGTCGAGCAGGGCGATGGCTGCGATGGCGCCGACGTCGCGGGCGGCGATCATCTGGAGGGTGATGCCGTCGGGGAACGGCAGCCGGAGGACGAGGGACGCAGGTCGAGCCCTGGAAAAGCCGGTGGCATCGGTGTGGAACAGGCTCGAGAAGTCGACCACGGCCACGCTCACCGAGGAAGAGGTCGTGACGTTGCGGCATCTGCTGACCAAGGTCTACGCATCTCTCGCCACCGCCACGGGCCGAGCCCCCGGTCCATCGGGTTCGGCCGACAGCTGATCCTGGCCCTCGTTGTCCGCCCCGATCCCGTGCGGCCAGGTCTGGTCAGGATCGGGCGAGGGCGATCTCGAGGCCGCGGACTGTGCCGGGGAACCGTTCGATCATGGCCTCGAGCTCCCCTGCTGAGACGTTGGCGCCGAAAGCCTCGGCGTGAGGCTCGAGTTCGATGCTTTCGTGCAGGGGCCCTGCGAGAACAGGGTCGAATCCCCAGGCATCAACTAGGGCGGACACCTGGGCTACAGCGTGAGGGTCGTCACCGGCGATCGCGATCGCCTTCCGGTCGTCGGCACCGGCCGGTTGGGACCCCTCGTCGAGGTCGTGGTAGCCCATGTGGTTGAACGCTTTGACGATGACCGACTGGGGGAGGTGCCGCTGCACGATCTCGCTGGTGGAGGTGCGGGGGTCGCCGAGATCTTCCCGGAGCCCGTCGACCTCCCACCAGTAGTTCATCGCGTCGATGACGAGCTTTCCGCGGAGAGCCTCGGCTGGGACCGTCGTCAGCTTGCCGAGTGGGAGGGCCAGGATGACAACGTCGGCCGCATCGATGGCATAGGTGGCGTGCGCGGGCTCTGCACCCGGGGCCACCACCGTGAGGATCAGACGAATTCCCTCCGGTTCGCCCGAACCGGAGACGAGGACGCGGTGCCCGGCCGCGACGGCCAGGCGGGCCAGGACGGTGCCGAGTTTCCCTGCGCCGAGGATCGCGACTGTCCTCGCGGTCATGCGTTCACCGATGCCTGAACAGCGGGCATGTCGGCGAGCAGCTCACGAACCCGCGGGATGACGGTGCTGCCGTACAGCTCCACCGAACGAAGACGGGAGCTCATCGACTGTGCGCCGGAGGTGTAGATCATGTCGAAACGTCCGACACCCATGGCATGGATCGTGCGGGCGATCTTCTGCGCGACGGTCTCGGCGGAACCGACGTACATC